>WNFU01003345.1_pt1 | contig 28634 bp, 20 predicted proteins | sample 5400121 | NCBI WGS metagenome assembly WNFU01 (sample SAMN13153360, study PRJNA577476) | soil metagenome | isolation source: 100 cm soil or saprolite under grassland replicate 1 | place: USA:California | collected 2016-06-15 | reverse complement strand
CTGGCAGTCTCCGAAGTAGACGCTTCCGGTGGCGCCAGGTCGCTACCGCTCCCTGTACCGTACCGATGGTCAATTTCTGACGTGTAACCAAGGAGACGAAAATGACTACAATTGCGCCAGACATTTTTCGCAAGAGGCTTTTGATTGAAGGCTTTTATCCGATCAACGTAAACGAGCAAAAACTCGTTGATTACTTTGCGTATATCACGAAAGAGTTGTCGCTTCGGACGTATGGAGAACCAATTGTCCACAAAACAAGCGGCGCAGACAAAGAACAGAATCAGGGCTACGACGCCTTTGTGCCACTAGTTGATTCGGGAATCTACATCGGTGTCTGGACGAATCGAAAATTCCTTTCTTTGATCCTGTATACCTGCACGGATTTGCCGACGAATATCTCGACTACTTGAATCAGACGGGCATCCCTGACTACCTCGCAACGCCGGGAAATCGAGGGGCGTTCGTGTTGCGCCGCGTGGACGGGGAGCGCGCGCATTTTCTAACGATCTCGCTGTGGGATTCGCTCGAATCCATCAAACGCTTCGCGGGCGAAGATTACGAGCGCGCCCGCTACTACGCCGAGGACGGGAAGTTTCTGCTCGAATTCGAGCCAACTGTACAGCACTATGAATACTATACAAATGCGAAATGATCCTACTTGCTGCGCTTCGACATAGACGTCCTGAGCAAACAGGAAATGCCGGCGGCGTATTTTCCCCATACTGATGGTCTGAGCATGACAGAAGCGCGGGAGTTGCTCGCCGCGATTCTAGCGGATCCCAGGATTCGGATCATCGAAGTGGCGGAATACGCTTCCTTGCGTGACCTTGACCAAAGCTACGCCTTAACAATCGTCGAGCTTCTCGCCGCGGCGTTGAAGAGGCCGGGCCATTTACACACAAACGGGAGTTAAAAGTAGATGTCAGAGATTCAAACAATCATCGATGAACTGAAGAATATTCACGACGGCGACGCATGGCACGGACCTTCGCTGAAAGAGATACTTTCCGGCGTGAGCGCCGAACAGGCCGCCGCCAAACCACTGGCGAACGCGCACAGCATCTGGGAACTCACGTCGCACGTCGCCGCGTGGGAAGGCGTTTTCATGCGCAGGCTCGCCGGGCTGCAAATGAACGAGCCGGAAGAAGGAGACTTCCCGGCCGTGACCGACGCGAGTGAAGAAGCCTGGCGCCGGACGTTGAACAGGTTTGACGAGGGACATCGCAGATTGATCGAAGCGGTCGCCACATTGACGGACGAGCGGTTGAGCGAAATCGTCCCCGGCAAAGACTACACGGTTGAATATATGCTGCGCGGCCTCTTGCGCCATCACGTCTATCACGCCGGGCAGATCGCGCTGCTGAAGAAGGGCTGATCAGCGCCGCGAGCGGCGCTGATATCGCTGTAACCTTTCGCTCGCCGCAAACGTGATCACGGTGGAAAACAAATTTTCAGGAGTCGTCGCAGTGGGCGTCGCCCTGAAAGAATGAAAACGCGCCCTGGGTACGCATCGCTTCCAGCGTGCAGTCTCGGCGAAAGACGAATTTATAGGAACCAGACCCGGGTACGCTTCGCCTCAGGTTTGGGGGCGACTGATTCTGATCAATAGGTCTCTAGCCGAGACTGCACGCTGGAAGCGATGCGTACCCAGGAATTTTCCGCAGGAGGAGATAGGATGATGAAAGAGAAAGTGATCAGATCGAACGTAGCGGTTGTCGGCGGAGGACTGGCGGGGCTTACCGCAGCGAACTTTCTGGCTCGCGCCGGGTTTAATGTGACGTTGTTCGAGAAATCGAGCGCCACTGGCGGGCGGGCAAGGACGGACGTGGAGCGGGGTTTCCATTTCAACCTCGGCCCGCATGCGCTCTACGCCGGCGGCGCGGCGATCGGGATTTTGCGCGAGTTGGGAGTAATGTTTCAGGGCAGGCCGCCGGCCACGTCTGGCGGCTTCGCGATTGATCGCGGCGCCAAACACACGCTGCCGGTCGGCCCGATTTCGCTGCTTACCAGCGGACTGTTTGGCCTGGGGGCGAAACTAGAGGCGGCGCGATGGCTGGGCGGCATCGGCAAATTCGACGCGCGCTGCGTCGAGCGGCTCAGCTTGCGTGAGTGGGCCGAGAGAGAGATCCGGCGCGACGCCGCGCGGCGCCTTTTCCATTCAATCATTCGCGTCAGCACGTACGCCGATGACCCGGAACGCCAGAGCGCGGGCGCGGCGATAGCCCAATTGCAGTTGGCTCTCGGTTCCGGCGTGCTTTATCTCGACGGCGGCTGGCAGACGCTCGCTCGCGGCTTGCGCGACGCGGCGGAGAAGGAGGGAGTCAAGATTATCACAGGCGAGCGTGTAAAGGCGGTCGAGCGCGACGAGCGCGTACGCGGCGTGCGGCTCGCGGACGGCGCCTTTTACGCCGCGCAGTCGGTCGTCATCGCCGCCGGCCCGTCAGAGGCCTGTGAATTGATTGAAGGGAGCGAAGGGACTGTCTTGTCCAAGTGGGCGAAGGCGGCGATCCCGGTGAGGGCCGCCTGCCTCAACGTGGCGTTGGAATACCTGCCTGAGCCGCGGGCGCTGTTCGCGCTCGGCGTCGATCGTCCGCTTTACTTCTCTGTTCACTCGGCGGCGGCTAAACTTGCGCCCGAAAAAGGCGTGGTGATTCACGCCGCGAAATACCTTGGCGCAGGCCCGGATGGCGTCACACAGGCCGTCGAGCGTGAGTTGGAAGAGACGCTCGACATAATGCAGCCGGGGTGGCGCGGCGCGGTCGTCGCCAGACGGTTCCTGCCCACGATGACTGTTTCGAACGCCCTCGTCACTGCGGCGCAAGGGGGCTTGAAGGGCCGCCCGCGTCCCGACGTTCCCGGCGTCGAAGGTTTGTACGTCGCGGGCGATTGGGTGGGGCCCGAGGGCATGCTGGCCGACGCGAGTATGGCGAGCGCGAAGCTGGCCGCCGAAACCATCGCGAGGCGTCGCGGCGCGGCGATGGCGGCGGTGGCTTAAGTCGGTTTTCAATTGCGTATACGGGATCAGGGTGTTTACAGCGAGGAATGTATCAATAGAACGCGGATGACGCGGACCGGCGCGGATCATCGTGGATAAAGCTAAAAAGGGTCAGCGCCAATCCGCCCTATCCGCGTCATCCGCGTTCTATTAACCCGTACACTGACCTGAAAACCGCTCCAAAGAAAAGTTTTTAGCGAACGGAGACGAACATTAATGAGTTCCGCGGCCACGCAAAGTTTCACCGCTTCGGCGTTTGAAGAGATCTTCCGCGCTCACGAACGATTCGTTTGGGGACTGTGTTACCGGATGACCGGCAACGCGGCGGACGCCGACGACCTGGCGCAAGAGACGTTTGTGCGCGCGTGGGAGCGGCCTCCCGCGAGGACTGACGAGCCGTGGCGGCCGTGGCTCCTGCGCGTGGCGATGAATCTGAGCCGCGACCTGCTGCGACGGCGCAAGAGACGACATTACGAAGGCCCATGGCTCCCTTCGCCAATCGAGACTGGCGATGAATTCACGCCGCCGTCCTACGAGCCGGTGGACGAGGAGGGAAATCCGGCGGCGCGCTACGACATGCTCGAAAGCGTGTCGTTCGCCTTCCTGCTCGCGCTCGAAGCGTTGACCCCGGCGCAGCGCGCGGTGTTGCTGTTGCGCGACGTCTTCGATTATTCGGTCAAGGAGACCGCCGACGCGCTCGGCATGAGCGAGCCGAACGTCAAGACCACGCATCACCGCGCGAGGCGGGCGATGCGCGATTACGACCGGGAGCGCTTGCCCCCGACGCGTTCTCTGCAGGAACAGACGCGGCGCGTGATGGAGCGTTTCCTCCATTGCCTTTACAGCCGCGACGTCGCCGGAGTCGAAGCCCTGCTGGCCGAGGACGCGCGGCATCTGGGTGACGGCGGCGGCGAATTCATCGCGGCGCGCTCGCCCATAATCGGCAGGCGGAAGGTCGCACTCTTCAACCTGCGTCTGGCCGAGTTGAAGCCGGACGACGCGCGCGTAACCTGGCGCACGCTCAACGGACTGCCCGCGATTGTGACGGAGCTGACTCAGCCTCCGGAGAAGTATGCGCCGCGCATCGTGACGACGTGTGAACTGGACGCCGCCGGCAATATCAAACGCATATTCAACGTTCTCGCCACTTGCAAGCTGACCGCAGTGCGATAAATCGAAACGTTGGTAATCCGGAACAAGAAAATACAAATCACTCTTCGCCATCGCCCCACCGGTGGCCAATGATCACTTCGATCTTTTGCTCAGTGGCGCCGCGGTAAAACGTCACCACCACTTTGCTGCCGGGTTTGGCGGCGCGGATGTGGCGGTTGAATTCGCTGGGCGTCTTCACCGGATGGGGGTTGAACTCGGTGATCACGTCGCCGGGCCGCAACCCGAATAGCTCTGCAGGGCCGTTGATGTGTAGTTCCCTCACCTCCACGCCCCATTTCTTTGTGCCGGGGATGGTGCGGCGAAAAGAATCGAGTATTCCGAGGAAGCCCTGATCGCGCGGTTCAATTTTAGGTTGAGGCGCCGGGAAGGCGCGGTCGGCGATCTTGATTCGTGTGCTTACCGTCGCCCCGTCGCGAGAGACCTTCACCGGGACTTCCTGGCCGGTCTCCAATGACTTAAGAACCTGCGACAGTTCGCTGTCGTTGCGCACCTGCTGATCGTTCAATTCCGTCATCAGATCGCCAGCCTGAATTTTGGCCAGAGCGGCGGGGCTGTTGTCGCTCATGAGGTTGTTGATAAAAATTCCCTGGACGCCCGGGAACTCCGTGGCCGAGTAGACGCCCTGCTTAAAGCCCAGCGCGTTCTGAACCGCTATTTCGTATTCGCGGCGAACAATTTCGTCGTTCATTTCGTCTCGCGCTCGGCGCGCTTCAGCCGCTTCGCGAAAATCAGGCGCCCGGCGACGGCTCATGCCTCTTCCAATTCCTATGCCCAGACCGACGAATGTGAACAGCATCAGAGCGAGCAGCGCCAAAATGGGCTTCTGTTTAAGCAGCGCCTTGACGAGCGTCGCAGTCTGGCGCAACGGAGATGAAGATTGGGGAGCGACGTAGGCGGCGTACTTAGGGGCGTATAGAGGGTTGGTAGGATCAGGCGTCCCTGGCCCCGCCGGGAGCGGGGCGGAAGGATTGAAGCGCCGAGTGTCATCAAATTCCGCGACCACTGGCGCGACCGGGACGCCGCAGTTCCGGCAATAACGATCCGACCCGATAATCTCGCTTGAACACGCGCGACAAATTGCCATAAAGCCTCCTCAAAGGGTTTGCGTGAATGTCATGTCATTTTCACCAATTACGAAGCCGGCGTCACAATTGTTCGATTCCGATAAAAATACTTGGATCGCGGGATATTGGCGCGGCGCTCGCGTAAGCAAGCGGTCGCCCCCGCGCGCAATGATAGCGGCGAAATCTAATTGAGCAAGCGGCGGGGCGACGCTATACTGCCCACAGTTCAATCAGTGTTTATCGGCGCCGGCGCTTACCTGTTCTCTGGAGGTCAAATGAAAAGCATCCTGATGATTACCGCACTGCTTGTGAGTGCTTTACCCTATAGAAACGGAAGAAAGGATTTTCCCGAACGCGCTTACTAGCGTCGAAGCCGGATGCTTAGTAATGCCTGCGAAAGAGGCGATAGTTCTACAATGTCAAAAGTGTATAAAAGCTAAAACGAAGTGGGCTAAATCAAAGCGGTAAACAAGGAGGTCAAAACAATGAAACGCAAAAACATCTGGACGCTCTTTTGCATCATCGGTCTATATTTGTTCACGCCGCAGCAAAGTTACGCGCAATCAGGCGCGACTTCCGCCCTCAATAAGTCCAATCAGGAGCAAATCGTTCAAGAGATCTTGAGCGAAGTGCGACAACTCCGGGTTGAAGTCCAGCGATTGAAGGCGAACGCTTATCAAACTCAGGTCGCAATTGAGCGACTGCGATTGCAACAGGAACAGGTCACCCGGTTGACGCGCGAGATCAGCGAAGTTCGTGAGAGGATTAGCGAGACGAAAACCAGACAGGTAAAAATGAGCGGGATGTTTGAGGAGACGGAAAAACAGGTGAAAGCCGGGGTGATACCACAGAGTGAACTGAAGAGAATAAGCGGAGAGATCGATGAGTTGAAGCAACGGGAAGAGAGACTCACAGAGCAGGAGTCTCAACTGTCGGCGGAGCTGGACGCGGAACGTGTCAAGCTGATAACGCTCAACAGGCGGTTGGATGAGCTGGGGCAAGAAGCGGCGGGCGCCGGTGATGAGAAGCGAACAGATAAAAAGGACGACAAATGAAAAACATAATTGCTCAGACCTCTCTGCCGCGCTAGCGCGGCAAAAAGGCATAGCTGAAAAAAAATATGAAGGAACGCGATTTTCAACTGATCGAAACGAACGGCATCCGGCTGCGCGCCGTGGTCGAAGGCGAAGGCCCCTTGGTCATTCTCTTACATGGCTTCCCGCAGTGCTGGTACCTCTGGCGACATCAGATTGATCCTCTTGTTGAAGCCGGGTTCCAGGTCGCCGCGCCAGACCAGCGCGGCTACGGCGGCAGCGACCGCCCCGCGGAGATCGAAGCCTACAACATCATCGATTTGACGAACGACGTCGTCGGATTGGCGGATGCCCTTGGTCATGAGAAGTTCATCGTTGTTGGCCACGACTGGGGCGCGCCAGTCGCCTGGCATACGGCGCTTTTGTATCCGCGACGCGTGCGCGCGGTAGTCGGCCTGAGCGTGCCGTACACTCGCTGGCGAGCCGGGACGATGACGCGGCAAGAGAATTTCGGCGACAATTTCTGGTACATTGTCTACTTCCAACAGCCGGGCTTGGCGGAGGCCGAACTCGAAGCCGACATTAGGAAATCGCTGCGGACGATTTATTTCACGGCCTCCGGCGACCTCCCTGCGGGAATGCTGCCCGCCAGTAAACCCGCCACGGCAAAGTACCTCGACGGCATGGCCGACCCGGAGCGCTTCCCGTCGTGGCTGACTGAAGAAGACCTCGATTACTACGTAGCGCAATACCAAGAGAGCGGCTTTCACGGGCCGTTGAATTGGTACCGGAACATTGACCGCAACATCGAAATAACGCCGCAGCTCGAGACCGCGAAGATCGAACAACCCTCTTTCTTCATTGCCGGGAAGAAGGACCCCGTGCTCTCATTCGGAGCAGCCTTCGGGGGAGGCAGTTGGCTAAGCCAAATGGACGACAGGGTAACCGACTTGCGCGGCAAGGTGTTCATCGAAGGCGCCGGCCACTGGGTACAGATGGAGCGGCCGGCGGAGGTCAACGAGGCGCTTCTCGGTTTTCTGAGGACGGTGTCCTGAAGAGTAAGCGGTTTGCGATTGCGTGTACAGGAAGGCTCGCCGGATCAGTACCGCGGCCAGACAACATTGGCACACGCGGCGGTACGGTACCGGGAGCGGTAGCGACCGGGCGCCCGTCGAAGCGCTCTCTCCGCCGGCGCCCGGTCGCTACCGCTCCCGGTACCGTACCAATGTTACTTGGTTTGATTTAGTCAGTCTTTGCCGTACACCGATTTGAAATCACATCTAAATCAGGACAACCAAGATTGGGACATCAAACCGCCGCAGGACGCCGCAGGGACGCAGAGAAAGACCAGCCTTGATTGTTCTCTGCGCGCCTGCGGCGTCCTGCGGCGGTTTAACTATCTGTACTAATCTTACGTGGTCTGATTTAGTTGGTCATTTGTGGCTCTCTTTCATTTATCGCCAGACGACGTGACGGTGGTTGGTCCGTTCACAGTGGACAACCTGATCACTGGATTCGGACCGCCGAATTCGATCAGGTGCGGCCTGTCCCAGGTCCGCACAGATTCCTTGCACTGCGCGGCGCGACATACGACCGGAGAATGTTTTGAAGTATCCACCCGCACCGCCGACTGGTAATCAGGCGGCAACGACAACACTATCGGGCCATTTTGCGTGCTCCCCTCCAACTCGCCGCTCTCCCACCGGCTGCCGGTCAGTTCGACTGTGAGCGGGCCGTTCTCCGCTTTCAAGCGGTGCTCTCCTCGATTGCCGGAGACGGTGATTGGGCCGTTCTGCACATCCGCGCGAACCTGGCCATTAACATCGCGCAGCGTCAACGGGCCGTTCTGGTTCCTCGCTTCTATGTTGGCTGTGATGGAACTGACTCCGATCGGCGAGTTCTCCGCTTCCAGTTCCATCGCCGTGCCATTGGGAGCCTGGATGATCAGATAGCCCATCCAACTGTCGCCACCTGGCCCGGTCACAGTCACCCGCCCGTCCTGCACAGACAGCGCAAGCTGCGCCAACAATCTCTGCGCCTCCTCGCCGCTCTCTCCGGCGGCGCCCAGGCAAGCTTTGATCGCGTATTGATCGCGATCCCCTCCACTCACCTGAATGCCTCCGTGAAGGGCCGCCTGAACCTGGAGCGAAGAGACTGCCGACCTGGGCAGCGCCCGCTCTTGTTCGGAGCGGACAACCTGCAGGTCATCCACTCGCATGGTGATCTGTCCGCAGTCGGTGATTGTCTTATCGCGCCCGGTGTTGATCGAAAAGCCGCGATGACCTTTCCGCTGGGCGACGCTATTCACACAGTTTAAACATAGACTCGCAAGCGTAAGCGCGAGCAAAAGGAGAAGACTTTTTTTCATGGTTACACTCCACCTGAAAAATAGAAGAGATAGATGTCAGATGTCAGATGTCAGATGTCAGATGCCAGTAAAGAGGCCTCTCGCATCACTCAACTGACATCTGACATCTGACATCTATTCGCATCTGAGCGCGACCATCGGATCTACTTTCGTCGCCCGCCGCGCCGGAATCCAACAGGCCAGCAAGGCGACGACCGTCAGCAGTGACGTGATCGAGGCGAATGTGAGCGGGTCGGTCGCGCTCACGCCGAAGAGCAGGCTCTTCATCAACCGAGTCAGCCCCAGCGCGCCGAGCAGCCCCAGCCCCGCGCCTATCAGAGTCAGTTTCAGTCCCTGCCGGATGACCAACAGCTTCAATATGTCGCTGGCTTGCGCGCCGATCGCCATTCGAACGCCTATCTCCGGCGTTCGCTGCGCCACGGTGTAAGACATCACGCCGTATATGCCGACGGCGGCCAGCGACAACCCGAGCGCGGCGAACAGTCCGAGCAGCGTCGTGTTGAATCGCTCCGATACGACAGAACTCGATACCACCTGTTCCATCGTCCGCAGTTCCGTTACCGGCAGCGTCGCATCCAGCGCGCGCATTTGCTCCCGGACGGCTTCGCCAACAAGCAGCGGGTCGGCGGTAGTGCGCACGACGAACTTCACCGACAGGTAACGACGCATCAACAGCATCAGGCTGTCGGGCGACTGCGAGGCCGGGATGTACATCATCGGCGGCGCGGCGGCGCCCAACCCGAAGTGCTTGGTATCGCCGACGACGCCGACGATCAAGTGTTTCAGCGGCCTCTGGCCGCGCCCGATCTGCAATTGTTGATTGAGCGGATCAGCGTTCAATATGTACCGCCGCGCAAAAGCTTCGTTGACCATCGCCACGTTTCCGGTTCCGGCGGCGTCGGTCTCGGCGAACTCGCGTCCCTGCCGCAGCGGAATCCTGAGCGCTCGGAAATATTCAGGCGTGATCAATCGCAATTGCACTGATTCCGGGCGCGGCGGCTGCCCCTCGACGGCGAAGGGCATGCGAAATTGCGCCGAAAGCGGCAGGTTGCTCGTAACGGCGGCGGCCTCGACGCCGGGCAGGCTCTTGACGCGTTCGAGCGCGCGGCGGTAGAAGTCCGAGGTTTTCGCCGTCGTGTCGTAATTCGGCCCGCTCGGCGAGATTTGGAAGGTCAACACGTTGCGCGGATCGAAGCCCGGCGCAACGCGGCGAAGATTGATGAAGGTTTGAATCATCAACGCCGCTCCGATCAGCAACAACAACGACAACGCGACTTCGGCCACGACCAATCCGCCACGCAATCGCCCCTGAGCCGCGGCGGTCGTCCCGCGACTCGTTCCCTCTTTCAACGCCCGGTTCACATCCACGCGCGCCATTTGAAAGGCCGGCGCCAGGCCGAAGACCAACCCAGTCGCCAGCGACGCCGCCAGCGCAAACGCCAGCACGCGCCAATCGAGCGTGATCTCGCCCAGGTAAGGCAGCGCGCCTTCGGGGATCAATCGCGTCAAGCCATCCATGCCCCACACCGCCAGCAACAGTCCCGCCCCTCCGCCGACGAGCGCGAGCAACACTCCTTCAGTGATCAATTGCCGCGCGACGCGCGCCCGGCTTGCGCCCAGGGCCTTGCGCACTGCCATCTCTTTTTGCCGGGCCGCCGCCCGCGTCAATTGCAGATTGGCGACGTTGGCGCACGCGATCAGCAGGACGAAACTCACCGCGCCCAGCAGCAACCACAGCAGCGAACGCACGTCCGCCGTCTGGCTACGCTGCAACGAAACGGCGGCGGCGCTTTCGTTCGGCTGCATCCGGCGCGGAAAGGCCGCGCGATATTTTTCGGCGACGAGTTTCAAGTCGGCCTGCGCCTGCGCCTCGGCGCCGCCAGGTTTCAATCGCCCGATCGCGCCATAATTCGAATCGCTGTCGCCCTCGGGCGAAGGCCGCAACGGCGTGAAGACATCGGCGTCCGGGAGGAACTGGAATCCCGGCGGCAGCACGCCAACGACGGTGTGATTCGCGCCGTTGATAGCGACGCTCCTGCCGATCAATCCCTCGTCCGCGCCAAAACGCCGCCGCCAGAGCCCATAGCTGACGATCGCCACGCGTTCGCCGCCCGGTTGATCCTCCTCGCGGGTGAAGCCGCGACCGAGCGACGGCGCGACGCCTAGCGCGCGAAAGAAGTCCAGCGAGACTTTGAGCGCGCTGACGTACTCGGCGTCGTTTCCGCTCGCCAGATTGACGCCGGAGCCGATGGGCTGATAAAGCGCCATCGCCTCGAAGGTCTGATTCTGATCGCGCCAGAAGAGAAACTTAGGCTCCCCGACCGATCCGTCATCGCCGCCCGTCCCGCTCTGCCCGATCTGCATCAGCCGGCCCGGATCAGGATAAGTCAGCGGACGCAACAACACGGCGTTGACGACGCTGAAGATCGCCGTGTTCGCGCCGATGCCCAGGCTGAGCGTGAGCGCGGCGATCAACGTGAAGCCAGGCTGCTTCGACATCATTCGCGCGCCGTATCGCAGATCTTGCCACAGTGTTTGCATATCTCCTCCAACAGAAGATGTCAGATGTCAGATGTCAGATGTCAGATACCAGTAGTGGAACGACGCCGGAGCCTCTTCACTGACATCTGACATCTGACATCTGACATCTACTCTTCTCTAAGCGCCACCATCGGATCTACCTTCGTCGCCCGCCGCGCCGGAATCCAACAAGCCAACAACGCGACGACTGTTAGCAGCAGCGTGACCGCGATGAAGGTCAGCGGGTCTGTCGGGCTCACGCCGTAAAGCAGGCTCTTCAGCGCGCGCGTCACGGCCAGCGCGCCGGCCAGCCCGATGACGACGCCCGTCGCCACCAGCTTCAGTCCCTGGCCGACGACCATTCGCAAAACATCTTCGACTTGCGCCCCCAGCGCCATTCGGACGCCGATCTCCTGAGTGCGCTGCGCGACGTCGTACGATAGCGCGCCGTACAGCCCGATGCTCGCCAACAGGAGCGCCAGCAAACCGAACGCGCTGATGAGTTGTGATTGAATGAGCTTCTCATTAAGCGCCTCATCCCGATATTGCTCCAACGTCCTGACGTTGTAGACCGGCAGTTTTTTATCGAGCGCGCCGATCTCGCGCTGCACGGCGGCGATCAATTGTTCCGGCCTCACGCTCGTGCGCAGATGCAACGTCATACCGCCGTCGTAGCGCTGCGCAAACGGCAGGTAAGCCGCGTACGACGCGTCTTGAAACAGATTCGCTCCTTTCGCGCCGCGGGCGACGCCGACGACTTCGATCGGCGTCTCTTTCTTGCCGTCCTTCCATTTGAAATGTTTGCCGACCGGGTTCTCGTTCGGCCAGGCGCGGCGCGCGAAGGTTTCGTTGATGATGGCGACGGGCGTCGCGCCCGAGTCGTCCTGTTCGGTGAAAGGACGTCCGAGCAGCAATGGGATGCCCATCGTCTCAAGGTAGCGCGGCGTGACGATGTTATAGCGGATGTCGATCTGCCGTCCGCCGTCGAGCGCGATGGAGGCGCCGTAACTGCCGCCTTGCAGCGGCACGCTGATGGCGAGGCTCGCCGATTGCGCGCCAGGGAGATTGCCGGCGCGTTCAAGCAATTGTCGGTAAAAACCGCGCCCCTGCTCTTCGGTGTACCCTTGCCGCGCCAGATCGAGTCTCGCCGTCAGCAGGTTTTCGTAAGAGAAGCCGATGTTGATCGCCTGCGCGTTGCGCAGCGTGCGCAAAAACAGTCCCGCGGCGCCGAGCAGCAACAGCGACAAAGCGATCTGGGCGACGACCAGCGCGTTGCGCAAACGGGAGCGGCCCCCTCGGCCCGATGAACCGCGCGCGTCTTTCAGCGCCGGAATCAAATCCGCCTTCGACAACTGCAGCGCGGGCGCGAGGCCGAAGAGAATTCCGGTCAGAAGCGACAGCCCCAGAGTGAAGCCCAGAGCGCGGGGGTCCAGCGCGAACCCGATCTGCGTTTTCAGGTCGTTCTGCGACTCCGGCAGCATCGCGGCGATCCAATCGCTCAACCACAAAGCGACCAGGATTCCCAACACTCCGCCCATCAAAGCCAGCAGCCCGTTTTCGGTCAGCAACTGCTGAACGACGCGCCATCGCCGGGCCCCGAGCGCCATCCTGACGCCGATCTCTTTCCGCCGCGACGCCCCACGCGCCAGCAGCAATCCGGCGACGTTGGCGCAGGCGATCAGCCAGACGACGGCGACGACTCCGATTTGAACTCCCGCGAATCGCTCTACTTCTTTTCGATCATCCGGCGACAGTCCCAGGCCAGGCACGACTTTTACGCCGACCTTATTATTCGTTTGTGGATAGTCACGAGCCAGCCGCTCCGCGATGGATGTTAAATCGGCCTGCGCCTGGGCGGCCGTCATGCCAGGCCCTAGCCGCCCGAACAAATTCACAAACTGCGCGCCGCGGCTGTTGAGCCAGTCCGCGCCGATCTTAACTAACCAGGGGTTGCCGTGCCGCCACATCGTCACCGGAATCCAAACGTCCCGCTTCTCGTCCAGCGCGCCCGTGCCTTTGAACCCCGCCGCCACTCCGACGATAGTGTAACTGTGCGAGTTGAGGCTGATCGTCTTGCCCACTGGCGAGTCGCCGCCGAAATGTTTCCGCCACAGACGTTCGCTGATCACCGCCACCGGACTGGCGCCTTCGTCCCGCGCATCCTCAGGCAGAAGCAACCGCCCTTGCGCCGCGCGCACGCCCAACACCTCGAAGTAATTCCCCGACACCAGCACACCCCAGACGCGCTCCGCCGACTTGTCGGTCCCCAGATGAAACGTCTGATCACTCTCCGCCGCGATTCCGGCGAACGTCGTGTTCTGATCGCGGAAATCCCGATAGTCGGCGTAAGCGGAATTGTTGAAGCCCTGGCCGCTGTATGTCCGCCCGATCTGTACGAGCCGATCCGGGTCGGCCACCCCAGGCAATGGCTTCAGCAATAACGCGTCGAGCAGATTGAACATCGTAGCGTTCGCGCCGATACCCAGCGCCAATATAATCACGGCAATCAAGGCAAAGCCGGGGTGCTTCAACAGCATTCGCGCGCCGTAGCGCAGGTCTTGCCAGACGGTGTGCATACGCGACTCCTGTGGATATTTGTTTGTAGTTCCGCCTTCAGGCGGTTGGCCCAGATCATCGAGCGCCGCCTCCTGAAGGCGGAACTACAAACTCTTATTTCCAACTTCCGTGCCGCGCTCTTCATTTCCATAAATGCTGTCTGTAATGAAGTTGAGCTGAGAGATAAGCGAGCGGCGGATCCTATGCTGTTCGGTTTCGGGAAAACCGAATCCCAAGAGCGGGCACTGGCTTTGATTTACTGGCGACTGACCACAGACAACTGACCACTGATGACAAAGAAACCACAGAGATAAGGCAGGTGTTTATTTATTCTTCAGTCGGCAGTCTTCAGTCGCCAGTTGTCAGTCTTCATCTCGTCCCGCCCCCAACCTTATTCATCAACCCGTTCAACATTTTCCCCACTTCCGAGGAGATGCTGAGAGCGGGTTCGATCTCTTCTATCGGGAGAAATTTCAAACGATCTACTATCAGTAGTTGCGTTTCGAGTGACATCAATGAACCATGGGCCAGTGAAAGGCGGGAAAAATATTCGCTGTTCGTTTTTCTTCCCTCTCCATCAGCAATGTAAGAAGGGACGTTGCTGGCGAAGTTCTTTATCCTGCTCGACAAGCCAAAGTTTTCGCTCGGCGGCAGTTTTTCCGTGAGCTGATAGCAGACGACGACTAAATCCATCGCCTTTTGCCATACCAACAAATCACGATAGCTTCGTATCGACATATCTGTCTCCTTTATTGATGGGATTCTCGCCGCATTTCGCGCCGCAGCCAGGCTTTTGCCATCGTCCATTCCCGCCGGACGGTGGTGGTTGAAATTCCGAGCGCTTCGGCGGTCTCCTCGATACTCAGGCCGCCGAAGTAGCGCAATTCGACAATCAGGCTTTTGCGCGGGTCCTTTTCGGCCATGGCGTTCAGGGCGTCATCGAGCGCGATCAGTTCGGGGTCGGAAGGGGAGATGAAAGCGAGCGCGTCCTCCAGCATGATCCTCGTCTGGGCGCCGCCACGTTTCTCCCTCTGCCGCGTTCGGGCGTAATCAACCAGGATGTGTCGCATGACTTGCGCGGCCAGCGCGAAGAAGTGCGCCTTGTTTTGCCAATCGACCGGATTCTGCGCGGCCAGCTTCAAATAGACTTCGTGAACCAGCGCCGTCGGCTGCAAGGTGTGATCGGGACGTTCTGATTGAAGATGCCAGGCGGCGAGTTTGCGCAAATCGTCGTAGACCAGCGCCATCAACTTTTCGAACCCCTCCACATGTCCGTCGCGGTATTGATCGAGTAGAAAGTTGATCTCTGTCGAATCTACGGCCATCAACGTCCTCCTTAAAAATTTGCGCTCGTCACGGGCGGAATCGCGCCGGCTTGTCGCTATTTGCGTTGACAGGAATTTTGCGCCGCGAGCATATCTTGAGGCGACACCGAAAAACAATCCGAGTAACATCTTATAAGCTCGGCGAGGACAAGGTTATGAATACAGAATGGGAACGGGTCAACCAGTTATTTCATGAAGCGACCGAATGCGCCGAGGAAGAGCGCGCGGGGTTCGTTGCGCGCGCGGTTCAAAGCGATCCCGCGCTTCAGCGTGAGGTTCAATCGCTCATCGAAGCGCACAAGGAAGACGATGACTTTTTAGAAAATCCGGCGATCGGAAAGAGCCTCTTCCAGCGATTCGGCGGATGGCAGCGACGGATCATAGATGCGCTCTTGACTTCCGCAGGAAAGGTCTCTGTCGGGACGGACGGAATGATTGGCCAATTACTCGACCTGAAGTACGAGATCGAGGAGCTTTGCGGTCGCGGCGGAATGGGGGCGGTCTATCGCGCGACTCACGTAGGCACAGGCCGGCGCGTCGCCGTCAAAGTCATTGCGCCGGAGTTGGCCGGCGACAGCGAATTCATCGAGCGGTTCCGACGAGAGGCGAAGACTATCGGATTGCTGCGCCATCCGAACATCGTCAACGTCACTGATTTCGGCGTCACCGGCGAGGGTCCCAAGACCATAGCCTACCTGGTCATGGAATACCTCGAAGGCCAAACGCTCGCCGAGCGGCTGAAAAACCCACGACCGTCGCCGATCGATCGAATAGGTAACTGTTCCATTATCGAAATAGAATATGAGCGGATGAAAGGCCCGCGGCCGATGCCTATCGACGAGGCGATTGCCATTCTCAGCCAAACCTGCGCGGCCATGGATGAGGCCCATCGCCTGGGCGTCCTGCACCGCGATCTGAAGCCTGAGAACATCTGGCTCGAACCCACAGGCTCAAATGGCGACAACGTCAAGGTGCTGGATTTCGGCATCGCACGCTTACAGGACATCATCGCTTTCGATGAACTTAAACCGCCGCCGGAATTCGGCGAACCGGCGATCAGCCGTCAGCCGTTTTCGATCACGGAAGACGAAACATTGCGATTGAATTACACAGCCCGGCAAATGAGCCGCTTCGGTTCCGTGATGGGAACGCCGAAGTACATGTCGCCCGAACAGTGCCGTGGAGAACGACTCGACAAGAGCTCGGACGTTTACAGCCTGGGAGTGATCGCCTATCAGATGCTGACCGGAGAGCCGCCGTTTACGGGAACGACGCCCGAACTGTTCATTCGACATCGCGAAGCAGATCCCGCGCCGCTGAGAGAAAAACGACGGGATATTCCAGCAGGCGTCGACGTCGTCGTTCGGCAGGCGCTCGCCAAGGATAAGAACGCTCGCCCTGCAACCGCGGGCGCGTTCGCCTTTCAGCTTCAATTGCGCGCTGAAGGTAATAAATGGACTCGCCGGCAGGCCGATGCGCTCGCCCGCAAATACAAATGGGAATTTTTTGAAATCGCTTTTCGAATGCAGTGGAAAGGCTGGCTGTTTTCATTGCTGCTGCTCTTCGCCACGTTGAAATTTCCGGGAATGTCCTCCCTGATGGAGGTCGCGGTATTCGGTCTTCTTTGGCTGATAATAGCCACGATAACTATCTGGGGGCAAAATGCGACTACCGCCGCTCTCACGCTTTTTCTAGAACAAACCGAGGGAAGCGCAAAACAGGCGAGTGATCTCCGCTCCATCGCCGCCGTCGTCCGGCGCCGAAGCCGTGATCTCACCCGATCAGCCTGCAGATTGATCATCCCACCGCTGATTCACGAAGAGCTGAGCGTTGAGGCGGCGAGACAACGATGGGCCAAACTGAAGGCGTCGATTCGAGGACAGGCCGCGTACACGCTTTTCAGGCGGGTTCTTGCCTTAGTTTTGGGTCTGACGGCGTTGAATCAGATTCTGCTGGCGTCGGCCTTCCTGCTTGATCGAAGGTACCATTATTTGAATGCTACTGGAGAGTTGGTGCGCAATGTGAGTGAAAACATGTACTTCTGCCTCGTGACGCTGCCAATTGGCGCTTTCGCATTCCGTCTGGGTCTGAAAAGCGCGATCGAACAAAGTATGCTCTATGGCGCCGCCCGGAAGGCGCTGGGCGAGATCCCCTTGGAACGATCCCCGCTTCTTTCCCGCCAGGATCCGGAACCAAGGCGGTTCCGCTGGTGGGCATCCTGGAAGACCTATGCCCCGACCTGCGCAATTATCGTGTTGATACTCGGATTTCATTTTTTCAAGCTCATAACGATTAAAGGCAATGTAGGGCATGGCAATTTATACAGTGTCAAAGCAGTGCGCGCTTCCGGATTTCCTGTCCGGCTTGGTTTTCTCGGATCTACTTGGTGGATGAGGCAGTTCAGCCGCCACCCGGCTATGCTGCAATATCTGATTGAGCAAGGGGAAGAGGTCAATGTCCCAACCAGGGAAAATCTTTGGGCTGGTGGAAGGTATTATGGATCTTCGGGGCCTCCGTATGGGATTGACCAGGCGGCCGTCACCTGGACTCCTTTGATAGCCGTACTCGCTGCCGGTTCGGTTGAAGCGGCGCGGATACTAATCGAGCACGGCGCCGATGTACATGCGCGGGATTCCTTCGGACGAACTCCAATGACGATCGCCATATCCAATTGCCCACAGGCGATCGAACTGCTTCTTGCCTCCGGCGTGGACATCAATGAACAAACCAGATTCGGAACCCCATTACTGACCGCAGCGCGCCATCAATGGCCATATCCGGAGCATAATGCTGAAGGTCGTGTTGTTTTTGAACATGGGAGCATTTTTTTTGAAGATAAGGAGCCGATCAAAGAGCGGGACAACGCCGTCAAAATCCTGATTGAGAAAGGCGCCGATCCGAATACGCGCGACGGCGAAGGGCGCAATGGACTGATGTTGATGTCCATGGAATCGCGGCTCGACAAGGATGTAGAGCTGACCATCGAAGCGCGCGAGACAACCGCGCCAAGTCTGCTCTGGCGCCGGCGCGATAGGACTGTGCAGTTGATCGGCGAAACATTGCTCAACGCCGGTTGTGACATCAACGCCGCAGACAACAAGGGACGCACACCGCTGATTTACGCCGTGGCATTTGGACGGAGCGCGGTCATCGAACTGTTCCTGAAGAGGGGCGCGAACATCAATGCGAAGGACCACGACGGCTTAAGCGCTCTCGACTGGGCCAAAAAATCCGGCAATGAGGAGATCATCAGGCTCCTCTCACTCAGGTAAAACTCGGGATTGCCGCGTCATTCGCGCCTGAGCGCAACCATCGGATCGACCTTCGTCGCCTGCCGCGCCGGGACGTAGCAGGCCGCGAGCGCCACCACGGTCAGCGACAGCGCTACCAAGCCGAACGTCAGCGGGTCGGTCGGCTCCACGCCGAACAGGAAGTCTTTCATCAGACGCGTCAGCGCGAACGACGCTCCCAGACCGAGCGCGACGCCGACCAGCGCCAGCGCCAATCCTTTTCCGACGATCAGCTTCAACACGTCTCCCGCCCGCGCGCCGAGCGCCACGCGAACGCCGATTTCATGCGTGCGCTGCGTCACGGCGTATGACATCACGCCGTAAACTCCCACGCCCGCGAGCAGCAACCCGATGGCGGCGAACAGGCTGAGCAGCGTCGAGTTGAACCGTTGCTCGGCGAGCGAACGCCCGACTATTTGTTCCAGCGAGCGCATGTTGGTCAGCGGCAGCGACGGATCGACCTTGAGCGTCTCCTGTTTGACCGCCGCGCCGAGAGCGAGCGGGTCGCCAGACGCGCGAACGGCGAACTTCATGGTCACGTACCGCCGCGCGGCGCGCATTACTCTGTCATCCACTTGAGCCACGGGGATGAAGACGGCGCCAGGCGCGGGATAGCCGAGACCGAACTGCTTGACGTCGTTCACGACGCCGACGATCTGAAAGGCCCGCGTACCTTCAACAGTCAGTGATTGGCCGATCGGATCGGCGTTCGGGAAAGTCCGCCGCGCGTAAGTCTCGTTGACGATGATGGCCGGCGGCGCGCCCGCCGAATCGGCTTCGGTGAAGCCGCGCCCGCGACGGATGGACATCTTCATCACTTTGAAATAGTCCGGCGTGATCATCCGAATTTCGGTCGAGGCCTCCGAATCGGGTTTGCCCACGACGCCGACGCCGAGATTGAGCCATGCGCCAAGCGGCAGATTGCTAGTCACCGCGGCGGATTCGACTCCGGGCAGGCCATTCAGGCGTTCGAGCGCACGGCCGAAATAATCGGCGTTCTGGGCCGTCGTTTCGTACCGCTCGCCGTTCGGCGCGACCTCGAAAGTCAGCACATTGCCCGGGTCAAAACCAGGATCGACGCGGCGCAGATTTGCGAAAGTGCGGATCAACAAACCCGCGCCGGCCAGAAGCGTGAGCGCGAGCGCGACCTCAGCCACGACCAGCGCGTTCCGCATCCGTCCGCGTTCGCCTCCGACGGCGCCTTTGCCGCCACCCTCCTTGAGCGCGCGGTTGACATCCATGCGCGCCGCCTGCAGCGCCGGAGCGAGCGCAAAGAGTAAGCCGGTTATCACAGCCACGCCGAGCGTGAAGGCGAGTACGCGCCAATCGAAGCCGATCTCGCCGCTGCGCGGGATCAGGCCCTGTGGCAGCAGCGCAGCCAAAGCATCCACGCCCCACATGGCGAGCAGCAGCCCAGTCCCGCCGCCAATCAGGGCAAGCAACAAGCCTTCTGTCAACAACTGTCTCGCCAGAGTCCACCGGCTCGCGCCGAGCGCCTGCCGCAAGGCCATTTCTTTCTGTCGCGCGGTCGCTTGCGTCAACTGCAAATTGGCGACGTTGGCGCAGGCGATGAGCAGGACGAAACTAACAGCGCCGAGCAGAATCAGCAGCATCGGGCGCGCCTCAGCCGTAAGGCTGGCCAGATAAGGCTCAACCCGAATCCCGACTTCGTTCCGCCAAACCTGGTTCGGATAAGCGGCCTTGAACTGTTCGAAGATCGATTTCATCTCGGCCTGCGCCTGCTCGCGCGTCACGCCCGCCTTAAGCCGCGCGAGCACGGTGTAGTTGTGACCTTGAGCCACGCTGGCAGGATTGACGCGCATCGGGACTAACACGTCCCATTGCCCGTCGCCGTATCGGAAATCCTCAGGCGCCACACCTACCACTGTGTACGGATCGCCGTTGATCGAAACACTCTTGCCCGCGATCGCCGGGTCGGCGGCGAAGCGCCGCCGCCACAATCCGTGGCTCAGAATCGTTACTCGCTCGCCGTTCGGAGAATCTTCCTCTTTCGTGAAGCCGCGCCCTATGGCCGGATTCATGCCGAGGACGCGGAAGAAATCCGCGCTGACCCTGACGCCCGCGACGAACTCAGGCTCGCCGCCCCCAGAGAGGTTGACGCCAGAGCCGATCCCGATCGTCGCCGCGACGCCGTCGAACGACTGGCTCTGCCCGCTCCAGAAGACAAACTTCGGTTCACTGGCGCTCCTGAAACTCACGTTCGACCAATCCGGCGCGAGTCGCATGATGCGCTCCGGCTCCGGATAAGAAAGCGGCCGCAAGAGCGCGGCGTTGACGACGGTGAAGATCGCCGTGTTCGCTCCAATGCCGAGAGCCAGCGTGATGACTGCGATCAATGTAAATCCGGGTTTCTTCAATAACATTCGCGCGCCGTAGCGCAGGTCTTGAATCAGAGATTGCATAATTTCTCCAAGCAAACGCCATATGTCAGCGGTCGCGAGTCTCAAGCTTTCTCACGAGCCGTACCTCCGCCTGACCGCGCTGAAAGCCGAGCTTTTCGTTGACGCGAATCATCGCCGGACTGGCTGAACGAGTAACAGCCGTCCGCCAGCCTTGCTGGCGCGCGTGAGTCAAAGCAAGGACTTTCAACGCAGTCGCCACGCCACGGCCGCGATATTCCGGCCTCACGGCTGTCGGCCCCGTACCGATCGCTTCCGGGGCGTTATGATCCGGGCCGAGAACGGTGTAGCCGATGAACACTCCGTCAGCCTTTGCCATAAAGAAAGTGTCAGACGTCGTCTGCCACGAATCGAACATCCGTCGCACCTCATCTCCTGTCGGGATCGCCATGACGCCGTCAGGATCGGGATCAGGCCAACCGATCACTGCAGCCTGCTGCAAATCGGTCAATTTTGTCCAGAACTGCTCGTCCTGCCCTTCCTGTCGCAGAGTGGTGAATTCAATGCCCTGCGCCGTCAGACTGCGGGGAAGCTCCGCCAGCCGCGTCAGGTCCGCTTCGCTCAGATTCAAATGCAACTCGACCATCCGATGGGTCTCGACAAAGCCGCGACGACGCAAAAACCGCAATGAGTCCGTCTGGTCATCCCAAGCGCGCGATTGCAACGTGGCCGCCGGCATCGATTGCAACGCGGCGAGAATGACGCTCAGGAGGTAACCGCCAATCCCCCGTTTGCGCCAGTCCGCATTAACCATCAAACCCATTCGATACTTCCGCCGCACGACATTCCAGCACACCGCATAACCAATGAGCTGTTGAGAGACTTCCTCAATCGCCGCCCATTGGCACAGGGACGCGGAAGCCGCGCGACCCGGTTCGTCAAATCGTCGCAAATACTCTTCCAGGTCGCGGACGCATTCGGGTTGAATCGCCGAGCAAAGCGCGATGACCCGATCAACATCCAATTTGTGAAGAGGGCGAATGGTGACTGACATATGTGATTATTCGCGCCGAAGCGCCACGACCGGGTCAACTTTCGCCGCCCACCGCGCCGGCAGATAACAAGCTAACAGCGCTACGATTGACAGAAACACCGCCACGCCGCCGAAGGCCAACGGATCGAACGGACTCAAATCAATCAAGACCACGGCCAGCAATCGTGAAATCGCCATGGCGCCCAGCAGCCCGAACACTATGCCGATGACGGTCAGTTTCATCCCCTGCTTCAAAAACAAACGTATGACGTCCGCGCTCTGCGCGCCCAGCGCGACGCGGATGCCGATTTCGCGGGTTCGCTGATTGACGATGAACGACATCACGCCAAACAAACCGACCGACGCCACCAGCAGCGCCAGCATTCCCAGCGCGCCGGCAACTTGCGCGAGCGCCTCGAACGGCGCCATCTGCATGGTCAACGAATCATTCACGCGTCGCAGGATTGCGGAGAGATTCGGGTCAACGGCTTCGGCCGCGCCGCGCACTGCGGCCATCACTTGCCGTGTATCGCCTTCAGTACGAACCAATATGTATGCGTTCGGACGTTCGACACTCTGAGATGACTCGTACCACGGCGCGTAAATGAAAGTCTCATCCTTTTCCCAAACCCACCCGCTGCGCGTGTCGCGTGTGACACCGATGACTTCGAACTGCGGCAGGTTGGCGCCCGATTCATTCGCGCCGGCGAGCGGCGTGGAGGCGATGCCGATGCGCTTGCCGATGGCGTCTTCATTGGGCCAGAAGCGTCGCGCAGTGGATTCGCTTTCTCTGACCATGTCTTTCTGCGGCGTCTGTAAACCTGCCGAGATTGTGAAGACGTTCGCTGTCTCAAGCCCCGTATCAATCGTCCGAACTTTCTGCAGGTTCCTGACGAGCAGCCCCGCGCCGACGAGCAGCGTCAGACACACCGCGACCTGAATCACGACCAGCGCGTTGCGCAAGCGCGACTGGCTCAAATGCTGACCGAACGTCGAGCCTTCGTCTTTCAACGCCGAAGCCAGATTCGGCCTGGACGCCTGCAAAGCCGGGGCGAGCCCCGCCGCGACGCCGGCGATCATTGACGCGAGCAGCGCGAATCCGAAGATGCGATAGTCCGGGTCGAGGTCGAGCGCGAACGATTCGATCAGCGCGCGTGGAACCGGCAGTCGTGACATGACCAGCGGGTAGAGCGCGTCGAGCGTCCAGATCGCCATCAACAGCCCGGCCGCGCCGCCGAGCGCCGAAATCAACACACTCTCGGTCAGCAACTGCCTGATCACGCGCCAGCGGCTCGCGCCCAGAGCCAGCCGCACGGCGATCTCAGAGCCACGGGTCGCCGCGCGCGCCAGCAACAGATTGGCGACGTTGGCGCAGGCCATCAGCAGGATCAACCCGACCGCCACCAATAGCGGAACGATCAGCGGGGCCAGCCCCTCATCGATCTCAACAAAGGTCGCTCCGCCTGAAAGGCTAACTCCTATTTTGCGGCTACGCTCCGGATAGCTTCTGGCAAGCTGTTCGGCGATGACGTTCATTTCGGCCTGCGCCTGCTGGCGCGAAACGCCGGGTTTCAACCTGCCGGTCAACGCGAATGAATCGGCATTGCGCTCCGACAACCAGCGTTTGTGATTCCAACTTCCCGCCTGATGTGTTTGATCGCGCATCATCAACGGAACCCAGAACTGCGGCGCGTCCGGTTCCGTGCCGATGAATTCGCGCGCCGTGACGCCGACGACCGTGTACTGCTGTCCGGTCAGTTTGATTGTTTTGCCCACAATGTTCGGATCGGCGTTGAAGCGTCGCTGCCAGAAGCCATAGCTTAATACCATCACCGGATGTGTTCCCGGCTCGCGATCTTCATCAGGCAGAAACGCTCGCCCCAGAGCCATCTCCGCGCCTAACACCGAAAAGTAGTTGCCCGAAACAATCTGGCCGAAGATGTACTCGTGACTGGCGACGATAAAGGAGTCGTCCATTGGACCGGCCGATTTTTCCCCGAACACGGCCGCCACCTTGTTAAACGCGACCAGTCCTTCAAAAACATGATTGCGATCGCGGTAATCGAGGTAGTCCAAATAAGAAAAGAGCCGGTAACGGCTCCCATCGGGCATGCGCCCGTATATCTTGACGATGCTGTCGGGATCCTTGAGCGGCAGCGGCTTCAACACAAACGCGTCGAAGACCGTAAACAGCGCGGTGTTGACGCCGATGCCGAGCGCCAGTGTCAACACGGCAATCAACGTGAAGCCCGGTTTCTTCAACAACGTTCGCGCGCCATAGCGCAAGTCTTGCCACAGTGTCCGCATAATTCCCTCAAGAAAAAGATGTCAGATGTCAGATGTCAGATGCTAGTGAAGAGGACTCTCGCATCACTCAACTTTCATCTGACATCTGACATCTAGCATCTGACATCTATTCGCATCTGAGCGCGACCATCGGATCGACCTTCGTCGCCCGTCTCGCCGGTATCCAGCAGGCCAGCAGCGCCACGACGGCCAGCAACAAAGCGATCGCGCCATAGGTCAACGGATCGGCGGCGCCCACATCGTATAGCCAGCCCGACAGCCATTTCGCCAGCCAGTACGCCAGGATCAAACCCGCCGCAATGCCCACGCAAACCAGCAGCATCCCCTGCCCGATGACCAGTCGCAGCACGTGGCGAGCCTCGGCGCCGAGCGCCATCCGGACGCCGATCTCCTTCGTGCGCTGCGCGACGGAATGGGCCAGCACGCCGTACAGACCAAGCGCGGCGAGCGCCAGCGCCAACGCGCCGAAAAAGCTCAGCAGCGCGGCGAAGAGGCGCTCCTGGGCGAGCGATTGCGACACCTGTTCGACCTGTGTCTTAACATCAAAGAGAGGCAGGTTGCCGTCCACTTCGCGCACGGCCTGGCGGATGGCGGCGAGGAAACTCGTCGGTTCACCCGCCGTGCGAACTTCAAAATTCATCTGGCCGAGGCCCGGGAGGATCTGCAGCCAGGGCACGTAGATCGTCGGCGGAATCTCATCGCGCAAGCTGGTGTACTTCGCGTCCTGCGCCACGCCGACAATCTCCACATAGTCAGGTCGGTCAGGATTGAAGCGGATGCGTTTGCCGAGGGGGTTTTCGTCGGGGAAGAAACGGCGCGCCAGAGTTTGGTTGATGACGACGACACTGGGCGCGGCGGCGGCGTCTCGCTGGCTCAAACTCCGACCAAGTTGGACAGGAATTTCCATCGTCTCGAAAAAATTAGCGCGGACAAAGTGGATATTAGCCGTGCGCGGATTATTCCTGTCAGCGTTCTGCCCCGCCAGATAAAACCCTCGCCTCCCACTGCTGCCAGCCAGCAACGGGTGGCGCGAGAAAGTGACCGAGCGCACGCCGGGCACGGCCTCAATCCGATCGAACATCCGTTGATAGAGTTGCGTCAATCGTTCGCCTTGATAACCGCTCAGGCGCGGGTCTACGCGGAAGAGCAGCAGGTTTTGCGTGTTGAATCCGGGAGCGACGTGTTGCAAATTGTTCAGCGTTCGCAGGAACAGCCCCGCGCCGATCAAGAGCAATAACGAGAGCGCCATTTGCGCCACGACCAATGATTTGCTTAGCCACGAACGCGAATGACCGAAGGAACTCCTGCCGGTATCCTTGAGCGCGGGCGTCAGATCAACGCGCGTCGCGCGCCACGCCGGAGCCAACCCGAACGACAAGCCGGTCAACACCGAAACCGCGAACGTAAACGCCAGCGCGCGCCCATTCAATCCGGTCTGCAAAAACGACATCTCCTGCCCCGAAAAACGCAGCTTCAGCAACAGGTCTCTGCCCCAGAGCGCGAAGAGCAAACCAAGCGCCCCGCCCGCCACCGCCAGCAGCACGCTTTCGGTGAGCAGTTGTCGCACAAGGCGGAAACGTCCGGCGCCCAAGGCCAGCCGCACCGCGATCTCTTTCTGTCGCTCCGACGCGCGCGCCAACAGCAGGTTGGCTACATTGACGCACGCGATCAACAAGACCAGCCCGACCACTCCCATCAACAGATAAAGCGATTGCCGCTGATACCAGCCCCAGTGCGTGTCACCGCGCCGGCCCGGCTCGACGGCCAATCGCGGGTAATCCTGCGGAACCGTCGGCGCGGCCTGAGTTTGATTCGCCGGGCGGCTCAGATTTTCGGAAGCCGTGCGTTGAAAGACTGGTTCAAGCTCGGCGCGCGCCTGCTCCATTGTCGCGCCCGGCTTCAATCGCCCCATCATCAGCAGCCACCAGAGCCCCTGCTGATTCAGGTTCGTATTGTTCCCGCGGACCAGCGGCTCCGCCATCAACGGTATGGTCAGATCAGGCGCGTTCCCGTTCCTCATCACGCCGGCGAATTCTTGCGGCGTGACCCCGATGATTGTGAAGGCCGCGTTATTCAGATTGATCTGTTTGCCGATGACCGCCGGGTTCGCGCCGAATCTGCGCTCCCAATATCGATGACTGAGGACAACAACTGCAGACGCAGCCGATCGATCATCCTCCGCCGTGATTGCGCGGCCCAACACCGGTTGCACACCCAATCCGGTGAAATACCCGCCGGAAACGACCAGCCCGCTGGCCACCTCCGCCTGCCCGTCTACATTGGCGTTCACCTGCTCCAACTCTGCAAAGGCGAATAATTCACTGAGCGCGTTCTGCTGTTGACGAAATTGCTCGAAGTTCTGCTGCAGAAACGACGTATTGATGCGCAAGCCAGTCACTTCGTCTGTCCGCGCGGAGCCTTCATACCTGAAAGTCCTGAAGCTGCTCCCGACCAGCCATTTGAATTGCACTAACTGCTCCGGCTCTTTGACCGGCAGGCTTTTCAATAACACCGCGTCCACCAGACTGAAGATCGCGGTGTTTGCGCCGATCCCGAGCGCCAGCGACAAGATCGCAATGATCGTGAGGCCTCTGTGTTTGATGAGCATTCGTGCGCCATAGCGCAGATCTTGCCAAAGAGTGGTCATAAATCTCCTTCCTACGTATTTCAGGCAAATATCGGGAACGCCAGACAAGCTGCGCCGTCATTGCCGCCACTGACCAGTTGTTGCGATTCTCTGTGGTCATCCCTATTAAATAACCAAGTGGCGTGCCACTCACAGCCAAGGGCGTAAGTTCTGGAATGACGTGATTTGAGATGAGGCTGACGATTAAGACGCCCGGCGATGTGTCCGCTTTTGGGATCGCTCTTTCCCAAAACCGAATCGGATGGATCGCGCTTGCGATTGGCGCCTATCTTTCTGGGACGTTGTGGCTGTTCCGTTCCCATCACGCTGGGACTGATGTCGGCGCTGATGATCGGCGTACTGGTTGGTACAGTACCGGTGTCCTAAATGTCGCCTGGCCTGATTTAGGCCGCGAATCGATTCCTCTCCGCAAAGCTGGCGCGCGAGGTTTCATCCGCAAATCAGGTCGCCTTTCCTGCGCGATCTCATCTATCTCAGGCCATAAAATCGAATTCGATATTTCCTCGCACGCTAACGGGGTCGCCGTTAAGAGAAGCAGGGGTAAAACGGACCAGCTTCATTGCGTTTATTGCGCGCCGTGTCAAACCGTCTGGCAGTCCATTGAGCTTTCGCTTTGTGATTTCAACCATTGGTATTTCGCTATTGCATCGGCATAGTCTTGAGGGGATAAGTATCGGGCGCCGATCTCGTAATTGGCGAGTAGATTCTCAGGGTCGAATTTGCTCAGTAACTTACTGGGGTAGTTTCGGGCGGTGAGGTACAGTTTGCCGATTTCGTAATGCGCAGGCAGATTCTCAGGATCGAATTTGAGCAGTTCCTCGAAAGCAGTGAGCGCTTCGCGATAAAGCTGTAGGCGTATGAGCGCTCGCCCCAAATAGTAATGCGCCCGGATCCTCAGGGGACGTTCTCTGAGAGCCCGGCGGAAATGCGCCACGGCAGTTTGATAGTCCCCTTTTCCTGACGCTTCCAATCCGTAATTGTAAGCTTGCGACACATCTGAGTCCGCCGGCCGTAGTTGGGCTTCATCGGGTAGTGATTTGATGTAAGCAATTAGATGGCGCCAAACTCTCTCCCCGAATTCTTGTGTCACAAAGCGTTGGAAGGTGGACAGTGTAACAGCGGGATGTGCGATCTCAACCTGGCGGAAATGCGCCACGGCAGTTTGATAGTCCCCTTTTCCTACCGCTTCCAATCCGTCCAAGAGAGCTTGCTTCAGAGGCTTCATTGCGCTTGCTGCCCGCAGCCGGTCAAGTAGCTGAGATTTTTTATCGGACTGTGATTTGACGTAAGCGATCAGACTTCGCCAACTGGAAAACCCATATTCTCGCGCAACGGTCAGTTGGACGGCGGATAATGTCACACCGGGATTATCGAGACGCACGGCTTTGAGCCGTTGCTTCGCTTCTTTTTTTAAGTGTTCAAGGTTGGCGCGTTCCGGAAGTGGACGCGCAGGATCAGGATTGGCGGGATTTGTCTTGCTCATAGACCTTCCTTCCTTTGGCGCCCGATGTCCGCGTCACGGGCTGGAAGTCAGGTGATATTCAGTTCTTGATGCGAGCGGGCTAAGCCCTTCACGCGGACCGTCGGCCTCTCGACAAGGCCAAGAAGAAGATAAATGAGGTCTAGCCGAAGCGCAAGCTGGCTTGAAATTTTGGATACCGAAATGCCCCGCCGCCGCAGGCAGTAATTTGAACTATTCATAAATACCTGTCCCTACGTTGTTACATTTATTTGCGGCATGTGCATAAATCAGATCGGCGGAGCCTATGGAGTGCGGTCCCGAGCGATACTGCTGGCAAACTCCGCGAAGTTATTTTCCGCCTCGGAGATCTTGCCAAATGGCACACCGCTCGTGGTTCTTTGAAATTTTTGTGGTTTTCAATGCTCATGGGTTTATCGCTTTGGGGCAAGACATAACCTTTTTCTGTGGGGGTAGGAGCGCCTTCAATCAAATTGATCAAA
>WNFU01001948.1_pt1 | contig 28635 bp, 28 predicted proteins | sample 5400121 | NCBI WGS metagenome assembly WNFU01 (sample SAMN13153360, study PRJNA577476) | soil metagenome | isolation source: 100 cm soil or saprolite under grassland replicate 1 | place: USA:California | collected 2016-06-15 | reverse complement strand
TGCCGCTCACGTTCTCCCGCGGACACGCTCATCGCGACCGTCACTTCCCCGGGCGCGCTCGGCCGGGCGGGGGTCGTCTCCCGCTGCGTAGGGCCGGTCGCTGCGGACGGACCCAATTCAAAGTACGGAGCCGGGGTGCACGGACCGGGACGGCCGCCCATGTTCGAGCCATCCACCTCACGTCAAGCGACCGGCCGGACCGGGCGGACGTGCCCCGGCCCCTGCGCTTCGGCGCCCTCACGTCATACGGCGCCCGGGCGCGACTCTAGGCCCGGAGCGAGGGACGATGACCCTCCCCGGCCCAGCGCCTCGGACGGAGACGTCCGTCAGCAGTGGCTGCTTGGTCGAGGTCGGCCCTTCGACTCCGCGCCGCCTGCGGCGGCGCTACGCTCAGGGTGAACGGGAGTCGAACTCTGAACGGGAGTCGAAGTCTGAACGGGAGTCGAAGTCTGAACGGGAGTCGAAGTCTGAACGGGAGTCGAAGTCTGAACGGGAGTCGAAGTCTGAACGGGAGTCGAAGTCTGAACGGGAGTCGAAGCCTGAACGGGAGTCGAAGTCTGAACGGGAGTCGAAGTCTGAAGGGAGTCGAAGTCTGAACGGGAGTCGAAGCCCTAGCGCCGCAGCCAGCGGCGCAACGAGATCTTGCGCATCCGCAGCGTCGCCACGTGATAGAGGGCCGCGATCGACGACAGGGCGAGCGCGGCCCCGAGCGCCGCCGCGCCGATCCAGGTCCGCCCGCCGGCGGCGAGGACGACGAGCCCGCCGACCGTGAGCCCCGCGGCGAGCATGCCGAGGAAGAGCAGGACGCCGAGCGCGCGCACGTGCGCGCCGACCTTCTCGAGGTCCTCGGAGTGGACGTTGACGCGGAACTTCCCGCCCTCGAGGTCCACCAGGATCTGGGTGAGCTGGGACGGGACGTCCTCGGCGAGCCCCTGCAGCTTGAGCAGGGACTTCATGATGGCGGAGGACGCGTCGCTCGGGTTGAACCGCGCGAGGAGGAGCTCCTTCGCGTACGGCAGCCCCAGCTCGAGCACGTCGAGCTTCGGGTACAGCCGCCGGATGATCCCCTCGATCGTGATCGAGGCCTTCGCGAGGACCGCGTACTCCTTCGGGATCCGGATCCGGTGCCGGACCGCGAGGTCGAGCATGTCGCGCAGCAGCGTAGCGGTCCGGATCTCGTCGAGCTTGAGTCCGACGTAGCGGTCGAGGATGTGGCGGATGTCCTCGCGGAACTCGGCGATGGGGGAGCGCGCGTCGGGGACGCCGATCCGGTTCATGACGCGCGCGACGCTCTCCGGATCACGCAGCGCCACCGCGACGATGAGCGTGACGAGCGCCTCCTGCTGCGCGCGCGAGAGCCGCCCCACGAGCCCGAAGTCGAGCAGGGCGATCCGGTTTCCGGGGAGGACGAGGATGTTCCCCGGGTGCGGGTCCCCGTGGAAGAGCCCATCCTCGAAGAGCTGCCGGAACGCCGCCTCGATGACGTTCTTCGCGACCTGCTCGAGGTCGAAGCCCCCCTCGGTGGTGACCTCGGAGATCTTCGTCCCCTCGACGTAGTCGAGCGTGAGGACCGTCGCGCAGGAGAGCTCCGGGTGCACGCTCGGGATCACGATGATCTCGCGGCCCCGCGAGGCCGCCGCCATCTCCGTCACGTTCCGCGCCTCGTTCGAGAAGTCGAGCTCCTCGTGCACCGTCCGGTCGAACTCCTCGATGATGCCGGTCGGGGTGTAGATGCCCGTCTCCTCGACGACCGCCTCGAGCAGGGTCGCGAGGTAGTAGAGGAGCGCGAGGTCCGACTCGATCCGCTCGCGGATCCGCGGCCGCTGCACCTTCACGACCACCCGCTCGCCCGCGTGCGTCGTCGCGAGGTGGACCTGCGCGATCGACGCGCTCGCGAGCGGGCGGTCGTCGAGCGTCGCGAAGATCTCCGAGACCGGGCGGCCGAGCCCGCGCTCGATCTCCTCGCGCACCTCTCCGGCGTCGAGCGGAGGGCAGTCGTCCTGGAGCGTCTCGAGCTCCTCCACCCAGTGCGCCGGCAGGAGGTCCGGGCGCGAGGAGAGGAGCTGGCCGAGCTTCGTGAAGGTCGGGCCGAGCTCCGCGAGGAGCTGGCGGAAGCGGGCCGCCGTCGAGCGGTCGGGCGCGGGGAGCGGCTCGCCCTCCGCCGGCGCGGGGGCGTCGCGGCCGAGGACGTCGCGCAGCCGCGTCCGCGCGAGGTACGCGCCGAATCCGTGCCGCGCCACCGCCGCCGCGATCTGCCGGAGCCGGTTGAGATCCTGGAACGCCCGCTCGAACATGGGTCGGGCGACTGTAGCACCGCGATCCCCGGGTCGCAGGGATTTGGGCGCGCCGACCGGGTCGGCGGGGCGTGATAGAACCCACGCCGCATGAAGGAGATCGCCCAGGCGACCCCGATGATGCGGCAGTACCTCGAGACGAAGGCGAGGTACCCGGACGCGATCCTCTTCTTCCGGCTCGGCGACTTCTACGAGATGTTCTTCGAGGACGCGCTCGCCGCGTCCGAGGCGCTCCAGATCACCCTGACGGCGCGCTCGAAGGGCGACGACAAGGTGCCGATGTGCGGCGTGCCCCACCACGCCGCGCGCGGCTACGTCGCGAAGCTGCTCGAGCGCGGGTTCAAGGTCGCCATCTGCGATCAGGTGGAGGAGGCGCCCGCGCCGAACGGCGCGGAGGGAAAGACGAGGTCCCCGCTCTTCCGGCGCGAGGTGACCCGCGTCGTGACGCCGGGCATGGTGCTCGACGACCAGGTGCTCGACCCGCGCGTCGCGAGCTACCTCGGCGCGGTCGCGCTCGGCGACGGCGGCGCGGGGCTCGCGCTCCTCGACGCGTCCACGGGCGAGCTGCGGCTGGGCGAGGTGCGCGACGACGGGCGGCTCGTGGACGAGCTCCGGCGCGCAGGCGTGCGCGAGCTCGTGCTCGCCGCCTCCGCCGACCCGGCCCGCGCCACCGCGGTCGAGAAGGGGGTGGGCGTGCCCGCGGCGCGGCGCCCGGACGCCGACTTCGACCGGCCCGAGGAGCGGCTGCGCCGCCACCTCGGCGTCGCGAGCCTCGATGGGTTCGGCGTCGGGGCGCTGCCGCTCGGCCTGTCCGCGGCGGCCGCCGCGCTCGCCTACCTCGCCGAGACGCAGTGCGCGGTGCCGCGCCACGTGGACCGGCTGTCGCGGCTCGCGACGGACGACGCGCTCCTCCTCGACGAGGCGACCCGCACGAACCTCGAGCTCGAGCGGACGCTCTCCGGCGGCCGCCGCAAGGGGACGCTCCTCGCGATCATCGACCGGACCGTCACCGCCCCCGGCGCGCGCCGCATCGCGGAGTGGCTCCGCTACCCGCTCACCGACCTCGCCGCGATCGGCGACCGGCTCGACTCGCTCGCCGAGCTCGAGGCGTCCGCCGTCCTGCGCGAGGACCTCGCCGGAGCGCTCCGCCCCGTCGCGGACGCCGAGCGCCTCGTGTCCCGCCTCGTGCTCGGGCAGGGCAATGCCCGCGATCTGCGGGCGCTCGCCGGCGCGCTCCTCGCGCTGCCCGCGCTCGCGGACCTCCTCGCCGCGCGAGGGGCCGCGCTGCTCCGCGGCGCCGCCGCGCGGCTCCGTGGCCTCGAGGACCTCGCCGCGCTCCTCGACCGAGGCGTCGCCGAGGAGCCGCCGCCCGGGCTCAAGGAGGGCGGGCTCATCCGCCGCGGCCACTCGCGGGAGCTGGACGAGCTCGTCGCGATCGCCGAGGACGGCAAGGGGGTCATCGCCCGGCTCGAGGCGACGGAGCGGGAGCGGACCGGGATCGGCTCGCTCAAGGTCCGCTACAACCGGGTCTTCGGCTACTACATCGAGGTCACGAAGCCGAACCTTCACCTCGTGCCGCAGGATTACGAGCGGCGGCAGACGACCGTCGGCGGCGAGCGGTTCGCGACGGCCGAGCTGAAGTCCTTCGAGGAGAAGGTCCTCACGGCGGAGGAGCGCCGCTTCGCGATGGAGGAGCGGCTGTACGAGGAGCTGCGGGCGCGGGTGATCGAGGCCGCGCCGCTCATCCGGACCGCGGCGGACGCGGTCGCGACCGCGGACGTGCTCCTGTCGCTCGCGCGTGTCGCCGCCGAGCGCGGGTACGTGCGCCCGGTCGTGGACGCGTCCGAGGTCCTCGAGATCGAGGACGGGCGCCACCCCGTCGTCGAGGCGCTCCTCGAGGGCGGACCGGCCGCGTTCGTCCCGAACGACCTGCACGTCGTCTCGCGCGGAGAACCGCCCGCCGACGAGACGGGCTCCCTGCTCGTCGTCACGGGCCCGAACATGGCGGGCAAGAGCACCGTCATGCGCCAGGCGGCGCTCGTCGTGCTCCTCGCGCAGATGGGGAGCTTCGTCCCGGCGCGACGCGCCCGCGTCGGGATCGTCGACCGGATCTTCACGCGCGTCGGGGCGTCCGACGACCTCGCCCGCGGCCGCTCGACGTTCATGGTCGAGATGACCGAGACGAGCGCCATCCTCCACAACGCGACCCGGCGCTCCCTCGTCGTGCTCGACGAGATCGGGCGCGGGACCTCCACCTTCGACGGCGTCTCGATCGCCTGGGCGGTCGCGGAGCACCTGCACGACGCGATCGGCTGCCGCACGCTCTTCGCGACCCACTACCACGAGCTGCAGGACCTCGCGCGCGAGCGCCCCGCGGTGCGGAACCTCACCGTCGCCGTGCGCGAGGTGGGCGAGCAGGTCGTGTTCCTGCGCAAGCTCGTGCAGGGCGGCGCGTCGCGGAGCTACGGCATCGAGGTCGCGAAGCTCGCCGGCCTCCCGGCGAAGGTGCTCGCGCGGGCGCGGGAGATCTTGCGGAACCTCGAGTCGATGGAGGTGGACGAGGGCGGCCACGCCGCGCTCGCGCGCGGGGGGCGTCGCAAGGTCGATCCCGGCCAGCTCGGGCTGTTCGCCGGCCCGCCGGCGGACCCTGCGGCGGACGAGGTCGCGAAGGCGCTCCGGGCGCTCGACCTCGACGCGCTCCGCCCGCTGGACGCGCTGAACCTGCTCTCCGGGTGGAGGAAGAAGCTCGACGGGTAGCCCGCGCCCGGGGCAGCGGAAAAAGCGAAGGGGCCGGTCTCGCGGCCCCCTTCGATCATCTCAGCGCGAGCGCCTTACTTCTTGTGGCAATCCGCGCACTTCTGCGGGCCCTTGCCTTCCTTCTTGTGGCACTCGTGGCACTTGCCGTGGGCGGTGTCCTTGTTCGCGGTCTTGCCGAAGCCCTCGATCGCGCCGCCGGTCTCGTCCTTGTGGCACGTCGTGCACTTCAGCGCGGCGTGATTCTTGTGGTTGAAGGTCACGTTGCCGGGCTTCGCGGGGAGGACGACGGGCTTCTCCGGCGCGGCGGCGGAGGCCGACGTGGCGAAGGCGAGGGCGAAGGCGACGAACAGGGCAGCGAAGGTCTTCATGAATGCTCCTTGCGAGTGCGCGGGGCGATTCCCGGCGCATCGAGCGCGGCACTCTAGCGTGGGGGCGCGGCCTTCACCGTGCGGCAAGTGGACGCGCCGCCCAAGGCATGAGCCGGCGGGGCTCGAGCCACAAATGAAAAGGGGCCGGTCTCCCGGCCCCTCTCCAGCGATTCTGTACGAGTGCCTACTTCTTGTGGCAATCGCCGCACTTCTGCGGGCCCTTGCCTTCCTTCTTGTGGCACTCGTGGCACTTGCCGTGGGCGGTGTCCTTGTTCGCGGTCTTGTTGAAGCCCTCGATCGCGCCGCCGGTCTCGTCCTTGTGGCACGTCGTGCACTTCAGCGTCGCGTGCTTCGCGTGCTGGAAGGTCACGTTGCCCGGCTTGGCAGGGAGGGTGATCGGGCCGGTCGGCGCCGCCGCGGACGCGGAGGTGGCGACGGCGAGTGCGACGGCGACGAACAGCGCAGCGAAAGTCTTGGTCACGGTGTTGCTCCTGAGTCGTGGGGCGGCCCAGTCCGCCCGCTTGAGAGACGCGGGACTCTACTCGGAATTCACCGGGGGCCGAAAAAAAACTGCGGCGCAGTGCCGCACGGAATGCGACGCGGTCTCACTGGGCCGTGCGCCGTCCAAGCGCACGCCATACCCGGCTAAGCCATCTCGAGGACGGCCGGGAACACGAGGGCGCGCTTCGATCTGGACCTCGATCTGGACCTGGACCAGGACCAACTCGACGTCACGTCCACCTCCACGTCCACGTCCGAGAATTGGACGGAGATATCGCGGTCGGGGAGAGTGACGAGTCATGGGCCGCAGGCCGCTCGCCCTCGTCATCCTCCTGTCCCTCGCGCCGGGCGCCGCAGGCGCGGCCCCGCAGCGCGCTGCGACGCCGCGCCCAACGTCGCGCGCCGTCGCCGCGAAGCGGGTTCGCTCGCAGCCCCGTCCGGCGCGGGCGCCGACGCTCGCGGACGCGCGCGCCGCCATGACCGCGCTCATGCGCGACCGGAGCCGCCGCCGCTACCACCACCAGTGGGAGCGCGCGATCGGCGGGCTGCTCCGCGCGGCGCGCGGCAAGGACGCGCCGGCGGCGTACCTCGAGGCGGCGCGTGCGCGGTACGCCCTCTACCGATGGTCGGCGAACGAGGCCGATCGCGACGCGGCGCTCGTGCTCGCAGGGCGCGCCGCGCGCGCCGGCTCCCGCGACGCGCCGGCGCTCGCCCGCGCCATCCGCCGCGAGGCCGGTGAGCCCGCCGAGGAGCGGACGGCCTCCGCGGCGCCGAAGCGCGGCCCACCCGCGCGCGCCGTGCGGTCGGTGCGGCCCGCGCGGCCCGAGCCGGTGGACGCGCCGGACGCGGCGGCCGACGACGAGTCACCGCCAGACCCCGCGCTCGAGGCCGCGCTCGCGGACCTCTCGCCGTCGGCGGCGCCGGCGCATCCGCTCGGGACCTCCGGCGGCGGCGGCCCCGCCCGCGTCTCCGAGGTCCGAACCTGGGCGTCCGACGACTACACGCGCGTCGCGATCTACCTCTCGCACTGGGTCGGCTGGCAGAAGCTCGAGCTTGCGCCCGCGCCGGGCCGCCCGCGCCGGATCGCGCTCGACCTGCGCCCGGCGGTGCTCGAGGGGGCCGCGCTCGCGCGCCCCGTCGCCGGAGAGCAGGTGGACCGCGTGCGGGCCGCGCAGAACGGTCCGGACACGGTGCGGGTCGTCCTCGAGCTGCCGGGCGCGGACGGCGTGGAGCTCTTCGCGCTCGACGACCCCCCGCGCCTCGTCCTCGACGTCGGTACGCATCGCCAGCGGGACGCGGCGCCACCCAGCTCGGCGGCCGCCGGGACCACCGCGCACCCCGAGCGTCCTTCGACTCCGCCTCCCCTGCGGGGAGGCTACGCTCAGGACGAACGGCCGGAGCCGAGGGCGACCCCGACCGCGACCGCGAATTCGACCGCGACCGCGAATTCGGCGACCGCGAATTCGACCGTGACTCCGGTGCCCGGCCACCCCGAGGGTCCTTCGACCGCGCCTGCTTCGCGAGGAGCCTCCGCCCAGGACGAACGCCCGGAACCGAAGGGGACCGCGACCGGCGACGACGCCGAGGAGGCGCCCGCGATCATCCGGCGCATCGTCGTGGACGCGGGCCACGGCGGCCACGACCCCGGCGCCATCGGCGCCCGGCGCGTCCGCGAGAAGGACGTGACGCTCGCGACCGCGCGCCGGCTCGCGAAGAAGCTCCGCGAGGCGGGGTTCGAGGTCGTGCTAACGCGCAAGGACGACCGGTTCATCGCGCTCGAGGAGCGGACCGCCATCGCGAACACCGCGCGCGGAGACCTCTTCGTCTCGGTCCACGCGAACGCCCACCCGGCCCGGAACCGGGCCGGCATCGAGACCTACTTCCTCAACACCGCCGACGACCGGTATGCGGCGCGGCTCGCGGCCCGCGAGAACGGCCTCGACCTCGGGGACGGGGAGGGCCAGGTAGCGCGCATCCTCACGGACCTCGGCGCGAAGGCGAGCGCGGGCGCGTCGCAGCGGCTCGCGCGGATGGTGCAGCGCGAGGTGACGACCGGCGTCCGCGCGCGGATCGGCGAGGTGCGCGACCTCGGCGTGAAGGGCGCGCTGTTCTACGTGCTGCTCGGCGCGCGCATGCCCGCGGTGCTCGTCGAGACGGCGTTCATCTCGAACCGCGACGAGGAGCGGCGGCTCGCGTCAACGCGCTACCAGGAGGAGGTCGCGTCGGGGATCGCCCGGGCGGTGGCGGCGTTCGCGCGGAGCAGCGACCGCGTCGCCGCGCGCTGAGCCCCGCGCGCTGAGCCCCGAGCGCTGAGCGCCCGGGCGGCCGCCCGGACCCGACGCTATACTCCGCGCCGCATGCTCGTCCCGGTGACCCAGACCAGCCTCCCCGTCGCGGCCCCGTACGACTACGAGGCGAAGCTTCGCGACCTGCCCCCGCTCACCGGCGATCCCAGGGCCGACTTCGCGGCGCAGCGGAAGTTCATCGCCGATGTCCACCGCGCGGGCGCGAGCGGGCAGACGGTCGTGCGGCTCCAGAGCGCCGCGATGGACCGGATCGTCCTCATCCTCTGGGAGCGCGCCGTCGTGGACGCGGCGAAGGCCCATGCCGCGGCGCCGGTGTCGCTCCTTGCGATCGGCGGGTACGGGCGGCGCGACCTCGCGCCGTTCTCGGACGTCGACCTGCTCGTGCTGCACGGGGACCGGGACCCGGGCGCGTTCGTGAAGCTCGCGAGCGAGCGGTTCCTGTACGCGCTCTGGGACCTGAAGCTCGAGGTGGGATACGGCGTGCGGGACCTCAAGGCGTGCGACCAGCTCGCGTCGGAGGACCACACCGCGCGCACCGCGCTTCTCGACCTGCGCTATCTCGCCGGCGACCGGACCCTCTTCCGCGAGCTCGAGCGCGAGGAGCTGCACGGCCTCTCCCAGGCGAAGGTCGACAAGTTCCTCGCCGAGAAGCTCGAGGAGATGCGCTCGCGCCGCGACCGTTTCGGCGACTCGATCTACCTGCTCGAGCCGAACCTGAAGGAGTCGGAGGGCGGGCTGCGCGACGTGCAGTCGGCGCTCTGGCTCGCGCGCGTCCGGTTCAAGGTCGCCGGGCTGACGGAGCTGCTCGCCCGCGCGCTCCTGCCGGAGCGCGACATCCGCGAGATGCGACGCGCGCGCGACTTCCTCTGGCGCATCCGGAACGAGATGCACTACCTCGCCGGCCGCAAGTGGGACCAGCTCACGTTCGACGTCCAGCCGCAGGTCGCGGCGGCGCTCGGCTACGCCGACGGCGAGCACGGCAGCGGCGTCGAGGAGTTCATGCGCCACTACTACCTCGCGGCGAAGACGGTCCTCGTCGCCTGCGACGCCATCGTGGACCGCTGCCTCGAGCCGCAGAACGCGATGGGGTGGCGCATGGTCCCGCCCCCCGCCGCGACCATCGGCGCGGAGCGCCCGGTCCCGCTGCTCCGGGGGCAGCCGCCGCGCGGCGCGGACCGCTTCCTGCCCGGGGGCGAGCTGAAGGTCTTCCGCGGCCGGCTGTCGGTCGTCGACAAGGACGTGCTCCGCCGCTCGCCGGCGGCGCTCGTGCGCCTCTTCGGCGCCGCCGACCGGGAGGGGTTCGACCTCTATCCGTACGCGCGCGACCTCGCCGCGCAGGCGGCGGAGGAGCTCACCGAGGAGGCGGCGCTCGACCCGGAGCTGAACCAGGAGCTGCTCTCGTGCTTCACGCGCCCCGGCACGCGCGGGCGGTTCCTCACCCTCATGCACGAGATCGGGGTGCTGCAGAAGGTGATCCCCGAGTTCGCCCGCATCACCGCGCGCCGGCAGATCGACGTCTACCACGTGTACACGGTGGACGTTCACACGCTGTTCGCGGTGCGGCGCCTGCTCGCGCTGCGCTGCGGCGACGTGAAGGAGGAGGGGCTCACCGAGCTCATGCACGGGATGCAGCGGCCGCTCGCGCTCTACCTCGGCACGCTCTTCCACGACATCGGCAAGGGCTCGGGGAAGGACCACTCCAACCGCGGCGCCCAGATCTCGGCGGAGGCGTGCGTCCGCATGGGCGTCGACCCCGACGACGCCGCCGACATCGAATGGCTCGTGCTGAAGCACCTGCGCATGGCGGCGATCGCGCAGCGGCGCGACCTGTCCGATCCGGACCTCATCCATGCCTTCGCGGAGGAGGTCGGGACGCTCGACCGGCTCGAGAAGCTGTACCTGCTCACGTACGCGGACATCGCCACCGTCGGCCCGCGCACCTGGACCGAGTGGAAGGCGCGGCTCCTGCGCGAGCTCTTCCAGAAGACGCGGGAGGTCCTGCGCCGGGGCGAGCGGCGGCCCGCCCCCGGCACGGCGGAGTCGGCCGGGCGCGAGCTCGCGCTCGAGGCGCTGCAGCAGCGCGGGTGGGGGGTGCGGGTCGAGGACCACGACCGGTTCGTCGCCGCGATGCCCGCGCGCTACTTCCTCACCGTCGCCCCGGGGCTCGCGCCGCGCCACCTGCGGCTCCTGTCGCTCGGCCGCGGGCGCGCACTCGCGACCTCGACGCGCCACCGCTCCGACCTCGGACACTCCGAGGTGGCGGTCACGGCGCCCGACCGGCCCGGCCTGCTCGCGACGATCGCGGGCGTCCTCGCGGCCCATCGCATCGACATCCAGCACGCGGAGGTCTTCTCCTCGCCGTCCGAAGCGGCGCTCGGCTGGCTGGCCGGGTGGGCACTCGACGTCTTCGAGCTGCGCGGGCCGGAGGAGGGGCCGGTCGAGGCGGCGCGCTGGCGCGGCGCGCGGGCCGACCTGGCGCGCGTGCTCTCGGGCGAGGAGTCCCTCGACGCCCTGATGCGGCGGCGCCTGCGCGCCTCCTCGCTCCCCCAGAAGCCGCTCCCCCGCGTGCCGACGAAGGTCGTCATCGACAACGACAGCGCGCGCGCGCACAGCGTCGTGGACGTCTTCACAGCGGACCGCGTCGGGCTCCTCCACACGCTCTCGCGGACCTTCTTCGACCTCGGCCTCACGGTGGACCTCGCGCGCATCACCACCGAGGGGCACCGCGCCGCGGACGCCTTCTACGTGCGCACCTCCGATGGAGGGCGGCTCGAGGGGGAGCTCGCGGTGCGCGTCGTCGCAGCGCTCACGCAGGCGCTCGCCCGCCCCGAGTAAGATCCGACCCGGAGGGGGCGTCCACGGCCCCGCTGCGACTCCCGGAAAACACCCGGGATGGCGCGCTCTTGTTCAGGCAACCGGCCGTGGACACCATTTCCCCCGGGCGGTCGGGGCAGGGGAAGGGAAGCAAGCCTGGGCATGAAGCGCTTCATCCGGATCGGTGTCGTGACCGCCTGGCCCGAGGACGACTGGCACAGCGAGCGCCTGCTCGCCTCCTGTGCGCGCCGGGCGGAGGCGGACGTGATCGATCCGGCCGCACTCGGGACGCGGATCGATCGCGACGAGGTCGTCGTGCTCACCGGGGGCGCGCCGGCCGCGGCGTACGACGCCTTCATCCTCGCGCGCGGCCTCGGCCGCGAGGGAGACCCGGACGTCCAGTTCGAGATCTACCGGGCGCTCGAGGGGACCGGGGCGCTCGTGGTGAACCGGCTCGATCCGCTCCTCGCTGCGCAGGACAAGTTCCGCACCTCCTGGCTCCTCCGCCTCGCCGGCGTCGCGACGCCGCGGGCGGCGGTCGCGCAGTCCCCGGACGACGCGGAGCGGGCCCTCGCGGTGCTCGGCGAGGTCGTCGTGAAGCCGCTCGCGGGTTCCCTGGGCGACGGGATCGAGCGGCTCCAGGCCGACGACGCGGGGCGTGCGCGGGTGCGCGAGCGGGTCGCGCGCGAGGCGGCCGTCTACCTCCAGTGCTGGGTCCCGCACCCCGGCCGCGACCTGCGCGTCTTCGTCGTGGGCGGCCGCGCGCGCGCTGCGATTGCGCGACACGCCCCCCCGGGCGAGTGGCGGACGAACGTGGTCCGCGGAGGGCGGGCGGAGTCGGTCGAGATCGGCCCCTCGATCGCGGCGACCGCCGAGGCTGCCGCGGGCGCGCTGAGGCTCGACTACGCGGGGGTCGACCTGGTCGCGACCGGCGAGGGCGCGACGGTGCTCGAGGTGAACGGGAATCCCAGCTGGCAAGGAATCCTGGAGGCGACCGGCCTCGACATGGCGGAGGTCATCGCCGAGCACGTGCTCGGTCGGGCCCTGCGCCGGCGTAGGAGCAGCGACCACATTGTGCTCGAGAGGAGCACGGGGGCGATCCATGGCTGAAGAGAAGAAGAGCGGCAGCAAGGGGGCGATGACGGTCTCGGAGGCCGGTCGCAAGGGGGGCGTCCGGGTTCGCGAGACGCGAGGCCGGAAGTTCTACGAGGAGATCGGCAAGAAGGGCGGCGAGACCGTCAAGGCCGAGCGGGGCCGGAAGTTCTACGAGGAGATCGGCAAGAAGGGCGGCGACACCGTGAAGGCCGAGCGGGGCCCGCGCTTCTACGAGGAGATCGGCAAGAAGGGCGGCGAGACGATCAAGGCCGAGCGCGGGACGCCGTTCTACGAGGAGATCGGGCGCAAGGGCGGCCACAAGGTCCGCGAGCTCATCGAGAAGGGGAAGGCGGGAGGCGAGGAGGAGGCCGGTCACGGGCATCACGACGGGGGCGGTGAGCGGTAGCAGGGAACGCGCGGGGGCGCGCACGGGGAGGGGAACCCATGGCGGACGGTGACGAGAAGGGACGTGCGGAGCGCGCCGAGCCCGAGGAGGGGCGACGCGGAATGACCGTCTCGGAGGCAGGCCGGAAAGGTGGCATCACGGTTCGCGACGAGCGCGGCCACGCGTTCTACGAGGAGATCGGCCGCAAGGGCGGCCAGAAGGTCCGCGAGCTGATCGAGCGCGGAAAGAGCCGCGGTTAAGGATCGCCCAGGGTCGCTGGGACGCGCCCGCCCGGGAGACCGGGCGGGCGTTTCCATTCGTGATTCCCGGTGAGTCCGTCATCGATATCGGCTGCCTGCGCCCGCTCGTGCGGTGGCGCTGCGGTTTGACCGGCCGGGCGCCCGCTGCTACCGTCTCTGAACCCGGAAGAACGAGAAATTCGCGAAAGACCGGAATGCCGCAGAGAGCGAGATACCTGACGAGCGTCGAGGTGGCGTCCGCCTGCGGCGTCTCCTCGCGAACCGTGAGCAACTGGATCCGCGACGGCTCGATCGCGGCCCACCGCACCGTGGGCGGGCACGGGCGCGTGTCGGTCGACGATCTCCGCAGGTTCCTCGTCGAGCGCGGGATGCCGGTCCCCCGCGACCTCGGCGCGCCGCAGGCGGCTGCGGGACGGCAGGTGGAACCCAAGAGCGCGCCGCGGCGAAGGCGCGTGCTCGTCATCGACGACGACGAGGCGCTGCTCGAGGTCGTCCGCGAGTTCCTCCGGTCGTCGGGATACGACGTCGAGACCGCCCGGCACGGGTTCCTCGCGGGCTACCTCGCCGGCCACCACCGCCCCGACGTCATCCTGCTCGACATCATGATGCCCGGGCTCGACGGGTACGAGGTGCTCGCGCTCATGCGGCGCCGGGCCGAGGCGCACGGCATCCCCGTCATCGCCTGCACGTCGCTCAAGGGGCCGGAGGTCGAGGCCCGCATCCGCGGCGCGGGCTTCGACGCGTACGTGCGCAAGCCCATCGACTTCAAGTCCCTGCTGCTGCTGCTCGAGGCGCTCGCGCGGTGAGCCCCGTCCGATCGCGCGCCCGGGCGCCCGATCTCGCCCTCGTGGACCTCGAGCTGCCGGACGTCGACGGGGCGACGCTGCTCGCGAGGCTGCGCGAGGCGCTGCCGCACCTGCCGGCGGTCGCGTGCAGCGGCAAGCGGCCCCAGGACGCCGCGGGCGCGGGCTTCACCGCCTTCCACCGCAAGCCGCTCGACCTCGCGGGGCTCCTGCGCGAGGTGGAGAGCACGCTGCGCGGCTCGAATCTTGGGCCCGCCCGCGAAAGCTGCTAGAACGCGCCCCATGGCGGCCGCTCCCATCGTCGAGATCGACCCCGACCACCCGCAGCCGCGCGTCGTCGAGCGCGCGGTCTCCGTCCTCTCTTCCGGTGGGCTCCTCGCGTTTCCGACGGACACCTACTACGGCCTCGGCTGCGACCTGTTCGACAAGCGCGCGATCGAGCGGATCTACCAGCTGAAGGCGCTGCCGCGGTCGCACGAGCTCTCGTTCATCTGCCAGGACCTCGCCGAGATCGCGCGCTACGCGCTCGTCGACAACGCCGCGTACCGCGTGCTGCGCCGGAAGGTGCCCGGGCCGTTCACGTTCATCCTGCCGGCGACGCGGCTCGTGCCGGACCTCGTCCTGCGCCGCCAGAAGACGGTGGGGATCCGGATCCCCGACAGCCCGGTCGCCCTCGAGATCGTCCGGAGGCTCGGCCACCCGCTCATCTCCACCTCCGCCGCGACGCCCGACGGCGAGGTGCTCATCGACGCGAAGGACATCAAGGAGAAGCTCGGCCACGGGCTCGACCTGGTCCTCGACGGCGGATTCCGGGCGAACGAGCCGTCCTCGGTCATCGACCTCTCGGGGCCGGAGCCGGTCGTCCTCCGCGCCGGCAAGGGCGACGTCTCGGACCTCGTGGCGTAGCCGTTCCGGTAACTGGACGCGGGGCGCGCAGGCGATATCGTCCGCGCGTGGACCTGGCCGCCGCCCTCGACCTCTTCTTCGCCCACGTCCGGATCGAAAAGGGGCTCGCCGCGAACACCGTCGAGGCGTACGGCCGCGACCTGCGCCGCTACGCCGAGCACCTCGCGGCGCTCGGCCTCGCCGACTGGGCGGCCGTGACCCGTGCCGAGGTGCAGGCCCACCTCGCCGAGCTCGTCCGCCGCGGCCTCTCGTCCCGCTCGCAGGCGCGCGCCCTCTCGGCCATCCGGCAGCTGCACGCGCTCCTCGTCGCGGAGAAGCTCGCGCCGCTCGACGCGACCGACGAGATCGACTCGCCGCGCCCCGGCCGCCGGCTGCCCTCGCTCCTCTCCCGCGCCGAGGTCGAGGCGCTCCTCGTGCAGCCGGACCCGCGGCGGGCCGCGGGCCGCCGCGACCGCGCGATGCTCGAGCTCCTCTACGCGACCGGGCTGCGCGTCTCGGAGCTCGTGTCGCTCGAGCTGAACGACCTGAACCTCGAGACGCGAGTCCTCGTCGCGCGCGGCAAGGGATCGAAGGAGCGGCTCGTGCCGGTCGGCGCCCCCGCGGCGGACGCGGTGCGCGCGTACCTCTTCTCCGCGCGCGACGCGCTCCTGCGCGGCCGGCGCTCGAAGGATCTCTTCGTCACGCCGCGCGGCGGCCGCATGACCCGGCAGGGGTTCGCGAAGATCGTGGCGCGGCACGCGCGCGCCGCCGGGATCCGCCGGCCGATCTCGCCCCACAAGCTCCGCCACAGCTTCGCGACCCACCTGCTCGAGGGCGGCGCGGACCTGCGCGCGGTCCAGGCGATGCTCGGTCACGCGGACGTCTCGACGACGCAGATCTACACGCACGTGGACCGCACCCACGTCCGCCGCCTGTACGATCGCTTCCACCCGAGGGCGTGACTGCCTGCGAGCGCAGGGGCAGCCGGATGAGGCTGCCCCTGAGCGAGCGAGGGCCCCTCCTGCCTCAATTGACCGTCCGGGAGCGGTGGGCTAAACAACCGACTCCTCGCGAGGGTCCCGTTGGATCAGGCCGACATCATCGAGCGGGTGCTGAACCTCGTGGTTCTGCTCCTGTCGCTCACCTTTCACGAGTTCTTCCACGCCTGGTCGGCCTACCGGCTCGGGGACGACACCGCTGCGCGCATGGGTCGGATGACCCTCAACCCCGCGCCGCACATCGACCTGCTCGGCACGATCATCCTGCCCCTGCTGAAGGCGCCGATCGGGTGGGCGAAGCCCGTTCCGGTGAACCCCGCCCGGTTCGACCGGAGGTTCCGGATGTCCACCGGAGACATCATCGTCTCCGCCGCCGGGCCGCTCTCGAACCTCCTCCTCGGCACGGTCGCCGCGGTCGTCCTCGGGATCGCCGCCCGGGTCGCTCCCGAGACCGCGGCGCCCGGGACGGCGGTGTTCGCGCTGCTCCGCCAGTTCATGATCGTGAACTGCGGCCTCGCCGTGTTCAACCTGCTCCCGATCCCGCCGCTCGATGGCGGCCACATCGCAGCGAGCCTCGTCCCGTACCGGTTCCGCGACGTCTGGGACCGGTTCGCGCAACTCTCCCCGTTCATCCTGCTCGGCCTGGTGTTCCTCGGGGTGGGGTGGCAGATCATCGGCCCTCCCACGATCCTGCTCTATCGCGTGCTCCAGTACGTGTCCGTCGCCATCGCCGCGTGAAGGAACCTCCGATGACCGCTCCGCAGCGCCCCATCGTCGTCAGCGGCATGCGCCCGACCGGCCGGCTGCACCTCGGCCACCTCCACGGCGCCCTCGCGAACTGGGTGCGGCTCCAGGCCGACAACGACTGCTACTTCTTCAGCGCCGACTGGCACGCGCTCACGACGAGCTACGACCGGACCGAGGTCGTGAAGCAGTCCGAGCGCGAGATGTTCGTGGACTTCATCGCCGCCGGCATCGACCCGGAGAAGGCGACGCTCTTCGTGCAGAGCCAGGTGAAGCAGCACGCCGAGCTCTTCCTGCTCCTCGGGATGATCACGCCGCTCGGCTGGCTCGAGCGCTCGCCGTCCTACAAGGAGATGCGCGAGAACATCACCGACCGCGACCTCGCGCTGTACGGCTTCCTCGGCTACCCGGTCCTCATGACCGCCGACATCATCCTCTACAAGGCGACCCGGGTGCCGGTCGGCGCCGACCAGGTCTCGCACCTCGAGCTCTGCCGCGAGATCGTCCGCCGCTTCAACTTCCACTACGGCGAGGTCTTCCCGGAGCCGCAGCCGCTGCTCACCGAGGCGGCGAAGGTGCTCGGCACCGACGGCCGGAAGATGTCGAAGAGCTACGGGAACGCCATCGAGCTCGGCGAGAGCGCCGAGTCCACGACGAAGAAGATCATGGGGATGGTGACCGACCCCGCGCGCAAGCGGCGGCAGGACCCCGGGAACCCGGACGTCTGCGGCATCTACTACCTGCACAAGGTCTACTCGACGGCGGAGACGGTCGCGTGGGTGGACCAGAACTGCCGGACCGCCGGCATCGGCTGCGTCGACTGCAAGCGGAAGCTGCTCGAGAAGCTCGCCCCGGACCAGGAGCGGATGCGCGAGAAGCGCGAGGCCCTCCTCGCCCGGCCGAAGGACCTCGACGACATCGTCCAGCTCGGCACGGCGAAGGCGCGCGGGGTCGCGGAGCGGACGATGGTCCAGGTCCGCGAGGCGATGAGGATCGGCTAGCCTGAATCGGGATGGTGAGGAACTCCGACACGGACACCGGCCTCGCCGGGACCGAGCCGACGGCGCGTGCCGCCGCGGAGGCGTTCCGCGTCGCGCTGCCGCCGCTGCGCCCTGGCGAGCCGCCGTTCGAGGGCCCGCTCGACCTGATCCTGCACCTCGTCAAGGAGCACGAGGTCGAGCTGTTCGACATCCCGATCGCGAAGATCACGGAGAGCTACCTCGCGACGCTCGAGGCGCTGCGCGAGCTCGACATCGACGTCGCCGGCGAGTTCCTGCACATGGCGGCGCAGCTCGTCCTCATGAAGTCGAAGCTGCTCCTGCCGCGCACCGAGGTCGCGGAGGACGCGCCGTCGGCCGAGGACTCGGGGGTGGACCCGCGCGCCGAGCTCGTGCGGCGGCTCCTCGAGTACCAGAAGTACAAGGCGGCGGGCGAGGAGCTCGGCTCGCGCGACATCCTCGAGCGGAGCGTCTTCGTCCGCAAGGCGCGCGCGGAGCGGCCCGCCGCACCGGACGGGCCCGAGGGGCTCGCCGACGTCTCGGTCTTCAAGCTCATCGAGGCGCTCGACCGCGCGATCGCGCAGGCGAGCCCGAAGCACGCGCACGAGGTCTTCACCGATCGGCTCACCATCAGCGACGCGATCGCCCGCGTCGCGGACGTGCTCCGGCTCCAGCGGCGCGCCCGCTTCGACGAGCTGCTCTCGGGGCCGGGCGGCCGCAACGACCGGACCGCCGTGATCTCCACGTTCCTCGCGATCCTCGAGATGGCGAAGCTGAAGCTCATCCGGATCTTCCAGGCGGCCCACGAGGACGCGGGCCCCGGGGCGGAGATCCTCGTCGAGGCGCGCGACACGCTCGGCGACGGCGGCCCCACCGTGCAGGAGGACTACCGATGACCGCGAGTTCCGACGCCCCCGCCACCCCGAGCACCGCGCCTGCTGAGGCGGGCGGGGAGGCGGGCGGTCCCGCCGCCGCGCCGGGCGCCCCGCCCGCCGGCGGCGTGAGCGCGAAGGAGCTCGAGGCGCTGCAGGCCGCCGAGGACGCGAAGGGCGACCCCGCGCTCGACGAGGTCCCGTCGGCCGAGATCGACGTTCCGGGGGAGAAGGAGGAGCCGTTCGAGAAGCTGGCCGCAGCGGCGCGCCGGCTCTCCGAGCCCCGCGTGCGGACGGTGGTCGAGACGCTCCTCTTCCTCGCGGAGCGGCCGCTCGCGCTCGAGGACATGCGGCAGGCGACCGGGATCGAGGTCGCGCGCGTCGAGAAGGCGCTCGATCAGATCTCGGGGCACCACCGGGACGGCATCTCGGGGATCGTGCTGCACGAGGTCGCCGGCGGGTGGCAGCTCCGCACCTCGCCCGACAACTCCGACTTCGCGCGCCGCTTCCTGCGGGTGAAGCCGCAGCGGCTCACCCGCGCCGCGCTCGAGACGCTCGCGATCATCGCCTACCGGCAGCCGGTCACGCGCCCCGAGATCGAGGAGATCCGCGGCGTGGACTGCGGCGCGGTGGTGAAGGCGCTGCTCGAGCGGCGGCTCGTGAAGATCCTCGGCAAGAAGGAGGAGCCGGGCCGGCCCATCCTCTACGGTACGACCCGCGAGTTCCTCGAGTTCTTCTCGCTCAAGGACCTCGCCTCGCTCCCCACGCTCCGCGAGTTCCACGAGCTCTCGGAGGAGCACCGCGACATCGTCGAGAAGCAGCCGGAGACGGCGCCCGAGCCCATCGCCGGGCTCGTGGACGAGCTGAAGGACGAGCGGCTCCGCGTCGAGCTCGAGGCGAAGCGCGCCGAGGGCGACGCGGCGCTCGAGGAGCTCGAGCGGGCGATGGACGCCGCGGACGCGCGGGCCCGCACCGCCGAGGCCGCGCTCGAGGAGAAGCCGAAGCTGGGGGACGAGGCGCTCCCCGACGGAACAGAGCCCGGGAGCGGCCCGTGAGCGACGGCGCCGTCCGCCTCCAGAAGTACCTCGCCTCCGCAGGCGTCGCCTCGCGCCGCAAGGCGGAGGAGCTCATCCTCGCCGGCCGCGTGAAGGTGAACTCCGCGACCGTGACGGAGCTCGGCACGAAGATCGCGCCGGGCAAGGACCTCGTCACGCTCGACGGGAAGCTCGTCTCGCCGGCCGAGGCGCGCGCGTACTATCTCCTCTACAAGCCCTCGGGCTGCGTCACGACCGTCTCCGACCCGGAGGGACGCCCGACCGCGCTCCAGTATCTGCGCGGCGTGGAGGAGCGGGTCTTCCCGGTGGGCCGCCTCGACTGGGACGCCGAGGGCGCGCTCCTGTTCACCGACGACGGCGAGCTCGCGAACCGGCTCGCGCACCCGCGCTACGGCCACCGCCGCACCTACCTCGTGAAGGTGAAGGGGGATCCCGCGCCGGAGGCGCTCCTCCGGATGACGGCGGGGGTACGGCTCGAGGACGGCCCCGCGCGGGCGCTCGAGGCGACGGTGCACGAGCGGGTCGAGAAGAACGTCTGGGTCCGGGTGGTCGTCGAGGAGGGCCGCTTCCACCTCGTGAAGCGGCTCTGCGAGGCGGTCGGACTTCAAGTCCAGCGGCTCTTCCGCCCGGAGTTCGGCGGCGTCACCGTCCACGGCCTGCGCGCCGGGAAGTTCCGGCCGCTCGCTGCCGCGGAGGTGCGCAGCATGCGCCAGGCGGTGGGCCTCGAGGGCGGCGAGGCCGCGCCGCAGCGGGCGCTTCCCCGGAGCGCGCTCCCGAAGGCGGCGCGCCGCCACGGCCACGGGCCTCCGCTGCCGCCGGGGTTCGAGCCTCCGCCCGACGACGATGAGGCGGCGGAGCAGACCGCGCCGCACGAGCGGCCCGGCCGCTTCCCGCCGCGCTCGGCCTCGGCCGACGTCCCCGCGAGGCGGGGCACCGGATCGAAGCGCGGCAGAGGCGAGCAGGCACAGGGGCGCGCGCAGAGCCGCGGGCCCGGCCGCCGCCCGAGCGAAGGCGGACAGGGCGGACAGGCCCGCGGTCGGGGCGGCGCGCGCGGCGGCGGGCGGCGGGGATCGCGCTAGAGCGCGATTTTCGCGCTGCCCTTGCGCGCCGGTCCCCGGCACGTGTCGAGCCCGACGAGCCGGTACACCGGGCAGAAGCCGATGAGGCCCGTCGCGAGCGGCACGAGCCCCACGAGTCCCCAGAGCGATCGCGGTCCGACGAAGACGAGCGAGATGAGGGCGATCCCGAGGATGGTGCGGAGCGAGCGGTCCAGCGTTCCTTCGTTCATCATGACGTGTTCCTCCTTGCCCGAGGAGAGACCGGACGGCCGGCCGAGGATTCGCGAGGAGGAGCGCGGATCACCCGATGGGGCTGCTTCCGCTTGCGCGGGGGGAGGGGACCGGAGAGCATCGCGCGCCATGCCGCGCCTCCACCCCGCACTCCTCCTGCTGTTCGCCGTCGCCGCGACGGCCGTCGGGTGCCGTGGCGACATCGAGTCGGCCGACCCGGCCCGGCGCGCGGCCGCGGTCCGGTCGCTGACGTCCGGCGGGGACCGGTCGCTCGCCGTGCTCCTCGTCGCGCAGCGCGACGCGAGCCCGCTCGTGCGCGTCGCCGCGGCGGAGCGCTTCGCGGCGCGCGGCGGGCCGGCCGCGGCGGAGGGGCTCGGCAAGCTCCTCCGCGATCGCGCCAGCGAGGTCGCCGCGACGGCGGCGCACGGCCTCGCCGCGATGCCCGCGGAGCCGCGCGCACGGCAGCACCTCGTCCTCGCCTACGCCGACGCCACCCCGGGCGGCCGCGCCGCGATCGCGGACGCGCTCGACGAGATCGGCGTGTCGCTCCGGGAGGCGGTCGAGGCGGAGGCGCGAGCGCTGTGGGAGCGGGACGTCGCGGCGCTCGACACCGGCCGCGGAAGCGCCCGCGCCGGGGCCGCCGAGGAGATCGGCGCGAGCGGCCGCGCCGACGCGGTCCAGAAGCTCCTGCCGCTCGTCGATCCGACGCGGGTGCCGGACCGGGCGGTCGCGGAGGCGGCGGCACGGGGACTCGGCGAGTCGGGCGACTGGAGCGCGCGCCCGTTCCTCGAGGCCCTCGTCGCGGAGGAAGACGCCGGCCTCGCGGAGGCGGCGGCGGGAGCGCTCGGGCGGCTCGGCGACCCGCGCGCCTCGGACGCGCTCGCGGCGGCGGGCACCGCCGAGGCCGCGCGCGTCGCGCTTGCGGCGACCGAAGCGCTCGCGGAGTTGCCGGAGGCGGCGGAGGTCGGGGTCGCGCTTTGCGACCTCGCAATCCAGGCCGCCGATCCGCAGGTCGCCGCGCGCGCAGCGCACGAGGCCAGGCGCCGCGACGCGGACTGCCCGGAGCGGCCGCTCCTCGCGAAGCTCGGAAGGCCCGGCGCCGAGGCGGCGCTCGCCGCCCTCGCGGAGCTCGGTCTCGCCGGCGCGGCTGCCCAGGCGGCGTCCGACCGGGTCATCCCCGCGCTCGAACGCGCGCCGGAGCCCGGCGTCCGCGCCGCGGCCGCCCACGCACTCGCCGTCCTCGGCACCGGGCAGGCGGCGGCGGCCGTGGAGCGCCGCGCACAGCTCGTCGTCGCGCGGCTCGCGGAGCGGCGCGCGCGCTGGATCCCGGCCGCGCCCGCGAGTGGCGCGCCCGCGGAGTGGCTCGACCCCGTCGCTCCGGAGGACGCCCGCGAGGCGGGGGCGCTCCTCGCCGCGACGGGGAGGCTCGCCCGGCCAGGCGCCGAGGCGCTCCTCCTCGCGCACGCGCGCGACCCGCGGCCGGAGGTGCGCGCCGGCGCGGTGGCGGGGCTCGCGGCGCTCCCCGGCGGGGCAGCGCTCGAGGCGGTCGCGGCGGCGCTCGCGGACCCGGAGCCGGCGGTCCGCGGGGCCGCGGCGGGCGGCCTCGCGCGGGCCGGGGCCCGCGGCACCCCCGCGCTCGTGGCCGCGGCGCAGGCGGCCTCGGGCGCGAGCCCGGAGTGGAACATCGCGCTCGCCCGCGCGCTCGGCGACACGGGGTCCGCCGACGCGATCCCGGCGCTCGTCGGGCTCCTCGACGGCCCCTCCGCCGCGGCTGCGGCCGCCGCGCTCGCGCGGATCGGCGCTCCCGCGGCGACGGCGCCGCTCGCCGCCTACCTCGCGCGCCCCGGTGCGCCGGCCCGGCCCGAGGTCGTCGAGGCGCTCGCGCAGCTCGTCGCCCGCGAGGCGGGACCGTCGATCGCCGCGCTCCTCACCGACGACCGCCCCGACGTCCGGGCCGCCGCGGCGCGCGCGCTCGGGCGGCTCCGCCACGAGGCCGCGTCGGGACGGCTCGAGGCGCTCCGGAGCGATTACTACGGGCGCGTCCGGCGCGCGGCGGTCGAGGCGCTCGCGAAGTTCCCGTCGGGCGTCCCGCGCGCGCGACGCTGAGCGGCGGGAGCGCGGAGCTCCGCGCGTGGGCCCGAAGACGGCGGCCGCCATGGCCGTGTGGTATGACCGGTCGATGCGCAAGCCGTCGGCCGACGAGCTCCGCAAGCTCAAGGACAAGGCCGCAGAGGCGGCCGCGAAGGGCAAGCTCGACAAGGCCGCGGAGCTCTACCGCGAGGCCGCCGAGGGCGACGCTCGGGACGTCGGTACGCGGCAGAAGCTCGCGGAGGTGCTCCGCCGGGCCGGCCGCGTCCCCGAGGCGATCCAGGCCTACCGCGACGTGGCGGACCGCTTCGGCAAGGACGGTCTGCTCATCAAGGCGATCGCGATCTCGAAGACCATCCTCGAGCTCGACCCGCAGCACGTCGAGACGCAGTCGGCGCTCGCCGAGCTGTACGCGAAGAGGGCCGCGGCCGAGGGCGCGCGTCCGCCGCCGCGCACGCTCATGGTCCAGGCGATGAGGTCCGTCGCCGGCGGCGTCATCACCCCGCCGCCGCCGCCCCCGCCGCGGGAGGATCCGGTCGTCGCGCTTCCCCTCGCGCCGCCGCCTCGCCCGGCAGCGCCGGAGCCCGAGCCGCTCGAGCTCGTGTTCGACGCGCAGCCGTCGACCGCCTTCGCGCAGATCGTCTTCGCAGCGGAGTCGGCCGTCGAGGCGGGGGTCGAGGAGGACCTCCTGATCGAGGTGGACCCGCTCGAGCTCGACGTGATCGGAGACGAGCCGCTGTCGGCCGAACCTCTCGAGCTCGTCCTCGAGCCCGAGGCGGAGCCGCTCCCCTCGCCCGCCCCGTCGAAGCCCGCGCCCCCCGCGCCGAGGCCTCCCACGCCGGCGGCGAGGCCCGTGCCGCCGCGGCCGCCGTCGCCGCCGCCCGCCCCCGGGCTGCCGCGCGTCGCGATCTTCTCGGATCTCTCCCGCGACGCCTTCGTCGAGCTCACCCGGGGAATGGTGCTGCACCGGTTCACCCCCGGGGACGCGGTCATCTGCGAGGGCGAGGAGGGCACGAGCTTCTACGTCGTCGCGAGCGGCCGGTTCGCCGTGTCGAAGCGCGACGAGGCCGGCGGGGCGGTGGTCCTCGCGAAGCTCGGCGAGGGGGACTTCTTCGGAGAGATGGCGCTCCTCTCCGGCGCGGCGCGCTCGGCGACGGTGACGGCGGAGGAGCCGGCCGAGGTCCTCGAGTTCCCCGCGGAGGTGCTCCTCGACATCGCGGGGCACCACCCGCACGTCGCGGAGTCGCTGCGCCGCTTCTACCGCCAGCGGCTGCTCGCGAACGCGATGGCGGTGAGCCCGGTGTTCCGCCCGTTCCAGCGCAACGAGCGCAAGCTCATCATGGAGCGGTTCCGGGCGCGCGAGGTGAGGGTCGGCGAGACGGTCGTCCGCGAGGGTGACCCGTCCGACGGGCTGTACGTCGTGCTCGAGGGAGCGGTGGACGTCGTGAAGCGCCGCGACGGCGAGGAGGTGGTCGTCGGGCACCTGCGCGAGGGGGATCTCTTCGGGGAGATGAGCTGCCTGCGCAAGGCGCCGGCGAGCGCGTCCATCGTCGTGAGGCGGCCGGGGACGCTGCTCCGGCTCCCGCGCAAGGACTTCGACGACCTCGTCGTGAGCTACCCGCAGATCCTCGAGCTCGTCTCGACGCTCTCCGAGGAGCGGGCGGAGAACCTCGACGCGATCCTGTCCGGCCACGCCGAGTGGACGGACGACGGCCTCGTGCTTACCTGACGAGGCCGAGGGCGCGCTCGGCGAGCAGGATCGCGAGACCCGCCGCGAGCGTCGTCGCGGTCACGACGGAACCGATCGCGAAGAAGCGCCAGAACCCGATGCGGGCGCGCGAGCCCGCGAGCTCGAGCACGATGACGTTCGCGATCGAGCCGAGCACGGTGAGGTTCCCCGCGAGCGTCGACGCGAGCGCCGTCGCGAGCCAGAGCAGGCGCGGCGCGTCGAGCCGCGGGATCCACTCGCCCGCGAGCAGCACGAAGGGCACGTTCGAGACGAGCTGCGACCCGACCACGCGGACAGGATCATCGTCCCGAGCAGGAGCCCGAGCGTGTCGCCGTTCACCGCACGCCCCGCCTCGGACGGCGAGAGCACGCCCGCGGCGACCATCACGACGGCGCCGAGGAGCGCCGCGGACGGACGATCGACCGACAGCCCCGGCACCCGGCCCGCCGCCACGGCGACGTACGTGAGCGCGAAGATGACGATCGCCGCGAGCACGGCTCCTTCTAGCACGCCCCCGCAGGGCCGCCTGCCGCGCTTTCTCGCCGACATCCGCCCGGGGACCCACTAGATTGCCGGCGTGGCCGGGGACCTGCCGATCGTGCTCGACGGGAGCCAGGGCGAGGGGGGAGGGCAGATCCTCCGCACCGCCCTCAGCCTCGCCGCGATCACCGGGAAGCCGTTCACCATTAGCCGGATCCGGGCGAGCCGGCTGAAGCCGGGGCTGCGCCCGCAGCACCGCGAGGCCACGCGGGCGGTCGCCCGGCTCGTGGACGCCGAGGTGGTGGGGGACGAGGTCGGCTCGACGCGCCTCGAGTTCCGCCCGCGGCGGCCCGCGCCGGCGGGCGAGTGGACGCTCGACGTGGGCACCGCCGGCTCGACGCCGCTCCTCTTCCAGACGGTCTGCTGGCCTCTCGCGCTCGCGGGCGGGCCGTCGTTCCTCACGGTGAAGGGAGGCACGCACCAGGACCACGCGCCGAGCTTCCACTACCTCGCGCTCGTCTGGGCGCCCGCCGTCGCCCGGCTCGGGTTCAAGTTCGGCCTCGAGCTGCAGGGCGCGGGCTTCTACCCGGAGGGGGGCGGCGCGTTCACGGCGCGCGTCGAGCCGGCGCACCCGATGCCGCCGCTCGACCTCCGCCACCGCGGCACGCTCCAGGACGTCGAGGTGGTCTCGATGGTGGGCGGCCTCGGCTACGAGATCGCCGACCGGCAAGCCTCCCGCGCGCTCCGCGGCCTGCGCGAGGCCGGCATCTCGGCGGTCGCCGAGCGCGTGCCCGTCCCGGCGCCGCTGTCGAAGGGCGGGCACGTCCTCATCGTCTCGACGTTCGAGCGGGCGCGCACCGGTCACGGCGCCGTCTCCGCTCACGAGCGCTCGCCCGAGCAGATCGCGGACGCCGCGGTGGGCGCCTTCCGCGAGCACCTCGCCGGAGGCGCCGCGGTGGACCGGCACCTCGGCGACCAGCTGCTCCTGCCTGCCGCGCTCGCGGCCGCGAAGCTCGTCCCTCCGCCGCCGGGCGTCGTGCCGGCGACGCGCTACACCGTCGCGGCGGTGACGAAGCACCTCACGACGAACGCCGCCGTCATCCGCCGCTTCCTCGACGTGGAGATCGCGATCCTCGGGCGGGAGGAGGACGAGGGCGAGGTCCGCGTGCAGCCGCCCGGCGGCGGCGCCGAGGTCGTGGCGCTCCCGCGCTGACACCCGCGAGGCTACCGCGCCGGGCCGCGATCGGGTAAGCGATCGGGATGGTCCGCCGCGTCCTCGCGATCGCCGTCGCCGCCGCGCTCTCGGCCGCCTGCGCGGGCGCGCCCGGCCGCGCCTTCGCGCCCCCGCCCGCCGGCACGGACGAGGCGGCGGCTCGCGAGGTGCTCGGCCGGTTCGTCCGCGCGCTCGACGCCGGCCGGTTCGACGAGGCCCACGCGCTCCTCTCGGCGCGCTGGCGGCTCGCGTACGCCACCCCCGCGCGGCTCGCCCTCGACTTCCGCGGCGGCGGGGGCACGGCGCGCGAGGCGGCGCTCCGCGTCGCGCAGCTGCTCGCCGCGGGCGCGCCGCTCTCTCGCGCGCCGGACGGCACCCGGCTGCCGATCGGCGGCGACCGCGCCGCGCGCCTCGTCGTGGAGGGGGGCGGCTGGCGGGTGGACGCGCTCGAATAGCGCACGCACGCTCCCGGTGTCTCGTTGAGAAGCCCCGGGCGGCCCGCTATAAAGGCGGCCGCATGCCCCTCGACAACGCCGCCGCGCAGGACGCCCTCCGCAAGGTCATCGACCCCGAGCTGCGCCGGGATCTCGTCTCCCTCGGGATGATCAAGGATCTCGCCGTCGAGGGCGAGACCGTGCGCCTGAAGGTCGAGCTGACGACCCCGGCGTGCCCGCTGAAGGAGACGATCGCCAAGGACGTCCGGAGCGCGCTCGAGGGCGCGGGCTTCAAGCGCGTCGAGCTCTCCTGGGGCGCGCAGGTCCGCGCGGCGCCGGGCGTCGCCGAGTCGCAGCTCACGCCGGGGGTGAAGAACATCATCCTCGTCGGGGCGGGGAAGGGCGGCGTCGGCAAGAGCACCGTCGCGGTGAACCTCGCGGTCGGGCTCGCGCGCCTCGGCGCCAAGGTCGGGATCCTCGACGCGGACATCTACGGACCGTCGCTCCCGATGCTCACCGGGCTCTCCGAACGCCCGACCTCCAGGGACGGGCAGCGGCTCGATCCGCTCGCGGCGCACGGCGTGAAGGCGATGTCGATCGGGTTCCTCATCGACCCCGACCAGGCGCTCATCTGGCGCGGGCCGATGGTCACCGGCGCGCTCATCCAGCTCCTGCGCGACGTCAACTGGGGCGACCTCGACTACCTCGTGCTCGATCTGCCTCCCGGCACCGGCGACATCCCGCTCACGCTCGCGCAGAACGTCCGCGCGGCGGGCGTGGTGCTCGTCTCGACGCCGCAGGACGTCGCCCTCGCCGACGTCATCCGGTCGAAGCTCATGTTCGACAAGGTCTCCATCCCGGTGCTCGGGATCGTCGAGAACATGTCCTCGTTCATCTGCCCGCACTGCCGCGGCGAGACGCAGATCTTCGCGCACGGCGGCGCGCGCACGGCCGCCGACAGGATGGGGATCCGCTTCCTCGGGGAGGTCCCGATCGACCTCGCCATCCGCGAGGGCGGCGACAAGGGCGTGCCGATCGTCTCCGGCGCGCCCGAGAGCCCGCAGGCGCAGGCGTTCCTCGCGGTGGCGCGGAACGTCGCGGGCGCGGTGTCCACGCAGGTGCTGAAGGCGCCGCGCCTCCCCGTCATCGGCGCGCAGCCCCGCGCCTAGGAGCCGACCGTGGAAGGGCGCCGCCCCGACGACGAAGATCCCCTGGTCCCTCCGCCCGAGGTCGACGACGGGGGCGGGCTCGGCTCGATCGCCGACGGGGTGAAGAAGGCCCTCCTCGCCGGCGTCGGGGCGCTCTTCCTGACGGAGGAAGGCGCGCGGCGGCTCGCCCGCGACTGGAGGCTCCCGAAGGACGTCGCGGGGTTCATCGGGCAGCAGGCGCAGTCGGCGAAGGAGGAGATCCTTCGCCTGTTCGCCGACGAGATCCGACGGTTCCTCGAGTCGGAGGCGGTCCGCCGCGAGTTCTGGAAGGGGCTCTCCGAGAGCGCCATCGAGATCAAGGCGGAGATCCGGTTCAAGCCGGACGAAGGCGGGGCGCCGCGGCCGGAGGTCTCCGCCGACGTGAAGGCGCGGCGGGGCACGAAGAAGGGGCCGCGGTGAAGAAGCTCACCCGCCTCGTCGCGCTCGTCGCGGCGCTCGGCGCGGGCTGGCTCCTCTTCGGCGAGCGCCCGCACGACGTGGTCCTCGTCTACGACGTCTCGGCGGTCCCCGCCGCGGCCTCCGTCCGCATCCGGATCAGCCGGGGCGGGACGCTGCTGCGCTGGGCGATGCTCGACCACGTCGAGCGAGCGCAGGCGCGCCACCCCGTCCGGCTGCCAGATGGTACCTACCACCTCGAGTGGTGGGTCGCGCCGGAGGTCATCCAGCTCCATGGCACAGGCGGGGTTGCCCACGGAGAGCGTGAGATCGAGGTGTCGGGCGACCAGACGATCGTCCTGTCGCTCGCCCCCTGAGCCCCCGACGGGCTCCCGCGGGCCGTGCGGCGCCCGCCCGATCGCACCATCGTTCCCCTCGTGATCGATCTCCACTTCGTCGCGCCCGGGCTCGCGGTCGGTGCGTCCTACCCGATGGTGTGGGCCGCGCGCCTCGCCGCCGAGCACGGCATCGCGCGCGTCGTCGACGTCCGCGTCGAGGCCTGCGACGATGAGGCGGTCCTCCGGCTCCACGGGATCCGGCTCCTGCATCTGCCGACCGAGGACACGCGCGCCATCTCCCAGCGCAAGCTCGCCCACGGCGTCGCGTTCGTCTCCGAGGGGCTCG
>WNFU01002137.1_pt1 | contig 28647 bp, 18 predicted proteins | sample 5400121 | NCBI WGS metagenome assembly WNFU01 (sample SAMN13153360, study PRJNA577476) | soil metagenome | isolation source: 100 cm soil or saprolite under grassland replicate 1 | place: USA:California | collected 2016-06-15 | reverse complement strand
ACTTGCTGACAGTGAACGCCGCATAGCCGTCCTGCCACGCAAACCCGCCTAAGCCGGGGAATGTTTCCTTCATCCAGCCAGACGAACCGCCTTTGATGAGTTGCAATGCCTGGCTGACCGATAGCGATGCTGGGATGCCAAGGAGGAGGTGGAGATGATTCTCGATACCGCCAACGAGCAACGGCTTCATGGCGACGACGGAACCGATGCGGCAACCGTTTTGGATTCCGGCTTTCACTCCTCGCTCGCCATCTCCTTCCCGCGGATCTCGCGGAACTGTTTGCTGCGCACAATCGTCTCGATGGCGGCGCCAATGTGGTATTCGTGCGACTTCAGTTGGTCGCGCATTTCGGAAATGAGCGGGCCGTCGGAGAGCAGCACGCCGCGGCCCAGCGAATAGCCGAGCAGCTTCCGGCAGAATTGTTTCAGGAACGCATCGCGCCGTTTCGTGAGCAGGTAATCACGCAGGCCGTCCAGGCCGTCGAACTCCGCGCCATCCATCGTCTTCGCGCGAGTTTCGATCGGACGACCGCCCAGATCGCGATCGCGGAATCGGCCGATGGCGTCAAAGGCTTCGAGCGAAAAGCCATACGGGTCGATGCGGCGATGGCAGCCGTAGCATTTCGGGTCGGTGCTGTGTTTCTCGGTCAGTTCGCGCACGGTGAGCGTTTCGGTCGCCTCGTCTTCGGGGAGGCGCGGCACGTCCTTGGGCGGGCGCGGCAGCTTGTCGCCGAGGAGCACTTCGGCCACCCAATTCCCGCGCAGGATGGGGCTGGTGCGTGACGCGCCGGATTGCTTCGCGAGCGTTGTGGCCTGCGCGAGAATGCCGCCGCGCGAAAACCTCTTCACGCCATCCACGCGCCGCCAGCCACCAACTTCATTGGTAGCAGCCGAGGTGTCGAGGCTCTGACTGTTGCTGGTTTCGAATTTCGACTTTCGAGTTTCAGTAAGAGCCTCCTCACGTCGGCTGCCACGGAAAACGGAATCCGGGATGCCATAATGCTTCGCCAGTTCTTCGTTCAGGAATGTGTAGTCGGCGTCGAGAATGTCGAGCACCGAACCGTCGCGCTGGAAGAGGTCGGTAAAGAAGCGAATCGTCTCTTCGTACATCGCGCCGCGCAGGCCGGCGAAGGTCGGAAAGTGGCGTTCACTCTTTTCGCCCAGCTCGTCGAAATCGTAGATGTGCAGCCAGGCGCAGGCGAACTCGGTCGCAAGGCGGCGCACGCGCGGGTCGCGCGACATGCGGCGGGTTTGGGCGGCGAGCACGTCGGGTTTGCGGAGCGTGCCGCCCGCGGCGACGGCGCGCAGTTCGGCATCGGGCAGGGAGGACCAGAGGAAATAGCTCAGACGCGTGGCCAGCTCCCAATCGTTCACCGGCCCTGGCCGGTCGCCCGGGCCCGGCTTCTCTGCGTGATAGAGAAATGCCGGCGCCACGAGAACGCGCGCGAGCGTGAGCCGAATCGCTTCCTCGTGGGGAATCTCCTCTCCGCGCAGCTTGCGATACAGCCCGCGCAGTTCGACCTTTTCCGCGTCGGTGAGCGGACGACGATACGCGCCGTCGGCGAACTTCAATACCGCGTCCAGGTGCGCCGGTTGCGTTTCCAACAGATGCTGGCGGAACGCGGCGGCGCGTTGCTTGATCGGCTCGCGCATCGGCTCGAAGACGCTTGGGTCGGCGTCCTGCGTGGCGTATTGCCAGAGCTGCTCAAAGACATCGACGAGCTTGAGAGCGTCCTGAGCCACATAGTGCAACTCGTCCCAGAGCCGGTCGAGCCGGGCGGCCTGGGTGTCGTCGAGCATCAGGCGCCGGAACTGATGGTCCTCGCGACAATAGAGCGTGAGCGTGACCACTTCATCGACCGGCACAATCTTCGTGTAGCAAAGCGCCGCGGGGAAAACCTCGCGGAACTGGTCGAAGGCCCCCTCGATGCGTTTGCGCGCCGCGCTGCCATCATTCACGATGACGGGGGTGTTGTGCGAGGTGGTACGGTTGTTGGAATACCAGGGTCCTTCGCCGTCCTTCGTAGTGGCCTCAATGGTCAGGAGTCCTGAACTGCCCGCCGGTTTGTTGGTCAGCAGTTGGAGTTGAACGCTGCCCTCGGCGCCGGTGGTCTTGTCGAGCATGCCGGTCGTGACGAATTCGTATCCCGCCACGAGGTCGGATGGCAGGCGAATCTCGATGACCGCCGGCGCGCGGACGCACAGGCTGGCGGCGTCGATGGCCGATCCGTTCGGGTGTTTGCCGAATTGCGCGGGGTCGAGAGCCCAGGTGGCGGCAGGCGTCTCGACTGCCGTAGAGGGCGGCCTCTTGCCGCCCGGACTGGTGCTTGGCTTCACGACACTCCCGGAACTTGCCCCGCCTTTTCCGCCGGGCGGGACGCCCGGCTCTACGGCAGGCAGGATGCCTGCCGCCACCGGCGTGAACAGCGGCCCGCCCAGCGACGTGAGCTGGCGATACAACGCCGCGTCGGGCGAATCCGTTTTCTCGGGTGCGGCCGAAGTGAGCAGGATCTGCACTTCCTCGGCCAGTTTCTGTTTCTCCTCCGCGCTCTCGCTCGCCTGCCACTTCGCCAGCAGCGAGCCTGCAGGAATCACCGGGCCAAGCGGGCCGGCCTTGTCCGGTTCCGTGTAGAAATGCCAGACCCCTTCATTGCCGAGGCGGTCGGCGTGGGGATTGCCCGCGAGCACGTCGGGCGAAACATCCCTGGCCAGATCCCAGTCACGTCCGGCTTCGCCGGTGCTGGTGAGCAGGAGGTCCACCGCGGTGAGATCGCAGGAATGATTCGCATCACGCGGGCCGATGAGCAGCGACACGAGGTCGCCCGGCTGCACGGCGACATTCTCGATGGGCGCCGGTTTCACTTCCTTCGCCCCTTGAGCGATGCCATTGGCGAGACGCTGACGGTTTGAGCCGCGGCGGAGTTCCAACGACCAGGTCACGCCGTTGCCGCACTCTGGATGCGCGTGCTGAATGGCCGCCTCGACGCGGACCCTGCCTGCCACCGGGCTGCGCCAGCCCACGGCAGCCGCGAGCGTCGGCGATGGGTGCACCGCCACGCTGTGCGGTTTCATGTTGCCGGGAACGCGCACGTGCTGGTCGGAGGAATTGGCGACGAGATTGGGCGTTCCGCTTTTACCCCAGCCATTGATGAACGCGTAGCCGGAGCCGTTTGTGAAGGTGTCGGTGAAGTGACCCTCCACTTTGACCGGGCCGGACGAACCGACGCCGAGATAGGCGAGCCAGGCCGCGAGCGCGTCGGCATCGACCCCGCGTTGCCGGGCGAGTTCCGCGACATTTGTATCGCCTGCTTCGGCCTGGGCGGCAGCGGCCAGATACTTCGCGGTGGCGGACAAGGCTCGTTCCCGCCGGGCAGAAAGCGCGCGGCTTACGTCACGCACGTCCCGCAGCAACAACGTCATCTGGCCGGGGCCGGCGAGGCGGGGCTGTTCCCAGATCACGTAGTCGCCCTTGCTGCCATCGCCCGCATCTGATGCGCTGAGATAAAGCGTGACCTCCTTCGTCTCCGGCGACACCGGAAACTTGAACCGCAGCTCCTGCTTTGACTGAATCGGAGTGAGCGGCTCCATCCATGCCTTCGGGCCGTCTCGCTTCCCGATGTGGCCGACCGAATTGAATTTCCACAACGCGTGTTGCCATTGGGAAATCTCCTTCGCGAGATCCGCGGCGTCGCCGGGTTTGGCCGAACGCCAGCGCGCACGAATGGGGTCCAGAAGCAGGGACGGTTCGGTGGAGTTGAGGGTGTTCCAGAGGGTGGAGAGGTATTTCGGAGACAATCCTCTTTCGGCGGCAAAGGCGTTGAGGCGTTGCACTGTAGCGGCGGGCGTCCCGCCTGCCGTGGAGGGCGGCACCTTGCCGCCCGACCTCGCGCTCGATGTTGCAGCGCGGTTGGAACCATCCACGCTTTTGCCGCCGGGCAGGATGCCCGGCTCTACGGCAGGCGAGACGCCTGCCGCCACTTCCAATGTCGCAGCGAGATACTTGTCCAGCGGCAACACGCCGCCGTCCTTCGTGTCGAAGCGAATGCCCTGCAAGTTCACCGACGTGCCGCCGCCGTTGTCCGTGAACTGGCGATACGTCCCACGAATCTCGGCCAGTAATTCCTCGGTCCAATCGCGGCCAGTGCTTTTCGGCGAGAAGCGAATCCCATCCGGTAGCAGCACCGCGTGACCGGCAATCTCCTTCGCGGCATCGAGATACTTGGTGACGAGCGACGGCGACATCACGAGCGAGTTGCCGACGTTCATGAAGCCTTCGCCCGAGGCTGAATCAGCCGGGAATTCTTTCGCCGGGTCGAGCGACTCGATGCCCGTCAGATCGCGAATGGTCCAGGTGTACTCTGCGTTCGAGAGTCGCCGCAGCACGACCGGACCGGGGTCGCCGGCGTGGGCGAGCGCGATTTCGTCCAGCACGCCGTTGGCCCAGCCGAGCAACTGGACGCGCTGTGCTTCGGCAGGGTGCGGCTTCTCTTTCGGCGGCATTTCGCCCAGGGTAAGCTGCTCGACGACACCCTGCCAGACCTTGGGATGCTTCATCACCTCGCTTAGCGAAGTGAACCGTTCAAGGTCGAGGTCACCCTTGTGCTTTTCCGTCGAGTGGCAGCCGAAGCAAAACTCTTTGAGCAGCGGCCGGATTTCCTTTTCGTAGTCCGCCGCGGTGCAGGGCAAGGCGGACGCGACGATCAGGATGAGGGTCTGGCGAAGGCTAAAGGCTGAAGGCTGAAGGCTAAAGGCCATCTCGGCGAAGGCTAAATTCTAAAGGCTGAAGGCTAAAGGCAATTTTTCGGTTAGTTACTCATTCTGTTTTAGCGTTTAGCCTTTAACCTTCACTGTGTCCCGGTCAGTTGATGGTGTGCAGGCCCCGCATGCTCTCGTCTTGCAGGCGCTTCAGCGCGTCCATTTCCCTCGGACTCCACTCTGGTTCGACGCAGGTATCATTCCTCTTCATCCCGATCGGAGCCCGTGCCGGAGCGGATGTCATATTTAAGGTCAGTGCAGCCTTTTCCACATAACCAATCGATCAAGGCAGGCGCGCCGTCACTGATGCGTTGGAAAGACAACCAGCTCAAGTGCAAGGCACGAGCTTTGCCGGACACCATACCGCCACGGGTGGAGAAGCGGTCCTCACCCGGAGTCACGCGACCGTTCACGAGCGGGAGCTGCCCCATGCGCTGGGCAATCTCTTGAAGGATTCTCGTTGTCACATCCTGATTCGTCCTGGTGGTAAAGGCGGGTATTGTGTTGAACAGATCGATGACCGCCGCATCCATCGGCCCTTCTGCACCGGTCTTGAGCCGGTTGAGCCGCTGCTTTCCTGAATCTTCGGCGAGGTCAGTCATCTCCCGGGTCAACGCCGTTGCTTCTGCTCCGTCGCCCTGCCGTTGCGCCTGGCCAATTCTCTTTTGCAAAGCGCGCATCCTGGGGTCGCTGTAACCGTCCCATTTCCCGGTTTGCGCCCGCAGGCAGGTTTTCCGGGCGAGTTGATGCGCCGTGCGCTGTTCCGGGGTGCGGCGATCATCTGGAAGCCAGGGAGGAATCAACGACCGACTCGAATCGTTGGACAGGTATTCCTTCAGCTCGTTCTCAAGCTCTTTGGTCAGTCTTTCATCGGCCAACCGACAAGACACCGAGAAGGTCGCCGGAAAATTGGTGCTATCGACGAAAACCTCCTTCGTCAGGCGCTGAAGCTCGCCAAACCATTGCTCTCGGACTGTGTCTCCGCCCGTCGTCAGTGTGAGCAACAGTGAGTCGCCCAAAGTCGCAAGCGAAGCGGACGACGGCAGTTGATTGGTCAGGATTTGAAACGACTTCGTCGCGTCACTACGCTTTGAAAAGTTTGCAATAATGGTGATTTGCGGCGCTTCGGAAACGGCGACCGCCTGACCTCCCCGCCACGAGGGAGAGGCGCCGCATACCAATGTCCGCCTCGGCTGGTTCGCGGCGCCCGCCATCCATCCCCTGAAATCTCCCCGCTGTCCCACGATAAAAACCACGGCAAACACAGCCGCCATGCCCAGACTGGTGACATACGCGAACAACAACCCGATCGTCGCCAACCAACCAGGAGGCCGTGCATTTAACGTTTCGAAGACTTGCAGAGCCTGCTGTGCCAGCATTTTGTTTGTGGCCATCTTTGGCAGAGAATTCTTCACTTCGCCAATGACGGCCTGCGCCGTCTCTGTGGGGATCGTCTGGTCGTCCGGGGAACCCGGAGGCACCCCGCGCTTCCGCAACGTGTCTGTTATTCGAGCAATCCGGTACGCGGCGGGGACGCCAAACAGCATGAAAATGCCGAGAAACATCAGAACTTTGTCCCCCGAGAACGCGCCTCCCAACACGAGCGCGACGACAGCCATCACGCGGAAGGTCGCATCGAGCAGCGGATGCCGGGAGAAGAACAGCGCATGAAAGATCCAGCCCCCATCCAGCGGCAACACCGGCAGCAGATTGATGCCATTCAGAATAAGCATCACGAGCGCGATCTGAACCAGCAGCGGTTGGTGTGACACGAGCCCGATGCCGCCGATGACCGCGCCGAGGAGGATTCCCGGCGCGGGACCCATCATCGAGACGATCACCTTTTTCCAGCCGGGCACGTTGTAATGCCGTCCCGCCACTGCGGCGCCGAAGAACGGAAGGAAGAACATGCGCAGGTTGCGGTAATCGAATGCGCGCATCGCCAGGTAATGTCCCAATTCGTGAACGAAAAGAATGGGGACCAGCATCAGCGCATATTTCCACGACCACTGTTGCGACCCGGCGCCGACGAACAGGACCATCGACACGACAAAGATCAGGATCGCGTTGCCCCATCCTGTCTTCTTGTTCTGCAACCGGTTCAGCTCGACCAGCACGTCCGCGTGTTCCACCCCGCCGGCCGTAATCGTCTGCGCGGTCTCCAGCTTTTTCTGTTCCCCCTCCACTTCCGCCGGCGACATCTGGACGTAAAGTCCCCGCTGGACTGCATGATTGTGAGCCATCTTCTCGTATCGATCCCAGACCTGATCCTCGGCATCCGCCGACGGGAGCGGTTTTGGCGGATTCCGCAATTGCAGCGTTGCCAGCTTGTGCTGGTGGGATTCCAGAAGTCGTGCCGGGCTCGCTCCAACCAGCCGGTTGGCGGTCATACCGGGAGTGCTCCGGAATTTCTGCTTCTGATCCGCGGTGAAGAAAAACGTTCCGTCATTCAACTCGCTCACCAGCACGACCAGTTGGCTCTCCGCCGGTGGGTTGACGTTCGTGGCCAGCGTGTGCATGAGACGCACTATGATCTCTCCCGAACGATGCCCGAGGGCGATGAACGACGTTCGCGCATCGCGACGGATAGTCTCGAAGGAAAAGAACCGCGGAGAATGAAAACCAAGTTGCAGACACTGATCCAGCAGCGGCTGCAATTTCGCCCGAGCCTGCGGAGAAAACTCACTTTCGGCGACCTCCAGTTCGCGAACCGACTCAACCCGTCGAAACCCGGACCCGAACGGCATCTGGAGGTTGAGCCATTTGGCCAGCCAGGGAACGAGCGCTTTCCACGAAGGCAGGATGTTCCAATATTCCCGCAACGTTATCTTGCGGCTGTCGACTTTGAAATACTCAGCCATGCCGCTCTGCGTAAAGGTGTAATTCCGAATTCTGTATGACCCAGCCGGACGCGGAATGCATCTCGTCGATTCGCTGCCGGGCTGTTTCCTCCGGGGTCATCAAAGCCATCGGATAATACACAATCCGGAAGCGACGACAAGTGGGTTTGTTCCATCGGCGGGCGGCAGAAATTCCTTGACGATGGCGGCCGATTCCTTTTTTATCCTAGGGCATGGGTTTTCAGATGGGGCGCTGTTTTCACTTCCTTTTGCGCGTAAAGTCAGAGGTCACACCACCATTTCCCCTCTTCCGAGCCGTCTCCCCATCGGGCGGCGAGAGGGAAAGAACGTCTGAGACACCCCGCGCGGCGCAATCAATTCTGTGGTCGGGCATAGCTGTGGCGATGTTGCTTGCGGCGCCAGGTGTGCGTGCGGAGCAGGCCCCTGAAATCGTCCGGCTTGCAATGGATTTCAACCCCACGGCGGCAAACGGAAATCCAGGCGGGCTGCTGGTTTCGAACAACAAGCTTTATTTCGTGGGGACGGACGGGACGCACGGCATCGAGTTGTGGCAGACTGACGGCACGAATGTAACGCGTCTGACCGACCTGACTTACGGGAGCATCAATTCGTTTATCACTACGCCGGTGGAGTACAATGGCGAGATTTACTTTCGAGGTTCCGGAACGACGAACGGCACCATTAACCTGGAGCTTTGGAAATACAACGGCACGAACGCATCGCTCGTGGCGGAAATCAACCCGAGTGGCAACTCAAGTCCAAGCAGCCTTCGAATTTACGATGGCGTGCTCTATTTTGCGGCGTCGGATGGTTCAACGGGCACGGAGCTTTGGGCGTACGACGGCGTGAGTGCTTATCGGACGGCGGACATCAATCCGGGGGCAGGCAGCTCGAACCCGACCGGTTTGACGGTCTATGGTGGGCTTCTATGTTTCGCGGCGAGCAATAATATCAACGGGATTGAATTCTGTACTTTCGATGGCTTCGGCGTGGCCGTGGCGGACATCAACTCCGGGCCGGCAAACTCGAATCCGTCCGGCTTTACCGAATTCAACGGCGTGCTCTACTTTCAAGCGACCGAGCCGAGCGGCGGGGCGGAACTGTGGGGGTTCGACGGATTCAATTTGTTTCAGGTGGCGGACATCCGCGCCGGCAGCACGGGATCAAGCCCTGCGAATTTCCTGGTGTATAACGGCAATCTCTATTTCGCCGCCAACGACGGGGTGAACGGGACGGAGTTGTGGAAGTATGACGGCGTGAATCTCCCGTCGCAAGTGGCGCAAATTGCGGCGGGCAGTGCCAGTTCCAGCCCGGCCAGCCTGGCAGTGTACAACAACGTGCTTTACTTCGCGGCGACCGATGGAAGCTCCGGCGTCGAACTGTGGAAATACGATGGCTCCGCCGCCACACGCGTCGCCGACATCAATCCCGGCAGCGCCAATTCAAGTCCTGCGGGTCTGACGGTTTACAACGGCGTGTTGTACTTCGCGGCGACGGATGTTCCGAGCGGCCGCGAATTGTGGAAATACGACGGGACCACGGTCTCGCGTTTCGCGGAGATCAATCCCGGCAGCGGCGGCTCGTCCTTCGGCGGGGGCGAGATTTTCAACGGCTCATATTATTTCGCAGCCACCGGCACCAACACCGCCTTCTATAAATACGACGGCACGAATTTCACGGTGGTCAGCACGACGCGTTATCCGGAAAGCGGCGGCGATCTGGTGCTTTACAAAGGCGCCTTGCACTTCTCAAATTCCGGCGGCTCGATCGTGGATCAAATCTGGCGCTACGACGGGACCAATTTCACCTCACTGGGCGGAGTGTTTCCCGGATACTTCGGCGAGCTGAGGGAGTATCAAGGTGTTTTGTACTTCTCCGGGAACGAAAGCGCGCACGGCCGCGAACTTTGGAAGTGCGACGGCACCAATGTCACGTTCGTGACGGACATTTACCCCGGGGGCAACAGTTCAAGCCCGTATGCTTTGAAGGTGTTCAACGGCTTCCTGTACTTCTACGCAAACGACGCTTCGGGTTTCGGCCTTTGGAAATTTGACGGAACGAACGCGTCGCGTGTCAACGGAGCCATCCCTTACGGGCTCGGCGGCCTTTTGGAGTATAACGGCAAGCTGTATTTTGGCGCCGGCACGAACAACAGCGATTTCGAGCCCTGGACATACGATGGAACAAACTTGACCCAGTTGGCCGGCATCAATGTTTTCAACACAAATGCTATGCCGGTTTTTTGGACTGTGTATCGGGACAAGGCCTACTTCTCGGCAAATGACGGCGTTCACGGCTCGCAGTTATGGAGCACCGACGGCACCAACGTTACTCGCATCACCAGCCTGGCGGTGAGCGCCGGCATCTATTCGTTCCCGTTCCTCGACACGCTTTACTTCTGGGGGAACGACGGACTGACCGGTTACGAACTGTGGAAGTACGACGGCACGAGCGTGTCGCAAGTCGCGGACATCAACCCGGGATTTTCAGATTCGCTCCCGACGCCTCACCGGGCTTACAACAACGTCTATTACTTCGAGGCCAACGACGGCTTGCACGGCACTGAATTATGGCGATTGGATCCCGTCTCTCAATTGGTTCGGATTAGCGGGATTACGCGGCAGGGCAATAACATCTCACTTTCATGGACCGCGCCGGGTGGAATGACCAACGTGCTGCAGGCCACCAGCGGCGGGCCGGGAGGGAGTTTCACCAATAACTTCACGGATCGCAGTGGTCCACTCGTGTCTTCTGCCGGCGACATCGTCACCCTGAACTATTTGGACGTTGGCGGCGCGACCAATTCACCGGCGACATATTATCGCATTCGCGTTCCCTGAAGGCCGGTTTGCTGAGCCACAAAAAAACGGAGCTGAATCTGGCAGTCCTCTCTCGGCGTCCCCGCCCTGCGCGGCGAACAGGTAAAGGTGATTCTACACCCCGGCCAGGGCCGTGTTCAGCAGCGGTTTGACCGAACTGAACAGGCCCGGGCTCGAGTCAACGAAGGTATCCATCGAGTTTTATTTGCGACCCACCAGCACGCCCACCAGAAGTCCCATCCCAAAGGCGACGCCGAGAGACTCATAAGGATGTTCCCGGATCACTTTGTCGGTGGCTTTGGCTCCCGCGACGGTTTTCTCTTCCAGACGGTGGTAGGTTGCCTTGGCGGACTCAATCGCCGAACTCAGGCGCATACGCAACTCGTGCGACCCGTTGCCTTTCTCGCCAGACACGGTCTTGAGCAACTCCTCCGCGTCCTTCGTGACGGTCTTCAGGTCGGACACCAACCGGTCGGTGTTTATTTCGCTCGCATTCATAGTCGTGTTTTCCTTTCTTTGGTTTTTGTTTCGATACTGTTTCAGAAACTGACACCTCAAACCTCCAACGAACCACTGTAGCGCGGATTCGCCATTTGCGCGCAAAAAAAATTCAATAAATTGATGCTGAAGAAACCCGATTTATCCGGAGGTCAATGTCTTCGGAGAACGTTGCCGGTTGTCATCAAGCCGGAATGTGGCAGATTCAATCGCAAACTTTTCTGAAACCAAAAACTGCTTATGCCCAAGATGCGTGCCGCACAGATCGTCCGCCCGAACGGGCCGTTTGAAATTGTTGAACGCGAAATCCCACAGCCCGCCGCCGGCTGGGTGCGGATCAAAGTCCAGGCGTGCGGCATCTGTCACAGCGATTCCCTGGTGAAGGAAGGCCTTTGGCCGGGGCTGCAATACCCGCGCGTTCCCGGCCATGAAGTGGACGGGACGGTGGATGCCGTGGGCGCGGGGGTTTCGCAATGGAAACCGGGCCAGCGCGTGGGCGCGGGCTGGCATGGCGGTCATTGCGGTCATTGCGATGCCTGCCGGAGCGGCAATTTCTTCGGCTGTCAGGTCGCCCTCCAAATCACCGGCATTTCCTTCGACGGCGGTTATGCCGATTACATGCTTGCTCCCGCCATGGCGCTGGCATTGGTGCCGGAGGATTTGTCCGCGGTGGAAGCCGCACCGTTGATGTGCGCGGGCATCACGACTTACAACGCGCTTCGGAACAGCGGTGCGCGGCCCGGCGACGTGGTGGCGGTGCTTGGCCTCGGCGGTCTCGGTCATCTCGGAGTGCAGTACGCGGTGAAGATGGGGTTCAAGACGGTCGGCATCGCGCGCGGGCGGGACAAGGAACCCCTGGCGCGGGAACTGGGGGCGCATCACGCAGGATACGCTTACGTTCAGTGTGCTCGCGGGCGTTCGATCCATGAACGAAGTGTTTCCGCTCGAAAAAGTCGCGGAGGCTTACGAACGGATGGGGAGCGGCAAGGCAAGGTTCCGGGTGGTGCTCACCACCGGGCAATGATGGTTTTCTCATACGGTACGGTGCGGAGCGGGCAATCGAGAAGTTGTGTGAGGATTTCTCGCCCGTGCTCCCGTCCTGGTCCGGTGTGTACTGGATGTGTGGCGCGACCTTGTGATGTATTCGAGGACGCTCCAATCTCCGTTATCAATGAAGAGTGATCAAGTGCCTCTCTGACCACGAACGTCTATCATTACAACAATCGCAACTTCCCGCGTTTTATCACTGAGAGCCGGGGGTTCACGTTGATTGAACTGCTGGTTGTGATCGCCATTATCGCAATCCTGGCTGCGATGCTGTTGCCCGCGCTGAGCAAAGCCAAGGAGGCGGGAAACAAGACGAAATGCGCGAGCAATCTGCGCAATATGGGATTGGCCATGCTCATGTACGCGGATGATAACGACGGGTATATCCCGCGCGGCAATCAGCCGCTCTGGTGGCAGGTGCTCACCCCAATGCTTGGGGGTCGCGTGAAGGAAGATTACGGAAAGGTTCGAGTCTATGTTTGTCCCATAATTACCGTGGATGATTGGCGCGAGCAGCAGTATTGAGGTTGAGGCCACGCTGACCGTCGCGATCGACCGGGCAACTCATTTGAAGCGGATGCGGATGGTCTGGGTCAGCCGGCCGAACAACGACTGCTTTTTCGGCGCGTGAGTCGCTGCCGGCGCCCCCGGCAACGGCTCGCAGGGCCCGGAGCACGACGGGCAAAAGACCCTGGTTTTTCCCCCCGCAAGCCGCAGGACGTGGATACACTCTTCGCAAAAGGCCTTTTGGCATTTGACGCACCTGACGATGGCTCTGTCTTCGCGATGGTTGAGGCACGACAGGGAGCCGTCGGGCAACACGGCGGAATCCGGAGGTTGCTCGACCTTCAATTCGGGAATGGCGACATGCGCCGGTGCGGTTACGGGATGCGAGTCCAGGCGCAATTCCGCGCTGCCCAGCCGCAGGACCTGGCCCGGCTTGAGCTGCGCTTCCTGGATCGGCTGGTCGTCAATGTACGTGCCGTTGGTTGAACCCAGGTCTCTGACCGCCACGGAACCTTCGGAGACAACGATCTCGCAGTGAAAACTCGACACGGTGACATCGTGGATCCGGAAGTCGTTCGTGGGGTTGCGCCCCAAGGTGTTGAATCCCGGCTCCAACTCGAATGTCCCCGGACGGGTCAGACCTGTTAATAAAAGCTTGTTCATAAACGTCTCGCCCACCTTGCCAACAGTTTATCGCCGGGAACATTGATTGTCGAACCGATTCTCCGCGGCGAGCCGGTGGCGTGGGCTTTGGACGGCGCGGATCTTCCAAGTAATTACTTGGAAGATGCACCCTTTGGACGGAGCGCAACAATTTGCAGTGGTCAGCTCGCGGCTCCGTGGTATAGTGCCAGAGTCTCGCCTAACCCAGACGGCCAACATGAAGGTCATCGGCAACATCAGCGCTATTTTGGAGCACAAAGATCGTCAAATCTGGGCTATCGCGCCGGAAGCCACAGTGTTCGACGCCATTCGATTGATGTCCTCGAAGAATGTCGGAGCGCTGGTGGTCCTGGAGCGGGAGCGATTGGCCGGCATTATTTCCGAACGCGATTACACCCGCAAGGTCATCTTGAAAGGCAAGTCATCGCGGGATACGGAAGTCCGGGAAATCATGTCCACCCCGGTCGTCGTGGTCAGCCCCGAACACTCGGTCGAAGAATGTATGCGGCTGGTGACCGAACACCGCGTCCGTCATCTGCCGGTGCTGGACAGAGACCGAGTGGTCGGCGTGGTTTCCATTGGTGACCTGGTGAAGTGGATCATCTCCGCGCAGAGCACCACCATCAATCAACTGGAAGGTTATATTACCGGCCAATACCCGGGCTGAGGCCCGGGTCATCTGGCCGGCTGGTCCTTGCGTGGGAACAAGGGAGCCAGTTCGCCGATCTTGTGTCCGGCGCTTAATCCGCCCCAGAGAACTCCGGCCAGTCTGTCTGGCGGATCACCAAGTCCCAGTTGCGCATAAATCTTTTCCGCAGTTGCGGGAATGAACGGCCAGAGCAGCACCGCCAGCACGCGGCAAACCTCCGCCAAATTGTAGAGGATTTCATCGAGCCGCGTCGCTTTCGTCGGGTCCTTGGCCAGTTTGAACGGCGCGGTTTGATCCACGTATTGGTTGGCGCGGTTCACGATCGACCAGATGTCCTGCAGCGCCTGCTGCAGATGGTTCGCGCCGAAGTCGCCTTTGATTCGTTGGATCGCCCGGTTCACTTCGTCACACAGTTCATCGGAGCGCTTCGGCACAACGCCGTTGCGATAGCGCTGCAGCATCGACAGCGAACGGTTCACGAGGTTGCCCAGCCCGTTGGCCAATTCGGCCGAGTACCGCGCCTGAAAACCGGCATCGGTCCAGTTGCCGTCCGGGCCGATGTCCAGTTCGCGGACGACGTAGTAGCGAAACGCGTCCACACCCCATTCATTCATGACCGTAATCGGGTCCACGACATTGCCGGTGCTCTTGCTCATTTTTTGTCCGTCCTTCTGCCACCAGCCGTGAGCGAGGATTTGTCCGGGCAAAGGCAGACCCATCGCTTTCAGCATGATGGGCCAGTAAGCCGCGTGAAATTTCAAAATGTCCTTGCCGATCACGTGAAGGTCGGCCGGCCACAGTTCTACATTCGAGTTCTGATTTTTGCCTTCGGATTTCAGCGCGGCCAGCACAGCCGGATCGCCGTGCGCGGCCGGGATGCTGATATAGTTCACCAGCGCATCGAACCAGACGTAAGTGACAAAGTGTTCGTCGAAGGGCAGGGGAATGCCCCAATTCAATCGGGCCAGGGGACGCGTGATACAGAGGTCCTCCAGCGTGTTGTTTTTGAGAAAACCGAGCACTTCGTTGCGGCGTTCGGACGGCTCGATGAATTCTCTTCCTTGCGGATCGATCCGGGGATGTGACTCGATGTGGTCAATCAGCCACCGTTGATGCTGACGGAGTTGAAAGTAATAATTGTCCTCGACCAGCTCCACGACCTCGCCATAGCCCGGATCGAATGTCCCGTCCGGCCGGCGGTCCTTTTCAGTCAAAAAGGTCTCCTCTTTGAGCGAATAGAAGCCGCGATACTGCGCCTTGTAAAAATGGCCCCCCGCGCGAAGCCTGGACAGTATGGCCAGCACCACTTCCTTGTGGCGCGGCTCCGAAGTGCGGACAAAGTCGTCGTTGGAGAGATTGAGCTCTTTCGCAAACCTCTTCCAGGTCGCGGCCAGATCATCGCAATACTCCTGAGGTGTCTTGCCGGTTGCCAGGGCGGACTGCTGGACTTTCTGACCGTGTTCATCCAACCCGGTCAGAAAGAAGACCTCCTCGCCGAGGCTGCGATGGACCCGGGCGATCACGTCCGCGACGATTTTTTCGTAAGCATGGCCGAGATGCGGCTCACCGTTCACGTAGTCAATCGCGGTGGTCAGGTAAAAACGTTTGCTCATGCCCGGGCGTACTTTGACGGATCGCGACAGGATTGGCAACTTCGAGGATAACGGCGGCGCGTCTTGAAATTTGCGCGTTGGCATTGAACATTGCGCAGTTGTCCCGTATAAAACGCCGCGCTGGAATTCCCTGGTGCGCTCTCCCGGACCGGGTAACGTCGGGGACCTTATGGAAGCGTTGACTAAAGAAATCGGCAATTTTCTCCGCATCGTCATGGGCCAGCGGCTGATCGGCAGTCTGACCCTGGGCGACCTGGTAGTGCTGATCGCGTTGTTTGGTCTGGTCATTCTGATCGAGCGGACGCTCGTCCGTCACTTCGTCGCGCGCGTGCTCCGGCGAACCCAGATGGACCCGGCACTGCAATTTGCGGCAGGCCGGATCGCCAGTTACGGGGTCATCGCCTTCGGCTTTTATCTCGCGCTGTTGATGGTCAACGTCAACCTGAGTTCGCTGGCGGTTTTGGCGGGCGCCATCGGCGTCGGTCTCGGTTTCGGGTTGCAGAATGTCATCAGCAATTTCGTCAGCGGCCTGATCATCCTGGCGGAGCGTCCCATCGCCCTGGGCGACCGGATTGAAGTGGGCGGCGTCGCCGGCCAGGTCAAACAAATCAACATGCGCAGCACAACCGTCGTGACGAACGACAATATCTCCATTATCGTGCCCAACGCCGATTTCATCGCGCAGAGCGTCACCAATTGGAGCCACAGCGATCCCAAGGTGCGCTTCCGCATTCCCTTCGGAGTGGCGTATGGGACCGATCTGCAGAAGTTGCGGGCGCTGATGCTGGGTATTGCGCAGGAACACCCCAAAGCGCTCAAGCAGCCGGCGCCCGACCTGTTCTTCGCCGGTTTCGGCGACAGCTCCCTCAATTTCGAGCTGGCGGTTTGGACTGAGGAAATGACCTTCAGTCCGCGACGTTTTCGCAGCGACCTCTATTACGCCATTGAGAAGAAGTTGCGGGAAAACAATATCGAAATTCCGTTCCCGCAGCGTGACCTCCATTTGCGCACCGGAAATTTCGTTTCGCAAACCGCGGGGCCCTGAACGGGCCGCTACCCGAGCGCCAGGGCGCCTGAGAGGGCCGCCAGCAGCCAGATCAAGAGCACGGCGCGAGTGCGGCTCCAGCCACGAGCGACCAGACGATGTGAAAGATGATTGGTGTCGCCGACGTAGAATGGCCGGCCCGATTTCCAGCGAATGATCACGACCCAGACCAGATCAACCAACGGCACTGCCAGGACGAGCAAGGGTTTGAAGACAGCCAGAACTTCCGGGTTCTGGCGGGAGTAAAAGTGCGGGAGGATCGCGATCACTGCCAGCAGGTAACCGACCAGATGGCTGCCGGCATCGCCGAGAAAGGCGCTGGCCGCGGGAAAATTGTAAGGAAGAAAGCCGAGCAACGCGCCGGCGCTCACCAGCGCGATCAAGGCCACCAGATACTGTCCCGCGGCGGCGGCAATCAAGGCGAAATACAACGCCGCAATGGCGCCCAGGCCGGCGCAGAGACCGTTCATGTTGTCCATAAAATTCAAGGCGTTGGTCACGGTCAGGATCCAGAAAAGGGTGATGGCGTAGCTGAAAAGCGCACTGTGGACAAACAACGTGATGCGCACGCCCGCCGCGGCGACCAGGAGCGCGATGACACATTGGCCGCTGAATTTCACCGACGGACGCAGTTCATATTTATCGTCCAGGCAACCCAGGGCCACCATGCCCAACGCTCCCAACAGAATGGCGATCAGCTCAACTTTGCGCCGGCTCAGGCCGTAACTCAAGAGACCCGCAGGGTTGATACCCAGCAGGTCGAATTTCGCGGCGATTGCTCCCGCCGCCAGGGGAACCGCCAGACCGGTTAGCAGCGCCAGGCCGCCGGCCAGCGGCACTGGCGCCTGGTGAATTTTCCGGGGGCCGGGGTCATCCACCAGGGCGACGCGCGCGCACCATTTTCGCCAGAGCGGCAGCGTGATCAGCGAGGTGAAGAAGGCGCCCAGAATAGCCGGCAGATAGGCATTGAAAGGAAAGCTCATGGCGCTCGGGGAGCGGAATGCCGGGCGCGGAGTTTCGAGTAAAGCGCGCACAATTCGTCCACCATTCGTTCCACGGGAAACCACAGTCTGACCAGTTGCTGGCCGCGGCGGCCAAGCCGTTGGCGCAACGCGCTGTCGCGCGCCAGGCGCACCAGCCGCTCGCTCAGCCCCGCCAAATCGCCGGGTTGCAGCAGAAAACCGGTTTCGTTATCGAGACAAATTTCCCTCGCGCCGTCGCAGTCGTAGGCAACGACCGGTCTGGCCTCCGCGAGCGCCTGGGGCAGGGCGCGCGGCAGGCCTTCCCGCCGGGACAAATGCACCAGCGCATCCATGACCGCGATGTAGCGTGGCATTTCGGCCGGGGGAACCAGTCCGGCAAATATGAAATGTTGGCCGAGGCCGCGCGCGCGGGTGATAGCTTCCAGCCGGTGTCGCCAGGGGCCGTCGCCCACGAGCAGAAATTTCATCCGGGGACAGCGGTTCACCAATCGCGTCGCGACGGCAATCAAATCGTCGTGGCCTTTGAGCTTGAACAGCCGGGCAATTTTGCCGACCACAAAGTCGCCCGGCCCGACGCCCAGGCGCCGGCGCAAGGCGGGATCGTCTTTCACGGACAAGAACGGTTCCAGCGGAAAGCCGCTGAAAATGCGGGTGTATTGCGGAGGCCGACCGATTCCGGCGGAGAGGTATTGTTCGGTCATCGCGCGGGCCACGGTGACGAAGTGCGTCGTGAACTTTCCGGCGTACCGTTCCGCGGAGAGAAACAGCGCGTTGGCCAGGAGGTTCTGGAATGGGCCGAAGGACGGTCCGTGGATGGTATGGACGATGACGGGCACGCCGGCGCGGCGGGCGGCGAGCCGCCCAAGGATTCCCGCCTTGCCGCTGTGGGTATGAACGATTTCAGGTCGTTGCGCGCGAAAGACGGCGGTGAGCCGGCGCAACGCCTGCCTGTCTTTCCAGGGATGAAGGGCCCGGACCAGTTCGGGCACGATCGTAAGCAGATCGGGGACGCCGGCCACTTGCGTTTCCAGCGAACCTTCGGGACCGGCGGTGGGGCCTGAAATCAGGTTGACTTTGAGGTCCGGTTTGAGGCGCAGGCCGAGGACTGAAGCCACTGTGTTTTCCTGCGCGCCACCGACGATGAGCCGTGTGATGACATGCGTGACGCGCATCGCGGAGTCAGTGACCGGCGGATGCCTTGAGTTGTCTGAGTCGTTCAGTGGTTTGTTTTGACTCGTCGGTGTCGGACGGAGCGTATTTCAAATAGGCTTCGTAATATTTGATGGCGGCCGGAACGTCCTTGCGTTGGAAAGCGATTTCACCCAACCCCCAGTAAATCGGGTAGGCGGTCGGCGCCGTTTTTTGAATCGTCTCGTAGTCTTTGCGGGCGGCGTCGAGCTGGCCGCTTTGAAGATAGGCGATGGCGCGATTCCTCAATGCCGCCTGATTGTTCGGCTGCAGTTTGAGCAGTTTGTTCATGGGATCAATCGCTTCGCGGTAGGCCCTTGTTTGAATGCAGATGGCGCCCTGGTCGAGTAGGGCCTGCGCGTTATCCGGCTGCCGCTTGAGCACGGCGGCAACGGCGGTTTTGGCCTGGTCATAGGCCCCGAGCTTCATGTTGAGGTACGCTTTGTTCAGCAACGCGTCGAGGTTGTCCGGCCGGAGCTTCAACTGTTCATCGATGGCGACGAGCGCATTGGTTGGACGTTGGGACAGAAGATAAAACTGGGCCAGGGCATCCAGCAGGATTTCGCTTTGTGGATGCCGTTGCCGCGCATCGAGCAGGAGGGTCTCCGCGGCGTTGGTTTCGCCTTTGCCGAAATGCGCCATCGCCTCGATGCGCGCCAGCTCGACCTCGTTGGTCGAGGTGAGGGGATGCGCAGCGGCGCGGTTGCGGATGTCGGCGATCACCTCCAGCGCCTTGTCCGGGAGTTGGCCGGCTCCAAAGACCTGCGCCAACCAAAGACGGGCGTCCAGGTTGTCCGGTTCGAGCTCCAGCACCCGCAGGAATTGCAGCGCCGCCTGCCGGAAGAGGCTTTGCGAGATGAATGTCTGTCCCAGGCGAAAACAAATGCCGGGATCGTCAACCGGCCCATTTACGCCCAGGACCGCGTTCCAGGACCGGTAACGGCCGAATTTCTGGTCCAGCGATTTCTCCGTTTCCGCGGCTGGGGTCGCCCCGGAACGCAGCGTCCGGTTGAAACTGAAATTGATATCGGCCGCGACATTGTCCGGATTCAGCTTTCGCGCCAGGGCGAATGCTTGCGCCGCATCGTCAAGGCGCCGCAGCTTTTGCAGTTCGACACCCCACGCGTTCAGCGCCCGCGCGTACCAACGGCCGACCACACGGGCGTCGTTGATCTGCCTGCCGATGAGCAGGGCCAACCGGTCGAGGGCGGGACGCGCGTCGCTCCAAAACTTCTGGTTTTCCTGGATGGCCGCTTCGCTCAGCGCGGGGGGAGTGATCGCGTTCGTGGCATAAGGGGCGAGGTGATAAACCATGCCGCGCGGCTGCGGATAAAGCGTCTCAAAATAATATCCGAAACTGGGATGCAGATAATAAACCTCGTTGCTGCGAGCCAGCCCGGTCAGCTCATAGATCAAATAGCGCGGATCGATCGCCGGCACGGGCGCTTCGGATGTTGGGAGTCCCGGCCATTGCCGCGGGAAACGCTTGTGCAGCGACTCCTGATAAACCACGTACGGCAACAGACGCGTATCGGCCAGCAGGGCATCATCGGTCGGGTTGCTTTGCTGCAGGATGTTCTGCGCCAGCAACAGGATAAACGGGTCGTCGGCCAGCGCGACGGCGCCCTGCGCCGGCAATCGGCCCGTGGTGAGGCGCGCAAATTCACGAAGCAACGAACCGTCGTTCGCTCGAATGACCGGCACGTTTTTGTACAGCAAACCGAGTGGCGTTCCGATCACTGCCATCCACACCGCCGCGGTTACCAGGCGGTTTATCAGGCGGGAGCCCGCCGAGATTCGCTGCCATGTTTTCGCCACCTCGCGCCCGCAGACCAACAGGAAATACCCGGCGAAGTATCCCAGGCAAAGCGCGCCCAGATAATAGAACGTCAAAAAAGGCGCGCCACTCGCCGGTTCGTCCACTTGCCGAAGCAGCTTATCCATCAACATCCGCGGCCCGAACGGCGGGTCGAAAGCGACCCAGATCGCCGCGGCAAGAAACAGCGCGTGTACCACGCGGAACATGAGCGTGGTGATCACCGCGCCCGCCGGGCTGGTTTCGCCAAAGGTGGACGGCCAGCGGATGCTGATAAACAACAGGGGCAACAACGAAGTCAATCCGGCGAATAACACAAGGTATCTCGGGAAACCCAGCAGGGTCTTTAGCTGTCCATTCCATATTTCCATCTTCACCAACCGCAGCGCCTGCCGGAAGCTGAAACCAGACGGGTCGCTCAGCGCGTTCAGCAATGGCAGCAGCAGATAGAGCGTCAGCCCCGCGGCGCCCCAACCGAACATTCTGGCCAGGAACCGAGATTCAAAGAAGCCCAACCCCTTGATCCAAATGAGCGCGGCCAGGTAAACGGGAAAAAATCCGATCATCGCGTAGTTGTTCGTCGCCGCGATGACGCAAACCAGCGCCGAGCGCGTCAGCCAGCTTTCCCGTTGATCGATGCGATATTCCAACAGGCACCGGACCACATAAGCAAAGAGCAGGAGATCGAGCATTTCGCCGGTCGCGGCGGTGGCATGTTCCCAGAAGGTTAATTGCAGTCCGCACGCCACGACCGCGAACAAGGGCGGCGCCCACGCGGCCGGGATGCTCAGGAGGGAAAACTCGCTCCGTTCGCGCTGCCGTTGTTCGCGTGTCCGATCGTGCGGCAGGAGCGCCACCGACCGCGCCAGCAAACCGAGCGACAACGAAGCGCACGCTGCGGCGAACAAGTTCAAAGCCGCCGGTTGCCAGCCGGCCGGCAGCCCGCGAAAGGGAAAGGTCAACAGGAAATGCAGGGGCGCATTCAGTGGCGGCGCAGCTTCGCTGCCGACGCTGGACACAGTCGGCAGGCTGGCCAGCGACACCCAACGGTTCAGTGTCAGCGCGTAGCCCAAAAGGGCCGCCAGCACGATCCACCGCGGGAGGCGCGATTGCACGAAACTGCACTTGTCCTGATTTTCCATAGCATTGAGTTGGCCAGAGTTGAAACCATGCGCCCCGTCTTGGCAAGGCTGGTTTGTGAATCACGGCGCCGGGCCGGCCCGCAAATCGGCCACGCATTCGACGTGTTGGGTCTGGGGAAACATGTCCAACGGAATGGCTTTCACCAACTCATAGACCCCGTCGCCGCACAGAACGTTCAAGTCGCGCGCCAGTGTCGCCGGGTGGCAGGAGATGTAAATGATTTGCGAGGGACGCGTCTGCCGCAGCAGTTCGACGATGGCCCGCGAACAACCGACGCGCGGCGGGTCCAGCACCACGGCCGTGGCGCTCGCGGCAAAACGCTCGAGTAATCCGGGCAAAAGTTGTGCGACGTCGCCGACCCAAAACTCGCCATTGGCCCGCTGCCGGTTCTCGGAGTTGCGTCGCGCCGCCCGGGTGGCCATCGGGTCAATCTCAATTCCCGCGAATGTATCCACCAGTTCCGCCAACTCGACGGCGAAGAAGCCGACACCGCAATACGCGTCCACCAGATGTCGCACGCCGCTGTCGCGCACGCGTTCGCGCACGACTTTGATCAGCCCGGGCAACAGGAAAAAATTATTCTGGAAAAACGAATCGCGGGGCACGTCCCAGCCTTCCGGCGCGACGCGCAATACGACTTTAAGACCGCCTTTCGGCGGCGGATGGGCGCGCACGCGTTTGATGTGTTCATTGAGCGCCGGTTCGGCGATGGGGCATTCCTCGATATCCACCACCAGCCGGTTGTCGTGGCGGATGAAGCCGAGGTTCAGGCCCTGTTTGAATTTGTCCCACTGGCTGCGGATCATGATGCGATTCCGGTAACCGTAAGGTTGAGGGCAGGGAACCACCGGTTCGATAACCGTCTCCCTGAAGCCGCCGACGCGCTGGAACAGATCAACGACCTGTTTGTGTTTGAGTCGAAGCTGCGCCGGGTAATCAATGTGCTGGTACTGGCAGCCGCCGCACTCGCCAAAGTAGCGGCACGGCGCCGGGACACGGTCCGGAGACACCTTCAACACTTTCAACAGGCGCGCCCGCGCAAATTTCTTCTTCACCTCGGTGATTTCGACTTCGACTTCCTCGCCCACCAGCACAAACGGGACAAAGATGACAAAGTCATCCACGCGCGCCACGCCCTCGCCGCCGAAGGCAATGTCGTGAATCGCGACGGTGAGTCTGCTTCCGACCGCCGGGGCCGGCGGAGGATGCGTTGCGTCTGTCATCGGAATGATGTCTTGGCAGGTGGCGCGCGGCCAATCAAGGATGGATTGAGCCGTTTCTCGAGCGGTGAGCGCCGCGGTTCATGGCATCGAAACTTGTCACCGACATTTCATTGCGATGCCACGCCTTTGAAACACGCCCAAGGTCAATTTCCAATGAGGTGTCCGCGCCCGGACGCCCCCAACAAATCAAAGAAAGGAAAATTATGCTGACAAGAAGATCATTGCTCAATACGGCGGCGGTTCTGAGCGCCGCCGGATGGTTCGTCCGGTTCGCCCAGGTTTGCGCCGGCCCCTTGCCGGCGTTGGGAGTGCCCAACGCAAATCCGCGCATCGATCTGGTTTCCGAACCGAACGTGATCGCCGCGGGCTTTTCCCTCTCTCTCATTGCCCAGGGTTCCGACTCCCTGGAAAATCCTTCCGGCGTGATCACGCAATTCGGTTATTTGAACGACTTCCCGCCGCAGACGGTTGAGCCGACCAAGACCGAGCCGGATGAAAACACCTATCTGGTGCTCGACCACAATCCAGGCGGTCCGACCGCCGATTATGATTACGGACGTCATTTCCTGTTTCAGGGCCACGAGAACGCCGGCGACCTCGCCTATGTCACGCGCGTCAACCTCGACGTGAGGGACTCCGCGCATCGCATCACGTTGCTCACACCAGTGGGCGAGGACGGCAAGACACACTTCAATTCAATCGATGGCTCGACCTGGGACCCCTTCACCCGGACCCTGCTTTTCACCCAGGAACGCGGCGCGAACGGCGGCGTGATCGAAATCACCGTTGGTTGGCCACCTGCCGTCCGCACGCTGGACGGCATTCTCGGAAAGGCCGGCTACGAGGGGATTCATCCGGATGCCAACGGCAATTTGTTGATCGTTGAAGACGTCGGCGGCACCAGCGTGAATGTCGATCCGGCCAATCCGGCCAGTCCAAAAGCGGCGCGCAATCCGAATTCGTTTGTTTACCGGTTTGTGCCCAACAATCCCGCCGACCTTTCCGCCGGCGGGAAGCTGCAGGCGTTGCAGGTCTGGATCCAGGGCGAGCCCGTAACGTTCGTCAACGTGGATGCCGACCATCCCTTTGGCGATGTTTTCTCCAACACCCAGCTCAAGCTCCATACGCCCGGCACCCATTGGCCGGCGCGCTGGGTGACCGTGCACGACACGGCGACGGACGGCGTCGCCGCGTTTGATGCCAACGCCGCCGCCAAGGGCGCCGGCGCCACGCCCTTCAAACGTCCGGAGAACGCTCAGTTTCTGCCGGGATCGGATTTCCACGTCTTCTTTTTCGACGCGACCGGTGATACCAGCGCCGTCTCGGGGAACCAGCCGGCGCTGGCCGCGCGTGGCGCGTGGGGATCGATCTTTCGCGTGGAATTCGATCACCCGGGGGATTGGGGCCGCATCTCCCTCTTCTACCTTGGAGATGCCGATCATGCGGCGTTCGACAACCTCGCCTTCGCCACGGGAAACATTCTTTTGGCCGCCGAAGATCGCGGCGACACGCTGCACAAGCAGTTGAACAAACTCGACTCGATCTGGGCTTTCCAGGTGGATCGCCCGCGCGGAGTACCGGCGCGCTTTCTGGCATTGGGCCGGGACGATGCTTCCACGCTCGACGCGCATTTGGCGGACGCGAACACTCCCGGGTTTCAGAACGACGGTGATAATGAGCCGACCGGCCTCCACGTATCCAACGGCCTGAGCGGCATCCCGGACCTCATCGGTCGCGAAGGGCCGGAAGAATCGCGCTTGTTCTTCACGCAACAACACGGGTTAAATCAGGTGTTTGAGGTGACGCCAGGTTGGCACTGATCGTCTCTGGCGCGGCTTCTGAACCGCGAGAGGGGAATTTGTGATCGGCAAGGGCGCCGAACACAGCACGCGGGGCGCGTGCGTTCCCCGATTCGCCAGACACACGCTACGGGCAGCCCGATTTGCTTTTAATCGGAGCCGCAGACCCGGTTTGATTCGTCGAGTTCGATTGATCTCTGGCCGAAAGTGATTCACTTCGCGTGCGGCGTGCGGTCGTAATGTTCCCGCAGCAGGTCGTCTCCGAAGTCGTGTTCGAAATCACGCCAGACGGCGTGAATATGATTCGCGTTGTTCTGTGTGTTGTCGTATTCCATCAGGAAGGTGGGGCCTTGCACGCGGTAATAATGGCCTTCCTTCGGCGCGATGCTGCCCGCCCAGGCGAAATAGAGATTTTTCGCGCCGGCTTTCTCGATTTTCTTTAAATCCTGATCCGCGATTTCCGGGCGATAGCGGTAAATATACTCCCTGATAACCTGCCAGAGCAGTTCGGTCTGCGCCTTGTTCAATTTCGCGGCGGAAATGCCCATCGGGGTCAATGCCTTCGCTTTGCGGTCGTTACCGGTGATGATTTCGCGCGGAGCGGTGTTGGTATAGAGCGCGATTTTCTTCTGTTCGTCGGTCAGCAAACCGACCAGTTGCCGGGCCAGGTCCTCCTCCGCGCCGAGCACACGCAACCCTTTGCGCGGACCGTCGCGGACTTCGCCCGGATTCGAGCCGAGAAAAGAGGGTGTGACGGAAATCTCCTTTCCTTCGACCAGCATGAAGTTGAGCGACAGATGATGGCCTTCCAGGCGCCAGCCCCAGGTGCCTTGCGCAGCGGGTTTGCCGAATATCGTCACGAAATAGAGCTCCGGATCGCGTGTCGGCCCCTTCCCCTGCTCGAGATCGCGCAAGACCTGCTCCAGGCTCATGATGGTCGAGGCTTTCAGATACCCGCGATGACTCAGAGCTGTGCTCAGCAGCGCGTGAGCGAGATGCTTTTGTTCCGGCGCCATTTCCTTGACGGGAAGTCCCTTTCGTTCGCGTGGAATGAAATGCCAGTTGAACCGCTCATTGTCATTGAGCGGGTAAGCGGCTCGGGCGGTTTGGTCCGGGGTCAGCGTCGCCAGAAAATTGTTCGCGGCGGCGGCCATTTCCTCCGCCACAACGCGGGTGTCGTCACCGGGATGCGCCCGGGCAGTAATACCGGCCAGTAGAAAAAGAAAGAGGAGGAATAAAAGGCGGCGGGTGGCTTTCATGGCACCCAGTCAAGACCAGCGGCGCAGAAAGGCAAACTGAAAATGAGGGGGAACTGTCGGGTGTGTTGGATGGATCGCCCGAGGGCCAAGGCTGGCGCGGTCGCTGCGGCTGGGTCTTCGACCGGCCGCGCTCCTGACCGCCGTTTTGGATCGCACCTCTGGCCCACTCGCCGTTCGACATTCGGTTGCCTTCGCTTTACGATCGCGTCCGTGAAACTTCTGTTCATCGGCGACATTGTGGGCGAGCCGGGGCGTCGCGCGGTCAAACAATTGGTTCCCCAACTCCGCGAGCGTTTTGGATTGGAGGTGGTGATTGCGAACGGCGAAAACTCCGCCGGCGGTTCCGGCATCACGCCCAAGACGGCCGAGGAAATCTTTTCTGCGGGCGTGGACGTCATCACCAGCGGCGACCATCTTTGGGACCAGAAGGAAGTGACCGTGCTGCTCGAAAATGAAAAACGGTTTCTGCGTCCGCTCAATTATCCGCCCGGTACGCCGGGGCAGGGGAGCAGCGTGTATCAAGTTCAAAGTTCAAAGTTCAAAGCTCAAAGCCCGGTTTCAATCGCCGTTCTGAATCTGCAGGGCCGCACGTTCATGCCGGTCCTGGAAAATCCCTTCCTGCTCGCCCAGGCGGAAGTCGAACGCCTGCGGCAAACGACGAAGATCATTTTCGTGGACATGCACGCCGAGGCGACCTCGGAAAAGATTGCGATTGCCCGCATGCTCGACGGCCAGGTGAGCGCTGTCGTGGGCACGCACACCCACGTGCAGACGGCCGACGAACAGATTTTCCCCGGCGGCACGGCCTACTTGACTGACGCCGGATTTACCGGCCCGCACGAGAGCGTGCTGGGCCGCGAGATCGAGCCGGTCGTCAGGCGATTTCGGACCAGCCAACCGCAGCGGTTTGAAGTAGCGAAGGAACGCGTTTTGTTACAGGGCGTGATGGTAGAGATCGACGAAGTCAACGGAAAGGCGATGAAAATTCAGCGGGTATCGGAGCTTCTTCCAACCTGAGCTCCGCAGGGAAAAGGAATGACCGTTCGGCGATACACCTCAAAGCGCCGGCGCCAAAATTACTGGAGCGCGGACTGTCTTGTTCCGCGAGTCCGCCGTGGTGGGACATCGTGCGCGAGCACGGCGGTTCGCGCTCCGACAACCGTCGCGGCGCGCGAAATGCCGGAATTCTTGCAGATTGAAAATCCGCGCTGAGAGTTTGTGTGGCCCAACCTGCCGTCTGCTGTATAATTCCTTCAAATTTGATGGGCAAACAAACCAAATCCCGATGGGCAAACAAACCAAATCCCAGTGGGACTTCGGCGAGTTGTTTCCAACCGGACCAGCCCGGCGTGTGCTGACGGTCAGCGAACTGACGACGCAGGTGAAGCGCCTGCTCGAAAAGGAGCTTGGCCTCCTTTGGGTGACGGGCGAAGTGACCAATCTGCGCGTCCAAAGTTCCGGCCACATTTACTTCACGCTCAAGGATGCCAACGCTCAATTGAACTGCGTGCTCTTTCGCGGCGCCAGCGTTGAGAACCGCGAATTGCTCAAGGACGGCCAGAAACTCATCGTCCAGGGCGACCTCACCGTCTATGAGGCGCGCGGGCAGTATCAACTCATCGTGCGCGCGGTCGAATTGCAGGGTGTCGGCGCGCTGCAACTGGCCTTCGAGCGTCTGAAGCGAAAGCTGCAGACCGAAGGTTTGTTCGCTCCGGAACGCAAGCGCCCTTTGCCGAAATACCCGCAACGCATCGGCCTGGTGACTTCGCCCACCGGCGCGGCGATTCGCGATGTGCTCCAGGTGATTCGGCGGCGCAATCCGGGCCTGGAAATCATTTTCGTCCCCTGCCGCGTGCAAGGCGACGGCGCGGCGGCGGAAATCGCGGCGGCGATTCGGCTGCTGAATGAATTCGCAGCCTGTAAATCGTTGAATCGTTTAATCGTTGAATCGGAATACGGTTCAACGGTTCAACGGTTCAGCGCATCCACGGCCCTCGATTTGATTCTGCTCACCCGCGGCGGGGGAAGCCTGGAAGATTTGTGGGCGTTCAATGAAGAAATCGTCGCCCGCGCCATTTTTGACTCGGCGATTCCCGTGGTTTCCGCCGTCGGTCACGAAATCGATTTTACCATCAGCGATTTCGTGGCCGACGTGCGCGCCGCGACACCCAGCGCGGCGGCGGAAATCATCACCGAAGGCGTTTTCGCGAGCCGCCAGTTCGTCGCGGAAGCGTCGGGCTGGATGGCGCAACGCATTCATCAGCGGCTGAAACGCGAACGGGAGGATTTGACCGTGCTGAAGGGTCGGCTGGCGCGCGTTCATCCTCGCCGCCGGTTGAACGAGAAGCTGCAATTGCTCGATGATTTGCAGGCGGGTTTGTTGCGGGGCGTGAAATATCGTTGGCGCGAATACCAGGCGGTTTGGCAGAACGCGCATCAACGGTTGCTCCGCGTTCGTCCGGCGCAACTGTTGGAGCGCCGCCAACAAAACCTGCGCGAGCTGGATCGCCGTCTCCGCGAGCAAACCCGGCAGCGGGTGAAAGATCAGTTCAAGCGGCTTGCAAGCGTCGAAGCCCGCCTGCGATTGCTGTCTCCGATGAACGTTCTGGAACGCGGCTACTCGATCACGGCTGACGCGGCGAGCGGCAAGGTCATTCGCGACGCCGCAGGAGTGAAGGCGGGCCAGCGATTGAAGACACGTTTGAAGAAGGGAGAAATCCGCAGCGTGGCGGAAGAGTGAACGATCGTTCGATACCTGACTTACTGAGGGGGTATCTCG
>WNFU01002145.1_pt1 | contig 28655 bp, 25 predicted proteins | sample 5400121 | NCBI WGS metagenome assembly WNFU01 (sample SAMN13153360, study PRJNA577476) | soil metagenome | isolation source: 100 cm soil or saprolite under grassland replicate 1 | place: USA:California | collected 2016-06-15 | reverse complement strand
TCAACGGTCACTGGGGCTTCGCCCGCTACGACACCAACTGGAAGTCCGCCACCACGCTGACCCGCAACCTGCTCGACATCGCCGGGCGCAGCGGCAACTACCTGCTCAACATCGGACCGGACAGCCTGGGCCGGGCGCCGACCGGTTCGGCCGAGCAGCTCCGCGGGATGGGGTCGTGGCTGGCCGCGAACGGGCAGGGCGCGGCGGTGTATGGCGCCGGCCGTCCCGGTGTGGTGGCCGACCCGAGCTGGGGTGCGGTGAGCCGGCAGGGCAACAAGCTGTACCTGTCGGTGTACTCCTGGCCGGGTGCGGGCAGCCCGGTGCACCTGCAGGTGCTCGACCCGTTCCAGATCACCGCGGCCAGGGTGCTGGGCAGCGCCCAGGCGGTGACCTGGCGGACCGCTGGGGACGGGTTCGACGTGATCCCGTCCGGCTCGGCCACCAACGGGATCGCGACGGTCATCGAGCTGTCCATCGCGACAGCGCCGCGGGTCGCCGGCACCGGGACCGGGCTTGCGGCGCAGTACTGGGCCAACGCCTCGTTCAGCGGCACGCCGGCGGTGACCCGGACCGACCCGACGCTGAACTTCGCCTGGCGGTTCCAGGGCTCCCCGGCAACTGCCATCCCGACCGACAGCTTCTCGGCACGCTGGACCGGTTCGGTGCAGCCGCCGTACACCGACACCTATACGTTCCTCACGGTCTCCGACGACACGGTCCGGGTCTGGGTGGACGGCAGGCTGATCATCGACAACACGACGCCACATTCGGCGGCGGTGGACCGGGCGACGATCAGCCTGGAGGCGGGCCGGCAGTACCCGATCCGGGTCGACTACACCGAGCAGACCGGTGAGGCGTACCTGAAGCTGTTGTGGTTCAGCCCGAACCTCGGCCAGCAGATCGTGCCGGCGAGCCACCTGTACCCGTTCGCGCCCGCCCCGGTGGCGCGCCACGAGGCGGAGCAGGCAACGATCTCGCAGGGTGTGGTCGAGTCCAACTGGCCCGGCTTCTCCGGTACCGGGTTCGTCAACTACGACAACGTGGCCGGCAGCTACCTGCAGTGGACGGTCAACGCCGCACAGGCCGGCGTCGCGGCCCTGACGTTCCGGTATGCCAACGGCAGCACGGCCAACCGGCCGATGGACATCACGGTCAACGGCACGCTGTTCGCCGACGAGCTGGCCTTCCCGCCGACCGGCGCCTGGTCCTCCTGGCAGACGGCCACGGCCATGGTGGCGTTGAACGCGGGTACCAACACGATCCGGGCCACCGCCACCACCGCGACCGGTGGACCCAACGTCGACCTCCTGGAGACCCAGCTGCAGCCGCTGCCGCCGCCGGTCATCCGGTACGAGGCCGAGGACGCCACGGTCTTCCAGGGCGTGGCGGAGGCCAACCGGGCCGGGTTCTCCGGCACCGGGTTCGCCCACCGACCGGCGCCTGGACCACCTGGCAGACCATCACCATCACCGCGCCGTTGAGCCCCGGCACCAACACCGTCCGAGCCGCCGCCACCAGCGCCAGCGGCGGCCCGAACGTCGACTACCTGGAGGTGGGGTAGGGGTCGTCAGTGGGGTAGGGGGTCGTCAGCTCGCCAGCGCGGCGGCTCTGGTCACGCGGTTGTCCCTGACCGGGGAGGCCTTCCGGTCGAGCTGGGCGTCACCGGTGGTGCGCGCCAGGACGTACTCGGCGGCCATGGTGTCGACCACCGTGCCCGTTCCGCCCGCGTACCGGTAGGTGGCCATCACCGCCCAGGCTGAGGCGCTCTCCACCACACCGGGCCGCCACGCTCCTTCCCGGTAGACCCACACGGGATCGTCGCGCTGGTACGTGCTGGCCGGCTCCACATCGGCCGGGTCGCGCTGGTGCGGGTGGCAGGTCGGGGTAAGGGAGTCCGTACTCGTGTCCCGAGCCATGGGCAGGAGGGTGATCTCGACGGTCTGCGGAGCCGATGATCCGGTAACGGCCTGCGGGCATCGGTTAACGGCGTCGATGCCGGCGTCGATACCGGAGGTAATGCGGGCCACCTGCCTGCCCCACGCGGCGTACTGGCCGCCGCTGACCTTGGCGTGGTACATCGCCAGGTCCGCGCGGTGCAGCAGGTCGGTGAGCAGCACATCGCCGTGGGCCGGTGCCACGCCGATGGACGCGGTGACGGTCAGGATCCGGCCGGCGACCGGCATCGGCTCGGCGATCGCCGCCGAGAGCGCTGTGACGGCTGGGCGCCACCATTGCGCATGGGGCCGGCGGTGCGGGCTGATGAGCACGGCGGTGAACTCGTCGCCGCCGAGCCTGGCCACCAGGTCGTCGCGGACACAGGAGGCGATCCGGTGGGCGACGATCTGCAGGACCTGGTCACCGGCCTCGTGCCCGAGCGTGTCATTGATCGGTTTGAAGCCGTTGAGATCCAGAACGATCACCGCGGCGGGTTGGCCGGTCCGCAGCAGGCGCGGCGCGAGCGTGGCGAACAGCCGCCGGTTCGCGAGGCCCGTCAGCTCGTCGTGACCGACGGCCCACCACAGGGCCGCCCGCTCGGCCCGCAGCCATGCCACCTGCGCCCGCAGCATGGCCACCTCCGCCTCCGCGGCGCGAGGGTCAGCGGCCAGGCCGGACGGCTCCGCGCTGCCACCGATCCTGACGGCAGGGCGGAAGACATCCATGACCGTTCCTTCGTGGCTGCACGGAACGTGTACGAGCGGTTCGTCGGCAGCGAAGTGCACGCCTCTGGCTCGCCGCATCGTTAGCATGGCAGCGGATCATGGGTAGTGCAAGATTTCACGGCGAGCAATTGTCATCACGGTATCGTGCACGAGGACCGGTTTCGGTTACGCTGAGTCCTGAGAATTTCGTCTTGAAAGAAAGACCTGAGTGGGAGGGGGCGAGGTTTGTGCCGGTCACTGGCAGCGGGGAGCTCGCCGGGCTCCGGGTCAGTGGCTGAACGCCGTTACCGACTGCGAGTGGGCACGTTCCCTGAGCAGGCACATTCCAGTAGAGGAGTATCGATGGACAGCGAAACCGGCTGGATCATGTCCAGCAGGTCGACCGGCAATGGCGGCAGCTGTGTGCAGGCCCGCCGGCACGCCGGCTTGATCGAGGTACGCAACAGCAAGCATCCCGACGCCGGAACCGTCCGGTTCACCACGCAGGAGTGGGACTCGTTCCTCGACGGCGCCAAGAAAGGCGAGTTCGACCCGCTCCTCGACGGCTGAGCGGCGAGCTACGCCAGCTGTCGTTCGCACCGGCTCGCCTGTGGTGGGCCGGTGCATCCTTACCTGGCGGACCTCCGGCTTACCTGGTGGACCTGGCGGACCTCCGGGGCTTACTTCCGGGCGACGCCTGCCCAGGCGCCGAGGCCGCCGCCGCGCCGCCGCTCATCGGCGGGCTCCACCGACTCGTCCGGATCCGGCCGCCATTCCCCGATGCGTACTACGCCGGGCTCGACCAGCTCGAGGCCGGTGAAGAATCGCTCGACCTCGGAGCGGGTCCGCGAGGTGCCCGGTGTCGGGGTTCGCTGCCGGTAGACGTCGTCTTTGTTCGTCAACCGCTGGTACAGGTGGTCGAAGGCCTCGGCGGCGGCATGCGACACCACCAGGTAGCTGCCTGGTGGGAGGGCAGCGACCAGCTGCGGGACCACGTCGTAGGCCTGCGCGTCGTCGGGCACGAAATGCAGCACGCTGACCAGTAACAGACCGACCGGCTGCTGGAAGTCCAGCAGCCGCCGCACGGTCGGATGATCGAGAATCGCTTTGGGGTCACGTAGATCCCCTCGGATCGCGCTGGCCAGCTCGTTGCCCCGCAGCATCTCCAGGCTTTCGGCCACCGCCATCGGGTCGATGTCGACGTAGACCACCCGCGCGTCCGGTGCGACCGCTTGGGCGATCTCGTGGACGTTGCCCACGGTCGGCAGACCCGAGCCGATGTCGAGAAACTGGCGAATGCCCGCATCCACCAGCCACCGGACCGCGCGGCCCAGAAACGCCCGGTTGGCTCGCGCTACGTCGGGTATGCACGGGAACTGCGCGATGAGCGCCTTTGCGGCCTCCTGGTCGGCCGCGAAGTTGTGGATGCCACCCAGGTAGTAGTCGTAGATGCGAGCGGAGGTCGCCGGCTTCTGCGTGCTGCCGTTCATCGGTACTCCTCGACGGGTGTGGATTCCTTGCTGACCAGCTCGAAGATCCGCCGGTACTCGTCGACCTCGGCCGGTTCCTCCAGGTACAAGGCGCCCACGTGGGACTCCAGGTAGACCACGTCGGGGTCCTCGGGATCGTCGAAGTCCAGGATCCGGAACGGCCCGGCCATCGCCGCATGGGCGCCCACCGACCACGGCAACACCTTGATCTGTACGTTGTCGTGCTGCGCCATGCGGCGCAGGTGCTCGATCTGAGCCTTGAGCACCGCCTCGCCACCTACCGGCCGGGTCAGCACCGCCTCGCTGAGCACGGTGACCAGCTGCGGCGCCGGCTTGCGGTGAAACAACGTCTGTTGCCGCTGCATGCGCAGCTTGACATGGCGGTCAGCGGCCTCCGGGTCGGGCGGCTGCTCGGCTGCGAACACGGCCCGGGCGTACTGCTCGGTCTGCAGCTCCCCGGGCACGATCTCGCCGTCGTAGCTGCTGATCCGGCTGGCGCTGGCCTCGAGCCCCACATAGAGCTTGAACCAGTCGGGGATCACCGGGTTGGCGTCCCACCACTCCTCCTGGGAGGTACCGAGCGCCAGCTCGGCGAGCGCGTCGGTGATGCTGGCATCGGCGCCGTACAGCCAGCACAAGGCCCGTACGTTCGCCACGGTCACCGGCACCTTGCCGGTCTCGATGCGGTGCAGGGTCGGCTCGGAGATTCCTAGCCTGGCCTCGGCGACCTCGCGCCTGCTCTTCCCACTCGCGATCCGTAACCGGGTCAGCCGCCGTCCCAGCGTCCGGCGAACCACCCGCTGCCCGGTGACCGGCACAACCTCACCTTCTCCCCCCGACGTCGCGCCATGGCGAGACCCCGACGGCGATACGGTATCCCGCTCATAGCGTCGCCGACAGTAGCCGCGCGGCGGAGATCCAGCGCTTCTGAGCAGGAAAAGAAGCGTCGCCAGGGCTAGCCTGAACACCGGTCAATGCCCGCGACGCCGTAGCGAGGGACACCACCGCATGCCACCGCCACCGACGCCGCCACCGACGCCGTCGCCACCGGCGCCGCCGTTCCAGGGGCCGATCCGGGTGGTCCTCGTCGAGGACCACGACATGGTGGCCGAAGCGATCGGGCTGGCCCTCGACCAGACGGCGGACATGGACGTTGTCGCCAGGGCGTCGACGATCGCGGCGGCGGTGGCGGAGGTCCGCCGCCACAAGCCGGATGTCGTGGTCCTGGACCGGCGGCTGCCCGACGGCGACGGGATCGCCGCGATCAACGAGCTCGAGGCGGTGACACCAGGGGTACGGGTGCTGGTGTTGACCGGTGAGGCCACCGCCGCGGTGGCCGCCCGGGTCGTCGAGGCGGGTGGGGCAGGTCTTGTGCTCAAGTCGTCGCGGCTGGAGGACCTGGTCGCCGCGGTGCGGCAGGCCGCCGCGGGCGAGGTGGTGCTCGGTGGGGGGCTGCTGGCCGGCGTCCTCGACCGGCTGACCGGTCGGGTACGCGCCACCGGCGCCAGCCTGACCGCACGGGAGCGCCAGACGTTGCTGCTCCTCGCCGACGGGGCGAGCACGGCGGAGATCAGTGACCGGCTCGGCGTCGCCCGCAACACCGCCCGCAACCACGTGCAGCGCGTCCTGACCAAGCTCGGTGCGCGCTCCAAGCTCGAGGCGGTGGCGATCGCACGCCGTGACGGCCTGCTCGACTGATGCATCTGCTTCAGGTGTCGGTCGGCATCCGCACTGGCACATCTGACATTGGTGCGTCTCGTGATCGCAGGCGGCATACCGGACAGTGCAAGGGTGAGCAGCGATTCGCTGGCTTATGATGCCGTGCTGTGCCTTTCCGAGGATCACCGGAGCGGGGCGCGGGCACGGCAGTTCGCCCGCCAGACGCTCGCCAAGTCGGGGTACCTGGGCCGGCACGAGGATGTCGTCCTGGTCGTCTCGGAGCTGGTCTCCAACGCCCTGCTGCACGCGGTCGGGGCTCCGGTGCTGCGCCTGTTCGGGACGTCATCGCGCGTTCGCGTCGAGGTCAGCGACGAGAGCCCGGCGCTTCCCGCCGTGCGGCGGCCCGGGGCGGTGGGTGGCGGCGGCTGGGGGCTCAACCTGGTCCAGCGGCTCGTCACCGGCTGGGGCGCGGCGCACCGGAACGGCGGAAAGGTCGTGTGGTGTGAGCTGACGCCCAGCGCGGCCCCAGCTGGCGCGGAACGGCCGGCTGCCACGGCGTAGACGCGCCGTGCCTGGCCCGCTCCGGGTCAGCCCGGACCGGCCGCTGACCCGGTCGTGCAATGCTTCGGTATGCACGGTCCCGAGCGCGAGCCACGCGACGAGCGGCACGACGAGGCCCCCAGGCGGGCGCCCGCCTCGGACGCCGCGCTGCTGATCCAGAGCATCGTCGACTACGCCATCTTCATGCTCGACTCGGGTGGGCATGTGGTGAGCTGGAACGCCGGGGCCGAGCGGATCAAGGGGTACCGCGCCGAGGACATCATCGGGCGGCATTTCTCGGCGTTCTACCCGCCGGAGGATGTCGCGGCCGGCAAGCCGGATCGTGAGCTGGAGCTCGCGGTCGCCGAGGGGCGGCTGGAGGACGAGGGGTGGCGGGTCCGCAAGGACGGTTCGCGGTTCTGGGCCAACGTGGTGATCACGGCGTTGTTCGACGAGGCGGGCAAGCTGCGCGGCTTTGGCAAGGTCACCCGCGACATGACCGAACGCCGCGCCGCGGAGCTGGCCATTGTCGAAGGGCGGCGCCTGCTGGCCCATCTCGTCGAGGCGCAGGAGGTGGAGCGGCGCCGCATCGCCTGGGACGTCCACGATGACTCCATCCAGTCGATGGTCGCCGTCGGCATGCGGCTGCAGCTGCTGGCCGGCCGCCTACCGGAGGAGCACGCGGCGGCGGTGCGCCAGCTCGACGAGGCGGTCGCCGGCACGATCAGCCGGCTGCGGAACCTCGTTTTCCGGCTGCGCCCGCCCGGCATCGACCGGGAAGGGCTGGCGGAGGTGCTCTCCAGCTACCTCGTGAGGTGGTCGCCGGGTGGGGCCCGAAGCATTCGCTCCGGTACGACCTGGAGCGCGAGCCGCCGACCGAGACGGCCACCACCATCTTCCGGATCTGCCAGGAAGCCCTGACCAACGTGCATCGCCACGCGAGGGCGACGGCTGTCGAGATATCAATATCCACTGTGGACAACGGCACGCTGGTACGCGTCACGGACGACGGCATCGGGGTCGGCGAGCCGCTCGACCGGCTGTCGAGCCACGAGCACTTCGGCGTGATGGAGATGCGGGAACGGGCCGAGACCGCCGGAGGCTGGTTGACGATACGCAGCAAGCCGAGCTCGGGTACCACCGTCGAGTTCTGGGTACCCTCGCCACGGGCGGCGGAGCCCGGCACGCGGCAATGAACACCACGCCGACCCGGCTGAGCGTACTGATCTGCGATGACGACGAGATGATCCGCGAGGCGCTGCACGAGGTGCTCCAGGCCGAGCCCGACATCGAGGTCGTGGCGCTCGCGCGGGACACCGACGAAGCCATCGCGCTGGCCGAGCGGCACGCGCCCGTGGTGACGGTCCTGGATATCCGGATGCCCGGAGGGGGCGGTGTCCGGGCCGCCCGCGAGATCCGCCCCGCCCGCTGGGAGCTAACGCCAGGAGCCGGCGCTACCGGGTGGCGTCCCGGACACTGTTGGCGACCTTGCGAACCTCCGCGGCCAGCTCCATGGGCGCGTTCATCCGCAGTACCAGCTGGCGGTCGATCGCCTTCTCCGGAGCGGTACGCCAGTACGTGACGATGACCAGCCCGTAGCGCGGCGCCCCATCGATCACGGTCGTGTCGGCAAAGGTGAGGAAGGTGCCCACCCGGGTCCATTGCAGCCCCCAGGCCTCCTCCGCCATGCGCATCGTCGACCGCCGGCCGTTGTCACAGGGCTGCGGACAGGCGCGTACGGTCAGGTCTCCACCGATCCGGTCGCTTGCGCCGATGGACGCACCGCACGTGTACCGCGCGAAGTCGGCTGCCCGTGCGGTCTTCGTGCAGACCCAGCTCTCCGGTACGCGGAAGGCAAAGCCGACACCGTCCAGCCCGCTCATCTGCCGGGTACGGTCGGTGGTTGCGAACTTCGGCCAGGCGGCCGGCCAGTCACCGGTCTTCGGAGGCTCGATCCCGGGCTGGGACGGTGGCGGCGCAGGCGGCTCGGCCGCCAGCGCGGACCCCGACGTGGTGCTGCTGCTGCTCGTGCTGGGCTGCGGTGTGAAGGCGACGGGTCGAAGCGTCGTCGCGATCACGCCCGCCCCGGCTGCCAGCACGGCGACCAGGAGCGCGACGCCACCAACCCACGACGGGATGCTGAGCCGCTGCTGCGGCGGCTCGCCCGGACCGAAGACCTGCACGTCGCTCACTATGCGGCCCTGGGTTCGACGTAGGCCAGCTGGACCAGAGTCGGCCTGCGGTTCTTGCGTACCAGATAGCCGCGCCCTGGCGGCTGCACCGAAAGGTACGCCTGCGGCCACAGCTGGCCCTCTTGCCGCTCGCCCGACATGAGCAGGCCGGCGCAGCCGACCTCCTTCATCCGCTGCGGCACCGGCTCGTGGATCGCCCGGCCGGCGCCACCGCTGCGCCGCACGACCACGAGGTGGAAGCCCAGATCGCGGGACTGCGGCAGGAACTCCAGGAACGGCGCCAACGGTCCGGGACCGCCCCCGGAGAGCAGGTCGTAGTCGTCGCAGAGCACGACGATCTCCGGCCCGGTCCACCAGGACCGGTCGCGGAGCTGCTTGACCGTCACGTCGTCCGGAGGCAGCCGCTTGCGCAGCTCCCCGGCCACGCCGTTCACCAGTCCCTGGGCGGCAGTACTGGTCCCCGCGTACGCGCCGAGGTAGGGCTCGAGTACCACATCGAGCAGCGTCCGCCGGACGTCGATGACGGCGAACACCACCTGGTCGTCGGTGTACCGCGTGGTCAGGTCGTGGACCAGCAACCGCAACAGCGCGGTCTTGCCGCAGGCCACTTCGCCGAACGCCAGCAGGTGCTGGTCCGCGCCGAACAGGTCGAGCAACGCCGGTCGCAGCTCGGTCTCGTCGACGCCGAGCCGGATCCGGTCGTCGTCGGTGACCTGCTTGGCCACCTCGTCGTAGGTCACGGTGGGCGGCAGCATCCGGATCGCCGGGGCACGCTGGCCGGTCCAGGCCGCCGCGACACCGGTGACCAGGCTGTTCAAGCCGGTTTGCAGGGTCGCGGGATCCGCGTCGCCGTCGATGCGCGGCAGCGCGATGTGCGCCATGAGCGCGTCCTGGGTCAGGCACCGGCCGGGGGTGTCGGCGCGCAGGTTCTCCGCGGCTTTCCGCTTGATCGTCGAGTCCAACGGATCGTTGAGCCGAAGCTCGATCCGGGTACCGATGACCGCTTGCAGCTGCATCCGCAGATCGGCCCAGCGTCCCGCGGTCAGCACCAGGTGCACCGCGTAACCGAGGCCGCGGGCGCCGATGTCCTGCACGATCTCGGCCAGGTCCTCGAACTCGGTCTTCAGCAGCGGATAGTTGTCGATGACCAGGACGATGTCGGCCGCGGCGAGCTCCGGCAGCCGTCCTTCGCGGTGCATCTGGCGCATGGTCTCGATCGAGTCGATGCCGCGCTGGGCGAACAGCTGCTCGCGCTCGTCCATCAGCTGGCTGACTTCGGCGACGGTGCGACGGACCCGGTCGGTGTCCAGCCGGCCGGCGACGCCCCCGACATGGGGCAGGTTGGCCAGCGCGGCGAGGGTACCGCCGCCGAGGTCCACGCAGTAGAAGGCGATGTCCTGCGGGGTATGGGTCAGCGCGGCGCTGGCCACCAGCGTGCGCAGCAGGGTGGACTTGCCGGTCAGTGGCGCGCCGAGGATGCAGACGTGCCCACCGCCGCCGGAGATGTCGAGTACGAACGGCTCCTGCTTCTGTTCCGTGGGGCGGTCGAGCAGACCGAGCGGGATGGCCAACGTGCCCCGGCGCTCGGGCTGGGCGACGGTGAGCCCGTACGCCGGATCGTGCACCGGTGTTCCGATGATCGAGTCCAGCGCCAGCGCCGGGGGCAACGGCGGCAGCCAGATCTGGTGGACTCGCTGTCCGTGCTCGCGCAACCGGCGTACCACCACGTCCAATGTGGACGGATCCATCGGGTTGTCCTCGGCCACCGCCACCGGGCGGGCTGCGGACATGTCGCGCTCGGCCAGCCAGGCCTCGACGTCGTTGTGGAGCGGGAACGGCGCGGGAACCGGCGCGGCGCCCGTCACCTCCGCGCCGGCTGGCGGCCGGTACGGGCCGGACACGTACGCGGCCTTGAACCGCTCGAAGACCGTGGTGTCAACCTTGAGGTACCCCGAGCCGGGCAGCGGAGGAAGCCAGTACGCCTCGGGAACGCCGAGCACCACGCGGCTCTCCTGCTCGTTGAAGGTGCGCAGCCCGATCCGGTAGGACAGGTACGACTCCAGACCGCGCAGCCGGCCCTCTTCCAGGCGCTGCGAGGCAAGCAGCTGATGGATGCCGAGCGCCCGGCCGATCCGGCCGATCGCGATGAACAGCTCGATGAAGTCGGGCTTGGCCGTGAGCAGCTCGCTGAACTCATCGATGATCACGAGCAGGTTCGGCAGCGGCGGCAAGGGCGTGCCGGCGTCGCGTCGACGGTTGTACTCGGTGATGTTCGGCAGCTGCCCGGCGTCGAGCAGGATCTGCTGCCGGCGCTTCATCTCGCCCTGTATCGCATCGTGCAGGCGGTCGACCAGCCCGCTGTCGTCGGAGAGGTTCGAGATCATCGCGGAGGTGTGCGGCAGGTCGTTGAGCCCGGCGAACGTCGCCCCGCCCTTGTAGTCGACCAGCACGAGGCTCAGCCGCTCGGGCGGATGCGTCATGGTGAGCGTCAACACGAGCGTACGCAGGACCTCGGACTTGCCTGATCCGGTGGCGCCCACGCACAGCCCGTGTGGACCCATCCCGCCCAGTGCGGCCTCCTTGATGTCGAGGTACACCGGGTTGCCCGCCGTACCGACGCCGAACGGCGACTTGAGGAAGTCCGGCATCAGCCGGGGGGTCCAGTACGGGTTCACGTCGTATGTCGCCTCGTCGGTGATGCCGAGCAGGCTCCGCAGATCCACGGTCGTCTCCAGCGGCGCCTCGTGCACCGCTTCGCTGACCAGCCGTAACGGCGAGACCTGCCGGGCCAGCGCGCCGATCTCAACCGGTCCCACCTGGTCGGCCCGACCCTGCGTCGCCCCCTGAGTCCGGTGGCGTCGGATCCGCTCCTCGTCGGCGCGGGCGTCGGGCACGCGTCGCAGGTCTTCGACCCTCACCTGGTGGCCGTCACAGGTTACCCGTACGTCCACATGGGACGGTTCGTACCGGCGGTCGGGCACCAGCACCATGACGGCCATGCCGAGCTCGGCGGGGCCGAGGTCGTTGTCGAGATGGGCGAGCGGGTTCACCGGGCCGGCCGACAGCTGGTCGATCACCACGACCAGCCGGCTTCCCCGGTACCGGTGATGCGCCGCGCCGAGCCGCCGGGCCTGGCTGACCTCGGCGACCCGCTGGGCGATGTCGGACTGCAGCAACGACACCAGGCCGGCCTGGTCGGACGCGACAAGGCGGCGCGGGGCCGGCCCGTCGAAGTCGGTCGGATGCAGGCAATGCGGCAGCCATTTCAGCCACTCGAACTCGGCGGCCGCGCTACCGCCGAGGCAGCACGCCAGCCGGACGTCGTCGGGCGCGTGCAGGACCACGAGCTGTGCGGCCATCGCCCGGACCAGGTTGCGCGTCTCGGCCGGTGGACCGACCACCGACACCACGCCATGCAGCGGCACCGCCACCGGCATCTGGTCGAGCAGGCGGTCCCGGTCGACGAGCAGGCGGGCCGCGGCGTGCGTAACCGGGTCGAGCTCGACCAGCGGGTTGCCCGACTGGGTCAGCAAGGTGACCTTCCGCCACAGCCGGTCCTGACCAAGCCCCACCCGAAGCACCAGGAAGTCCGCGTCGGACGGGCGCCGCTCCCAGAGCCGGTGCGGATCGCGGATAAGGTCCGGCAGCGTCGCGGGATCGGGGTGGCGGTGCCGTACGGCCGCCCGCTGCGCGGCCGCGTCTTCCCGGATCTGGTCGCGCACCTCGTCGAGGTACTCCAGGTACCGCCGGCGCTGATGGGTGAACCGCCGGGCCGCACCGGTGCGCTGGCTGATGAACGCGCCGATGCCGCCGAGCACCGTGGCGGCAAGCATGCCGAGCCCGGCGATCATCATGATCGGGTTGCGGTTCGCGACCATCATGAGCAACATCCCGCCGCCACCCATCATCGGCATGAGCAGCTGCATGGCGCCGGTGAACCCGCCACCGCTGTCGGGCACGGTCGGCGGCGACGCCACGTCGAGGGGAGTGAGAGCCGGGTCGGGCGGCGGCAGCCGTGCCGGGCGGTGTATCACTCGCTGTGTCATCACCCACCCTTCCACGGCAACCGATCACCGCCGGTCACCCGCCGCGACCGGAGAGCATCGTGAAAGGCCTAGATTAGTACGCGGGTGACGTGGCGACCGATCTCGGCAGAACCGCGCAGCGCGAGGACCGCAGCTTGCGAGGACCGCAGTCGCAAGCCAGCTACACCGCTGCACAGCCTGGACGGAGGACGATGGCGACCCGATTCACGCGCGTGACGGTGGCCGCCGACGGGCGCAGCCTCGATGTCAGCCTGCCGGCGTCCCGGCCGATCGCCGAGCTGCTGCCAGAGATCTGCGACCTGCTCTCGCTGGCTCCGCAGGGGGCCGGCGCCTGGGCCGTTTCGACGGTTGCCGCGGGCCCCATCGACCTGCGCCGCTCGCTGGACGAGGCCGGCGTGACCGATGCCCAGGTGCTCTATCTCACCGCGCCACCGGCCGCCCCGGCGCCGCCGGTCGTCGACGACGTGATCGACGAGGTCCAGTCGCTGCTGGACGAGGACGGCAGTGAATGGGCCGGGGACCGGCGGATGTACGGCTCCTGCGCCCTGGCGGGCATCGTCCTGTTGCTGTTGACGTTCGCGGTATCCACCATGCCGCTGGCGCCGGTCGGCGTGGTGGTCGTGCTCGCCGATCTCGGCGTCGCGGCGGCGATCGCCGGCCGGCTGCTGCGCCAGCGCGGGGGAGTGTTCCTGGTGGCTGCCGCGGTACCGGCGTGGGCTCTCGCCGGGTTCGGTGCCGCTCGGCTCGCCGGCTGGGACCGGGCCTCGTGGTTCACCGCCGGGCTGACCGGTGCCGGAGTCGGCTGCGCGGCGCTCGGCTTGACCGGTGAGCGCTGGCAGCGGGTGGTAGCCAACGCGGGTGCGGCGGTCGCGTTCCTCGGGCTGCTGGTCACCATGCTGGTCGCCGCGGGCCTCGATCGGCCCCGGGTGGCTGCGGTGACGGCGGTGCTGGTCGTCTTCGCCGTCGGGTTGGCGCCGCAGCTGGCTCTCGGCCGGTCCGAGCTGGTCGGCCTGATGCGATCGCAGGAGGCCGGAGAACAGATCAGCCAGGGACGGGTTGGCGCGGCCGTGACCAGGGGTCAGGCGGCGTTGACCGGTGCTCTGTTCGGTATCGCGACGTTCGCGGCCATCGCCGCCACGGTGTTGCTGACCAGCCGTACCTGGTCTGGCGTCACCCTGGGCGGCGCGCTCGGCGCGGTGTTCGCGCTGCGCTCCCGCGCGTTCACGCGAGCCGGGCACGTCGTACCGATGTTGGTTCCGGCCGTGGTGGCGGCGGCGGTAGCGGTCATCGCGCTGCCACGATCGCTGGGGCTGGCCGCGACACCCGCGACCTGGCTGGCGTACGGGAGCACGCTGGCGATCGCGGTCGGGCTGGTGCTGGCCGGCCAGCGCCGGCTGGACGAGGTCGCCGCCGCCCGGATGCGTCAGGTGTTCGACATCATCGAGGTCGTCACGATGCTCTCGCTCGTACCGTTGGTGATCGCGGTGTTCGGCGGGTTCGAGTGGGCGGTGAGGTAGCCGACGGCGGCGGGTGCCGGCACGGCCGCCGCCGCCCGATGGCGTTGCTGCTGCAGCAGGTCCGCGATCCGGCTGGTGGCCCAGAAGACGACCAGAAGGAGTACGCCGACGATCACACTGCCGATCAGCAGGGCATAGGGCCGGCGGAGCTCGCGGGGGCTGCGGCGCGAGCCGTGCAGCAACGCCGCCTTGGCCGTGGCTGTCCGCAACGTGTGTGCCTCGACGACTACCCGTGTCCTCGCGTCAGGCATCCGGACCGCCCGCAACGGCGTCGACACCGGTCTGCTCATCGATGTCGCCGGCCGGCAGGATGCTGCGGGCCACGGCGACGATGAGGTTCTCGAGGACCGGCTCCATCTCCGGGTGAGGCGTCGCCGCGCTCAGCACCGCCGTCCACGTCGTACCGGCTATCGGCAGGAACAGCTGCAGCACAGTGGACCGCACCCGCGAGGTCGCGCCCGGGGGCACCGTCGACGCGGTATCGCGGTGCAGCAGGCCGGGCCCGCTCGGGGTGTCGACCTCTTCGACCGTGCCGGTCGCCGGGAGGGCCTCGCGCACCAGGGCGAGGCCGGCCTTGTTGGGCGCCGAGTCGAACCAGCCCAGGTGCATGCCGGCGCTGCCGGCGGCACCGGTGGACAGCCGGCCCAGCTGCACCATGCTCAGCGCCGCGCCGGCGCGCTGGCACTCCGCGACGAGCTGCTCCAGGAAGTCCAGCGCCGCGCGGCGTTCGGCGGCCCGCAGCCGGCGTCCGGAGAACCGGTCGTCGACCAGGCGTTCGGCATTGTGCTGCCACGACTGCGGGTTGGTGTCGAGGACCGCCCAGTCGGCCGGGACGCCGATGAACCAGGCGAACGGCGGGTGCGGTACGGCCGGGTTCAACGCCATGTCGCTGGCGGGCAGCGGATCCAGCGCGGGTGCCTCGCCCAACATCAGCCGCCCGGTGCGTCGGTCGGGCGCAGGGCGGCCGCGGTCTGGGTGTCGAACTCGGAGACCAGCTTGCCGATCGCGGCGGAAAGCCCGCCCCACTTGCCGATGTTGTTCATCAGCTCGAGCAGGCTCGTCTTCCATTCACCGCGAAAGTCGGAGATCTCGTCCTGGATGTCGGCCTCGTCGTCGCTGAGGCCCTCGCAGTCCTCGGCGCCCCGATGATCGCTCTGCAGCTTCTCGCTGAGCCCGGTGAGATTCTGTCCTAGGCTCACCAGAGTTGCGTACGGGTACTGAACGTAGGTCATCGCACCTCCTCAGCCGTCGCATCCTCAGGGTAGCAACCAGCCCGTACCGCGGCAGGTCCGAGCCGGCGACGAGGGGGGCAGCATGAGTCGAGGCGCCAGCGCCGCGCAACGGGCCCGGCTGGCCGGCGCTGCGTTGCTGCGTGCCGTTGATCCCCGGCTGACCGCCCAGCTGCGTGTCGAACGGCAGCGGTCGGCGGCCCTGTCTGCCCGGCTGCGGCCGGGGAGCTCCATTGCGGTGGTCGGGATTCCGCCGAGGGCCGGCCGTTCCACCGTGGCGGCGCTCGTCGCGCTCGCGCTGGCCCGGTACCAGGGCCCGCGGGTGCTCGCCGTGGACACCGACCGGGCCGGCGGTCTGCATGCGCGGCTGGCGGTGCGGCTGGGCGGGTCGGCACACCCGGTCCTGGTCGCGCTCGGCGTCCGGGCCGATCCGGCGGGCAGCCAGCAGGCCCGGGCCGGGCACCGGTGGTTGCGCCAGCAGCTTGCCGCGGTCGACCAGGTGATGCTGCTGGCCGGCGACCATCCCCGGCCCGAACCGCCGGTTGCCGCGCACGAGTACGCCGCTGCGCTGGATGCGCTGTGCCGTTGGTTTCCGGTTGCGGTCACCGATACACCACGGCTGTCCGATGATCCGTTGTTGCCCGCGGTGTTGGCACGCGCCGACCGGGTGGTCATTGTCGGCCCGGACGACGAACGGGAGATCGACTGGTTCGGTGCCTGCCTGCCGTGGATCGCCGGGCTGGTCCGCCAGCCGCTCGACCGGATCACGACCGGCGCGCTCGTCCAGCAGACCGCTGCCTCGTCGGCTAGCCGGCGACCGGCGGCCAACGCCCTCCCGTTTCCCGTGTTCGCGCTGCCCTACGACCCGGCATTGGCCGGCGCCCGGCGCCTGGAATGGCGCGAGCTCGCACCACGTACCAGACAGACGGTCTGCTCGCTGGCCGCGTACCTCGTCCGAGGTCTGGGCGTGGGGGGCCCGGGATGAGAGAGTGGTGTTTGCATGCTTGAATAGACATGGTCCCGCAAGTTCTCAGGTGAACGCCAGCGCAACCGTCGCCCGGCACGTAGGGAGGGATCCGGTGGGCACGAAGTTCTCGATCACCGACAACGCGGTCAACCAGCACTCGTCAAACCTCGACACCTCGGTGTCCGCGCTCAACAGTCAGGCCAATGCATTCCTCGCCGCGATCGAGCCGTTGCCGGCGGTGTGGAAGGGTGCGGCCTTCCAGAGCTGGGACCAGCTCACCCAGCGGTGGAACCAGGCGATGGCCGACCTGAACAAGGCGCTGTCCGACATCCGGAGCCGGGTCGGCAGCGCCGGCCAGCTCTACGACAGCTACCACGCCGAACAGACCAGCCAGCTACAGTCGACGACCGGCTCGGCCAACTGGGACGGCGCGAAGTTCCGCGGCTAGCGGGGAAGGAGCGGCACGATGAGCGACATTTTCAGCTACGACGAGTCGACCGCGGGCTCCGCACATGGCGACATCGGCGGCGTGGCCAACGGCATCGAGGCAAGCCTGGATGATCTGACCAACTTCGTCTCCCGGGTGAAGGCCAACTGGGAAGGCGACGAGATGGAGATCTACAACGGGATCCAGCAGCAATGGAACAGCGCTGCGGACACCGTCAAGCAGATTCTTGACTCGGTCCGTCAGGCGCTCGGTCAGACCACAAGCTCGGTACAGGAGATGCGCGGCCAGGTGCGCGGCGCCCTCCAGGGCTGACCCGCCGAGAGGGTCTGAACCGACAGCGATCGCAGCCATCGCGGGATGACAGACGCGAGGAGAGTCGCAAGCGATGTCGGAGTTTCCAGCACACGTCTTCCGGATGGAGGGTGATTCCTCCGCCATCCGTTCCTCGGCGACGAAGTGGACGAGCTTCGGGGCGGCCGCGACCGAGGCGAGCGCGCAGATCACGCAGCTGGACACCGCCGAGTTCGTCGGACCCGAGGGGGACCAGTTCCGCGACGGCCTCAACAAGGACATGCCGGAGCACCTGCGGATCACGGGCGACGCGTTCAGCAAGGTGTCCACTGCGCTCAACAGGTTCGCCGGGACGCTCGACTCACTGCAGGACCAGATGCGCCCGCTCGCGCAACGCGCGCCCGCCTTATGGCAGGCGGTCCAGGCCGCACAGGGCCGCGCCGACCGAGCGCACCAGGACGACCAGCGGCACGAGCGGGAGATGGCCGCCCGCCCGCCCGACTCCACCGAGCCGGACACCTATCGATCCGACACCGGATCGGCCACGGCGGCGCTCTCGCAGGCCCAGCGGGAGTGGGAGGACTGCCTCAACCAGGCCAACGGACTGCGCGCGTCGTTGACGGGGGCGGTACGCGACTGCGTCGGGCAGATCCGCCAGGCCAAGGACATGCGGTTCAAGGAGAACCCGAAGTGGTGGGATATCAAGGGCCAGTTCACCAACTTCGTTAGGGACAACAAGGACCTGCTGCAGAAGCTGTCCGGCGCCTTGAAGGTCGTCTCACTCGTCTCCGGCCTGCTGTCCTTCATTCCGGTCCTGGCCCCGATCTGCGGACCGATCGCTCTCGGCACGGCCCTGGCGGCATCGGCGATAGACCTGTCGGTCTACGCGGCCACCGGCGAGGGCAACCTCAAGATGATCCTCATCGATGCCGGTCTGACCCTGCTGCCCGGCGTCGGCAAGCTAGCCAACCGAATGCGGATGCTCTCCCAGACCGGCCGGGTCGGGTACGCGACCACCGACCTCGGAGTCGCGGTCAAGACCGCGAGAGGGGGGTTGACCAACCCGCAGACATTGCGAAACGCCGCGGTTTTCGAGTACGAGTCGGGTGGCAGCCGAGTGTTGAGCGAGGTCGGGTGGAGCCGGCCCGGGTACCACGCCGAGCGAGCGATCTGGCAGGATCTCGAGCGGGCGGGCGTCAAGCCTGAGCAGGTGAGGCGAATCTTCTCCGAGCTCGAACCGTGCATCACCCCGACACCACAAGCCGGGTGCAGGACTTTCATCAACAACACCTTTCCCGACGCGAAGGTCACCTGGGCCATCGACTACGGAGACCAAGCGTCGCGGGACGCCGCGAACCTGGCGCGGACAGAGCTGTTCGAAAGGCTCTTTCCCAAGGTCGGAGGAACTCGTTGACCGTCACACATGCCGATCTCGTCCGGCTCTGGGGCGAGTCGCAGATCCGCACGTTCCCGCTGGAGCATCTGGAGGGCCTCGGCCTGCCGGAGTCCGCCCGGGTGGGCCTCGGCGAGATCGGCGTGCCGGACCACACCGATGTGCTGTTCATCGCCACCGCCCTGGAGCCGGTGAAGCTTCGCGGCGTCGGTGACGCCATCTGCTTCGGGCGTGCCTGGCACGAGGAGTTCGACCTGTGTGTCGCGACGTCCGACGGCCGGGTCTACGCCTCGCACCGCAAGGCGCCCGAGGTGACCTTCGTCAACACGGACCTGCTGCGTTACCTGGAGTTCCTGGTGCGCGCGGCGACCATGTACCGGCTGTGGGACGAGGCGGCCCAGGGAGGACCTGCCGAGTCGGAAGGTTACCTCGACGAGCTCGAACGGTGGCGTCGCGAGCTGACCGAGGTCGACCCGGCGGCGCTGGTCGAAGGTGCATGGTGGACCGGCGTATGGGATGACCTCAAGCTCATCTGACCGGAGCATCGCCGGTGACGAGCGGCGACCTCAGCAACCGGCGAGCTGCGGGATCCGGTCCGGTGGTGTCGGTCGAGCGAAGTAGAAGCCCTGGCCGGTGTCGCAGCCGATGGCGCGTACCCGATCGGCCTGCGTCGCGGTTTCAATGCCCTCCGCGGTGACGGTGAGGCCCAACGTGTGGCCCAGGCCGACGAGCGCGGAGAGGATGGACTCATCGGCCGGGTCGGTGGTGGCCGACGAGCGAAGCCCTTGCGTGAACGCCTTGGCGAACTTCAGCTCGTGAACCGGCAACGCCCGTAGGTAGGCGAGGTTGCTGTACCCGGTGCCGAAGTCGTCGATGGCGATGCGCACGCCGAGGCTCGCCAGTGTACGCAGAGGTCCGAGCGTCGCGTCGTCGGTGGCCACGACGGCGCTTTCGATGATCTCGAGCTGGAGCTGGTGCGCCGGCAGCCCGGTCCGATCGAGCACATCGGTGACCTGGTCGACCAGCGTCGGCTGGCGGATCTGCTGGACGGCCAGGTTGACGCTGACGAACGGCGGGCTCGGCATCAGGTTGTGCCATCGGGCGGCCTGCAGGCACGCGTCTTCCAACAGCCTGCCACCCAGCGCGACGATGAGGCCGGTCTCCTCGGCCAGGCCGATGAACCGGTCGGGGTACAGCAGCCCGAGCGTCGGATGCTGCCATCGCGCGAGCGCCTCGACACCGCGCAGCGTGTTGTCCGCCAGGTTGACCAACGGCTGGTAGTGCAGGACGAACTCGCCGCGGTCGAGTGCGGCCGGCATCGACGCCGACAGTGCGTACCGGGCCACCTCGCGCGTGTCGCGGCAGACGTCAAACACCGCCCAGCGACCTTTGCCGTCGGCCTTGGCCCAGTGCATGGTGATGTCGGCGGCCCGCATGACGTCTGTCGGGTCGGTGCCGGCCACCGGGCGCTCGACGACGCCGATGCTGGCCGACACGGGCAGCAGGTAGCTGTCGGTTGTGAACGGCTTGGCGAGGGTCGCGAGCACCCAGTCGGCAATCTTGGTCGCCTCGTCGACGCTCATCGTGTCCTCGATGAGGACACCGAACTCGTCGCCACCAAGGCGGGCCAGGAAGTATCCGGACTCGGCGATGCCGGCCTGCAGCCGTTCGGCGACGGCGACCAGCAGCTGGTCGCCGATCTGGTGGCCGAGCGTGTCGTTGACCGCCTTGAACCCGTCGAGGTCGATGAAGCACACGCCCAGCCGCTTCCCGGCCGGGGCGTCGAGGAACATCTTGGTGAGGCGGTCGGTGAAGAGCGTCCGGTTCGGCAGGCCGGTCAGCGAGTCATGGGTTGCCGCGTGCCGGAACCGCGCCTCGCTCGCCCGCAGCGCCTGCTCGGTCCGGTCCCGTGCGACGAGCACCGCGTGGCGGATCGACTCCTGCTGGTCGAGTGTGCGATCCCGCAGCGCCCAGGAGAAGCCGATTGCCAGCGCCCCGAGCAGCGCGGCGACCCGCCGCCGGTGCTCCGCGCCGGCCAGACCGGCGTCGGAGAGCAGACGGTTGGCGATGACCTCGATCGTGCGGCCGAGCACCTCCGGTACGGCGAAGTCGCTCGCGACGAGATCGGCGGCGATCTCGTAGCCCGGGTTGGCGCTGAACGGCTCGGCGAGCACGGCGTCGACCAGCCGGATGGCGAGTCCGTGCAACAGCTGCTCGATGTCGGCGCGCCGTAGTGGCACGTAGCTCGTACCGGCCAAGGCACCGGCCCAACCGCGTGCGAACTCGGCTAAGCCAGGTGGCACATCGGTGGCTGGCGAATAGCCGTCGACCGCCGCGCTCACGGTTTTCGCCCCATGCCTACGTACAGACAGGATCGCGCCGGGTCGGAGTCGACGTCGTCGGGCGAGTCCGGATGCCACTGGGGTGCCCAGACGACGCCGGGTTCGACCAGCTCCCACCCGTCGAAAAGGCGCTCGAACGTGGCGCGCGTGGCGTACTTGAAGGGGGTCGGCAGCCGCTCGACAATCTGCCCGACCACCGTGGCGTCTTCGAACTGGCCGTCGTTGGTCGGCTGGGAGATCACCACGTAGCTGCCGGGAGCGAGCGCGTCACGAAGTCGGGCGACGATGCTTGCGGGCTTGTCCTCATCGGGGATGAACTGCATGACGGCCACGAGCAGCAGGCCGATCGGCTGGTCGAAGTCCAACAGGTCCCGGACCTGCTGGTGGGCGAGGATATGGTCGGGTCGCCGGAGGTCCTCCTGGATCGCCCTGGCCAGCTTGTTGTCTACCAGGATCGCGCGGCTGTGCGCGACGGCCACCGGGTCGATGTCGACGTACATCACCCGCGTGTCGGGTGCCACCGGCTGGGCGATCTCGTGCACGTTGCCCACAGTCGGGATGCCGGAGCCGATGTCCAGGAACTGGTGGGTCCCGGCACCCAGCAGATACTGGACAGCCCTGCGAAGGAACGCCCGGTTCGCCTGCATCATCAGCGGGAGATCCGGCATCGCGGCGAACATGTGCCGGGCCACCTCGCGGTCGACCGCGAAGTTGTGCAGGCCGCCCAGGGCATAGTCGTAGATCCGAGCCGCGCTCGGCTGGCTCACGTCGATCCCGTTGGGTGCCCAGTCCGGCCGTTCCATCCGCACTCCTCCGTCGCAGCTCGTGCGCGGCCCCCCGCTGGCCGTTCCATTATTGTTCCGTCCTGGTCCAGGAAGATAGGTAGCAACCCGCACCACCACCCATCCACTTCGGACGGTCCACACCAAACGCTGCCAGGAGAGCGCTTCAGGAACCGCCGAAGTGCGGTTGCAGGTGCTGCACGAAGCAGATGCATGTGCAGCGGAAGGTTATGGTTTCCAGTGCATCGCCGCTGGGAACACCTGCCGTGTGGAGCCGAACGGCGATCACGCTTCCGAGGGCGCACCGGCCATCGGGAGCGACCGTCCGACGCCTGCTCAGCCACGCCCGGTGACCCGCCCTGCGGGGCCCCCAGCCGGCCCCCGGGTGGGCCGTCCACTGGATCGTCCACTTGGCCCTCCAGTGGGCCGTCCGGTGGGCCGCCCGGTGGGCCGTCCAGTGGGCCCGAGGAAGGCCAGCCGGGTCGGCCGGATCATCGCGGTTGTCGCGGTCGTGGCCATGCTGTCTAGCGTCCTCGTCGCCGTTGGACTGTACTATGTGGACAGTGTCCCGACGCCGGAGCAGCTTGAGCTTCCGGAGTCCACGACCGTCTTCTATGCCGACGGCAAGACGCCCATGGCGAAGCTGGGCGTGGAGAACCGGACGATCCTGCGGTTCGACGAGATGAACGACGCGGTCAAGCAGGCCATCGTGGCGGCCGAGGACCATACGTTCTGGACCAACAAAGGCGTGGACTTCCGCAGCGTGCTGCGGGCCGCGTGGAACAACCTGACCGGCGGCAAGACGCAGGGAGCGTCGACGATTACGCAGCAGTACGCGCGGATCGCCGCCGACCTGAAGGGCGTGACCTACTCGCGGAAGGTCCGCGAGGCGGTGATGGCATGGAAGCTCGACGACAAGTACTCCAAGGCGGAGATCCTGGAGTTTTACCTGAACACGGTTCCGTTCGGCCGCGGCGCCTACGGCATCGAGGCCGCAGCACAGGCCTTCTTCGGCAAGAGCGCCAACAAGAACGTGCCCCAGGCGGGCCAGGTCACGGTCGCCGAAGCGATGGTCCTGGCCTCGATGGTCAAGCAGCCCGAAGCCGACCCAGCCGATCCAGAAGGGCACCCCGGCTACGACCCCAAGCGCAGCGCGACCGCGCTGGCGAACTCCAAGTCCCGCTGGGAGTACGTCCGCGAAAGCATGGTGTTGTTGGGCTACCTGAGCCGGGCGCAGGCGGACGCGCTGCGGTACCCCGACACGGTCAAGGACTTCGACGCCAGCGTCCGGCAGTCCGGCCTGGACCAGCCAACGGGGCTGGCCGTGAACCATGTCCTGAGTGAGCTCCGGCAGACGGACGCCTTCCGAGGCAAGCCCAAGGACTTCATCCAGAACGGCGGCTTCCGGATCGTCACCACGATCGACAAGCGGGTCCAGGACGCGGCCGAGGCGGCCGCCGACATCAGGCGGACGACGGCGCCGGCGATCGTGCGTGGGCAGCCGGCCGACTGGCAAGCGGCGCTCGTGGCCGTCGAGCCGGGCACCGGACGGATCCTTGCGTACTACGGCGGGAACAACGGTGCCGGTGCCGACTATGCGGGCTGGTACTACGACGAGGCCGGTGTCGCTCACGGCTTCGGGCAACACTCGCCTGGCTCGTCGTTCAAGGTCTACGACCTTGCCGAGGCGATCCGCCAAAAGGTGTCCGTGAAGTCGCACTGGGACACCCCACCGGTCAAGGAGTTTCCGGCCAGCGGCCGGACGAACGGCTCGCCGGCTGGGCCGATCCGCAACGCCGGCAGCGCGAAGTGCCAGCCCGACTGCATGCTCTGGGAGGCCACCGTCGCCTCGCTCAACGTCACCTTCTTCGACCTCACCGAGCACCTCGGTCCGGCCAACGTCATCGACATGGCGAGCAAGGCCGGTGTAGACGCGATGTGGACGACGGTGCCGGGCCGTCCCGACCCGGTGCGGGTCGACCTGCGCGGCAGGGCGGGCACGGACGTCATGTCGAGCTTTTCCACGGAGGTGGGCATCGGCCAGTACGGGATCACCGTCCTGGACCACGCGAACGGCATGGCGACGTTCGCCGCGAGCGGAAAGCGGGCCGAGGCCCATTTCGTCAAGTCCGTGACCAAGGGCGGCGAGCAGGTGTACGCCGAGAAGCTCAGCCAGACCAGCGTCGGGCTCGACCAGGAACAGATCAACCAGCTGAGCTGGACCCTGCGCCAGGTCGAAGCGGCCAAGCTCGACAACGGCTGGGACAGCGCCGGCAAGACCGGTACCTGGCAGTGGGGCACGAGCACCACGCTGAACGCGCACACCTGGATGGTCGGCTACACCGGGGCGCTCGCCGCCGCGACCTGGCTCGGCACCACCGACGGCAAGCCACTGGTCACGACGAAGGGCGCGCAGAACATCTTCGGCGCCAACTATCCGGGGGCGATCTGGCGGCAGTTCATGGTCCAGGCGACCGCGGCCATGAAGCTGGACAAGAACAAGTACCGCTTCGGTACGCCGAAGTTTCCCAACGAGGCGGCGCCGAGCCGTTCGGCAGCGCCCGCGTCTGCGCAAGCCACGCCCACGACCAAGCCGACGTCTGGATCCGGCTGCCCGCCGACCTGCCCGACACGCTCACCCACCGCAGGTCCGTCCCCTACCCGGCCCGCCCCGAGCGCCCCGCCCAGTGCGCCGGCCATCACCGTCTCCCCGGCTCCGGTCGTCCGCCGGCGCCGGGCGAGTGGCCGACGCCGGGCGGGTGGCCGGCCGGCCCGGTAGCGCGGAGCTTGGCTGTCGCGCCCGCCCCGGGCGCGTGGAGGTTGTCGAGCATCCGCTGCAACATCGCCATGAGCTGGCTGATCTCGTCGGTGGAGAAGCCGGTCAGCAGCTGCCTGGTGACGCGCCCGAAGATCGGGGGCAGGCGGGGGACGAGCGCCCGCCCCTGGTCGGTGAGCTCGATGATGATGGCCCGGCGGTCGTCCGGGTGCCTGCGGCGCCGGAGGAGGCCCTTGTCCTCCAGACGGTCCAGCAGCTTGGTCATGCCGGCGGTGTCCGTGCCGAGCTGCGTCATCAGCTGGCTCGGACCGGTCTCCTGCCGGCCCGCGTGCAGCAGCAGGGCCGCCTGTTGCGCGGTGATCCCGTACGGGGCCAGCTGGCGTTCCAGCGCGGTGCCCAGCTCCCGCCCGACCTGGTGGATAAGCGAGCCACCGCCCAGGACAAGCCCGATGGGTACGTTCGACCGTGCCGCCATCCACCGATAGTACCGGGCGCGTCCTTTACTGTCGCGACAGTTAAATGGTAGCGTGTGCCGGTGACCGACCACCGCTCGACGGATGTCGTCATCGTCGGTGGCGGCATCGGGGGTCTGTGCCTCGCGCAGGGCCTGAAGAAGTCCGGGATCAGTGTCGCGGTGTACGAACGCGACAGCTCCGCTCAGATCAGGAGCCAGGGGTACCGGATCGGCCTGAAGGAGGCCGGCGCCCGTGCCCTGCACGACTGCCTCCCCGAGCACCTGTTCGACCTGTGCGTGGCGACCTCCATCCGGCAGGCCACCCGGATGGTGTTCACCGACGAGCAGCTCAACCCCAAGTTTTCCAAGCCGGTTTCGCGGGCCGAGCCCGGCGTGTCCGGCTTTGGCGTCAACCGGCTCACCCTGCGCGAGATCCTCCTTGCTGGCCTGGACGGCGTGGTGCACTTCGGGAAGACCTTCCAGCGTTACGAGCAAGCTGATGACGGTCGAGTCTGTGGGTACTTCGCCGACGGCACCTCGGCCGCGGCCAACCTGCTGGTCGGCGCCGACGGCACCAGCTCGGCGGTCCGCCGGCTGCTCGTGCCCGACGCGGTCATCGACGAGCTGCACTGGGCCATCTACGGCAGGACCCCCATCACCGCCGGCACCCTCGACTGGGTCCCCGGCGTGCTGGTCGACACGTTCAACCGGGTCATCGGACCGGGAGACGCCGCGTTGGCCGTGGCCACCTGCCGCCCGCTCGAACCGGTCGCCGATGCCACCGCCCGGCTCGCGTCACGGCTGCACCTCACCGACGTGCCGGGCTACTTCTCGTGGACCATGCCGCTGGTCGACGAGCGGCTGCGCACCGCCGACGCCGCCACGCTGCACCAGGCGGCGTGCGGCATGGTCGACGGGTGGCATCCGGCGGTGCGGCGCATGGTCGCCGAGGCCGACATCGCAGCCACGTTCGCTGTCTGCATCACCTCGGCGCGACCGGTCGGGCCGTGGGAGACCACCAACGTGACGCTGCTGGGCGACGCGATCCACACCATGTCTCCGGGTCGTGGCGACGGTGCCAACATCGCGCTGAAGGACGCGCAGCTCCTGCGGCGCGCCCTGGTTGAGACGGCGGCCGGCCGGGTCGCGCTCGGGCCGGCGAAGGCGCACTACGAGGCCGAGATGTTGAGCTATGGGTTCCAGGCGGTCGCCGACTCGCTGCACAAGCCCTTCGCGCCGGCAGCCTGGGCACGGCGCTCACCAGCGGGACTACCCTGGAGCCCGGCGGGCTGATGGGAAGGCGTAGCGCGGGTGGAGCCGATCGAGTCACTCGTTCGCACCGGCGTGGCCAGCGATGTCGACGCGGCGACCGGGCCGATGCGTGAGACGGCTGATCGAGCTTTCCCGGGCGGAGCTGGGGCCGCCGCCGTGCCCGTACGCCTGGCTCGCGATCGGTTCCGGCGGACGGATGGAACAGTCGCTGTATACCGACCAGGACCACGCGATCGTGTACGCCGACCAGCTTGCCGCCGCGGACTACTTCGGCGCGCTGGCCGGCCGGGTGACCGCCGGGCTTGCCGCCGCGGGGCTGCACCGCTGTCCGGGCGGGTACATGGCCGACCGATGGCACCTGCCCCTGACCCGTTGCCGAGAGCTGTTCCGGAGCTGGGTGGACCTGCCCGAGCCACCGGCGCTGGTCGAGGCCGAGCTGTTCATGGACTTTCGGCGGGTGGACGGCGAGCTGGACCCTGCGCCATTGGACGCGGTACTGCGCAAGGGCTCTCGCGTGCCGCAGTTCCTGGTGGGTATGGCCCGCGCGGCGGTGCGGTTCCCGCCGCCGCTGCGGTTCACCGGCCGGATCCGCGACGAGCACGGGGAGGTGGACCTCAAGCGCGCCGGGTTGGCCGGCGTGGTCCTGCTGGCTCGGCTCTACGCGTTGTCGGCCGGGTCGATGGCCCGGTCCACGCCCGATCGGCTGGCCGCGGCGTGCTCGGCGGGCACGCTCAGCGACGAGGGCGCGGCCGCGTTGGCCGAGGCTTACCGCTTCCTCGCCGAGGTGCGCATGCGAGCGCAGCTGCGCGAGGTGGCTGCCGGCAACGAGCCGACCAACCGGGTACGGCTGGCCGACCTGACCCCCGAGGAGCGGAACCGGTTGCGGTGCGCGCTGAAGACCGTACGGCAGCTGCAGCGCGCGACCGAGCAGCGTTTCCACACGAACACGGTGCTGTGAGGGAGGGCGAACGGATGGGTTTTCAGCGCACTGGGCCGGGGAGCCGCATTCTCCTTTACACTGCCGCTGTCCGGGTGAAGAGCCTGCCGGCCGGCGCACGCCGGCAACCCACATGCGCAGCGGATCCGGGGCGGAGAGCTGATGGCCCGTAAGGTCCTCATCGTCGACGACGAACCCAACATCGTGGCCTCGCTCGAGTTCCTCATGACGCGGCAAGGCTACGAGACGCTCGTGGTCGGCGACGGCGACGAGGTGCTCGCGGCGGTCGAGAAGTTCCGGCCGGACCTGATCCTGCTCGACGTCATGCTGCCCCACCGCGACGGGTTCGAGGTGTGCCAGCAGCTGCGGGCTGGTGGCCACAACACGGTGAAGATCGTGATGTTGACGGCCAAGGGCCGCGACGCCGAGGCGGCCAAGGGGATGGCCGTGGGCGCGGACGCGTACGTAACCAAGCCGTTCTCCACTCGCGACCTGGTCGCCCAAGTCGCCGGAATGATGCCGGACGAGCCAGGAGCGCAATGATCAAGGGCCGGGTCCGCCTCGTCGTTGCGGTTGCCTTGCTGTCGATTCTGGTCATCGCCGGCCTGGTGCTGCTCGGCATGGGCCTGTTGGCAGAAGCGCCGGCTGCCGAACGCGTCGCCATCACCCGACTCGTACAGTCCCAGGCGGTCTTCCTCATCAGCGGGATGGTGTTGCTGATCGTCCTCGTGGGGCTGACCGTCGTGTGGCTGTTCGGTAAACACGTCCAGCTGCCCCGGCGGCTCGCCGCGGATACCCGGCTGATCGCGACGGCCAACGCCGGACACCGGCTCAGCGCCGGCCACCCGGCCGAGCTCGCCGAGCTCGCCGTCGCCGTCAACGAGCTGGCCGACCGGTACGAGGCCGCCGAGCGGGACGTGGCTGACCGGATCCGGGCCGGCCGCGCCGATGTCGCCCAGGAACGCAACCGGCTGGCCGCGCTGATGTCCGAGCTGGTCCCGGCCGTGTTGGTATGCAATGCCGAGGGCCGCATCCTGCTGTACAACAGCGCCGCGCGTCGACTGCTGGAGGACCGGCCCGACCGGCCGGGGGTCGTGGGCCTGGGAAGGTCGGTCTTCGGCGTGGTGGACCGCGACCTGGTCGCCCACGTGCTCGATCGCGCTCAGGCCGGGGCTCCCGTCCACGCGACCACCGCCTGGGGCGAGCGCCTCTTACGGGTGCGGGTCGCACCCGTGGCGCCGGTGGACGCACAGGCCATGGGGTTCGTCGTACTCGTGGACGACGTGACCCGGCGCTTCGAGGCCACCCGGCACCGCGACGCGCTGCTGCGCGACCTCACCGAGGGCGCACGCGGCTCGGCGGGCGCCATCAGGGGCGCGATCGAGAGCCTGCTGGAGTATCCGGACATGCCCGCCGATCAACGGGGACGCTTCGCGCTGATCGTCCGCGATGAGGCGGTGGCGCTCGGCGAACGGGTGGAAGCGCTGATGCGGCAGTCGGCCGAGCATCTCACCGACCGCTCGCTGCACGAGGACATGTCCGCCGCCGACCTCCTCGGGGCGGTGGCAGCCGTGATCGCGGGGGAGCACGGCCCGCAGATCACGGTGGACGACGCCGGTGAAGGCCTGTGGTTGTCGCTCGACGGTTACGCCGCGGTGCGCGCCATCGCCGCGCTGTTGGC
>WNFU01001945.1_pt1 | contig 28680 bp, 19 predicted proteins | sample 5400121 | NCBI WGS metagenome assembly WNFU01 (sample SAMN13153360, study PRJNA577476) | soil metagenome | isolation source: 100 cm soil or saprolite under grassland replicate 1 | place: USA:California | collected 2016-06-15 | reverse complement strand
TGTTCTTCACAGACGTCACGGCGGCCACAGCGGAGGGGAAACGCCCGGACCCATTCCGAACCCGGAAGCTAAGCCCTCCAGCGCCGATGGTACTGCCCGCGAGAGAGGGTGGGAGAGTAGGACACCGCCGGACACAACCAACCGTGAGGGCCTTCATCGAACGATGGAGGCCCTCACGGCTTTGTGCGTCCCCCAACCGCATTCTCCGAGCCGCTGGAGTTTCGCTGGTCGGCGGCGGGTCCCCCGCCGTGGCGTTCGAGGTCGAGTTGGCGGTTGAGGTGTTGTTCACCGATTCGACGACCTGGCGTTGCAGAATTGGGCGCCGGGCCGATCGTGTTCGCCATTGCCGCGCTGGCCGCAGCAGTGGATTGCCTGCGGCTGCCACAGTGGCGTGGAAGCGGTGCAGTGGTTGCCGTCCGGCCAGCGGCTTCGTTGATCGTCGCCGCGGAACCGCAGTCGCGGCCGCGACACCCCGGCGACGATCACGGGATCCCGGCCGCGGAGCGGCGCACCCCGCGCCCCCCCGACGGTGATCGTCCGCACTCTGCCGAACCGGGGCGGTGATCGTCGCCGCGGAACCCCGGTCCCGGCCGCGACAACCCGGCGACGATCACGGGAACCTACCGCGGACCGGCGCGGCCGCCACTCCGACAGTGATCGTCCGTGCCCCGCGACCCCCGACAGTGATCGTCCGTGCCCTGCCGATTCGGGCGGTGTCACTTGCTGGCCGGGCGGACTGTCCGACCATAGGTTCCCAGGTCGGTTCGGCGGGTTCCAAGGTCGGTTCGGCGGGATGCCGGGCTGGTTCAGCGGGATCCCCAGGAGGCTCGCCGGGGAGCTGCGGCGCTGCGGTCAGGTTGGCACCTGACGGCGACTCGGCGATCGGCTCGGCGTCTGCTGTCTCCCTCGCTGGCGGTGGGTCGAACCAGTCCCGAGTCTCGTCTCGCCGTCCCATACGCGCCTTTCATCGGGGGCGACCAGTAGGGCCACGAAGCACGCGACGAGGGATTCAAGCATGAATCCGGGCCCCGGATGAAGCTAGCGCCCGGCACACCGGGTCCGCCGGCGATGGGCCTCGGATGCTGTCAATGGCCAAGTTGAAGTCCCCGCTGGTGGCCATCTGAAAGTCCCCATCCCTTTGCGGATGGTTCAGCTGCTCTTGGTGGGTTCACCTCGTCTCTGCCGGGCGTCGCGCATGCGGTAGGACTGGCCGTTGGTGACCACGACGGTGGCGTGGTGCAGGAGGCGGTTCAGGATGCTGACGGCGGTGGTGTGTTCGGGTACGAACCGGCCCCAGTCCTCGATGCCCCAGTGGGAGTCGATGGCCAGGGCGCTGTACCGGCCGGGTGAGCGAAGGGTAGTCGGAAGCCGCCTTGCCGGGCCGGCTGTGATGGCTGGCTACCGGGCGGGCTGCGGGGCGGGCTACGGGGGTGCGGGGGCGGGCTGCGGAGGCGGGCACATGCCGTGCAACTGTGCCCGGGGGCCTTTCTGCATGGGAGCACGGAATGGTGGCGGACGCGGCATGGGCGGCTGCGGTGCTGGAGAGCGGCGGGAAGACTCCGGGCGAGAGGCGACGCGATTACGCAGTGTAATTTCCTGTTACGGAGCGCAACCTCTCCGATGCGGATTCGTTGACTCACAGCGAAGGCTCCGGGCGGGTCGAAGAGGGGCGACCTGCCTGGAGCCTTTTGTCTCGTAACCGGCCAGTCGTCGGCTCGTTGGGCACGGCGTTCCGCACGCAGTCGGAGTGGTTGCCGGGCCGGGAGGAAGCATGAGGGGGCGAGCCGTCCGCCTGTTACCAGTCGCCGGAATGGCCGCATTCGGCTGCGTGATCGGTGCTGCATCCTCGGCCTCGGCCGCCCCACCGCCGGTGCAGGCGACACCGGTGGACGGTCCCAGCGTGCCGCTTTCCCTCCCGAACGTGCGCGCTCTGTGGGGAGTCCTCAGCGTGCCGGGCGTGAACCCGCCGAGCTTGCCAGGGCGGCCCTGCGAGGTTGCCACCTGTGTTCCCGTTCCGGGAATCGGGCAGTTCGGCCCGACGGAGCCGCCGAACCCGCCGAGCCTGCCGGGCCGGCCCGGCGAGGTTGCCACCTGTGTTCCCGTTCCGGGAATCGGGCAGCTTTGGCCGCCGGTACTGCTGGACCCACCGAGCGTGCACGGTGGCGGGATCCTGACCTGCGTCGCGGTCACCGGCGGCGGGAACCTCTGCATGTCCAGGCTGCACCGCCGCCGCATCGCGACCTGGGTGCCCACTCCGCAGGTCGGCAAGCTCCGCCGCCGGGGCCTGCCCGGCGGCACCACCACGACCACCACCACGCCGCCGGCCACCACGCTGGTCGGCGGAGGCGCCAACAACGGTGGCAACGGCGGAGGCGGCAACCACAACGGCAGCAGCGGCACGGGATCGACCGGGGGTGCATCGGCCGGGAGCGGTGCATCCCCGAGCGGTGCGTCAGCCGTCGGCGGTTCGCTCGCGCACACCGGGTTCGACCCCATGCCGTTCCTGGCCGGCGGGCCGGCCGCGCTGATCGCCGGCACGGCGGTCTGCGTCCAGGGCCCGCGCCGCTCGTGCGCCGAACCCGACTGAACCATCCAGGGGCCACGCGGCCGGCCGCTGCTGGTCACGGCGGCCGGCCGCGTGCTGCCTGCCCGCGGGAGGTTGACGAGACCCGGGTGCGCGCCCTTCAGTGGCGACCGTGACCACCCGCCGCCTGTCCGTCCCGCCGCTGAACTTCGGCCCGGTCCGCGTCGAGCTGGGCGTACCCGAAGCGTTCCCGTCCGAGGTGCTGGCCGAGGCGGACGCCGCCGCCGCCGCGCCCACGATGCCCGACCAGGACGCCACCGACATCCCGTTCGTCACGGTGGACCCGCCTGGCAGCATGGACCTCGACCAGGCCGTGCACCTGGCCGCCAACGCAGGCGGGTACCGCGTGCGCTACGCCATCGCCGACGTCGCCGCCTTCGTCCGGCCGGGCGGCGCGATCGACACCGAGGCTCGGCGCCGCGGCCAGACCCGGTACAGCCCGGACCGGCGCATCCCGCTGCACCCGCCGGTGCTCTCCGAGGGCGCCGCGAGCCTGCTGCCGGACCAGGTGCGCCCGGCGGTGCTGTGGACGATCGACCTGGACGCAGCCGGCGCCGTCACCGCGGCGGGCGTGCGCCGCGCCCGCATCGCCAGCCGCGCCAAGCTCGACTACCCGGGCCTGCAGGTCAGCATCGACGCCGGCCGCCCGCCCGAGGCGCTCGCCCTGCTGCCGACGGTGGGCGAACTGCGGATCGCGCAGGCCCGGGCCCGGCACGCCATCGAGCTGGACCTGCCCGACCAGGAGGTCACCCCGGCCCAGGACGGCGGCTGGACCATCGCCTTCCGCGGCCAGCTCGCCGTCGAGCGGTGGAACGCACAGATCTCGCTGCTCACCGGCATGGCCGCGGCAACGATCATGCTGACCGGAGGGGTCGGGCTGCTGCGCACCATGCCGCCGCCGCGCGGTTCCGACGTTGCGCAGCTCCGCCGGATCGCGCCGGCCCTCGGCGTCGACTGGCCGGACGGCGCGCAGCCCGGCGACGTGATCTCGGCAGTCTCCGGCAGCGGCAACCCGAAGCACGCCGCGTTCCTCGACCAGGCCGCCCGGCTGCTGCGCGGTGCCGGGTACACGGCCTTCGACGGCACCCCGCCGGAGCAGCCGGACCAGTCCGCGGTGGCCGCGCCGTACGCCCATGTCACCGCGCCGCTGCGCCGGCTGGCCGACCGGTTCACCACCGAGGCATGTCTGGCGCTGGCCGCCGGACAGCGGCCGCCGGACTGGGCCCGCCGGGCGCTGCCGGAGCTCCCCGAGCTGATGGCCGGATCTGACCGGCACGCCAACGAGCTCGAGCGCGCCTGCGTGGACCTCACCGAGGCGTGGTTGCTGTCCGGGCGGGAGGGCACCGAGTACGACGCCGTGGTGGTGGAGGCCAACCCCGACCGGGCGACCGTGGTGCTCGACGAGCCGGCCGTGCGGGCGCCCTGCGACGGTGCCGGCCTGCCGCTGGGCGAGCGCATCCGGGTACGCCTGGAGCTGGCCGACACCGACAAACGCCGGGTCCGGTTCAGCCGCGCCGGGTGAGCGCTGGAACGATGGTCCCGGGTTGGGGGAGGCAACGATAGCCCGGGCCAGGGGTCTGAACGATGGCCCTGCGTCGGGGAGGAAACGGTGGCCCGGGCGGGGACTGAACGATGACCCCGGGTCGGGCGCTGGAAGGATGGCCCGGGGTCGGGGAACGGGACGATGGTCCCGGGTAGCGGCAGACGATCACCGCCGGGGGCGCAGGGGTGGACGATCACCGCCGGGGGACGCACAGGAGTGGACGATCACCGTCGGAGCGGCACCGTACGCCGGTCCGCGGCCACATCCTGTGATCGTCGCCGGGTTACGGCGGCCGTGACCGGGATTTCCCGGCGACGATCACCGTCGGGCGACGCGCAGGGGTGGACGATCACCGCCGGGGGACGCACAGGGGTGGACGATCACCGTCGGAGGCGCAGGGGATCGGGTCCGAAGGATGGTCCCGGGTCGGATAGCGGGACGGAAAGATGGTCCCGGGTCGGATAGCGGGACGGAAGGTGGTTCCGGGTCGGGTACCGGGACGGAAGGATGGTCCCGGGTAGCGGGACGAGGGTGAGGAGGGTGCAGATGACCGCGGACGTCCGGGAGCTGACCGTCGCCGTACTGGGCGGGACCGGGGACCAGGGGCAGGGGCTGGCCCGGCGGTTCGCGCAGGAAGGGCTGGCGGTGCTGATCGGCTCCCGGTCCGCCGAGCGGGCCGAGAAGGCGGCGGCCGAGCTGAACGCCACCCTCGACGGCGGTACACCGACCCGCGGGCTGGCCAACGCCGAGGCCGCCCGCGACGCCGACCTGGTGATCGTCGCGGTGCCCTGGGAGGGGCACGCCGCGACACTGGGCGGCCTGTGCGCGGAGCTTGCCGGCAAGGTTGTGGTCGACTGCGTCAACCCGCTCGGCTTCGACGCGCAGGGAGCATTCCCGCTGGAGGTTCCCGAGGGCAGCGCCACCGAGCAGGCCGCCGCGCTGCTGCCGGAGTCCCGGGTGGTTGGCGCGTTCCACCACGTCTCCGCGGTGCTGCTCACCGACCCGGCGGTCACCAGCTTCGACCTCGACGTACTGGTGCTGGGTGACGACCGGGACGCCACCGACACCGTGCAGGCGCTGGCCGAGGTCATTCCCGGGATGCGCGGGCTGTACGCGGGCCGGCTGCGCAACGCCGGCCAGGTCGAGGCCCTCACCGCGAACCTGATCTCGATCAACCGCCGGTACAAGGCCCACGCCGGCGTCCGCATCACCGATGTCTGACCAGGTGGACGACCTGGGTACGCGGGTCGAGCTGGCCGGGGCGCCGCGGCGGGTGGTGTCGCTGGTGCCGTCGCTGACCGAGGCGCTGGCCGCGACCGGACGCGAGCTGCTCGTGGGCGCGACCGACTACTGCACCCACCCCGCCGGCCTCGACGTGGCCAGGGTGGGCGGCAGCCGCTTCCCCGACCTGGCCGCGGTCCGCGCCCTGCGACCCGACCTGGTGCTGGCCAACGCCGAGGAGAACCGGCTGCCCGACCTGGAGGAGCTGCGCGCCGCCGGCATCCCGGTCTGGGTGACCGGGCCGACCACGCTGGCCGGCGCGTTCACCAGCCTGCGCCGGATGCTGGCCGTCTGCGGGCTGCCCGCGCCGGCCTGGCTGGACCGGGCGCGCCGGGCCTGGGCGTCCAGCTACGACGGCTCCTCGCCGCGCCACACCGCCGCGGTACCGATCTGGCGCAAGCCCTGGCGGGTGCTGGGCGCCGGCACGTTCGGCGGCGACGTGCTGCGCCAACTCGGGGTGGCCAACGCGTTCGAGGATGCCGCCGAGCGCTACCCGAAGGTCACCGCCGCCGACATCCGCGAGGCCGGCGCCGACCTGGTCGTCCTCCCCGACGAGCCGTACCCGTTCACCGCCGACGACGGGCCGGAGGAGTTCGCCGGGCTGGACGTGGCGCTGGTCTCCGGGCGGCACCTGTTCTGGTACGGCCCGTCGCTGGTCGATGCCCGCGACGTGCTGGAACGGCAGCTCACCGGGGTCACCGGGGCCGGGTGACCGGCGGCGCACCGTAGAGCGCAGAGCGCCGGAGCGCCGCCTCAGCGGCGGGTGAGCACGGCCGGCAGCTCACCGGGGTCACCGGGGCGGGCTGACCGGCGGCGCACCGCAGAGCGCAGAGCGCCGGAGCGCCGCGTCAGCGGCGGGTGAGGACGGCCGGCAGGGCACCGGGGTCACCGGGGCGGGCTGACCGGCGGCGCACCGCAGAGCGCAGAGCGCCGGAGCGCCGCGTCAGCGGCGGGTGAGGACGGCCTGCAGGTACGTCGAGTGGGCCAGTACCGAGCCGTCCTGCGCCTCGTTGTTGCTGCTCCACAGCTCGGCGAGCTCGTGCTTGAACGCGGCCTTGTCCTCCGGGGTGAGCGTCTCCAGCAGCGCCACGATCGGGCCGAACCACCGGGTCCACACCTGCAGGCAGTGCTCGACCGACCGGTACGTCGCATAGGTCGCCCGCTCGGTCACCTCGATCTGGTCGCAGGCGTGCCCGAACAGGTCCCGCAGCCCCTCCTCGGTGCCCCACCGGGTCGGATCCGGCACGTCGTCCGGCCGGCCGCGGAAGTCGGCGATGATGTCGAACTGCTGGCCGTACAGCCCGTTCGGCCGCCAACTCGCCAGCGCGATCCGGCCGCCGTGCCGGCAGACCCGCAGCATCTCCTCCGCGGTCCGGCGCTGGTCCGGCGCGAACATCGCCCCGAACGTCGAGATCACCACGTCGAAGCGGTGGTCGGCGTACGGCAGGCTCTGCGCGTCGACCAGGTCGGTCTGCAGGTGCAGGCCCTCCGCCGCGGCGCGCACCAGGGCACGGTCGAGCAGCCCGGGCACGAAGTCGGCGGCGGTCACGTCGGCGTACCGCCGCGCGGCCGCCAGCGCGGCGTTACCGGCGCCGGCCGCCACATCCAGCACCTGCTCGCCGGCTCGCACCGCGGCGGCCTCGCACAGCAGTTCGCCGACGATCAGCTGCTGGGTGCCGATCTGGTGGAAGTCGCCGGCCGCCCAGACGTGCTGCTGAGCCACGTTGTCCGGCCCCCATGCGGTGGTCATGCGGCGAGGGTCCCGCCCCGGCCCGGGCGGGGTCAATCGCCGGGTTTCATCGCGACCGGGGCGGCGGCCTCGCGGGCTCAGCGGTAGCTGTGCTCCAGGCCGGGGTAGAGCCCGCCGCGAACCTCCTCGGCGTACCGGTGCGCGGCGTCGCCCAGCACCCGGGTCAGGTCCGCGTACGCCTTGACGAACTTCGGGGCCTTCTCGCCGATGCGCAGCCCGGCCATGTCCTGCCAGACAAGCACCTGCGCGTCGCACTCCACCCCGGCGCCGATGCCGATCGTCGGGATCGCCAGCTCCGCGGTGACCCGGCGGGCCAGCTCCGCGGGCACCACCTCGAGCACCACCGCGAACGCCCCCGCCTCCTGCAGTGCCAGCGCGTCGGCCAGCAGCGCCTCGCCGGCCTCGCCGCGGCCCTGCACCCGGTACCCACCCATGGTGTTCACGCTCTGCGGGGTCAGCCCGATGTGCGCCATCACCGGCACGCCGGCCTCGACCAGCGCGCGCACCTGCGGCACCACCCGGCGGCCGCCCTCCAGCTTGACCGCCTGCGCCCCGCCGTCCTTGAGGAACCGGGCCGCGGTCTCCAGCGCCTGTGCCGGCCCGATCTGGTACGTGCCGAACGGGAAGTCGGCCACCACCAGCGCCCGCTCGGTGCCCCGCACCACCGCGCGCACCAGCGGCAGCAGCTCCTCGGTGGTCACCGGCACGGTGGTGTCGTACCCGTACACGACGTTGGCGGCCGAGTCGCCGACGAGCAGCACCGGGATGCCGGCCTCGTCGAAGACCCGGGCGGTGGAGTAGTCGTACGCGGTGAGCATCGGCCAGCGCTCGCCGCGCTCCTTGGCCGCCTGCAGGTCCCGTACGGTCACCCGCCGGCCCACCACACCGCCGTACAGACTCGATTCACTCATGATCGAATGCCCTTCCTCGAAGCCGCGACGTCGCGGTCCCCGGGATTACCGAGACATTTCGATGGTGTCACCGGACAGCCGGCGCGGTCTCCCTCCACCTGTTGGATATTGGGAGACGTCGGTCACGTCCGAACGCCTTGAGCGAGATCTTGGTGCCCGGCGGGTACTGCCGCCGCTTGTACTCCGCGCGGTCCACGAGCTGGATCACGTGCTGCACCACGGCCGGGTCGTGGCCGCGCCGGATCAGCTCGGTCCAGCCCAGGTCGCGGTCCACGTAGTCCTCGAGGATCGCGTCGAGCTCCTCGTACGGCGGCAGCGAGTCGCTGTCCACCTGCCCCGGGCGAAGCTCCGCCGACGGCGGCTTGACGATGGAGTTCTCCGGGATCGGCGGGGTCTCGCCGCGGCGCTCCGCCTCGGAGTTGCGCCAGCGGGCCAGCCGCCAGACCAGCGTCTTCGGCACGTCCTTGATCGGGGCGAAGCCACCGACCGCGTCACCGTAGATGGTGGAGTACCCCACCGCGGCCTCGCTCTTGTTGCCGCACGCCAGCACCAGGTGCCCATGCTGGTTGGACAGCCCCATCCAGATCACCGCGCGCACCCGTGCCTGCAGGTTCTCCTCGGCCAGGCCGGTCAGCGGCACCGCGTCCAGGTAGGCGGCCACGATCGGGGCGATCGGCACCACCTGGTAGTGGCAGCCGAGCCGGCGGGCCAGGTCGGCTGCGTCGTCGCGGGAGTGCTGCGAGGAGTAGCCGCTCGGGTTGGACACGCCGTACACGTTCTCGGCGCCGATCGCGTCGCTGGCGATGGTGGCCACCAGGGAGGAGTCGATGCCACCGGACAGCCCGAGCAGCACCGAGCGGAAGCCGTTCTTGCGGACGTAGTCGCGCAGGCCGGTCACCAGCGCGCCCCACACCTCGGCCTCGTCGGGCAGCCGGTCGGCCACCGGGGCGGGCACCGGCCGGTACGCCGGCACCGGCTCGTCGCTGACCAGGTGCCGCTGCACGGTCATCCCGAGGATGCGTTCGCCGGAGACACCACCTGCCCCGGTTTGCGTGCCGTGCCCGGCCCGGACGCCGGCTCGGGCGCCGGCCCGGGCGCCGGCCCGGGCGCCGGGCGGGCGATCGGCGGAGCCGGCCAGGTCCAGGTCGACCACCAGTAGGGTCTCCACCCACTGCGGCGCCCGGGCCAGCAGCGTGCCGTCCGCCTGGACCACCATCGAGTCGCCGTCATAGACCAGCTCGTCCTGGCCGCCCACCATGTTCACGTAGGCGATCGGCGCACCGGCCTCGCGCGCCCGCCGCTGCGCCAGCGGCAGCCGCAGGTCGTCCTTGTCCCGCTCGTACGGCGAGCCGTTGATGTTCACCACCAGGTCCACCCCGGCCTGGCCGGCGACCGCGAACGGCCCCCCGTCCTGCCACAGGTCCTCACACACCGTGATCGCCACATCGACCCCGTGCAGCCGTACCACGGTGAACCGGTCGCCCGGCACGAAATACCGCGCCTCGTCGAACACCCCGTAGTTCGGCAGGTGGTGCTTGAAGTACGTGGCCACCACCCGGCCGCCGTGCAACACCGCGGCGGCGTTGCGCGGGCCGCGGTCGCGCCCCAGGTAGCCGACCACCACGGCGAGGTCGGCCAGCCCGGCCGCCTCCAGCCGGGCGGCCAGGTCGTGCAGCGCGGCCACGCTGGCGTCCCGGAACGACTCGCGGAAGACCAGGTCCTCCGGCGGGTACCCGGTCAGCGCCATCTCCGGGAACGCGGCCAGGTGCGCGCCGCGGGCGGCCGCCTCCTTGCACCAGGAGACCACCGACTCGGTGTTGCCCCCGAGATCACCCACGGTGACATCGATCTGAGCGAGCGCGACGCGCAGCTGGGCCATGCCTCCAGTGTCCACCGCGGTGGGCGCCCGCGGTTGCGCCCGGTGGCGGTGTGACGAAACGCTCCGGCGGTCGCCCGCCGCAGTACCGCCGCCCGGAGCAACCGCCGCTACGGTCGCCGGCCGACGTAAACCAGGCGGCCGCTGTCTACCGTCGGTTGGGCAGCATCGCCCAAGGGAATGACGGTGACAACGCGTGGCACGGCACCGGTCGAGCACGGCACGACCGAGGACGACCGTGAGCGTGCGTGCCGTGGTCCTCGTCGTGGCCGTGGCGCTGCTGGGTTGGTTCGGGTTCCGGTACGTGGCGGACCGGGTGAAGACCTCGGACTGCTCCGGCGGCACGATCGGGCTCAACGTCGCCGCCGCGCCGGACATCGCGCCGGTGCTGGCGCAGGTCGCCGGCTCGCTGTCCGGCCCCGAGCGGCACGCCGGCAGCTACTGCTACACCGTGCGGGTCGCCGCCGCCGACCCGGCCCGGATGGCCGCCACGCTGGCCGGCAGGTCCGGCGACACCCAGCCCGACGTGTGGGTGCCGGACTCCTCCTACTGGCTCGGCAGGGCCAGGGCCGAGGGCGTGGTGAGCGTGCCGGAGAAGGGCACCTCGGTGGCCAGCTCCCCAGTGGTGATCGCGCTGGCCGAGCCGGTGGCCCGGGCACTCGGCTGGCCGGAAGCCAAGGTCGGCTGGGCGCAGCTGTTCGGGCGCGGCGGCGTGCGGATCGGCATCCCGGACCCGGCCCGCAGTCCGGTCGGGGTGTCCGCGCTGCTGGCGGTCAGCGCGATGACCGCCAGGGGCGGCAAGCCGACGCCGGCCACCGTGGCGGCGCTGCGCCAGCTCTCGACCAACGTCTCCGCGTTCTCCTCCGACCTGTTCGGCAAGCTGCCGCAGGCGTCCGACCCGGCCAGCGTGGGCAAGGCACTCGGGGGCTTCCCGGCCAGCGAGCAGAGCGTGACCGCGTACGCCACCAGCCGGCCGGCGGTGGCCGCGGTTCCGGTGTACCCGGAGCCGGCCAGCCCCGGCCTGGACTACCCGTACGTCGTCGGCAGCGGGCTGTCGGAGGCGGTGAACCAGTCCGCGGCCAGGTTCCTCTCGGCGCTTCAGTCGCCGGACGCGGTGCGCGCGCTGACGGCCGCCGGGTTCCGCACCCCCAGCGGCGGCACCGGCCCGGCGTTCCCCGCGGGCGAGGGCATCAGCACCGACATCATGGCCCCGGTGCCGCTGCCGGACGCCGGTGCCGTGGCGCAGACGGTGATCATGTGGTCCACCCTGACGCTGCCCAGCCGGCTGCTGGCGGTCGTCGACGTCTCCGGCTCGATGGGCGATGACGTGCCGGGCACCGGGCAGACCCGGCTGCAGCTCACCCTGTCCGCCGCCCAGCAGGGCCTCGGCCTGTACTCCGACGACTCCCAGATCGGGCTGTGGGCGTTCTCCACCAACCTGGACGGCAACCGGGACTACCGGGAGCTGGTGCCGATCGGGCCGCTGTCCACCCAACGGGCCGGGCTGGCCGCCGCGATCGCCAGGGTGCAGGTCAAGCGGGGCGGCGCCACTGGGCTGTACGACACCGTGCTGGCCGGGTACCAGCAGGTCAGCCGGAACTGGGATCCGGCCAGGTCGAACGCCCTGCTGGTCTTCACCGACGGGCAGAACGAGGACCCGTCCGGCATCAGCCGTGACCGGCTGTTGTCGGAACTGAAGAAGCTGTACAACAAGGACAAACCGGTGCGGATCGTGTTCCTCGGGCTCGGCCCGGACGTGAACGCCGAGGAGCTGAGCGCGATCGCCAACGTCACCCACGGCCTGGCCATCGTCAGCCGGGACCCAGGCCGGATCCGCGACATCTTCCTGCAGGCACTCGCGGTGCGGCCCTGCCAGCCGCCGAACTGTTGATCCGGTAGGATCCCCGTCGGTCCGGATTGGGGGCAATCCGGGCGGGCTGCGCGAGCGTGCCGGGACGGTCACGGTGGGTACTGTCAGTACTGCGGACAACAATAAGGCCGAACGACGCGTCTGTTGGTGCGAGGAGCGAGTGCATCCGGTATCGGCGCCGGGTGGCCGTCAGTGGGGAAGAAGGTAGGTCTGGCATGTCCGTTGAGGCTCCGGTCGGCCGACGGAAGGCCAAGCTGGCGCTCGCAGCGCTGGTGCTGGCCGCGGCCACCGCCTGTTCGGGCGGCTCGGGCGGCGGCGGCTGGCTGGGCGGCTCCGGCGACGGCGGCACCACGGGCAGCCGGACCCCGTCGGCACCGCCCGCGGCGGTGGCGATGACGCCGAAGGCCGGCTCGACGAACCTCTCCCCGGTCACGCCGGTCACCGTGCGGGCCTCCGACGGCACGCTCGACTCGGTGCGCCTGGTCAACGAGACGGGCAAGGTCGTGAATGGCGCCCTGTCCGCGGACCGGACGCGCTGGCGGACCGCCGAGGTGCTCGGCTACAGCAGGACCTACACGCTGAGCGCGGTCGCCACCAACCCCGACGGCAAGCAGACCAACGCAACCTCCACGTTCAGTACGGTCACGCCGGACAACTTCACCATGCCGAGCTTCGGCGTGCTGGAGGGCGGCGGCACGTTCGGGGTCGGCATGCCGGTCACGCTGCACTTCGACGAGCCGATCCCGGACAAGGCGGTCGCGGAGAAGTCGCTGACGGTCACCACCACCCCGAAGGTGGCCGGCTCGTGGTACTGGATCGACGACCAGAACGTGCACTACCGGCCGCAGAAGTACTGGACGGCCGGCACGAAGGTCTCGGTGCAGGCCAAGGTGTACGGCGTCAACATGGGCGACGGGCTGTACGGGCAGGCCGACAAGTCGGTGTCGTTCACCATCGGGCGTAGCCAGGTGGCGGTCATCAACAACGACGCGCACATGATGACCGTCTACCTCAGCGGCCGGAAGGTCCGCTCCATCCCGGTCAGCATGGGCCGCGGCGGCACCATCAGGGTCAACGGCCGGACCATCGACTTCTGGACCCGCAGCGGCCCGCACGTCGTGCTGGAGAAGTACAAGGTGCGGGAGATGAGCTCCGCCTCGTACGGGCTGCCGGTGGACTCCCCGCTGGGGTACAAGGAGAAGATCCCGCTCGCCACCCGGGTCTCCGGCGGCGGTGAGTTCGTGCACGCCGCCTCGTGGTCGGTGGCCGACCAGGGCTACCGCAACGTCTCGCACGGCTGCATCAACATCTCGCCGGCGAACGCGCAGTGGTTCTACACCACCTTCCGGTACGGCGACATTGTGGACATCCGGGGCACTCCGATCAAGCTCCCCCTGACCGACGGGCTCGGCGACTGGGGGCTGTCCTGGGCGGAGTGGCTGAAGGGCAGCGCCCTGCGGTAGGGCGTCGCCGGACCGGACCGGGGGCGTAACGTCGGAGAAACAGCGGGCTCGCACACTGGGCCCGTGCGCTTCGAAGGCGACGGGAGACCCCCGGAGATGGACCGTCAACAGGAGTTCGTGCTGCGCACGCTGGAGGAGCGTGACATCCGGTTCGTCCGGCTGTGGTTCACCGACGTGCTCGGGTTCCTGAAGTCGGTGGCGGTCGCGCCGGCCGAGCTGGAGGGCGCGTTCGCCGAGGGCATCGGCTTCGACGGGTCGGCCATCGAGGGCTTCGCCCGGGTGTACGAGTCGGACATGATCGCCCGCCCGGACCCGGCCACGTTCCAGATCCTGCCGGCCCGCGGCGGCGAGCCCAGCGACACGGCCCGGATGTTCTGCGACATCCTGATGCCCGACGGGTCGCCGTCCTGGGCGGACCCGCGGCACGTGCTGCGCCGGGCGCTGGCCCGCGCCTCGGACATGGGGTTCACCTTCTACACCCACCCGGAGATCGAGTTCTTCCTGCTCAAGGAGGACCCCGAGTCCGGCCGGCCGCCGCGCCCGGTGGACTCCGGCGGGTACTTCGACCTGACCACGCACGACGTGGCGCACGACTTCCGGCGGATGGCCGTGTCGGCGCTGGAGACGCTGGGCATCTCGGTGGAGTTCAGCCACCACGAGTGCGCGCCCGGGCAGCAGGAGATCGACCTGCGGTACGCCGACGCGCTGTCCACCGCGGACAACGTCATGACGTTCCGGCACGTGGTGAAGGAGGTGGCACTGGCGCAGGGCGTGTACGCCACGTTCATGCCGAAGCCCTTCACCGACCAGGCCGGCTCCGGCATGCACACCCACCTGTCGCTGTTCGAGGGCGACCGGAACGCCTTCCACGACCCGGCCGACGCGCTGAACCTGTCCAAGACGGCGCGCTCGTTCATCGCCGGCCTGCTCCGGCACGCCCGGGAGATCACCGCGGTGACCAACCAGTGGGTGAACTCCTACAAGCGGCTGTTCCCGATGGCGTACCACGGCAGCCCGGTCAGCGAGGCGCCGGCGTACGTGTGCTGGGGCCACCTGAACAGCTCCGCGCTGGTGCGGGTGCCGATGTACAAGCCTGGCAAGGCCAACTCCACCCGGATCGAGGTCCGCTCGCTCGACCCGGCCTGCAACCCGTACCTGGCGCTGGCGGTGCTGCTGTCCGCGGGGCTGACCGGCATCGAGTGCGAGTACGAGTTGCCGCCGGGCGCCGAGGAGGATGTCGGCCTGCTGACCGGCGCCGAGCGGCGCGCCCTGGGCTACCCCGACCTGCCGCACAACCTGGCCGACGCGCTGCGTGCCATGGAGGAGTCCGAACTGGTGGCCGAGACCCTCGGCGAGCACGTGTTCGACTTCTTCCTGCGCAACAAGCGGGCCGAGTGGATGGACTACCGGGCGCGGGTCACCCCGTACGAGCTGGCACGGTACCTGCCGGCGCTGTGATATGTACGCGGGCGGCGCTTCGCGCCAGCCCGCCGCCTGGTCGGGTCTAGAACCCCCGGTCGCAGAACCGGTTGGGTGCTGCCCGCGGGAAGCGGCGGGCGCATGCGGGGGTTTGTGCTGGGAGACCGTTCTGCGACGAAGGGACCCCTTGGTGTCTGTCAGCGACAGCGGCACGTTCTCCATCGGTGGCGACCTCCCGGTGCGCCGGCTCGGCTACGGCGCGATGCGGATCACCGGCCCGGGCGTCTGGGGGCCACCGGCAGACCACGACGAGGCGGTGCGGGTGCTGCGCCGGGCCGCCGAGTTGGGCGTCACGTTCATCGACACCGCCGACTCCTACGGGCCGTACGACTCCGAGGAGCTGATCCGCGAGGCGCTGCACGACGGCTCCGGGTACGGCGAGGTGGTGGTCGCCACCAAGGGCGGCTTCACCCGGCAGGGCCCGGACCGGTGGGGGGCGGTGGGGCGGCGCGAGTACCTGCGCCAGTGTGTGTTGATGTCGCTGCGCCGGCTCGGGCTGGAGCGCATCGACCTGTGGCAACTGCACCGGATCGACCCGCGGACGTCGCACGAGGAGCAGTTCGGCGCGATCGCGGAGTTCGTGAAGGAGGGGCTGGTCCGGCACGTCGGCCTGTCCGAGGTCGGCGTGGCGGAGATCCAGGCCGCGCAGGCCGCCGGGCTGACCGTCGCCAGCGTGCAGAACCTCTACAACCTGGCCAACCGGCAGTACGAGGAGGTGCTGGACTTCTGCGCCGCGAACGGCATCGCGTTCATCCCGTGGTTCCCGATGGCGGCCGGGACGCTGGCCCACCCCGGGGGCCCGCTGGAGGCGGTCGCGCGGCGGCATCCGGGGGCCACCACGGCGCAGCTCGCGCTGGCCTGGCTACTGCGGCGTTCCCCGGTGATGCTGCCGATCCCGGGCACCGGCTCGGTGGCGCACCTGGAGGAGAACTGCGCCGCCGCCGACCTGACGCTGTCCGAGGAGGAGTTCACCGACCTGACCGCAGCGGCGTAGCCGCCGAGGCGGCCCGCCCGGGGTGGCGGCCCTGCCGCGGCGACCAGCCCGGGGTGGCGACCCGCCCGGGGTCTGCCGCGCCGGCCCGCCCGGCGGTGGCGCCTGCCGCGGCGGCTGTCAGCCCGAGGCGGGCAGCCGGCGCCGGTGCAGCCGGGCGGCGTACTGGATCAGCACCTGCTCGATCAGCCCCACCAGCACCTCCTTGACCGACTGCCGGTAGCGCGCGTCGCAGGGCACGACCGGGATCGAGTGGTCCACGCCGAGCGCCTCCCGCACCTCTTCCATGGCGAAGCGCTCGGCATCCTGGAAGTGGTTGACCGCGACCAGGAACGGCACCGACCGCTCCTCGAAGTAGTCCAGCACCGGGTAGCAGTCCTCGATCCGGCGGGTGTCCGCCATGATCACCGCACCCAGCGCGCCTTCGGCCAGGTCGTCCCAGAGGAAGGTGAACCGGTCCTGCCCGGGCGTGCCGAACAGGTACAGGATGATGTTGCGGTCGAGCGTGATCCGGCCGAAGTCCAGCGCCACCGTAGTGGTGGTCTTGTGCGGCAGCACGGAGGCGTCGTCCACCCCGATCGACGCCTCAGTCATGGCCGCCTCCGTCACCAGTGGCTCGATCTCCGAGATCGCCCCGATGAACGTGGTCTTGCCGACGCCGAAGCCACCGCTGATCACGATCTTGACCGCGGTGGGGGCGCCGACCGCGGCCGGCGCGTGGTGTTCAGAGCTCCCGTACAAGGTCTCTGATCCTCTCGATGATGTTGATCGGCAGTTCGGCGGGCTCCTGCAGTGCGACAAGGTTCTCCGCGGCGAGGTCGGCGATCAGGACGCGAGCCACCCCGAGGGGTACCCCGAGGCCGGCGGCCACCTCGGCGACCGACAGCGGCCGCTGGCACAACTCGACGATGCGCCGCCGCTCGTACTTCAGCGGCGCGGACAGCACCGCCGGCGACGCCAGGATCTGCGTCTCGATCCGCAGCCCGTCGTGCAGCGGGCGGGTGCGGCCCTGGGTCAGGATGAACGGCCGCAGGAAGGCATCATCGCCGGACGGGTCGTCAGGCGGGTCGCCCTCGTCCTTCGGTCCCGGCGGGACCCAGGCCGCGGCGGAACCGCCCGGTACCAGGTCGCCGTCGGGCGCCGGGGCGAACCAGGCCTGCGGATCCCAGGTCTGCATCAGCGGCGGATCCGGCGGGCGCGGAGGGTTGGTCATTGCTCGGCTCCGCGCTCGCTCCGCTCCTCGGGCACGCGGTTCCAGCGCTTGGATCGATGATCCGGCAGGGCGTGCCCTGCGATGCTCACTCGCTGTCGCCTCGCGGTGTTTATCTGCTCGGCTCCGCGCTCGCTCCGCTCCTCGGGCACGCGGTTCCAGCGCTTGGATCGATGATCCGGCAGGGCGTGCCCTGCGATGCTCACTCGCTGTCGCCTCGCGGTGGTCATTGCGGTAGCGACTCCCGCAGCTCGGAGATCAGCGCCGGGGTGAGCAGGCCACCGGCCCGGTCGATGAGCACCGCGATCTCGTAGCCGATCAGCCCTACGTCGCACTGGGCGTCGGCGAGCACCGCGACGCAGCTCCCATTGTTGATCATCGACACCAGGAGGAAGCCGCGCTTCATCTCGATCATGATCAACTTGAGGCCGTCGAAGTCGTAGTTGCGGGCCGCGCTGCGCGCCAGGCTGGCCAGCCCGGAGACCAGCGCGGCCAGCCGGTCCGCGGCGGTGCGGTCCAGCCCTTCCGACATCGCGATCAACAGCCCGTCGGAGGACACCGCCACCGCGTCCCGCACCCCGTCGGTGGTGCGCACGAAGTTCACCAGTAGCCAGTTGAAGGTATGTGGGCTTGCGTGCAGCTCGGCGGTCACGCGGGTCCTCCTGGCCCGTTCTGGTGCTGGTGGTTGCCGGTCTGGTCAGAACTGGTCTGGCCGGACGCCGGCTGGTGCGCCCGCGACTCGCCGCGCTCGTGGCCGCCGCGGAACGCGGACAGCATCTGGCGGATCTCCTCGGGCGACCGCTCCGGCCCCCGCAGGTCGGGCCGCTCGGCCGACCGGGCCGGTGGGTCCGGCAGAGCCGGTGGGTGACCGGCGGTCGGATGGCTGACCCGCGGGCCGGCCGGCGTACGGTCGGCCGGCCGCACCCGCTTGACCAGGCCGTTGCGGGTGCGCAGCGAGTCCGCCGGGGGTTGGCCGTTGCGGCCGGCGGGCTCGCGGTCCGCCGGCAGGAACGTCTCGGCGGCCGGCGGGGACGAGAACGCCGGGGTGGCCGCCGGGCCCGGGGTGGGCGCGGGGCCGAAGGCGGCCGCGGGCGGGATGGACACCGCCGGGATGGCAGGGCTCGGCGGAGCTTGCGGCGTGGCGGGGCGCGGCGGAGCTTGCGGCGGCGCGGCCGGGGCGGCCGGGGCGGCCGCCGGGGGACCGGCCGGTGGCTGGCCGGACGCCGCGGAGGGATGTGTCGCCGCGGAAGGATGTGTCGCCGCGGACGGCGCGGTTGTCGCCGCCGGGGTGTGCGTCTGAGCGGGGGGTGTGGTGGTCGCCGGGTCGTTCCGGGCGGCGTCGGCGCCGGCCAGATCGTCACGGCCCGGGGTGACCTGACGCTGGCCCGGCCGCCGCGGCCGGTGCGCGGTGCCGTAGGACGGCGCGGTCAGCGCCTCGGCGGCCGGCGCCCGCCTTGGCTCGGGAACGGGCACGGGCGGCGGCGCGGTTGCCGCCGTCGGCACCGCGTACCGGACCGGCGGCTGCTCGCCCGTGGCGGCTTCGGCCGGCTGGTCCACCCGCGCGGTCGGGCCGGTGCCCGGCACGGCCAGCACATCCGCCGGCAGCAACACCCGCGCGGTGATCCCGATGACCGGCGACGGGGACAGTTCCACCTCGGCGCCCAGCCGCTGCGCCAGCCGACCGACCACGTAGTGCCCGAGGAACCGGGTCGGCGCGACGATGAAGTCCTGCTCGCCGCGCAGCCGGGCGTTGGCCCGGGCCAGCATCTCCCGGCTCATCCCGACGCCCTGGTCCACCACGACGAGCAGGTACTTCGTGCCGACCCGCCGGCCGTACACCTCGACCTCCACGTCGGGCGGCGAGAACGACAGCCCGTTCTCGATCAGTTCGGCCATCATGTGCGCCACCTCGGTGACCACCGAGCCGTGGATCAGCGCTTCGTCCACCCGGCGCAGCATGACCCGCCGGTACTCCTCCACCTCCGACACCCCGGCCCGGACCACGTCGGTCACCGACAGCGGCTCCGACCAGGGCCGCGGGCTGGACCGGCCGACCAGCACCAGCAGGCTCTCCGCGTTGCGGCGCATGCGGGTGGCCAGGTGGTCCAGCTCGAACAGGTTGGCCAGCGCGGACGGGTCCAGCTCCTCCTGCTCGAACTCGCTGATCAGCCCGAGCTGGCGGCGGACCAGGTTCTGGTTGCGGCGGCCGAGGTTCGCCAGCGACTCGGTGGTGTTCCGGCGGATCATCGCCTGGTCGCCGGCCAGCGCCAGGGCGGTGCTCTGCAGCCGGTCCAGCGCCAGCGCCACCGACCTGGCCTCGGCGCCGGCACGGGCCGGCACGGTCACCGGGGTCACGTCCGGTCGGTGCTCCTCGTCGGCGGTCTGCAGCGCGGCCACCGCCTCCGGCAGCCGCCGGGTGGACACGTCGTCGGCCTCCCTGGCCAGCGCGCGCAACGGGCCGCTGACCGACCGCGCCGCCGCCACCACCAGCAGGATCTCTGCGGTCATCTCCAGGCCGGCCAGCAGCAGGAACCCGATCAGCGTACGGGTGGCCGAGTGCTGCAGTTCGCCGGCCCGGCGGGTGACGTCGGCGCCGACCGACTGCTGCACGGTCCGCATCTGGTCGATGACCGCGGTCATCTGTGACCACCACTCCACCGAGTCCACCCGCCTGGTCAGCGGGCCGCCCGGGGAGTTGGTGGCCACCGCCTCCGCGCTCGATGCCTTGACGGCCGCGGTGGATCGCAGCGCCGCGTCCAGCCGGCCACGCTGCTCCGCCGTGGCGAACCGGCCGTACTCGGTCAGTGCCGCGGTCTTGCCGCCGCGGATGTCGGCGAACCTCAGGTACTCGCCCTCGGCGAACCGGCCCGCCGAGAACACGCCGTTGAGGAAGCCGCGCTCCTGGCCGGTGTACTCCTTGGCGTCGCCGAGCGCGTACAGCGCCTGCAGGTCGTGCCGCAGCTCCGGGTCCTGCGCCTGGTTCAGCCCCAGGTCCAGTTTGTTCAGCGCGGCGATCGCGTCGGTGTAGAACCCGAATGTGGTGGGCCGCTTGGCCCGGCCGTTGTCGACGTTGCCGCGCAGCGCGGCAACGTCGACCAGCTTGCCCAGGGCGGCCCGGACCGCGTTCGCGTCGCCGTCCCGCCGGCCGGACAGGGTGCGCTCCAGCGTGGCCAGCGCGCCGTCGGTCTGGATGCGGGTGTTGCTGACCTGCAGCCGGAACCGTTCCTCGCCGCCGAGCAGCCCGTTGGTCAGCCCGCGCTCGCGTTGCAGCAGGTGCACCGCGTCCTGTACCTGCAGTGCCAGCCGGACCGTGCCCTCGGTCGAGGCGGCGGACCGGTACACCCCGATCTGCCGCGACACCATGATGCCGATCAGCAGCAGCATCATGGTCAGCGACAGCGCCAGGATCCGGCCCAGCCGGCCGCGGATGGAGCGCGGCCGGCTGAGCCCCGAGGCGGTCAGCCGGCGTCCGGGCGGGTCGGCCTCCGGCGCCACCGGGGGCGCCTGCGAGGAGTAGGCCGCGGCATCCGGGAGCGTGGCCGGTGTGGGCCCGGCGCTCCGGCCGTCGACGGCCTCGGGTAACGCCACCCGATGACGTGCGGTCACGAGACCTCCGGTTCGCTCACTCCGCGCATTACTTCGCTTACTCCGCGCACTATCCGGCACAGGGCCGCATCCGGCTGCGGACGGCGGCGACCCAATGGTCGCCCACTCCACCGCCGGGGCGTTCCCGCATCAGGAATCGGCGCAGCCTACCCAACTCGTTGCCGGCAAATCCAGTCGGCCACGCGGCCAAATACCTGAGCCGCCGTCGGACACGGATTTCACCTGTTCGGGGGATGGCCCCCAGAGGGGTGACGTGGTGTATATGCGGGTCCGGCGACGAATTCGAACACGTAGGCGAAGCCGTTGTCGGTGCCCTGCCGGGCGCTGGGAGTGGGTGCCGGCCGCCACCATTCCGCATGCACGCTCCGTGGCAATACTGCCGGATATGTGCAAATTGACTGCGGAGAGTGACCGGCTTTGGTGGGCTTTCGGCGGTCCGGCCGGCAGTCTGTGAGCCTCCCTCAGCAATGGCTGCCCCAGCATCTGCATTGCCGACCGTCGGTGTTTGCCGAGTCACTCGAGGTGGTGATACCGTGCGGCGCCCCCATTCCCATTCCCACCAGACAGGGCTGCCCTCCCTTGACATCGTCCTGCCTGTCCGCGCCCGTCCGGCCGCACCATTCCGGGTCGTGCCGGCCGTTCTTTCCGGCGCCCATTCCCGCATTGCTTCCTGCCATCCGAAGAATGGCCGCCGGTGGGTGCCGGTGACGGCCGTCGGCACCCACTGCCCGTACTGCGCCCTGCAGTGCGGGATGACCGTCACCGCCGGGCCGCGGCCGGCCGTCGGCGCCCGGGACTTCCCGGTCAACGGTGGCGGGCTGTGCCAGAAGGGCTGGACCGCGGCGGAGTTGCTGACCTCGCCGGCGCGGCTGACCACCCCGCTGATGCGGGACTCCTCCGGTGCGCTGCGCCCGGCGGCCTGGGACGAGGCGCTGGAGGAGGTGGCGACGCGGATCCGCGCGCTGCAGCACCGGCACGGCCACGACGCGGTCGGGGTCTTCGGCGGCGGTGGGCTCACCAACGAGAAGTGCTACCTGCTCGGCAAGTTCGCCCGGGTCGCGCTGCGCACCTCGCAGATCGACTACAACGGCCGGTTCTGTATGTCCTCGGCCGCGGCGGCGGGGCTGCGCGCGTTCGGGTTGGACCGCGGCATGCCGTTCCCGGTGACCGACCTGGCCGGCGCCGACGCGGTGGTCCTGGTCGGTGCGAACGTGGCCGAGACGATGCCGCCCTTCGTCCGGCACCTGGCCCGGGCCAGGGAGCGGGGCGGCCTGGTGGTGATCGACCCGCGGCGCACCGCAACCGCCGAGCTGGCCACGCTGCACCTGCGTCCGGCCCCGGGCACCGACCTGGCGCTGGCCCTCGGGCTGCTGCACGCGGCGGTCGCCGACGGGCTGGTCGACGAGGGGTACGTGCGGGAGCGGACCACCGGGTTCGAGCAGGCGTGGCGGGTGGCCGCCGGCTGGTGGCCGGAGCGGGTCGAGCGGGTCACCGGGGTGGCCGCCGCCGACCAGCGCGCCTGCGTGCGGATCCTGGCGCAGGCGGCCAGTGCCGCTGCCGGGCGCCGCGGCGGTACGGATCTGCCGGGGGCCGGCGGCACCGACCTGCCCGGGACCGGCCGTACCGATCTGCCGGGGATCGGCGGCACCGACCCGGCGGGGGGTGCCTACCTGCTGACCGGGCGTGGCACCGAGCAGCACGCCACCGGGACGGACACCGTCTCGGCCTGGATCAACCTGTGCCTGGCGATCGGGCTGCCGGGGCGGCCGGGCTCCGGGTACGGCTGCCTGACCGGGCAGGGCAACGGGCAGGGCGGGCGCGAGCAGGGGCAGAAGGCGGACCAGCTACCCGGGTACCGGCGGATCGACGACCCGGCCGCCCGTGCCCACGTCGCCGCCGTCTGGGGGGTGGACGCCGCGGCGCTGCCCGGCCCGGGGCGGTCCGCGTTCGAGCTGCTGGACAGCCTCGGCGCACCGAACGGCCCGCGCGCGCTGCTGGTGTTCGGCAGCAACGTGGTCGTGTCCGCGCCGGCCGCCGCGCGGGTCGCCGACCGGCTGGCCGCGCTGGACCTGCTGGTGGTCGCCGACGTGGTGCTGTCGGAGACGGCCGCGCTGGCCGACGTGGTCTTCCCGGTGACCCAGTGGGCGGAGGAGGAGGGCACCATGACCAACCTGGAGGGGCGGGTGGTGCTGCGCCGCCGGGCCGTTGCCCCGCCGCCGGGGGTGCGTAGCGACCTGGACGTACTGCACGGGCTGGCCACCCGGCTGGGCCAGCCGGCGGACCGCTTCCCGACCGCGGCCGAGGAGGTCTTCGCCGAGCTGGGCCGGGCGTCCGCGGGCGGTCCCGCCGACTACTCCGGGATGAGCTACGCCCGGCTGGGCGACGGCGAGGCGCTGTACTGGCCGCTGCCGGCGGCGGGGCCGGGCGCCCCGCACCCCGGCACCCCGCGGATGTTCCTGGACCGGTTCCGGCACCCCGACGGCCGAGGTCGGTTCGTTGCCGTGCAGCACCGCGGGCCGGCCGAGGAGGTGGACGCCGAGTACCCGCTGCGGGCCACCACCGGCCGGGTGCTGCAGCACTACCAGTCCGGCGCGCAGACGCGGGCGGTGCCGGAGCTGGCCGCCGCGGTGCCGGAGGCGTTCGTGGAGGTGCACCCGGACACCGCCGCCCGCGCCGGGCTGGCCGACGGCGCGCTGGCCGACGTGGTGTCCCGCCGCGGGACGGTGCGGGCCCGGGTGCGGTACGTGCCCTCGATCCGGACCGACCTGGTCTTCCTGCCGTTCCACTTCCCCGGCGCCCAGCGGGCGAACCTGGTGACCAACCCGGCGCTGGACCCGACCAGCCGGATGCCGGAGTTCAAGGTGTGCGCGGTCCGGCTCCAGCCCGCCGCCGCCGACCCGAACGGGCCGCAGTGACCGCGCGGCACGTGGTGGTCGTCGGGTACGGCATGGCCGGGGCGCGGCTGGCCGAGGAGATCCGGCTCCGCGACCCCGATGCCGAACGGGTGGAGCTGACCGTGCTCGGCGCGGAGCCGCACGTCGCCTACAACCGGGTGCTGCTGTCCACCGTGGTGGCCGGCTCGCTGGACACCCACGCGGTGCGGCTGCACGGGCCGGACTGGGGCGGCCGGCACCGGGTGGACCTGCGGCTGGGCACCGGGGCCACCCGGATCGACCGGGGCCGGCGCCGGGTGGAGCTGACCGGCGGGCGAACCGCGCGGTACGACGCCGTGGTGCTGGCCACCGGCAGCCGGCCGTGGATCCCGCCCACCGCGGGGCTGGCCGGCGAGGACGGCCGGCTGGCCGCGGGCGTGCTGCAGTTCCGCACCCTGGAGGACTGCGAGCGGATCATCGCGGCGGCCGGCGGCGGGGTGCCGGTTGCGGTGCTCGGCGGCGGCCTGCTCGGGCTGGAGGTGGCCCGGGCGCTGGCCGGCCGGGGCAACCCGGTGACCGTCGTGCACCCGCTGCGGCACCTCATGGAACGCCAGCTCGACCCGGCCGCCGGGCGGGTGCTGGCCCGGGTGCTGGCCGGTACCGGGATCCGGTTCCGGCTGGGACGCACCGCCGCGAAGTACCTGCCGGGCTGCGGCCTGGAGCTGGACGACGGCAGCCAGGTGGACGCCGGCCTGGTGGTGGTGTGCGCCGGCGTGCGGGCGGAGACCGCGCTGGCCCGGGACGCCGGCCTGGTGGTACGGCAGGGCGTCGCGGTGGACGACGCGCTGCGCACCTCCGACCCCAGCGTGCACGCGATCGGTGACTGCGCCCAGTACCCGGGCACGGTCACCGGGCTGGTGCAGCCGGCGTGGGACCAGGCCGCCGTGCTCGCCGACCTGCTCACCGGCGCCGACCACACGGCACGCTACCGCGGCACCGCGGCGGTGACCCGGTTGAAGGCGCGCGGGGTGGAGCTGGCCGCGATGGGCGAGGTGCACGCCGAGGCCGATGTCGACGCCGACCCGGGTGCCGGCGCCGCTGCCGAGGACCCGGAGGTGCTGTGCGTGCAGGATCCGGTCCGCGGCCGGTACGGCAAGTTGGTGCTGCGCGGCGGCCGGGTGACCGGGGCGATCCTGCTCGGGCTGCCGGACGCCGCCGCCACCGTCACCGGGTTCTTCGACCAGGGCATGCCCGCCCCCGCCGACCGGCTGGCGTTGCTGCTCGGCCGGGCGCTGCCCGCCGCGACCGCGCCCCCCGGCCCCGCCGAGCTGCCGGCCGGCGCGGTGGTGTGCCAGTGCAACACCGTCACCAAGGCGCACCTGGTGGCCGCGCACCGGGCCGGCGCGGCGAGCGTCGGGGAGCTGGTGGCGCGCACCCGGGCCGGCGCCGGCTGCGGGAGCTGCCGGGACGCGGTGCAGAGCCTGGCCACGTGGCTGGCCGGACGGGACGGTGACGCCGACCCGGGATGACCACCCAGCTCGACCTCACACGGAACGACACCGAGAACGGATGGGTAGTTGGTGAGATGACGAAGAAAACCGCCAAGAACGCCGTGGTCGGGGGAACGGACGCCGCGGGCACCGGCACGGTGGCCGACGCGCCGGAGACGGCGGCCGCCGCGCAGACCCCGGAACCCGCGACAGCCGACGTCCAGGAGCCGACCGCGGCCGCGGACGCGCCGCAGGCCGCGGCAGCCGGCGGCGCCGTGGAGTCCCCGACCGGCGAACGGGCCGGGGAACCGGCAGCGCGATCGGGCGCGGAATCGGGTTCGGGATCGGGCCGGGGATCGGGCGCGGCCGGGGGCTCCGCCGGGGGATCGGGCGCGGCCGGGGGAAAGGGCGCGGCAGGCGGCTCGGCCGGGCGACCGGGCGTGGCGGGCGGCTCGGCCGGGGGACCGGGCGCTGGGCAGCGAGGCGGCCGTGGCTGGATCGAGCAGTGGCGGCCCGAGGAGGAGTCGTTCTGGGCCGGTAGCGGCCGCCGCGTCGCCACCCGGAACCTGATCTTCTCCATCTTCGCCGAGCACCTGGCGTTCTCGCTCTGGTCGATCTGGAGCGTCGTCGTGGTGAGCCTGCCGGCCGCCGGCTTCCACTTCAACGTCGGCCAGCTCTTCTGGCTGGTCTCGATGCCGAACCTGCTCGGCTCGGCGCTGCGGCTGCCCTACACCTTCGCCGTGCCGCGCTTCGGCGGCCGGAACTGGACCGTGATCAGCACGCTGCTGCTGCTGATCCCGAGCATCATGCTCATCGTCGCGGTCACCAGCCACGCCTCGTACGGCTTCTTCCTGCTCGCCGCGGCGACGGCCGGCCTGGGCGGCGGCAACTTCGCCTCCTCGATGGCCAACATCTCGTTCTTCTACCCGGAGTCGCGCAAGGGCTCGGCGCTCGGCTTCAACGCCGCCGGCGGGAACATCGGCGTCGCGGTCGGCCAGCTCCTGGTGCCGATCCTGATCAACATCGGCACCGGGGTGCACATCGCGTACGCCGGGATGTTCTACGCGCCGCTGGTGATCATCGCCGCGGCCTGCGCGCTGCTGTTCATGGACAACCTGCGTACCGCCACCTCCGACTTCGCCGCGCAGGCGGCGGCGGTCCGGCGGCGCGACACCTGGGTGATGTCGTTCCTCTACATCGGCACCTTCGGCTCGTTCATCGGGTACTCCTTCGCCCTGCCGCTGCTGATCAAGACCCAGTTCCCGCACGTGCACGGCAGCTACTACGCCTGGATGGGCGCGCTGGTCGGCTCGCTGGCCCGGCCGTTCGGCGGCTGGCTGTCGGACCGGGTCGGCGGCGCCCGGGTGACCCTGTGGAACTTCGTCGCGATGGGCGTCGCGGCGGGGCTGGTGGTGGCCGGCGAGCGGTCCGACAGCTTCCCGATGTTCTTCGGGTTCTTCCTGGTGCTGTTCGTGACCAGCGGCATCGGCAACGGCTCGACGTACCGCATGATCCCGGCGATCTTCGCCCGCCGCGCCGCACAGCAGGCCGCGGGCGGCGCCGACCGGGAGGAGGAGATGCGCCGGGCACGCCGCGAGGCGGCCGCCACGATCGGCATCGCGTCCTCGATCGGCGCGTTCGGCGGCTTCGGGGTGACCCGCGCGTTCGCCACCTCCATCGGGCACACCAAGGTCGCCGACGCGGCGTTCTACACCTTCATCGCGTTCTACGCCGTGTGCTTCGTCGTCACCTGGTGGTTCTACCTGCGGCGGGTGCCGGCCGCGGTGAGCGCCGAGCCGGCCGAGCTGCGCGAGCTCGCCCGGGTCTGAACAGCCCGCCGGCCCGGTGCGCGTCCCGGCGCGCACCGGGTCCGGCGGCATGCGCCACCCGACCCGGTGGCGGGGGTTGACAGCGCGGGCGGAGCGGAGTTGCGTGCATTCCGGCCGGTTCGCGCCACCCCTGGAGGTCCCACGTGCGTACCTCGGCTCTGCTCACCGCTGCCGCACTGGTCTTCGGCGCCATGGCCGCCACCTCGCCGGCGGGGGCGGCGCCCGCGGTGCCAGCGGCGCCCGCGGCCGAGCATCCCCCGTTCCCCGGCCTGCCCGGCGGCGTCGACCCGGAGCGGTCCACCGTGCTGGACTTCCAGCACGCCATGGACCACGGCCGGCTCACCTCGGTGCAGCTCGTCCGGTTCTACGAGCGGCGGATCGGAGCGCTCAACCCGGCCCTGCACGCGGTCATCGCGGTCAACCCGGACGCCGAGCAGGAGGCCCGGGCCAGCGACGAGTACCGCGGGCAGCACCCCGCCCGCAGCGCACTCGAGGGCATCCCGGTGCTGCTGAAGGACAACGTGGACACCGCCGACCGGGAGGGCACCACGGCCGGCTCGCTCGCGCTGGTGGGGTCCACGCCGGCCCGCGACGCGTTCCTGGTCGCCAGGCTGCGCGGCGCCGGGGCGGTGATCCTGGGCAAGGCGAACCTGTCGGAGTGGGCCAACTTCCGGTCCCTGCACTCCACCAGCGGCTGGTCCGCGGTGGGCGGCCAGACCAACAACCCGTACGTGCTGGACCGCAACCCGTGCGGCTCCTCCAGCGGCTCCGGCTCCGCGGTGGCCGCCTGGCTCGCACCGGTCGCGATCGGCACCGAGACCGACGGCTCCATCACCTGCCCGGCCAGCGTGGACGGCATCGCCGGGATCAAGCCCACCCTCGGGCTGGTCAGCCGCAGCGGCGTCGTACCCATCTCGGCCGAGCAGGACACCGCCGGCCCGATGACCCGCAACGTGACCGACGCGGCCGCGCTGCTGTCGGTGATCTCCGGCACCGACCCGGCCGACCCGGCCACCGCGCCGGCCGAGGCGCACCGCACCGACCTGACTCGGTTCCTGGACCGCCACGCGCTGCGCGGCAAGCGGATCGGGGTGTGGATCGACGCCACCGGCGGCGACCCGCAGGTTGACCCGATCTTCGCCCGGACGGTGCAGAAGATCCGCCGGCTCGGCGCCACCACCGTGGACGTCAGCCTCACGTTCCCGGCCGACTTCGGCGACAACGAGTTCGGCGCGCTGCTGGTGGAGTTCAAGCACGACCTGAACGCGTACCTGGCGGCGCGGCCCGGGCCGCACCCGGCCGACCTGGCCGGGCTGATCCAGTTCAACGCCGACCACGCCGCGGCCGAGATGCCGTACTTCAAGCAGGAGATCTTCGAGCTGGCGCAGGCCACGTCGGGCGACCTGAGCGACCCGGCGTACCGGGCCATGCGGGACGGCGCGACGAACGCCGCCAGAGCCGTCATCGACGGGCTGCTGAGCACCCACCACCTGGACGCGATCGTGGCACCGGCGTTCCCGCCCGCGTGGGTCACCGACTACGCGGCCGGCGACACGCTGAGCTGGGGTAGCTCCTCGCCCGCCGCGGTGGCCGGGTACCCGCACGTGGTGGTCCCGATGGGGTTCGTGGGCGAGCTGCCGGTGGGCGTGTCGTTCTTCGCCGGCCGGTGGAGCGAGCCGACCCTGGTCGGCATCGCGTACGCGTACGAGCAGGCCAGCCGCGCGCGCCGCGCCCCGAAGCTGCTGCCGACGATCGGCTGACCGCATCTGACCGGCGCGCCGCGTGCCGAGGCCGCCGCCGATGATCGGCTGACCTGGCCTGACCGCCGCGCCGCGTGCCGAGGCTGCCGCCGATGATCGGCTGACCTGGCCTGACCGCCGCGCCGCGTGCCGAGGCTGCCGCCCAGGATCGGCTGACCTGGCCT
>WNFU01004247.1_pt1 | contig 28683 bp, 29 predicted proteins | sample 5400121 | NCBI WGS metagenome assembly WNFU01 (sample SAMN13153360, study PRJNA577476) | soil metagenome | isolation source: 100 cm soil or saprolite under grassland replicate 1 | place: USA:California | collected 2016-06-15 | reverse complement strand
GGGTCCAGGGCGTTGCCCCACATCACCCGAGCCGTGAGCAAAGCGACCGAGCAGCTCCTCGCTCCCCTCTCAGGCTCGAAGCGGGATGTGTTGCGACGCCTCCTGCTGGAGGTCGCCAATTCACCCGCGGCCGGCCGGGCCGGAAGACCCACCCGGTAGTCACCGGCGCTGCCGAACAGACCCATCGCCGACCGGCCAGCCGGTGAGAGGTGGAAGACCGTGAGCGTCATTCGCTACGAGGGGGCGCGCGGCGTCGTGTGGAGGGTCAAGTACCGCGATGCAAGCGGCAAGCAGGTCATGGAGACCCTGGGCCCGGAGCCACCCTGGAACCGAACCAAGGCCAAGCGCGAACTCACCCTCAGGCTTGCCGACGTCGCCAAGGGCTATAGGAAGCCTGAGAAGGTGACGTTCGACGAATTTGCAAAGCGGTTCCTTGCAATGCATCCGCAAGCCAGGCACCTCAAGCGCTCGACTCGGGACGTGTACGAGAGCAACCTCAGGTGCCATCTGCTTCCTGCCCTCCGCCGATTCCTACTCACCGACCTGGAGGCCCGCCCGGAGATCCTCGACCGGTACATCGCCCAGAAGGCTGGCGAGGGTCTCGCCCCGAAGACCATCCACAACCACCTCCAGCTCCTCTCGGTGATGTTCGTCAGGGCCGTGGCCTGGCGTCTCATCCGCTCGAACCCGCTGATGTACGTGGACCGTCCTCGAGTGGACCAGCCAGAGGTTCGGATCCTCAACGAGGCCGAGATCGCCCGGTACCTCGCGGCCTTCCGGCAGTTCCAGGAGGAGGAGGAGGCAGATGAACGGGAGCGAGTGTTCTGGAGCGACATGCGGGAGCTGGTCATGACGGATCTGGGCACGGCTCTGCGCCGGGGAGAGCTCCTCGCGCTCAGGTGGCGGGCCCTGAATCTCCTGGAGGGAAAGATCGAGGTGCGCGAGGCCCTGGTGCGAGGGGAGTTCACCACCCCGAAGAGCAAGGCGTCCCGACGGGTGATCGAGATCGGCCCGTGGACCCGAGAGGCGCTCGCCGAGCACTGGCAGCATACGGCGTACCGAGAGGACGACGACCTGGTGTTCTGCCACCCGTTCACCGGGAAGCCGCTCGATCCGGGCATGATCAGCAAGCGCTACCTGAAGCCCGCCCTGGCCCGGGCCGGCATCACCAAGCCGTTCCGGCCGTTCCACGACCTCCGGCACACCGCCCTGACGCACGCCGCGGCGGCAGGCAACCCTCAGGCATATGTGCAGTTCAGAGCGGGACATTCCCAAGGCACGATCACCGAGCGCTACATCCACGCCGCGCAGGTGCTGTTCCCCGGTGCGGCCGATAGGACCGAGGAGCGGATGTTCGGCCCGAGGACCCCTTCTGATTCGTAGGCCGCACATAACCAAAGCTCACCCGGTGGCTGACCGTGTCGAGGGATCGTTTCGGCCGACCACCGGCCGTTCGGCAAATCGAGCGCAGCAGAGTCCCTGAAGCGGAACCTCCAGAGCCTCGGTGTCATAGATCACCTTCAACGACTTGTTGTCCCGGAAGTGTCGCCGTTTCGAGCGGACCTGCCCGAACCGAGGGGGACGGAAATGGCCCCGAGACGCTCCGCCTCATCCTCGAGGGCAAATGAGAGACGCGGCGCGGGAGCGGTCGGTGGGCTATCGGCCCCAGGCGCTTTCCGAATACTCGAGTTCCTGGCCGCAGTGGGGGCACACCCGCTCACCGGTGTCAGCGAAGATCCTCCCAGCTTCGCGGGCCGCGGCCTCGGGATCCCGACCGTGGGCTTCATGCAGATGTAGGCAGATGGCCTCACCGTTGTATTCGAAGAACGCATCCAACCAGTCCTGGAAATCGTCTGCGCTCAGCAGATGCTCGTTCTCATCGGACACAAACAGCCCGGTTTTGCGCCAGGCGTAGATCTTGGCCAGATCGATCCCGGCGCGGCGCATTGCCATCTCGCTCATCCGAATGAGCCGTTCCTCTCCCTCCTCGTCGAGAAACCGGGGCTCATCGGCGAAGGGATCGAAGAACACGGGGTCTTCCGGCCGCGGGTCCCTGCCGAAGTGCTTGCGGAAGGATTGGCGCTGTCGTACCAGCGCCCCACGCGCGGAGTCTTCAAACTCCCCCTCCTTGACGACGCTCTTCTGATGACCCTTGGTGATTCTTTTTGCGATGCAAGAACTCACCGTGGCCGTCCCCTTGGTAGAAAGTTGGTAGAAAGTTCCCGGCGTCTCGGCCTCCCGCGCAGCCTAAACATGCCGCCTGACCAGCGGTTTCGTCCGTCGCGGGGGCAGGATTTGAACCTGCGACCTCTGGGTTATGAGCCCAGCGAGCTACCGGACTGCTCCACCCCGCAGACTGATGGTAGCAACGGACATTTGGACCGCCAACCGGGTTACTGCCCGGTCCCCAGGATGGCCGACTGCAGCCCCGAGCCGAACGCGATCAGCGAGAACACCAGGACGACCGTGGCCGCCGCGGTGTGGGTGCGGATGACCTGGGCCATCGTGCGCGCAGCGACGGCGGCGGCGAGCCCGGCGACCCCGAAGAACAGAGCCCTGCTGACCGTTCCCTCGAACAGGCCCATGAAGACCGTGAGGGCACCGAGTGATGCAGCAGCGATGATCAGCCCAGACACCCACGCGGCGTAGGGCGATTCCGTCAGCTCGACAGGCTGTTCCATGGGGATCGCTTCCTTCCGCAACGACCGGGCGCGTCCGTGCCGGATGGCAGGCCACAGGGCCGGTATGCATCAAGAGTACGTTTTCTCCCGGCCGGCGGACCCGCTGAGCGCCGACGGCTATCCGGCGGGCTCGGCCGGGGGTGGCTTCACGAAGCCACCGTCGCCACCTCGGCCTGCGGCTCCCGGGGCTTGCGGAACCTGGAGTAGGCCCAAAACGAGACCGAGGCCAGGCCGAAGGCCAGGAACAGCCCGATGACCGTGAAGATCGGCGTGTTGCCGGTGTGATTCAGGTATCCGCCGCCCGGCCGCAGCAGCAGGTGGACGAAGCCGAACGCCCCCAGAGCGAACGGGATCACCCACAGCGCGCGGTTCCAGGCGAACAGCTTGTGCCCGTCCAGGAACCGCAGGGGCAGCAGCCCGATCACGACCGCCTCCAGCCCCGTGACGAACATCGCCGCGAGGACCGCATCAAGGACCAGGATGCCGAGGCCCGCCCCGGCCTTGTTCGCGGCGTGCGACACGGGGATCCAGGCCAGCCACGCGCCGATGCTCGCCACCAGCAGCACGACGGCCGAGACGAGGACACCCCGGCCCGCCTCCTCCCGCGAGAGCTCCCGCTGGAACGCGGCGCCTGCGATGACCCCGTACAGGTAACCCGGCTGGAAGTGCGCCAGCCGCGACGCAGCCACGCACAGGACGCCCACCACCAGCGAGCCCCCCCAGAAGGCGGATGCGCCCGCGGTCGCCGTGGCGCCGGAGCAACGCGACCGTCGGGAGCTCCGCGACGATCGTCACCGCCATGAGCCCCGCGAGCAGCCCCAGGAACAGCGCCAGCGACCGCCGGTGCAGCCCGAACCCCGGATCGAGGAATCCGTACAGCAGCGCGGACAGCGCGAAGAAGCCCAGGAAGGCAACCGGGCGGAACCCCGGCTTGGCCCTCAGCGCGGCGACCCTCGACGCCACGCCCGGCGACGCCGCAGTTCCCCCGCGACGCCGGAACCATCCCCGGACCTCGTCGTAGTTCTCCTCGAGGGTCGAGTTGAACAGGATGCTCGGGAACAGGATCAGCAGCAGGACCAGGATGGCCAGCAGGGCGCTCCGGGTCACGGCGGCGGCGGACCAGGGAACGCCGTTGACGTCGTCCACGGAGCGCACGAACCGGGACCGGTCCGGGTTCCCCGGGAGGGGCGACGGCCCGCCGCCCGGCGGCGGTCCCCGCCCGCCCTGCGACGCCGTGGGGACGGGACTGGGTGACTCGCTGGGCGTCGCCGAGGGAGACGACCCGCTCGGTGTCGGCGACGCTGTCTTCGACGGCCTCGTCGACGGCGTGGGCGAGACGACCGGGTGGATCGCCGGCGGACCGGTGGGCGGACCCGTCACCGGCGGCGTGGTCCCCGGAGGTGTCGTCGGCGGCGCGGGGGTCGTGGGCGGCGCGGTCGTGGGGGGCGGGGTCGTCGGGGGCGGCGGGGTCGGCGTCGCAACGTCGTCGTCGAGGATCGTGCCCACGCCCGTGCCGTCACCGACGAGCGCATTGCCCACCCCGGTCACGTGCAACGTGAAGGTCTCGTTCGTCTCGTCGGTCAGGTCCCCGACCACGCGAACCACGACCACCGCGCTGGTGTCCCCCGGCGGGAACGTCACGGTCTTCGACACCGAATGGAAGTCCGAGCCCACGGAGGCCGAACCGGCGGCGGTGGCCAGGTCCACCGTCACGGCGAGCGGGCTCCTGCGATCGAGCGAAACGACGAAGTCCGCCGGGTGCGTGCCGGAGTTCCCCTCGGTGACGTTCACGTTGCCCACCGACACCCGGGGCTCCACCACCACCAGTCGGCCCCCGGCGCCGTCCGACCGGACGTCGTAGAACCTCCCGCCGCCCGCCGCCGCTCCCGAGACGGAGCCGAACGCGCCCGACACCGAGGACGCGGTGATCACCCGGAAGGAGTCGCCGAGCGCCGGGGTGAACCCCGGGGCCGTCGCGATCGACAACGTGCCTCCGAGCATCGCCCCGCCGCCCAGCGCCAGGCGGTCGAACCCGGCGCCCGGCATCTTCCGGGCAATCTGGATCGACAAGCTCCCGCCAGCCTGCTGGTAGGAGGCGCCGCCACGGAGGATGCCCGGGGACAGCCCGGGCGCGATCGTGCCGCCGTTCACGTGGATGGGACCGTCGACGGTCCCCAGGCCGCCCACCACGCCTCCATTCACGGTGAACGCGCCGGCGGTCGTCTTGATCACCCCGCTGGGCGACTGCAGCGACGTTCCCCCGGCCGACTGGACGTAGGAGCCCGCGACAGCTGGCTCTTGCCGAGGAGGGTGACCGCGCCGGCCTGGGTCACGGGCCCGGTGACGTCCATCACGGCGCCGCTCTCCACCCGCACGTGGCCCGATCCGGCGTTGGTCAGCCGGGGCATCCGCAGCAGGCCCACCTGTGCGTCGATGCTCCCCGCGTTGACCACGGGGATCCCCAGCGTCGTCGGCCCGGTGCCGGCCTTCTTCACGAGGGAGCCTGCGTTGACGAACGTAGGCACCGCGCCCCCCGCCGTGAACAGCAGGCCGGTGGCCGCGGAATGATCGATGGCCACCACGCCGTCGTTGCGGATGACCACGCCCTGGCCGGTCCTGACGTCTCCTCCCGTCCAGCTCAGCGTCCCTGCGACGGTCAGGTCACGGAGGAGGAACTTCGCCCCCGCTCCCCCAACGCTCACGGTGACGTTCCCCCCGACGAGCGTCCCCCCCGTTCCCACCAGGGGACCCGCGGTGAAGCCGAACGCGCCCGTGATGGTGACGTGGCCCTTGCCTCCCAGGCGGCCGCCCGCGAGGGTCAGGTCCGAGGACTGCGAGGGGGCGCTCGCGTCGGAGACGTCGAGCTCCCCGGCAGAGACGTCGACGCCCTCGTGCGTCTCGATGCTCTTGATCTTCGTGGTGGTGTTGTTCGCGTAGCCCACCGTGATGTCGGGCGTCTGGTTGGAGATGCAGACGTTGTCGTTCGGCCCCGGCAGGCGCGCTCCGGCGCCGCCGATGGGCAGCCAGTTGTTGGCGTCGAACCACGAGTTGGTCCGGCCCCGGCCGACCCAGTTGATGGTCACGGTGCCCGGGCTGCACGGCGAAGCGGCCGCCGGCAACGCGGGGAGCAGCCCGGTGGCGAGAATCGACCCAAGCCGCCAGCTTCCATCGACGTGTCCCTCGTCCCGCGATCGCCGACCCCCGCCCGCGCCCGTGCCCGCCGGTACGGCAGGCTGGAGCGCACAGAACCATCGCTGCGGCGGACGTCGAGACTTCGCACGGGATTTTTCCCCGCGAATGCGGATGGACGGGTGCCTCCAGACGCGGCCGCGGAGCTAGGTCGGGCTCGCCGACGGCGTCGTGGCGGACGGGGTCACGGTCGGCCCGGAGGACGGGGTCGGGCTCGCCGAGCCTGTCGGCGTGGGAGTGGGCACCGGGCCGGTCGCCAGCTCCTGGGCCCGCCGGATGTCCTGCTGGGCGGCGGCGATCTCGGTCTGATAGGTCCCCAGGTCGCCGGCCTTCAGCGCGGCGTCCGCGGCCTGGAAGTGCCGCACGGCGTCCGCGATCAGCGCCTTCACCTGCTGGTTCACGGTCCCCCCGCCGGTGGGTGGCTGGTTCGGCTGCGTCGGCTGCGTGCCGAACGAGTCCGCAATCGCATCGTTCAGGTCGTTGCCGAGCCCCACGATGTTCCCGTGCACCACCACCACCCGCTTCAGCAGGGGGAACGCGCCCTCCTGGGTCCCCTTCACGAACACCGGCAGCACGTACAGGAACCCCTGGTCGATGGGGATGACCAGGAAGTTGCCGAACTCCACCGACGAGCCTCCCCTGCTGAGCAGCGTCCGCTGCTCGGAGAAGTCGGTGTCCGAGTTGATCTGGCCGAACACCTGCAGCGGACCGACGACGTTGGTCCCCGAGGGGAACTCGAACGAGACCAGCTTGCCGTAGTCCGACGGGTCGGACGGCGCCGCCATCCACGCGATCATGTTGTTGCGGCCGGAGGGCGTGAACGGCAGGATCAGCGTGAATTCCTCGCTGGTGTGCCCGGGCAGCAGCATCTGGACGTAGTAGGGACGCAGGGCGGGCTTCGTCTGGTTCTTCGCGGTCGGCACGGACGGGTCACCGGGCAGCGCCCAGAAGTCCTGCTTGCCGTAGAACACGCGGGGATTCTGGACGTGGTAGCTGGCGAACTGGTTGGCCTGTACGGAGAACAGGTCCTCCGGATACCGGAAGTGCGCCACCAGGTCCGGGTTCGCGTCCGCGACGGGCGTGAACAGGTCCGGGAACGCGTTCTGCCAGACCTGGATGATCGGGTCGTTCGGGTCGACCACGTAGTAGGTCATCGCACCGCTGTACGCGTCGACGACCACCTTCACGGAGTTCCGGATGTAGTTGGCCGAGCCCGGCAGCCCGCTGACCGAGCCCAGAGCGACGCTCTGCGAATAGGGATAGAGGTTCGTGGTGGTGTAGGCGTCCTGGATCCATACGAGCCGCCCGTCCACCTCCGCCGCGTAGGGGTCCCCGTCGTACTGCAGGAACGGAGCGGGCTTGGGGATGCGGTCCTGGATCCTCCGGTAGATCAGGACCCGGCTGTCGTTGTGGATCAGCCCGGAGATCAGGAGGTTCACGTCCTTGTACCGCCACGCGAACAGGACCTTGCCGAGGATCCCGCCCATGCGGATCCCGCCGCTCCCCTCGTAGGCGGGGGCCTGCTTCTGCTGCGAGTCCGACTGGTAGTCGAGCTCCCCGGAGCCGGTGTTCACCACGACGAAGGGGACGTCCTGGCGCTCACCGAAGTACACGCGCTGTCCGGTGTCCGCAAGCTGGAAGGGCGCCTGGTTGGGCTGGGGAGGGATGTCCTGCACCAGGAACGCCGGCTCGCCCTGGTCGGTGGCCGTGTTCACCTGGCTGGCCACCGCGCCGAAGCCGTGCGTGTAGACGAGGTGCAGGTTCTGCCATGTCCCACCCGTGCCGGGGATGCCGAGCTGGCTCACCTCCCGCGCCGAGATCATGACGACGCGCTGCGTGTCGCCGACCTTGTACCGGTCGACGTCGACATCCTGGAACTCGTAGTACTGCCGGATCCGCTGCAACGCGTCGTAGTTCTCCTTCAGCAGGCCGGGGTCCCACAGCCGGATATTGCTCACGGTGGCCGAGTTGTCCGTGACGCTCTGTTGGTCGATGTCCTGCGTCGGCGAGACCTGCGTCGACGAGATCTTGTCCAGCCCGAACGCGGCTCGCGTGGCCGCGATGTTGTCCCTGATGTACGGCTCTTCCCGCTGACGCTCCTGGGGGGCCACCGAGAACCGCTGGACGGCGGCCGGGTAGACCGCGCCGATCACGATGGCCACGAGCGCCAGCAGGCCGACCGCGATGGCCGGCGCGGCCCAGCCGCGGAACCGGATGTTCACGAAGAACACGATCGCGCAGATGATCGCGATGATCATGAGGACGGCCAGCGCCGGCTTCTGCGCGTGGATGTCCGTGTACGACGCGCCCTGCACCACCCCGCGCCGGCTGAACAGCAGGTCGAACCTCCCGAGGTAGTAGCCCCACGCCTTCACCAGGACGATCAGTCCCAGCAGCACCGACAGGTGGGCCTTCACCTGCGGGGTGACCCGTTCGGTGGTGGCCTGGAGCCGGATCCCGCCCCACAGGTAGTGGGCGATGGCCACGAGCACGGTGATGCCGACCAAGGCCGAGAACAGCCACCCCTGGACGAAGTGCAGGAACGGCAGCTTGAAGACGTAGAAGGACAGGTCCCGGTGATACACGGGGTCGGTCTGGCCGAACGTGACGCCCGAGGAGTTCCGCCACAGCTGGAAGGTCTGCCACTGCGAGGACGCCCCGATGCCGACGAACAGCGCGATGACGAACGCCAGCCCCGGCAGGATCCACTTGGCATAGGGCTCGATGGCCACCCGGTACCGCTCCACGACCTCCTGCTCGGGGGTGAACGTCCGGAAGGGCGGGATCAGGCGGCGGACGATCAGCAGGTTCGCGTAGAGCACCACGAAGAACAGCGCGCCGAACAGGAATCCCAGCCAGACCTTGGTCCAGAAGACCGTCCAGAAGACGCTCGAGAATCCGACCTCGCGGAACCACAGCAGGTCGATATAGAACCCCGACAGGACGTTGAGGGCGATGACGGCCAGCACGACCACCGCGGCGAGCGCGAGCAGCCAGCGGCGGCGGCGCGTCACGATGCGTTGGGCCACGGTGGTGCGGCTTCCTCTCCCCGCCCGACCTCGGCGCGGCCGGGTCGCCAGAGCCTATCACCGGCCCTCCGGTTTCCTGCACCCACTATCGGCCCCGGAGGTAGCCCAGCGCGTCCCGGAACGTCCGGACCGGAACCAGGCGCATGTCGGTGGGGACCGTCCTCGCCGCGGCCAGGTTGTCGACCGGGACCAGGAAGGCCGTCGCGCCGGCCCGCTCGGCGGCCGCGATCTTGTTCTCGACGCCGCCGATGGGGCCGACGTTCCCCCCCGCGTCGATGGTGCCCGTGCCGGCGATGGTCCGCCCGTCCGTGAGATCCCCCGGCGTCAGCAGGTCGTACAGGCCGAGCGCCCACATCAGGCCCGCCGAGGGGCCGCCGATCTCGCCGCTGGAGATCGACACGTCGAACGGGAAGTTCGGCACGGTCGAGATGCCGATCACCGCGCGGTGCACCCCGCCGCACCGGCGGCGGGTGAGCCGGACGTCGGTGGTCGCCCCCCCCGCCGCCACCCGGATGGTCAGGGGGGAGGACGTCGGGATCCCCTTCAGGACCCGGTCCAGCGTGGGCACATCCGGGATCTCCTGTCCGTTCACCGACTGGATGAGGTCGCCCGGGAACAGCCTCCCGTCTGCGGGACATCCCGATCCCATCGACTCCACGAGCGCGCCGGCGCCGTGGTCCTTCGGGTAGCCCTCCAACCGGGACAGGACCCAGTACGTCGCGTCGATCTTGCTCGTGTCCATCTCCGAGATCGACCGCAGGTCGGCGTGCTGCTGCGTCTCGCCGGGGAACACCAGCAGCGACTCCGGGACCACGCTCTCGGCGGGGTCGCGCCACGCCGCGATCAGCTTAGGGAGGGTCAGGCTCCGGAACGACACCGAAGTCAGGACGAACTTCCCCTCCGAGGGGTACAGGTGCCGCCCCGTCACGTGGATCAGCGGCTCCACCTCGCGCGCCGGCCCCGGGCCCTCGCCGAAGTACGGCAGCGGCACGGCCGAGAGCGCCAGGGCGAACGCGGCAATGGGGATGGCGGCCATGGCCCGGCGAGACACGGAAGCGATCGTACGGAATGCGCGGGAAATGCCAAGGCCGCCGTTCTACAGTGATGGCGTGCTGTGGCTGCTGATCGTCGTGCCGCTGCTGGTGGCGGCCGGGACCTCCGCGCTGCTGGTGTGGCACGAGATGGCGGCGGCCAACGGGACGCGCGGCCGCGGGACCCCCACGGCGGCCGGCTTCGGCCGGGGGGGGCGGGCGACACCGGTCGAGGCCTCCACCGAGCCGGCCCTGAAGACGTTCCTCGAGCCCGACTACTGGCGGCCGCTCTGGGTGCGGGCGCTGCGGATCGGGGCCCTGGCGCTGCTGATGGCCGCGGCGGCTGCCGCTATCGCGGTAGTGCTGTTCACGTTGGGGCGGTGGGCCGGCGACGCGCTCCGGAACTTCGTCTCCAAGGGGTAGGGCTCAGGCCCCCCGGGAGAACAGGAACGACGAGCGGTACCGGCCGTAGTGCTCGAGCATCCGGCCGGCGCCGAGCACCACGGTCTCCAGCGGAGCCTCGGTCACGTGCACCGGCACCTCGCACTCGCGGGCCAGCCGGACCTGGGTCCCTTTCAGCAGCGACCCGCCGCCGGTCAGGAACATGCCGGTCTCCAGCACGTCGTGGGCCAGCTCGGGGGGCGCCTCGGACAGCGAGTCCCGGGCCGCCTCCACGATGATCCGCACCGGCTCGGCCAGGGCCTCGCGGATCTCCTCCTCGGTGACCTCGACAGCCTTCGGCATCCCGGTGGACAGCTCGCGGCCGCGGACCCGGGCCGCGGGGATCCCGCCCGTGGGATAGGCCGAGCCGATGGCCATCTTGATCTGCTCCGCGGTGCGCTCCCCCACCGCGATGCCGTAGGCCTTGCGGACGTGGGCCTGCACGGCGGCGTCCATGTCGAACCCGCCGCACCGCACGGCCTTCCCCGCCACGATCCCGCCCATCGACACCACGGCCATCTCGCTGGTGCCGCCGCCGATGTCCACGATGAGGTTCCCGATCGGCTCGTGCACCGGGAGGTTGGCGCCGATGGCCGCCGCCAGCGGCTCATCGACCAGCACCACGTCGCGGGCCCCGGCGAGCTCCGCGGCCTCCTTCACCGCGCGGCGCTCCACCTCGGTGATGGCCGACGGGACGCAGATCAGGACCCGCGGCTTGGGAAAGCGCCCGACGCCGACCCGGCGCAGGATCAGCCGGATCATGTGCTGGGTGATGTCGAAGTCCGTGATCGCGCCGTGTCGCAGCGGGCGCATGGCCACGACGTTCCCGGGCGTCCGCCCGATCATCTCCCAGGCCTCGTCGCCCATGGCCAGGACGTCGCCGGTGCGGGTGTTGAGCGCGATGACGGTCGGCTCGTCGAACACGATCCCCTCGCCCTGCCGGTACACCAGCGTGTTCGCCGTGCCGAGGTCGATCGCCAGGTCGCGGCCCATCAGCTGCCCATCACCCAGTGGGCCTCCCCGGCCGTCAGGGCCTCCTTCTTCCAGATGGGCACGTCGCCCTTGATGCGCTCGATGCCGTGGCGGCAGGCGTCGAAGGCCTCCGCACGGTGGGGGGCCGAGCAGGCCACCACCACCGAGGCGTCGCCGATGCCCAGCTCGCCGGTGCGGTGCAGGAGCGCCGCCCGACGGACCGGCCACCGGTCGAGCATCTCGCCCGCGACCTCGCGCATCCGCCGCTCGGCCTCCTCCTCCCACGCCTCGTAGGTCAGGCCGGTCACCTCGCCGGCGTCGGAGTGGTCCCGCACGGTCCCCACGAACACGCACGTGCCGCCGGCGCCGGGGTCGTCCACCCAGGCCATCGCGGCGGAGGCGTCGAGCGGTTCGGCGGTGACGCGCACCAGGAGGCGCTCGACTGCCGGTTCGTCCATGGGCAGCAGTGTATCGACGGCGCCCCTGAAGGCGGCTGAACGTCGTCGAAGGAAATCCCCGCGCCGGGGGTCGAACCCCGGCCCCTGCCTACAATGGCTGGATGTCGAGCGACCTCCCCGATCCCCGGCGGAACCCGTCCTCGGGATCCGGCGACCCGTTCTCCGAGATCCCCTTGTTCCGCGAGATCCAGCGGGTCCTGATGTCCAGCACGGGGCCGGTGAACTGGGAGCTGGCCCGGCAGGTGGGGATCGCCCTGGTCGCGTCGGCCGGCGACGACCCACCCCCGACTGCCGAGGACCGCCGGAGCTTCGAGGACACCGTCCGGGCGGCCGAGCTGCACGTGGCGGAGTTCACGGGCCTCCCCCAGCCGACCGACGTGGTCCGGGTCGAGACCCTCCGCCGCGCCGAGTGGGTGGAGTCCGCGATCCGCGGGCTGAAGGACATGGTGGAGCCGTCGGCCGCCCGCATGGGGCAGGCCTTCAGCACCATGCCCCAGCCGGAGGGAGGCGAGGAGCAGCTGCCGCCCATGGCCGGCGCGGTCCTCCAGCAGGTCGTCCCGCTCCTCCTCGGCGCCCAGGCCGGGACCGCGATCGGCGTGCTGGCCCAGCGCGTGCTCGGCCACTCGGACGTGGCGGTCCCCCGGCCCGCCCCGGTCGTCGTCGGGTTCGTCGCGCCCAACGTCGCGGCCTTCGAACGGGACTGGTCGCTGTCCCCGGTCGAGTTCCGGGCCTGGGTGGCCCTGCATGAGGTCGTCCACCGGTTCCAGTTCGCCCGGCCGTGGGCCCGGGAACACCTGCTGTCGCTGGTCCGGGACTTCGCCGCGAACCTGACGGTGGACATGGGCCAGCTCATGGAGCAGCTCCAGGGCCTCGATCCCACGAACCCCGAGGCGCTGCAGGAGCTCATGCGCTCGGGCAACGATCTGCTGACGCCCCAGCTCGACCAGGAGCAGCGCCTGCAGCTGGCCCGGGTGCAGTCCTTCCTGGCCGCCGCGGCCGGATACACCGAGCACGTCACGCGGGCGGTGGGCCGCCAGATGCTCACCGCGGCCGACCGCATCGAGGAGGCGCTGCGCCGGGGCCGCGAGGGCGAGGCCGGCGAGCCCGTCTTCGAGCGGCTGCTCGGCATCGAGATGGCCCCGGAGCAGTACGAACAGGGAGAGCGGTTCTGCGAGGTCGTGGTCGAGCAGACCGGCGAGCCGACGCTCGCGCGGATGTGGGACGCCCCCGAGTCGCTGCCGTCGAAGCCGGAGCTCGAGGAGCCCCGGCTGTGGCTGGCGCGGATCGCCTGACCCGGACCCTCGGCTATCCTGTCGCTCGCCATGCCGGCCGGTGAGCTCGTCTTCGCCAACGTGGTCGACCAGCGCGTGTTCCAGGTGCAAGGCCGGGAGGGGGAGCCGGGCATCTACGTGCTGACGCTCCCCGGCCGGGCGCTGCCGTTCACCGTGTACCGGGCCTGGAAGGCACCGACGGGCCTGGTGGCCGAGGAGATCCGGATCACCGCGCCCTCCGGGGCGGTGGCCCATCGGTGGGGGCCCATCCCCCGCCGGATGGTCGGCTCGATGGACCTGACCATCGAGCAGGACGTCATCGACGACGCTGTGCTGCCGGAGGCGGGGTCCTACGTGGCCTCGTTCATCCTCGAGGACCACATCATCGGCCAGATCGAGGTGCCCGTGTACCTCCAGCAGGCGCCCACGTCGCTGCCGAAGCACATCGAGGACGGCCTGAAGCGCTCGGACGTCATCTGGGTCGGGGTCCCCAAGGACGGGCGGCGGAAGCGGGGCCTCTTCAGCAAGCACAAGGGCACCATCAACTACCCGAACATGATCCCGGCCTGGTTCGCGTACAAGGGCGGGAAGATCTACGTGCTCTCCCAGAAGGAGCACGGGCCGCAGGAGCAGACCATCCCCGGGTTGGGCGAGGCCCCGGAGGTCACCGTTATCACCCGCCGCAAGGGCCGCGACACCTCACTCGACCGGTTCCCCGCGAGCGTCCGGATGCTCGAGGAGGGCCCGGACTACGACCAGGCCCTGGCCACGCTCGCCGACCGCCGCCGCAGCCGGTTCGGCCCGCCCGAGGAGTCGATCGAGCGGTGGCGGGGCTCCGCGGTGGTCGCGGAGCTCACGCCGATCGTGTCGAGTTAGGCCATCGGGCGGCCCAGGGCCCTGGCCAGGGCCGTCAGCTCGGCGCCGAGCGCCTCGACCTCGTCGGGGGTGAGCGCCTGGGGCCCGTCGCACAGCGCCTCGGAAGGCCTCGGGTGGACGTCGATCATCACGCCGTCGGCGCCGGCCGCGAGCGCCGCCCGGGCCATCGGCGCCACGAGGTCGTGGCGGCCCGTGGCGTGCGAGGGGTCGACCACGACCGGCAGGTGGGTCTCGATCTGGGCCGCGACCATCCCGGACAGGTCCAGCGTGTTCCGGGTGGCGGTCTCGAAGGTCCGGATGCCCCGCTCGCACATGACGATCTCGGAGTTGCCCTGCTGGGCCACGTACTCCGCGGCCATCAGCCACTCCTCCACCGTGGCGGACAGGCCCCGCTTCAGCAGGACCGGCTTGTGGACCCGGCCGACCTCCTTCAGCAGCGCGAAGTTCTGCATGTTCCTGGTGCCGATCTGCAACGCGTCCGCGACCTCCGCGACGTGCTCGACGTCGGCGGCATCCACCACCTCCGTGACCACCGGCAGGCCGGTCTCCTCGCGGCACTCGGCCAGGATCTCGAGGCCCTGGCGGGCCAGCCCCTGGAACGCGTACGGCGAGGTCCGGGGCTTGTACGCGCCGCCGCGCAGCACGGTCGCGCCCGCCCGGGCGGCCGCCCGGGCGGCGGCGAGCGCCTGCTCCCGGGTCTCGACGGCGCACGGTCCCGCGATCACGGAGAACGTCGACCGGCCGATCCCGGCCTCCCCGATGTGCACGGTCGAAGGCGTGGGGTGGAGCTCCCGCGCGACCAGCTTGTAGGGCTTGCCGACCCGGACGACCTGCTCGACGCCCGGCAGCGTGGCCAGGGGCAGCGACAGGAAGGCCTCCGTGTCCCCGACCAGGCCGATGATCGTCCGGAACTTCCCCGGCGAGACGAAGGCGTCGCCCCCCGCCTCGCGGACGCGCTCCACCACGCGCTCGACGTCGGTCTCCGCCGCGTCCGTCCTCATCACGACCACCATCGCGACCTCCCACTCGGCCGGGCCACCCGCGGGTCTCACGAAGAAACCCCGGGCTTCCTGCCCGGGGTCCCTGTGCGGTGCTTCTTGGCTGCAGGTGACTACGCCGGGCTTCGCCCCGCGAAATACCACTCGGCAAAGAAGAACCGCTGCTGCATCGTGCGGCGATTGTGCCCGTTCCGGGCCGGTTCGGCAACCCCCATCTTGCCGGCGGGCAGGACGGCCCGGGTAGGATTCGCGCGGCCATGTCCCTCACCGTCGTCGACCATCCGCTCGCCCAGCACCTGCTGACGTCCCTGCGGGACTCCCGGACGCCGCCGCCGGTGTTCCGGACGCTGACCAAGCGCCTGACGCTCGCGCTCGTCCTGGAGGCGGTCCGGGACCTCCCCACCCGCGACGTCCCGGTCCAGGGGGCGCTCGAGGACAGCACGGGCCACGTCATCGAGGCCGACCTGGTGGCGGTGCCCATCCTCCGGGCCGGGCTCGGCATGCTGGAGGCGGTCACCGAGCTGTTCCCGGAGGTCGCGGTGGGCTACGTCGGGCTGGAGCGCGACGAGGCCTCGCTGCTCCCCCAGTCCTACTACCGGAAGATGCCGCCGCTGGCCGGCCGGCAGGTGCTGGTGCTCGACCCCATGCTGGCCACGGGCGGCTCGGGGGCCGCGGCCTGCGCGGCGGTCAAGGAGGGTGATCCGGCCGGCGTCCGGTTCGTGTGCGTGGTGGCGGCCCCGGAGGGGGTCGCCAAGCTGGAACAGGAGCATCCGGACGTCCCGATCTTCGCCGCGTCGCTGGACCGTCAGCTGAACGACCGCGGCTATATCCTGCCGGGGCTCGGGGACTTCGGCGACCGGCTGTTCGGCACCGAGGGGTGACGGCTGCGAGAGGGCCTGAACCCGCGGAGCCGGCGGCGTCGTAGGACCTGTAGGGGGCCGGACTCGCTTGACCTCACCGACCCCATCCGAAAGAGTATGCCCGCCTCGGAAGGCGGGCCCCGCGGGGGGCCGGCAGAGGCAGGGGAAGGAGAGGGTAATGAGGAAATTCTTCCGCCCGCTCGCTTTGCTCGCGATCCTCGGCATCGTGGGCGCGGCGTGCGGCAACAACAACGAAGGCCCCGGCGGGACCAGTGCGCCGGCGCAGACCTCCGGGGGCGCGGCCGCGTCACCGACGGGCGAGCCCGTGAAGATCGGACTTGTGTACGACACGACCGGACGCGGCGACAAGTCCTTCAACGACTCCGCCGCCGCCGGGCTCGACAAGGCGAAGGGCGAGTTCAACCTCGACGCCAAGGAGCTGACGCCGAATTCCGGGGGCACGAACCGCGCCGACCTTCTGAGTCTCCTCGCAACTCAGGGATACGGGCTGATCATCGGCGTCGGGTTCCTGTTCGCGCCGACGATGGGCGCCGCCGCGCACCAGTTCAAGGACGTGGACTTCGCCGACGTCGACGGCTTCATCGACAACACGACATGCGACACCTGCGAGGACGAGACCCCGGACGGGAACCTGACCTCCCTGCTGTTCGCCGAGAACGAGGGGGCCTTCCTGGTGGGGTGCGCCGCGGCGCTCAAGTCGAAGTCGCACCACGTGGGCTTCATCGGCGGGGTGAACATCGACCTGATCCAGAAGTTCCAGGCGGGGTATGACGCGGGTGTCCAGCATTGCGGCAAGGGCACCAAGGTGGACCACTCGTACATCAGCCAGCCGCCGGACTTCACCGGGTTCGACGACCCGGCCAAGGCCAAGACCATCGCCCAGGGCATGTACCAGGGCGGGGCGGACGTCGTGTATCACGCGGCGGGCGGCTCCGGCGCCGGACTGTTCGCGGCGGCAGAGGAGTTCTCGCAGGAGAACAACACCCACGTCTGGGCCATCGGCACGGACTCCGACCAGTACCTGTCGGCGCCCCCCGACCAGCAGCCGTTCATCCTCACGTCGAACCTGAAGCGGGTGGACGTCGCCGTGTACGACACCATCAAGGACTACGTGAACGGGAACTTCACGGGCGGCATCAAGACCTTCGACCTGAAGTCTGACGGCGTCGGATACGCGACCTCCGGCGGGTTCGTCGACGACATCAAGTCGAAGCTCGACGAGCTGGCCGGCAATATCAAGGCCGGCATCATCAAGGTTCCGACGACGCTGGGGGGCTAGCCGGTACGGGAATTCCCGGCTTGCAAGGATGGACGGGCCCGGGGAGACTCGGGCCCGTCCCCTTTCCGGGGACCACCACGACATGGGCGATGTGACCACCCAGGCTCACGCGGTACGGCTCCAGGGAATCACCAAACGGTTCCCCGGCGTGGTGGCCAACGACGACATCAACATCGAGGTCCGGCCGGGCGAGATCCACGCGATCGTCGGTGAGAACGGAGCCGGCAAGTCGACCCTGATGAAGATCCTGTACGGGATGCAGCGTCCCGACGAGGGGACCATCGAGGTCAACGGCCGGGTCATGCACTTCCGTTCCCCCAAGGAGGCCATCGCCGCGGGCATCGGCATGGTCCACCAGCACTTCATGCTGGCGGACAACCTCACGGTCCTCGAGAACGTCGCCCTCGGCGCCGAGCCCCACCGGGGGCCGCTGCTCCAGTACGGCGAGGCCCGCGAGCGGATCCGCGAGCTGGCAACGACCTACGGGATGCCGCTCGATCCCGACCGGCTGGTCGAGGAGCTGTCCGTCGGGGAGCGCCAGCGGGCCGAGATCATCAAGGTCCTGTACCGGGGGGCGCGCATCCTGATCCTCGACGAGCCGACCGCCGTCCTCGTGCCGCAGGAGGTCGACGAGCTGTTCCGCAACCTCCGCGAGCTGAAGCGTGAGGGCGTCACGGTCATCTTCATCTCCCACAAGCTCGACGAGGTCCTGGCCATCGCCGACCGAATCACAGTGGTCCGGGCCGGCAAGACGGTGAAGACCGTGAACCCCGGCGACGTGACCGCCCGGCAGCTCGCCGAGCTCATGGTGGGCAGCGAGCTCCCCCGTCCGGAGACCCGGGCCTCCACGGTCACCGACGTGGTGGAGCTCGCGGTGCAGAACGTCGCGCTCCGGGGGATCGGCGACCGGTGGATCCTGCAAGACATCGGCTTCGAGATCCACCGGGGCGAGGTCGTGGGCATCGCCGGCGTCGAGGGCAACGGCCAGGCGGAGCTCGTGCAGGTCATCATGGGCCTGCGCACCGCCGACCAGGGACGGATCAGCCTCAGCGGCAGGGACATCACCCGGGACTCCACGCACGAACGGCGGGAAGCCGGCATCGGCTATATCCCGGAGGACCGCCAGGAGATGGGGCTCCTGCTGGAGGCCCCGCTGTGGGAGAACGCGATGCTCGGCCACCAGGACAAGGCTCCGTTCTCCTCCGGCCCCTGGGTGAACAAGGCGGGAGCCCGCGGGCGTACCGCCGAGATGATCGAGGAGTTCCGGTTGGTGACCCTCATCGTGGCCCGGGAGATGACCGCGAAGCCCAACCTGCTGATCGCCTCCCAGCCCACCCGGGGGATCGACGTCGGGGCCCAGGCGGCCGTGTGGGAGGCCATCCGCGAGGCCCGCCGCCGGGGCATGGCGCTGCTCCTGATCTCGGCCGACCTGGAGGAGCTCATCGGGCTCTCGGACACGCTGTACGTGATCTACGGCGGCCGGCTGGTGGCGAAGCTCGACCCGAACGAGGTCACGCCCGAGGAGCTGGGCTCCTACATGACGGGCGCCAAGGGCGCCGAGGGCGCGGCGTCCGCCGGCGAACGCGACGCCCAGCCCGGCGTGCGAACGCAGGTGCCCGGGGCGCCGGTGCAGAGCGACCCGGCCGCCTCGGAGCCCACGGGCGCCGACCCGGACGCCGCGGCCGGCGAGGACGGGCGGCCGTGAGACTCCGGCGGGTCCTCCTCAGCGTGCTGGCGCCCGTCTCGGCGCTGATCGCCGCGCTGGCCATCTCGTCGGTGGCGCTGCTGCTGATCCACAAGAACCCGTTCACCGCGTTCAAGTCGATGTTCAGCTACGGCATCCAAACGTCGCAGATGATCTCGATCGTCAACGTGGCCGTCCCCCTGTACCTGTCCGCCCTGGCGGTGGCCATCGGGTTCAAGATGAACCTGTTCAACATCGGCGTGAACGGCCAGTATCTCCTGGCCGCCCTGATCGCCGCGTGGGCGGGCCAGCTCGTGAATCTGCCGGCGCCACTCGAGATCCTCTACATCCTGCTGGTCGCCATGGCCGTGGGCTCGTTCTGGGCGGGCATCGCGGGCGTGCTCAAGGTGACCCGAGGCGTCCACGAGGTCATCGGCACGATCATGCTGAACACGATCGCGACGGGCGTGAGCTCTTATCTGCTGTTCCACTTCCTCCGGCAGAAGTCGACCGCCGCGAACCTCACCACCCAGACGCCGTTCCTGCCGAAGTCGGCCAACTTCCCGAACCTGGCCCACGGCGCCCCGGAGAACCTCACCGGCTTCGCCGTCGTGGCGCTGATCGTGGGGGCGCTCTACTACGTGGTGGTGTGGCGCACGCGGTTCGGGTACAACCTGCGGGCCTCCGGCCTGAACCCGGAGGCGGCCCGGGTGAGCGGGGTCGATCCCCGGGGCATGATCCTCAAGACCATGCTGCTGTCCGGGGCCATCGCCGGACTGGTCGGTATGACCTCCCTGCTGACCTTCAATCACGCCTACACGCTGGACTTCCCCGCGGATCTCGGGTTCACGGGGATCGCCGTCGCCCTCGTCGGGAGGAACCACCCCGTCGGCATCGGCGTCGCGGCGCTGCTGTTCGGGTTCCTCCAGATCTCGGCCCAGATCCTCGACTTCAACGACATCCCCAAGGAGATCTTCCTGATCATGGAGGGCGTGATCATCCTGACGGTGGTCGTCGCCTACGAGCTGGTCCGCCGAGCCGTCGAGCGCCAAGAGGTGAAGGCGGCCGCGGAAGGGAGCCGCCGATTGGCCGAGGCGCGAGCCGAGCATGCCGAGGGGGTGACCGTCTAGGTGGCCATCGTCGAGCGCCCGGCCGAGCCCGCGCCCCGTCCGGCCGGATCGCCGCTGTTGCGAATCCCCCGCACGTACCGGGCCTGGCTGCTGGCCGCCGGGCTGCTCGGCCTGCTGATCCTCGTCCGGTACTGGGCGGACGTTCCCGACCTCACCTCCAGCGGGCTCTTCAGCGCCGCGCTGGTGCTGATGCTCCCGATCATGCTGGCCGGGCTGGGCGGCCTGTGGGCCGAACGCACGGGCGTCGTGAACATCGGCCTCGAGGGCATGCTCATCCTCGGGACCTGGTTCGGGGCGTGGGCCGGGTGGAAGTGGGGCCCCTGGGCCGGAGTCGCGGGCGGAATCCTGGGCGGCGGCATGGGTGGGCTCGTCCACGCCATCGCGACCGTCACGTTCGGCATCGACCAGATCGTGTCCGGCGTTGCCATCAACATCATCGCGGCCGGCGCCGCCCGGTTCCTATCCGCCGTGGCCTACCGCGACCCGGCCACCGGCGGGAGCGCGACCCAGTCGCCCCAGGTGACCCACACCATCGGCTCGTTCGACGTTCCGTTCCTGTCCGGTGGGCACCTGTTCGGGTGGAGGACGCCCGACATCACCGGCTGGCTGCAGGACAAGCACTGGAAGGTCATCTCCGACATCGCCGGGCCCATCCACGGGCTTACCTCCAACGTGAACTGGCTGACCCTGATCGCGATCCTCCTGGTCCCGGCCTCGTGGTTCGTCCTGTGGCGAACGAGGCTCGGACTCCGGATGCGCTCTGCCGGGGAGCATCCGATGGCGGCCGAGTCCCTCGGCGTCGCGGTGTACCGGATGAAGTACATCGGGGTGGTGGCCTCGGGCATGCTGGCCGGCCTGGGCGGCGCGATCCTCGTGCTGGAATCCGCCGGCATCTACCGGGAGGGGCAGACCGCGGGCCGGGGGTTCATCGGGCTGGCCGCCCTGATCTTCGGGAACTGGCGGCCGATGGGCGTCCTCGGCGCGGCAGGCCTGTTCGGGTACGCCGACACCCTGCGCCTCCGCAGCGCCGCCTCCCCCCACGGGCTGGTCCTGTTCGTGGGGATCCTGCTCGGGATCGCGGTCCTGTACCTGGTGCTCATCCGGCGGCGACTGACCGCCGGCGGCATCGTCGCTGTGATCGCAGCCGGGATCTTCTTCTGGTACTTCAACACGAAGCAGGTCCCCGACGAGCTCCTGTCGTTCACCCCGCACCTGGTGACGCTGCTGGTGCTGTCGCTCGCGTCGCAGCGGTTACGACCGCCGGCCGCCGACGGCAAGCCGTATCGGAAGGGCCAACAGATCTAGCGGGTCGCTCGCCTTGCGGGGAGTTCGCCCTAAGCCGTGGAGGTCACCTCGCCGTCGGTGCCCCGGGCTCGCACGTCGAAGTGGCCGCCGAACGCGTGGAAGCCGTGGTACGTGATCTCGCCGAGCTCCTTGGGGACCACCGGGTCGCACGTCACCTGGCCGTCCGCGGCCTCGATCCCCAGGATCAAGCGGAGCCACAGGAACGGCGCCCCCGTCGCCCAGGCCTGGGGGCTCGACGCCGTGGGGTACCGCACGGGGAAGCGGCTTGACCGCCGCTCGTACCCGGCGAACACCTCCGGCAGGCGGAACTCCTGGTACGCCGACGCCAGCACCATGGAGAGCGCGATCCTGTTCGCCTCCTCGCGGTAACCGTAGCGGTACAGGCCCGCCGAGATCAGCGAGTTGTCGTGCGGCCACACCGTCCCGTCGTGGTACGAGATCGGGTTGTAGCCGCCGCCGTCGCTCGCCAGGGTCCGGACGCCCCACCCCGACCACAGACGTTCCGAGAACAGGTGGTGGACGATGCGCTCCGCGCGATCCGGCGGCACGATTCCCGACCACAGCAGGTGCCCCATGTTCGACGTGATCGAATCGACCGCCCGCTTGCGGCCGGGCTCGGCCCCGGCGAGGGCCATTGCGTAGTAGCCGCCGTGCGCCTCGACCCAGTAGTCGGCGTTGAACCGGTCGAACAGCGCCGCGGCCTCGGCCCGCAGCCGCGCCGCCAGCTCGTCGTCGCCCCAGACGTGCTCGGCCAGGTCCGCGGTGCGGCTCTTCGCGTCGTAGGTGTAGCCCTGGACCTCGCACAGCGCGATCGGCGGGTCCGCGACCTCGCCGGTCACGTACAGCACACTGTTCGACGAGTCCTTCCATCCCTGGTTCCGCAGGCCCTGGGTGGAGCGCGTGGCGTACTCGACGTACCCGTCGCCGTCGCGGTCGCCGTACCGGTCGATCCACTCCAGCGCGCGCATCGCGTTGGGGCGCAGTTCGTGCACACACTGGTCGTCCCCGGTGAACTGCCAGTAGTGGTGGAGCAGGACGAGCCACAGCGGCGTCGCGTCGACGGTCCCGTAGTACGGCCGGTGGGGCTTCAGCCCCAGCGTGGTCAGCTCCCCGAACCGGATCTCGTGCAGGATCTTCCCGGGCTCCTCGTCCTTGAAGTCGTCGACCTCCGTCCCCTGCAGCGCGGCCAGGGCGTGCAGGGCGCCACGGGCGAGGTCCGGGCCGACCAACAGCGATTGGTACGATGTGACCAGCGTGTCCCGCCCGAAGATGGCCATGTACCACGGCAGCCCGGCGGCCGGCAGGGAGTAGTCGTTGCCCTCCACCTCCGCGTGCAGCCGGAGCGCGGCCATGTCGACGATCGAGCGCTTGTACAGGTGCACCAGGAAGTCGCTGTCGGAGTGCAGCCGGGGCACCTCGTCCTGCCACTTCCGGAGCACCCGGCTGGCCTGCCGCTCGCTCTCCTCGAACTCCTCGTGGACGGGCTCCAGCTCGAGGTCGGAGTGCTTGAGCGAGACCTGGATCGTGGTCGTCCACGTGCCGCGCGGCTGGAGATCCAGGTCGAAGACCAGGTCGTCGCCGTCGACGGCGCCGGGCTCACCGGACGTGACCACCGTGGTCGCGCCGAAGCGCTCGTGGACGTAGTCGAAGACCAGTCGGGAGCGGCCGTCGTCGTGCTGGGTCCGCGTCGAGCCGCCCTTGCGGAACTCCTTCAGCTTGACCTCGAACAGGTCGGCGAAGTCTGCGCCGAACGACAGCCGGAGCTCGATCCGGACCGGCTCCGGCACGTGGCTGGTGACCTCGAGGCGCTCCCGCAGCCCGCCCCCCACGAACCGGTGCCGGGCGATGGACAGGGAGCGTCCGGGCAGGCCCGGGAGGTCGGGGTTCGTGAGGAAGAAGCCCGCCGAGTAGTAGTCGACCTCCGAGGACGTCAGCAGCGTCGGCCTCCGCCCGCCCACGGTTAGGACGAACCGGTTCAGGTAGCGGGTGTCCTCGTGGAACAGCCCGGCGACCTGGCCCACGTCGACATCGCCCCGGCGGTCGGACAGCATGAAGGTCGATCCGTCGAGGACCTGGATCTGTAGCGCGTCGGAGGGGTCGCCTCCCTCAGGCATCGGCCACCCCGAGGTCGTGGAGGCGGGTCAGGGCCTGCTGCTCGAGCTGCCCGTTGCCGATGGCCCGGGCCTCGGCCAGGGCCTCCCGCAGCAGGCCCTCGGCCTGCTCCCGCCGTCGCTCGGCCCGCTCCTCCGTGGCGTACTTGAGGGCTTCGTCGGCCTTCACGATCCGTTCCCAGATCTCGTTCGGCTCCACCGCCGCCTCCCGCGTTCGGTCGCCCGGCGCCGTCTCGCCGGCGAGCCGCCACGTTACCGTCCGCGTGCCTGCGATGGGCTACCCTTCGCGCCACACAGGGCGGCGAAGGAGGGGACCGTGGACGGCGACGACGTCTCCGAGGAGCTCGACGCGAGGTACCTCGAGGAGCTCAAGCAGCGGATTCTGATTTCGCCGTTCCACCAGTGGGCGGGCATGGAGCTGCTGACGGTCGGCGGAGGAAACGCGGAGGTCGCCATGGAGCTCCAGCCGCAGCACTTCAACCCCCAGGGCATCGTGCACGGCGGCATCATCGCCGCGATGGCCGACACGTCCATCGGGCTGGCCCTGCGCTCGATGCTGAAGCCGGGGTTCACCCACCGCACCGCGCAGCTCAACGTGCACTTCGTGTCGAAGGGCGAGGGGAACCGAATCGTTGGGCGGGGGCGTTCGGTCCACCTCGGCCGGCGGATGGGCTACGGCGAGGCAGAGGTCGTCGACAGCACGGGCGGGCTGCTGGCGAAGGCCAGCGCCACGTTCATCGTGCTCCCCGCCCCCGGAGCGTTCTAGTCCTCGCCCGGCACGGTGGCCGGGCCTGAGGGGGTGGCGCCGGGCGCGGGCAGAGGGGAGTACTTCAACGGATCGATCGACACCGTTCCCTCCTCGATCCCGAGGCCCAGCGCCTTCACGTCGTACTTCAGCCTGCCGCTGATCGTGCCGCCCGGCCCGCGGAGCTTGGCCAGCCCCACGCCCCCGTTGCGGAGCGTCGCCTCGACCAGGCCCGGCCGAAACTCGCCGCGGACCTCGCGGGCGATCAGCAGGCGGAGCATGACGGCGGAACGCTCCTGCACGCCGGTGAGCCACAGGTCGGGGTCGGGGCCGGACTGGGCCCAGTCCCACCCCGAGCCGATCGCGAAGGAGTCCCCCACCCGGTTCAGCACGGTGGCGGCGCCGCGGACGGCCTCACCTGCCACGCCCAGGACGACGTCGGCGCCGTTGGCCACCAACCGCTGGGCGGCGCGCTGCCCCCCGAGCGGTTCGTCCACGGAGCCGGCGAACAGGCCGCTCCTCCGCTCGGGATTCCAGCCGAGGAGGACGATCGCCAGCTGCCGGTCGGCGTTGAGCTTCAGCACGCCGGCGGCGAACCCGTCCAGGATGCGCGTCACCTCCGGCACCCGGGTGCCCCCGAACGCGCCGACGATGCCGGTCCGGGAGACCGCGGCGGCCAGGTACCCGGCCAGGAACGCGGCCTGCTCCGGGTGGAACCGCACGGCGGTGACGTTCGGCAGGTCGGCGCCCACCGTCGACCCGAGGATCGCGAAGTGCGAGGACGGATGGGCCCGGGCGGCGGCGAGCGTCGCGTCCGGCGCCTCGAGGCCGGTCGTCGCGGTGAGGTCGCAGCCCTGCGCGGCGAACCGCTCCACCGCCGCCGTGAACGCGGCCGATCCCCTGGTCGCGACGAGCGATCCGTTCGTGGCCAGCTCGCGGTGGGCCTTCCACAGTGCCCGCTGCAGCGGAATCCGGAACTCGCCGCCGTCGGGACCGGGCGTTCCCACCACCACGCAGACGCGAACCCCGCGGCCAATCGTGGAGCTTGGGCGGGCCTGTGGGCCGCCCTCGGCTCCGGCCCGGACCAGGGCCACGACGCCGCCGGCCACCAGGGCCAGCCCAACGGCGACGGCGGCCAGGACGCGCAACGGGCCGGAGCGAGATCGCCCCGGCCCGCCGGTCTCCCGTTCGGGATCAGTATTCGACGTCGATGTCCTTCAGCGCCGTCGGCAGCTGCCCGAGGACGCCCTGCAGCTGCATCAGCTTCATCAGGTCGCCGTTCACGCGGAGCTTCCCGCTCATGTACGCGGCGGTGCCGGTGAGCTCGTTTTTGGACAGCGCTGCCGCGGTGTCGTAGTCCTGCGTGATCGTCGCGTCCGGGTTGTCGATGTCCCCGAGCCCGAGGTCCACGTCGCCATTCTCCAGCTTGAACCAGTACTTGGTCTCGCCGTCCGGGCCGCTGACGACCTGCTGGATCCGGGCGGCCATGGAGCCGGCGGCCGACTTCACCGCGTCGCTCGTCGACAGCGCCTTCTTGACCTCGTCCGCCCATTCCTCGGAGAGGAACTTCACGGCCATTCGTTGCCTCCTTGGTCGATGGACCCGGGCAGTATAGCCAGAAGGGTCCCACGCGACTGACCGCCGGTCAGTCAGTCGCGTGGGACGAGTCGGCCCCCGCCGGAGGCGCGAACAGCCCCGGCTGGACCAGGTGCAGGACGTCGTTGAGGAACCGGAGGCTGGGGCGCCCGCCATCGAGGTCGAACGTCGTGAACGAGGTGTTCTCCGGCACGTAGAACATGTCGTGGTCGACGCCAAGGACTCGGCCGGCGAACGCGTTGATGACCCCGCCGTGGGTGACGACCACGACGTCGCCGTCCGGGTGGGCCCCGAGCATCCGCTCCACCGCGGGCACGACGCGCGCGCGGAGGTCCTGCGCCGTCTCCGCGCCCGGCGCCGCGCTGAACATCGCCTCGAAGTCGCGGGCCCGGCGGGCCACCTCCTCGCTCGAGGCGACGATGTCCTCGAACGGCACCCCCTCCCACTCGCCGATGAACACCTCTCCGACGTCCTCGTCGGGGACGGGCTCGACGCCGGCGGCCTCGGCGAAGGGCGCCACGGTCTGGAGGCACCGGGTGAAGGGAGAGACGTACACCCCGGCCGGCAGCCGGGCGGCCAGCCGCTCGGCCTGCTCCCGGCCTTCGGGGCTGAGCGGCGGATCCCATTGCCGGCCCCGCGGCGACTTCCGGAACGCGTCCCGGGCGTCGAAGTCGACCCGCCCGTGGCGGATGAGGAACAGGCGGCGGCCGGAGTCCGAGCGACTCATGCCTCGGAGCCACCCTTCGTCGAGCCGGTTCGTTTGCGGGTCGTGCGGGTGGCGGCGAACGCGGCGATGTCCTCGCGCCGCCACACGCGGCCCGAGGCCAGCGTGGCGACCGGCTCCGGGAACGAGCCCCGCCGGAGGTAGGTGAAGATCCTCCGCTTGTCCCAGCCGAGCAGCGCGGCGGCCTCGGCGACCCCGACGAGGGCCGGCCGGACCTCGACGGTCAGCACGGCGTCGTGGCCGGCGGCCTTCCGGAGCTCGGCCAGGCACCGCTCGCGGGTCTGGGCGCTCCGTTCCCGGTGCTCGCCGCCGTCGACCCGGACGTGCCACCGCCCGTCGGACTCCCACATCACGGCGCGGACCTCCCTCACGGCGCGTCTACCCTACCGGCCGCCCCCGAACGCGAGCGGGGCGGGAACCTTGCGGCTCCCGCCCCGCTCTTCCGGGGCCCCGTTCCTTCCGGGAAGGCGCTTCCGCCATGAGCCCTCGCGCTGAGTCCCTGTATGGACCTACCCACCCCCACGGAAGAAGGAACGGGACACACGTGCCGCCGCGGCTCGGCCCGGTCAGTTGGCTCCGGTCAGTCGCGCCGTTCCGGGGAACGGCCGGCTACCACCCGCAACAGGGCTCGATGTACCCGCACGCCGGACACTTGTGGTGCGCATGCTCCGGCTCCATCGGCGCCTGGCACGCGGGACACGGAGGCCTCCGCGACTCCCTAACCGGAACGCAAACGACCGGCTGAGGTGACGGGTCGACGTCGCTGCGGGCCATGGCCGAGTCGACGTGAGCATCGCTCATGAGCTCGATCGTAGCCCGAGCCACGGACACGATCCACGATCCTCGTAGGGCGTGTCGCGTCAGTTTCCTCAAACGTGGCGGAACCGAAGGCTGTCCAGGACATGCCAGGCAACCCGCAGGACCTGGCCGTCATGGGACACGAATGGGCCGAGCGCGACGAACGCGTAGAACTCGCGACCCTGGTCTTCGAACGGAATCCACCAGGCGCGAAGCGGCAGCCTTTCATGTCCGTGGCAGGCGGGAAGTCCGTCCCACCGCTTGTTCGCGCTCCGAGGATCGAAGCGGGACGGTAGAGATGCCTCGGCTTCCTGAACCGTGATGAACACGTCACCCAACCCGAGGCTGGCGAGGGCGTTGCCGGGAAGCGGGACGCCGGCGCAGGCGCTGCCACCCGGCCGGACGCGGTAGGTGGCGAGCGACAGGATTTCCCTCGCGGAGGACGACTCGGCGAGTAGGCTCTGACGCGCACGGAACCAGTCAGCCGGATAGGTGACGGTGAAGCCGCGTGCCGCGTCCTGATAGGTCTCCCACCGCGACGCTCCTCGCACGAGCAGGGACGCGACGACTGCCTTGGCCTCCGCGACGGAGGTCCGCGGCGCCTCGTGCCCGATCCACGTCCGCAAGGCCCATGCCGGCTGTCCGTGGATCCTGATCACGAGGTAGCTTTCGGCCGGTCCGCCTTTGATTCCGCCGCTTGGCTCGAGCTGGTCCCAGGCGATCGGGAAGGGGGTGTCGAAGGTCGGGGCGGCGATCCCGAACCCGAATGCCGCCGGCATCAGGGCGATCGCCACTCCGTTCTCCGGGAAACCAGCCAGTACGAAACGATCTCCGCATCTCGGTGGCCCCCCGTAGGGGTTGCGGAAGGCGAACGGCGTGTCCGTGACGATGATGCCTACATGCGAAGGAGCGGTCGGGCAGGCGGGAAGGTTCTGCGCCCGCCACCGGGAGGGGTAGGCGAAGTGCCAGCCGGTCGTCCGAAGCGACCCCGAGCTGGCGAGCCCGGCATTGGGCTGCTCGAACGCCCCCACCAAACGCAGGACGGTCCAGGCGAACACGGCGACGACCGTGACCACGACCACGGCGGCCCCCAGCCTCCGCGGGCGCAGGCGGACAGGGCGGCGTGGACCTGCCGCTCGGCGCTCCACCTCAGGCCACAGATCGGGCGGCGTGTTCCGCTCGACCTCGCGAATTCGGTCCATTGGCTCGCTCATCGAGTTTCCTCCAGGAGGGCGCGGAGCCGCCGTCGCCCTCGAGTGAGGTGAACGCCGACGGTGGCCTTGGCGGTGTCGAGGATCTGGCCCACCTCTTTCAGCGAATGTCCCGCGTAGTAATGCAGGACGAGGGTGGCGACCCATCCTCGGTGTAAATAGATCACGGGCGTAGGCTCCTCCGAAGAGCTGACAACTCAGCCGAAGGAGGTCTACACCCGTGACCGCACGAGTATCGCCCACCGAGCGCATCCGCGCCGACATCGACGACCT
>WNFU01002510.1_pt1 | contig 28691 bp, 22 predicted proteins | sample 5400121 | NCBI WGS metagenome assembly WNFU01 (sample SAMN13153360, study PRJNA577476) | soil metagenome | isolation source: 100 cm soil or saprolite under grassland replicate 1 | place: USA:California | collected 2016-06-15 | reverse complement strand
GACTGGTCGCGAGCGAGCATTGACCGGCGAAGAAAAGATTTGGCCGGATTTGAAGCGCGCTGGAAGAAATTGAATCCCGCACAATGGCCGATCCCGAAGCAGGTCGACTACAAATTGATCGGCTCAGCATTGTCGCGTGTTCGCTGGGAACTCGAAGTTAATCCCCGTTGGAAACGCGACCCGAATTTTTACATCGAGCAGACGCTCACCGCGCTGGCGGAAGCGCTCACCATCCCCGCACCGTATGATGAAGCGCGTAGCCGAGAAATTCTCGCGCGCATCGAAAACATTCCGTCGATCCTCCAGCAAGGCTCGGAAAACCTCGAAAATCCGCCGGCGCCATTCGCCAGCGTCGCGGCCCAGAATCTCGACGGCATTCGCGACCGCCTGCGCACGATGGCGAGCGCCCTCGTTGGATTGACCACTCTGAAACCGCAAGCGTTGAACGCCGCAACTGATAGCGCCGCAGATGCACTCGAAAAATTTCAGCAGCAGCTCAAGGATAAGCTACCGAAGCTTACGCAACGAACCGCACTCGGTCGTGACGCGTACCTCTGGCTTTTGCGGAACGTCGCCCTGATGCCGTTCACGCCGGAGGAACTGCTGGCCATGGGACGTCAGGAATGGAATCGCGCCGTCGCGTTTGAGGCATTCGAAAAGAACCGCAACAACGATGTGCCGACGCTAAAGATCGCGACGGACATTAATATGTGGATCAAAGATGCGGCTGAAAAAGAATTTCAAATCCGCAAGTTTCTTGAGGAGGGCGGCATTCTCACCGTGCCCAAGTGGGTCCAGCATTACACGCTTCGGCCAACACCCGAATATTTGCGCGCGCTTGGGTTTACTGAGCACGACGATTTTACGTCGCCGTCACGATTAAATGAGAACTGCATCCGTTACGTGCCTGAGCCTTCGGAAAAGCTTGGCTACTTCTGGCGCGCGACAGCAATGGATCCGCGGCCGATTACCGTACACGAAGGAATTCCCGGCCATTATTTTCAGCTGTGTCTCTCCTGGAAAAACGAGAATCCAATTCGGCGTCACTACTACGATTCCGGTGTCAATGAAGGGATCGGCTTTTATGCTGAAGAAATGATGCTGCAGGCCGGTTTGTTCGATGACAGTCCGCACACGCGCGAGATTATTTACAACTTCATGCGGCTGCGCGCGCTGCGCGTAGAAGTGGACGTGAAACTTGCGCTGGACGAATTCACGCTCGAGCAAGCTGCAAAATATCTACAGGAAAAAGTCCCGATGGACGCGGGAAATTACAAATTCTGAAATTTCTCGCCGACGCACGCATGCAGCAGGGCGAAAAATTCAATCTCCGCGCGTTCCACGATTTCGTTTGGAAAAACGGCAACGTGCCAATCGCGTTGCAGGAGTGGGAATATTTGGGAACCGCTCCTGATCGATAACACCATCGAAGTTACCGTGAACGAGCCCTCTGGCGCTGAAGGCGACGAGCAAACAAAGGATCCGCAGCTAAAGAAATGTCACGATCTGTGGTTCGGGCTGTTCGAAAAGGCACTTAACAACAGATCCTTCGATACGCTTTGCACGTTGTTACGACCGGGTGCGATTCACGGCGCAGGTTGGGATGTATTGGACGAAGCCGACACCACCTTCGCCGATTTCAACTGGATGCTAGACGTCGCGCAAAAGGCGAAGGGCAAAAGCACCGCACGTCGATTCGCGCTCTACTACTACTGTTTTCTCGTAGAGATGAGCGCAATTCACGAAATAATGATCAATGTTCTTCGGTGTGTGAACGGTCAGCACTACCTCGCATTTCCGTTTCAACACTTGTATCAGCGAAGGAAAAAAGGCAGTCGCTTAATTCCGCCAAGCATGGCGCAGAAGATTAAGGCCGTTACGGACGCAGCTATGCAAGCGGGTGAAGCGGATCTGACTGCGAACATCAAATACGTGTTCGACGAAAGACTGAGAAATGCCGTTGCGCATTCTACGTACATCCTAACCGATGATGAATTCCGCATCCGCGAGCCCGGTCCAGGAAATTCTGTTCCATTGAAGGACGTCGATCGAAAAGTGAATTACAGTTTTCGGTTCCTTTCGGGTCTGCTGACAGCAGCGAGCAACATGAAGTACGTTCTGCGCCGCGCGCCGAAATATCACAAATGGAAAAATTACGAAGTGCTCGAGCTACTCGCGGATAACAATGGCGTGTACGGTTTTCATGTGCATTTCTCGAATGGCAATAAATCCACTTTCATGCGCACAAAAGACAGCGTAACGCAGATGAACATGCGCGTTAGCGATGGTGTCGGTTTTATGGTCGGGATGATCCATCACCTGCAGCCGGTGTGGAAGATCGATGGCGTTCCAGTGGATGACTGGAAAAGCCTCGAAAAGGTAAGAGCGTCAGATTCTTAGAAGAACGGGCGATCGCGATTCGTACACGGCGTCGTCAATCGGCGATCTCGAGCCTTATTTTGCCGGGTGGTGGCGACAACAATGCGGAAGCGCGGCTTCGTCGTCGCGCGCATTCGGGTCCTTGCGCTTGTTGTTCAGGATGTGTGTCGCACGCTTGCGAGTCAGTTTACAGAAGCCTCAAGCTTCGATGCTAAGTCGCCCAAGCCTTTAGAACAGAACACACGTGTTGCAATTCTCTGCATGAGCGGATGGCGAGAACGCCTCTGTTGTACGCAGTGAAAAACGCGCTTATCAACCTCAAGACCGTCTACGTACAAAGCAAACGGAACGATCATCGCGTCATTCACGCTGCTTCCCTCGGCTCTCTTCAACGTCTTTATCGCTTCATTGGTTTGCCTCCAAACGATCCAAGATGGCACCCGATCTTGGCGGACAAATTGCCGCAGCGTACCCGCTGGGAGGTTTAGCCGTCGCTCGTGCACACCAAGCGAAGGGAGAAATGTTGTCTCGTAAATCGCATCGCCATATGTGGGATTCGGCGGAAGTCGATGCCTTTCTATACCGCCGCTTCTAAGGAGATTCTCGAAAAAATCGCCGTCCATTTCATGGAGAACACTTGTGCTCTCGTAAACGTGATTTAACAGCTCGTAAGCCATCTCCTCTGGAGCTCGCAAACGCTCGTTAGGCTGCAACAAGCGACGATCTCCATCTTCCTTCAGGCGAGCAATGAGACCAGCAGCGCTTTCATTAACAAGCCGCGCGATCTCCTTTTTCGACCGCAACGACAATCCTCTGCTCGATTTCGGAAGAGGAGCATCAAGATTGGGAGCATAGGGTGTAGGAAAATGACAGAAAGACGCAATATCAGCGCTACTCGCAAGAATGTATGATGCAAAGTTTTTTCGATAAAACATCCACCACTCGATGTTCGACGCACACAAGTCTAATCCTCGAGCAAACCCATTGATTAACCTGGGTCGTACCTGCTCAACAATGAAATCGAGCGGGGCCTCCGGCCAGTCGAGAAGCACACGCATCTCCAGCTCTCGGGCTTCCAGTGAATTTCCGATATTGCCGACGGGCTCAGCTCTCTTAGGAAAATGCGATAAAAGGCAGACTGCGAATAAGCTCCACTCGCCTGCGAAAGATAGAATCATCTTCGTGTCGTACAAGCTCCTCGACATGGAACTCGGTCAAGAAGGGCGCGATCCGACCAGAATCGAAAAGTCGTAAAATCCGCTTCGCGTCAGAAGCTTGAATGTCGTACGAGAGACGGGCCCATGAGGCGGTGTCGATCGCAACGAGCCGCGGCGGTTGTTCTATCAAAACTCCTAATCGACGACCTCGAGCCCCATTTTTGACGATGTCCATCACTTGTTTGCGAGTGACCTTTCCGACTTTGGTCTTGTTAGGCTCTTTCGAACCCGCAGCGATGTTCGCGGCTTTCTTGAGCAGAACGGCGGCTGGCGGACTCTTGGTGATGAACGTAAACGATTTGTCTTTGAAGACAGTGATCACTACCGGAAGAATATCACCGGCTTGCTTCTGTGTGGCGGCGTTAAATTCCTTGCAGAACGCCATGATGTTGACGCCGCGTGGACCCAGAGCGGTGCCTACCGGCGGCGCGGGGTTAGCTTGTCCTGCCGGAATTTGGAGTTTGATATGTGCGATTACTTCTTTGGCCATTGTAATTCGTTAATCGTTAAATCGTTGAATCGTTAAATCGTTAAATCGAAAGATTATCCGCGTTCGACCTGCCAGTATTCCAGTTCCACCGGTGTGGCTCGACCGAAAATAGTGACGGAAACACGCAGCTTGCCACGCTCAGGATCGATCTCTTCAACGACACCGGTCTGATTTTGGAACGGACCGTCGGCGACCTTCACGGTTTCGCCAACTTCGAAGCTGACTTTTGGTTTCACCTTCTCCTCGCGCTCCTTCATCTGCGCGAGCATGCTTTCCACTTCCGATTGCCGCATCGGAATGGGTTTGTCCTTGGTCCCTGCAAACCCGATCACGCCGGGTGTATTGCGGATGAAATACCAGGTGCGCCCGACCAGCTGATTGTTCTCGTCGAGTAGATGCATATTAACGATCAAATAACCGGGAAAAAATTTTCGCGTGGTTTCAGTCTTCTTGCCTTTTTTGATTTCCGAGACGCGCTCCGTCGGAAGCAGCACATCGTAAACGACGTCGCCCATCTCTTCGGTTTTAACGCGTTTCACAATGTTCTCGCGCACTTTGTTTTCCTGACCGGAAAGCACATGCACGACGTACCATTGATCTTTCGCTGCGAGCGTTTGTCCCATAAATCAGTGCAATCGGGTGAAGAAGTGCACGACGTTCACCAGGATAAAATCGAACAACGCCACGTAGCCGCCGAGCAACAGCATCGCGATGGCAACCACGATGGTCGAGTCCACCAGTTCCTTGTAGCGGCGGAAACCTTTTTCCTTCGGGTCCCATGGCCACGAGCATTTCTGCAGTTCGACCTTCACCTCGCTGAAGAAGGTTTTGACTTTGGTCATCATTGCTTCGCTACGTGATTCATTAGCTACACGCCAGGAGGGACTCGAACCCCCAACCGACGGTTTTGGAGACCGCTACTCTACCAATTGAGCTACTGGCGTATTTTTAATCATCCTCTCCCGCTTACTCTTCCTCTTCCTCACCTTCACCTCAACATCACCAGACGCAGAGGAAGAGGTAGAGGAAGATTGTTAATCCAGAATATCGCTCACGCGACCCGCGCCGACGGTTTTGCCGCCTTCGCGAATTGCGAACCGAATGGTCTTCTCCATGGCTATCGGCGTGATCAGCTCGACCTCGATCGAGATGTTGTCGCCGGGCATGACCATTTCCACGCCATCAGGCAGTTTGACGGTGCCGGTGACATCAGTCGTCCGGAAATAAAACTGCGGCCGGTAATTGGTGAAGAACGGAGTATGACGTCCGCCTTCCTCCTTGCTCAGGACGTAAACTTCTGCCTTGAATTTCTTGTGCGGCGTAATGGAGCCGGGCTTGGCGATTACTTGTCCGCGCTCGACCTCCTCCTTCTTGAGACCGCGCAACAGCACGCCGACGTTGTCGCCCGCGCGTGCTTCATCGAGAAGCTTGCGGAACATCTCGATGTCCGTGGCGACGGTCTTCGCCGTTGGACGAACGCCGACGAGTTCGACCTCTCCCATTTTCTTCAAAATGCCTCGCTCGACACGACCGGTCGCGACGGTGCCGCGGCCTTCAATGTTGAATACGTCTTCGATTGGCATCAGGAACGGCTGGTCGATTGGCCGATCCGGCACAGGCACGTAATCGTCGACCGCCTCCACGAGCGCGAGGACCTGCTTCTCCGAGTCGGCGTCGCCGTTGAGCGCCTTGAGCGCGCTGCCTTTGACGATCGGGATTTTGTCGCCTGGAAATTCGTACTGCGTCAACAGATCGCGCACCTCCATCTCCACGAGATCGAGAAGCTCGGGATCATCCACCATGTCGACCTTATTGAGGAAAACGACGATGGAAGGCACGCCCACCTGTCGCGCCAGCAGGATGTGCTCGCGCGTCTGCGGCATCGGGCCGTCAGCAGCAGAGACAACGAGAATGGCGCCGTCCATCTGAGCCGCGCCGGTAATCATGTTCTTCACGTAGTCGGCGTGACCCGGGCAATCGACGTGGGCATAGTGACGTTTGTCGCTGGAATACTCCACGTGCGCCGTGTTGATGGTGATTCCACGCTCTTTTTCCTCTGGCGCGTTATCGATCGAGTCGTATTCGCGCACTTCGGCCATGCCTTTTTTATTGAGCACTTTCGTGATTGCTGCCGTGAGCGTGGTTTTGCCGTGGTCAACGTGACCAATGGTGCCGACGTTTACGTGCGGCTTGTCGCGTTTAAAAGCTTCCTTAGCCATATCTTTTTCTTTTCACCTCTTTAATTTGGATTTTCCTTGCCGGTCGCAAGCTCACTGAGCCCATGACCGGGATTGAACCGGTGACCTCGTCCTTACCAAGGACGTGCTCTGCCAACTGAGCTACATGGGCTGCTTGTCGCCAACCCAGCGCCTCCCTCGGAAACCCGGGCGGCGAACCGGCCGTGCCTTCCACCAGAGAGTCAAAAATCCCAGAGTCGCTTCAAACTTGTATTTGAACGACCATGGGATCGCCTCGTCCGGCAAAAAGCGTCCGCAAACTAACCTCGCGCACTGTAGTGTCAAAGAAATTTTAGACTGTTGCGTTAACGAATTCGATGGCTGCTCGGCTCGGCCTTCCCGCGCGTAACCAGACGCACGATCACAGCAATTATGAGCAGCGCGACGACACCAATTCCGATGTACAGCGGACTGATTTTGTCCATCAGCCGTTTTTCTTCAGGTGTTGGGCTCGCAATGGGCGGCGTGGGGGAGGGAGACGCGTTCTTCGCCGCCAGCATCGATTGCGCATATTGCAGCCGCTGGAACGTGTCGTTGTCCTGCGGATTGACCTTCAGCACGGCTTGATAATCCGCGATCGCGTTTTCATACTGCTGCGCCAGGCTGTAGGTGTACCCGCGCTTGGTCGTCGCTTCCATATCGTTCGGGTTTTTCGTGATCAAAAATGTGTAATCGGCGATGGCGGCGTCGTAGTTCTTCATACTTCGATATGCCAACGCGCGCCGATCATAACTCTGCAGATCGTCCGGCTTCTTTTGAATCACAGCGGAAAAATCGGCGACCGCTTTATCCCACTGGTTGAGTCCGATCTCTGCGAAGCCACGGAATTTAACTGCATTGAGGTCGTCCGGCTTGAGTTCCAATGCCTTGCTTAAATCAGCAAGGGCAGCATCGTACTGTTTAAGCTCGGATAAGGTCTGACCGTGTTCCACGTAACCGGAGGCATCCTTCGGCGCCAGCTCGATGTATTTTGCAAAATCGGCCAACGCGGCTTGATACCGAGTGGACGCCCCCTCGGAATCTCCCGCCGCCATGGCAGTTCGTGCTCCCTGGCGATAGGCGGTGCCGCGATTTGTGTATCCGCGCGGATCTTTCGGATTTTGTTGGATCGCTTTGCCGAATTCGTCAGCAGCGGCGTCAAAGTGTTTTTCCTGGGCAAGCTGGATGCCGCGTTGGATATGGTTTCCGCCGCTGTCCTTCTTGGCCGGTTTCGCTCCGTCGACCTGAACCGCCGTACAACAAAGAACCGATACGATGGCGACAGTGAATGGTTGCTTGTTCAACATACGTATTTCTCCTTCTGGCCTACTTTTTGCGCGATTTACCGCTTACAGGCGAGAAAATTTATGCAAGGGCCGTTCCAAAGTTTAGGTGCGCGCATCGGAGATGCTGTAGTGTCCGCTGTCTCGGCGGACCAGCGCCTTGCGCGCGGCACGCGGATCAAATGTGCTGAGGACAGCGCACGCTACATCCGTTGAGCATGCCCCCACCACGCTTGATATGAACAATAAAACGTCGCCAGTGCGCAGCGACGCCGCGTCGCGCCACAGTGCCAATCTCTCGAAAGGGTACTCCGCGGTTTTTGCCACGGTGTTCATCTGGTCGGTACCGTCACTTTTCATGTTTTACCTGAACCGGTATTACGATCCGTGGGCACAAAATTTCTATCGCTACTCGGTCGCATGCATCGCAATTGCCCCGTTGTTACTTTATCAAATTCGTCGCGGCGGCCCACGCATCGACATGCATGCGGTGAAACTTTGTTTGCTGCCATGCTTGCCAAACGTGGTCCATCAAGTCACCCAGGTGATGGCGCTTTTCTATATTGGGCCCGGCGTCTATACGATTTTCACTCGGGCTTCAGTCATTTTCACTGCCCTTCTGGCGCTGGCATTTTTTCCAGAGGAACGCGTCGTTATCCGGCAATGGCAATTTCAGGTTGGCACGCTGCTCGGATTAATCGGCGCGTTCGGTGTGATCTGGTTTCAGGCGAATGCGAACTCGCATGACCAGCACGTCGCGTTGCCCGGACTGTTCATTGCCTTTACGGCCACATTCTGCTGGGCGCTTTACGGGGTTCTGATCAAACGCCCCTCAGCTGAGCTTGGATCGATCCGCAGCTTCGGCGTCGTCAGTTTCATTACTTCGGCACTACTGTTTCCGCTCACCCTCGCCTTCGGTAAAATCGGAACTCCGTTTCAGGCAGGCTTGCAAGCGAATCTGGTCCTGATCGTCTCGGCCGTAACCTGTATTACGCTCGCCCACGTTTTGTATTACGTGGCGATTCGAGAAATCGGAGTCGCGCTCTCTCAAAGCCTCCAACTCCTTTGCCCGGCGATCGCGATGGCGCTGTCAGCTTGGCTCTTTGGCGAACGACTCACGCACGCGCAGCTTTGGAGCGCCGGCATTCTGCTTATCGGTGCCTTCCTTGCAATGCGAACCAAGCCTATCGCCACAGCAGAAACAGCTGAAAATATTTAACTCCTTTTGAGCGCCTGTGCCTTGCGCACAAGCTCGATGAAATCTGCGCGGTAGCCATTCACATCTGCGCCCTTTGCTTGCTGCGCCCATTCGAGTACTTGCTGCAGCGATCCGTTTCCCTTGTATTCGGAATCGCGCAGGATCATTCCGAATTCAGCGACGGCTGCTGCAAATTTTAAGTCGCTGGGAGCTGCTGCGAAATCGAATCCTGTATCGCTCACGGTGCGCTGGATGAGTCCGACCGTCGCATCATTGCCCTGTGTTTTGAGTTGCAGTCTTGCAGTCAGCAGCGGTTCAGATGCCTCTCCCGCAACACTCGGCATTTGCGTGGGGGTTGCAGTGCCTACGCGCTTCAGCGGCACAACTTCGTACAAAGTGGTCAACGTGTATCCAGCCGCAATCGAATACGAACCGACGTTCTCTTCATTCGAACCCTGTGTCTCAGGTTTTTGCCTGTCATATCCAATCAATCGATACGATGCGACCCGTCTCGGATTAAATTCGACCTCGATGCCGCTGTCCGCACGTACAGCAATTGCTTGGTGTCCCTTCAGTCCGATTCGCATCAACCGATGCGTTGGTTCCCACGGACAGGTCACAACATCTAGGTTGAGCGAAAATGGTTCGCCTGCGGTTGGCTGCGGATATTCGTACGGAAAATGGTTGATCATCCCTTCAATGCGTACTGACTCCCGCGATGGAAGGAGACCGGCATTAATCGAACGTCGGACATCGAGATACGAAGGCGAATTTACCACGAGCGGTACACTCGACTGGGGCCTGCTCATCACTGACACAAACGGCCGCTCGCCAGTAAAAGCATATGGACCAGCGTCAGCCTCGAACTTTTCATGTTGGCTGGGCCGCGCAGCGTCCTCTGCTTCGACTGGAGCAAATTGATTCGGTTGCGCGTGCTCCCCAGCTAAGTCGCGCGACAAAGAAGATCCGGATGGCGCAGAGATGCGCGACTCGTTACGGCTGAACACAACAGCGCCAACCACAGCTAAAACGGCGAGGAGCGCTGCAATCGCGAGCGGCCCGGCTTTTGACCAAAAAGCATCGCCGTGAATCGCAGTGAGTTTTCCCCGCGCGACCAGTTCTCGCTGCAACTCGAGCCGATACTGAGATCGCAAGGCGCGCGCGAGATCTTGTGTCTCGGCGACGAACCGCTGCCCTTCGGGAGAATCAGCAGTTGCACGAGCAATTCCCGATCGTTCTGGCTCGTCCAATTCATTCAGTGCGTATGCTGTCACCTTCGGGTCATCAACATTCATTTTTACTCATTTGGTTTTGGTTTAAATGGGATGAAATCTCCCGCGACCTGAACGTAACGCTGTCGCAGCGTCTTTAGTGCGGTGTGAAGCAGCACTCCCACATTATTGGCGCTTGTCTGCATAATCTCCGCGATCTGTTGGTAACTGAGATCGTTTTGGAATTTAAGCTGAATCACTTCCTGCTGGCGCAGCGGCAGGGTGCTGACAATCCGCAACAGGAATCCGGTCGCTTCCTTTTGTTCGAGCTGGTCAAAAGGCATGGGTTGCTCGCTTTCGCACGCTTCAATCACTTCCTCGTCGACGTACATCATGCGCCTCTCTTTTCGGCAAACGTTGAGCGCTGCATTTCGGCAAACCGTAAACAGCCAGGTTGCCGGCTTATCCTCGCGCCGTAGCGCGCCGTTACGCTGAAACTTGACGAACGTCTCCTGAACAACATCTCTCGCCTGTTCCCTGTCACCAGTTATGCGTCGAGCGTATTGAAGAAGCGGAATCTCGAATCGATGTACGATTTCCTCGAATTCCTCCCTTTTGGCTGTTCTGCCGCTTCGCATCGGATCTGATGTCCTTCCGACGAGCGCAGAGGATAACACATCCACCAATGGTCAACCCTAATACGAAACGCCCATAAGCGTGTACGTGATCGGCACTTGGACCCTAGCGGCCGTCCCGGGCTTGAAACGCCATCTTCGAAGCGAATCGAGCGTTGACTTGTCCAGAATGGCGTTGCCACAGCTTTGCGCCATTAGGACATCGGTCACAGTGCCCAAGGTTTGATCGACGATGAGCAACGCTACGCCAGATCCTGTCACGCGTTGACGGCGCGCTTCGTACGGATAAACCGGGCGCGGCGCATACGCCACCATCGCTTTCACCGAACGCAACGACGCCGTTGTTCCTCTGACAAGGGATGCTGGACGTGTCTTCCGATGCGCGCGAACTTGTGGAGGCGTGACATTCTCCTCATGGAAACTGTCCTGATCCGGATGAATCTGCTCAAAAGGCGGAGGCACGGCCGATTCTTCCAACAACGCAGGCTCCGGTTCGGCGGTATCAACGAGCTCGACATCACCCGGCGGACTGAAATCTTCTACCTTCGTAGTCGGTGATTTGGTGTTCGCGAGCGCAACCGCGCCGACGTGAATCGCAAGCGCGCTCATAAATGCGATCCAAAAGATGGATCGGCCGTTCTGGCGGTAAACCAATGCGGGATTCATGTCTATTCCTCCAAAGAGGAAGACACGCCACTCTGAAGAAACTTAGGCCGCGATCACGATATTGCGGGTAACAGGAACTACGTTGATTCTGTTGCTGCTGGACAGTCTGCGCGGGGTTGCATTATCCAGTATCAAGAATCGAGCAATCCAGCATCCGTTATTGTCACGTGAATCTCAAAAGTTATCTCGTCACTCGCCAGAAGCTGATCGACGGCGCGCTGGACCGCTATTTGCCGAAGGCGAACAGGAAACCCACGACGCTTCACCGGGCTATGCGCTACAGTTTGTTTGCCGGCGGCAAACGTTTGCGGCCGATTCTGTGTCTGGCTGCGGCTGAAGCTTGTCGCGGCAAGATCAACGGTGCGCTTCCGCTGGCGTGCGCGCTTGAATGCATCCATACATATTCGCTGGTGCACGATGATCTTCCCAGCATGGATAACGATGATTTCCGACGCGGTCGTCCCACCTGCCACAAGGTTTTCGGCGAAGGCATCGCGGTGCTCGCGGGTGACGCTCTATTGACCATCGCGTTCGAAATTGTTTCACACGCAAAGCCGAGGCCGCGTTACGATATGTCAATGCTGTTGCGCGAGATCGCCGTCGCGGCAGGTAGCCAAAAACTGATCGCCGGTCAGGTCGCCGATCTTGAGGCCGAAGGCAAAAACGTCAAACGCCGCGAGTTGCAGTTCATTCACGAGAACAAGACCGCTGCGATTTTGAGAAGCTCAGTGCGTCTGGGTGCGATGAGCGCCAACGCGGATGCTAGAAAGCTTTCCGCGATCACACAGTTCGGGCAACGGCTCGGGCTCGCTTTCCAAATTATCGACGACATTCTCGACGTAACACAGACCTCGGAGATCCTCGGCAAGAGCGCCGGCAAGGATGTGGCGGCAAAGAAAGCAACTTACCCGGCGGTGATTGGCCTGGAGAAATCGCGCAGAGAAGCCAAGCGGCTCACGCGCGAAGCGCACAATGCCTTGTCGATTTTTAGTAATCGCGATGCTGAAGCGCTGCATGCGTTAGCGAATTATCTGCTCGAGCGTAAGTACTGATTCTGTAGCTGTCGCCCTGTGGGCGAGGCCGCGCGCGGAAGGCAACAAACGCGTGCAGAACGCTTCGCGCAGCGAAGCGGCTACAAGGCGAGAGCCAAATTCGGATCAATCTCCTCGGTCACATGCGATTCAAATCCAGCCCGCAAACGCAACAATGCGGCAAAAGCGATCATGGCGGCATTATCGGTGCACAACCACGGCTCGGCGCTTTTGAATTCGATTCCTTTGGGGCTGCTCGCGTCGCGCATTTGGCCGCGTAATTTCTGATTGCAACTGACGCCGCCGCTTATCGTCACGAGATTCACACGATACTTTTGCGCCGCCGCGATTGTCTTTGTCACGAGCACGTCAATGATTGCCTGCTGAAAAGATGCGCAAAGATCCGCCAATAGCTTGTCATCCCGAGCGGAGCGAAGCGGAGTCGAGGGATCCCGTTGAAATTCAACCGTGATAACGCCGCGGGATTCCTCGACTTCGCTCGGAATGACATGCAACTTTGCCAACAAGTACCGTACCGCAGTCTTTAATCCGCTAAAGCTGAAATTCTCCGAGCCGAGCATGCTGCGGGGAAAATCAAAACGTTTCGGATCGCCGCCTTCCGCATGCTTTTCAATTTCCGGGCCGCCGGGATAACCGAGTCCGAGCATTTTGGCTACTTTGTCGAATGCCTCGCCCGCAGCATCGTCAACGGTGTGGCCGATGAGTTGATAATCCGTTAGGCCACGAACGACGACCAGCATCGTGTGTCCGCCGCTAACGATGAGCGACACATTTGGCTTAATGTCGTTGTCGCCGTTTTTTTCGACGCCAAAAAATGGCGAAAGCAAATGTCCTTCGAGATGATTGATACCCAGGTACGGTTTGCCGAAGCCGATTGCCAATCCTTTCGCAATTGACGCACCGATCATTAACGAGCTCGCCAGGCCGGGGCCACTGGTCGCGGCAAACGCATCGATTTCTGACAATCGAGTTTTCGCTGCACTCGCAGCGCGATCGAGTAACCGCGGCGCGTAGACCAGATGATTGCGCGAGGCGATTTCCGGTACGATCCCGCCGTATTTTTCGTGGGCTGCGACCTGTGATGCGACTTCGCTCGCTAGCAACTCGTGGCCGGAACGATCTCCGCGTAAAATCGCTGCTGCCGTCTCGTCACAGGAGGTTTCTAATGCCAGCACTGTCACAAGCTAATTGTAGGGCAGCCGCTTCGCCTGCCAAACTGGGCAACCGACGCGGTTACCCTACAATTTGACGCGAGAAGGGCGCGCCCTATTTCTTTACCGCTTCCGCTTTCGGCGCGCTTTGCTGTGCGTAAATCATCACGCCTTTGAGTGCGTCGATGGCGCGCAACATCTGTGGATCTTTGGTCTTGATGATATTGGTCTCGTCGTCTGGCTTAACATTCCCTGTGTTGCGCAGCGCGTACAGGGCGCGCTCCTGTTCGGCGGTCATGCCGACGCGAATATTCGGCGTCACGCCATTACCCTGAATGACCTGTCTGCTGGGCGTGTAGTACTTGGCCGTGGTAAAACGCACCGCGGATCCGTCCGGCAATTGCAGCACATTCTGCACGGAACCTTTTCCAAAAGTGGTTTCACCAACAAGGACCGCCCGGCGCAAATCCTTAAGCGCGCCGGCAACGATTTCTGCGCCGCTCGCACTACCTTCGTTAATTAGCAACACCATCGGAAAATTCGGACGGGCCTTACTTACGGCGGAAGTAGAGTAATCATGCTGTTGAGAAGAAACCCGGCCCTGCGTCGAAACGACTTTTGTGTTGGGCGGCAAGAATTGACCGCACACGTCGACGGCGCTGTTCAATAGCCCGCCTGGATTATTTCGGAGGTCGAGTATCAGCGCCTGCATGCCTTGCTTCTGCAAATTATCGATCGCTTTCGATAATTCCTCAGCTGTCGGTTCGTTGAACTGTATCAGCCGGATATAACCAATCCTGAATGGGCCGGTCAGCTCCGGCGGCAGCAATCTTTCTCCCTTAACACTTTGGATTTTTATTTCTGCGCGTTGGAGCGTGTACTCCTTGATTTCCTTCGTCGACGGCCGCAGCAGCGTCATACTGACTTTTGCGCCCGCGGGCCCTCGCAGAACATTGATAGCGTCCTGGAGATCCATTCTCTCGGTCGACATGCCATTGATCCGCAAGATTTGGTCGCCGGAAAGGATTCCCGCCTTCGCGGCAGGCGTATCCTCCATTGCCGTGATCACCGTAGGCAGGCCGTTTTTCATGGAGACCTCGATGCCGAGACCGTTGAAGCGGCTGCGCGTGTCATCCTGCATGTCTCGAAAATCATTGGGATCCATAAACTGGCTGTGCGGATCCAATGACGAAAGCATTCCCTTCATTGCAGCAGTGACGAGATCGTGATAGCTCGTCTTGTTCTCATCGACGTAATCCTGCCGGATCAGCTCCAGGGCTTTTGCGAAAATGGCAATCTGCGAGTAGCCGTTATCCTCTTCAGTCTTTGGCGGCTGCACTTCCTGCGCGAAAACGCCAGGAATAGCGCCGAGCAGGACGCAAGCCAGCAACGGAATGATCACGATCCGCCTCATGTTTTGCCCAACCTCCAAGAACGATGTGACAATCGCTCATGAGCAAATTTTGGCAACGCCCAACGCACAGTCTTGTCTGTAGTTAAAACTTGGACAATGAGAGCCTACGTTTGTCGTCTCATTACGTTCGGGGCGCTCTCGCTCGTTAGCGCGGTTTTCGCCGCGCAAACGAAGGACGCCGAATACGACGCGGTAGCCGAGGAATACGTGAAGACGTATCTGGCCGCTCACCCGCTCCGCGGAACCGCTCTCGGTTTTCATGAGTACGATGGCAAAATCAGCGATTATAGTCGCCTCGCGCTCGACGCGGAACTCTCCCGGCTCGGGCGATTCGATGATCGGCTGGCCAAGTTTGATTCAGCGAAACTGAGTTCGCGGCAATCCATTGACCTCCGAATTCTGCAGGCAGCGGTGAAGCGAGAACTGTTTGAAATGCAGGACATGTCAGTTTTCGAACGCAACCCGATGGTCTACGCGCGCGCGGGTGACGTGAACGTCTATATCAAAAGGAATTTTGCGCCGCTTGAGGACCGCGTTCGCAGCCTGGTTGCCATAGAATCACAAATTCCAAACATCCTCATTGCGGCGCGAACAAACCTCGATGAAAAGCTTCCAAAGCCGTTCATCGAGCTTGCAATCCAAATCGCCAGAGGTTCAGCCGATTTTCTGAAAAAAGATCTCGTTGCCGCTGTGAGCGGCCTCAAAGACGAGCAGCTCCGCGTTGCATTTCAGGCAGCCAACCGCAAAGCGGCAAGCGCGCTCAGTGATTACGCAACATGGCTGGAACGGGAGAAACTTCCCAAAGCCACACTTGATTTCGCTCTTGGCGAAGAAAAATTCGGGCGCTTCCTGGCGCAGACGGAGCTGGTCGATCTTCCGCCACAAAAGGTTCTCGAGATCGGAATGGCGCAGTTGAAGGCCGAACAGGAAGCATTCGCCGAGGCGGCGAAAAAGATCGACCCGAACAAACCTGCTATAGAGGTTTTCAAGCAAATCCAGAGCGAGCATCCGGCTTCGGACAAATTGATTCCGGACATTGCCAAAGACTTGGACAAACTTCGCAAATATGTTTTGAGTCATCGTTTAGTCGGAATTCCGTCGGAGGTTCGCGCGAAAGTAAAAGAGACCCCGCAATATCTGCGCGCCACCTCCTTTGCCTCGATGGACACTCCCGGTCCGTTCGAGAAGCGCGCCACCGAGGCTTATTACTATGTCACCCCAACGGAAGAGGATTGGCCGGAACAGGAAAAGGAGGAATGGCTCACCGCATTTAATTATTACACCTCCGACGTTGTATCGATTCATGAGGTGTATCCCGGACATTACGTGCAGTTTCTTCATCTGAATGCGTCGTCTGCCAGCAAAGTAGAAAAAATCTTCGGTAGCTACGCCTTCATCGAAGGCTGGGCGCATTACTGCGAAAAAATGATGATCGACGAAGGATTCGGCAGCCCGTCCAACGCCAGTCCAAGCGAAGACGATGTGAAGCGCGCGTCAAAATATCGCATGGCGCAGGCTGACGAAGCGCTGCTGCGTCTTTGCCGGCTATGTGTGTCCATCAAGGTGCACACGCAAAACATGTCGATTGATGAAGCGACGAAATTTTTCCAGGACAACTGTTACTACGAACAGAAGCCGGCGCGCCAGGAAGCTATGCGCGCCACATTCGATCCGGGTTATCTGAATTACACCCTTGGCAAATTGCAGATCCTGAAACTGCGCGACGACTACAAGGTGCAACAGGGCGACGATTTCTCTTTGCAAAAATTTCATAACGAATTGCTCAGCCACGGCATGCCCCCCATTCGGCTCCTCCGGGAAATCATGCTCAAAGACCAGAGCAAGTGGGATCAGGTGTTGTAAATTCTCCAACCGGTAAAGCTCTTGCGTCCGACTCGTCCGCTGGAGCCTTGGCCAAAGTGGATGTCCTCAGCGGATGATCGACCAACGATTCGCGCAGCGCACGCGCACCAATCGGAGCCACACTGCATTGCGTCTCTTCGCGCTTTCGCGTAACATTCGCATCCGAAAATCACCATGACAGAGCTGGTTTCAACAATGGCCGATAAGATCGACCGCACGATGCAGCGGGTAATCCCGCTGGCGTATCGGGTGCGACGAACTGGCCGTCGGCTGGTGCGTCGGGCATTGCGCAAGCCGCGCAGTGTCTCGGAAGGGCCGAACCTCCTGCCGTTGTTGATTCAGGTGCTGGCGAGTTTCACCAAAGCCGACGGCGTCATCATGGAGGAAGAGATTGACTCGAGCCTCGGCTTTTTGCGTTACGACTATCCGGAAGCGGTTTACTCCGAATTGCGACAGTTGTTTCGCCAGGCGCTTTACGAGCAGCAGGACCTCGCGGCCATGGCGCAAAAACTCGGCGCTCAACTGAGCACCGAACGCAAGATCATGCTCGGGGTCCAACTGTATGATCTCATCTCGCAAGCCGGTCTGAAGCAGGAACAGGTCGTCGCGTTCTATTCGTTCATGTCGCAAATGGGCATGGCTGCGCAGGCGATCGATATCGTCTATCAACTCAACGCATCAGAAGAATCTGACCCGTCGATTTACCAGCATGGCGCGTCGCCGCTGGAATCTCTCTCGTTCGGACTGGACGGCAAGGCCGACATCATACTCAGGAACCTGGCCGAAACCGATCGGCTGATGGCCTTCCGCTATCACGACCTGATTCTTTTGAAAAATTACAGTGGCCAGAACGTCTCCGTGCGCGGGAGACCTTTGGTGCGGGGAGGGTTCTGTCGAATTTACCCCGGCCAACGAATTTTGATCGGCGATCAGGTGCTCAGCTACCAGGAGTTGGCGCAATATTTCAATGCCAAAAAGAACGTTTCGCTTCCGGAAATCTTTATCCGGGTAACTAAAGACGCAGAGCAAGTACAGTTGGAGCGTTCACGAACGCGTGAAAGCGCGCTGCGAGTCACCTTCGGACTCAAAGTGCGGGTCAGGGCATTGCGCGATATCGATGCGGAGCTCAAGGGGGTACGCCTCAAAGCCGGCACTCAGGTCGACACGACACTGGAAGACAAAATTATTTTCCACAACGATACCGAGCTGGATTTGAACGACCTGCGTCGGCGCGCACGCGCGCTGGGCGGACGATTCCAACTGAAAGCTTCGAAATCGGAATATCTGGTGTCGAATGATCCGAGCCGCCTGCAAGCCGACGATATCCTGCTTTCGCCCGGTACGGCCGGAGATGTGCTTCTGAAAATATTTTGCGATTACGATCGGCGAGTAGGCACCCTTGAGGTCATTGAAGCGGACCGTCGAATCATGGTGGGCGACGACCCTGTCCGCACGACCGCGGAACTCAAGGACGGCGACATCATTCGAATCGATGTCGGACAGGTTCTGCGATGCAATTTTTTGGAGCGCATCATCGAGGAGGAGCGAAACATCATTCGCAGCCTCGAGCTGAATGAAGTCACACACCGTTTTGGCAAAGGCGAAATTGGCCTCGACGGAATTTCCTTTGGCATCACGCGTGGAGAGCTTGTTTGCGTGATGGGAGCAAGCGGTGCAGGCAAAAGCACGCTGATGAGAGTGCTTGCCGGCCAGCTCCAGTCGACGAGCGGCGAAGTCTTGCTAAACGGACAATCCCTCTACCGAAACCTCGACGTTCTGAAACAGTACATCAGCTACATGCCGCAACAGGACGCGTTCGACGAGCATCTCACCATTGGTGAGAATTTGCAGTTTGCGGCGGCGATCCGTGCACCGCATCTCTCGAAGCGCGACCGCGTCCGGCGATTGGACGCAAAGCTGATCGAGCTCGGTCTAAGCGAACGTCGCGACGCGGTAGTCGGCAGTCCCGAGAAGAAAACATTAAGCGGCGGCGAGCGGAAACGGCTCAACATTGGGCTCGATATGATCGGAATGTCGGACGTTTATCTGTTTGACGAACCGACTTCCGGTCTCTCGTCGAAAGATTCCGAGCACGTAATCGAAATCATCCGGAGCATGGCGCACAACAAAATCGTCATCGTTACCATCCACCAGCCGAGCTCGAAGATCTTCCAGATGTTTCAGAAGGTGATCTTGCTCGACAAGGGCGGGCGGCTGGTGTTTTTCGGCGCGCCTTCCGATGCCCTGCGCTATTTCGCCGAAGCGGAACATCAACACCAATTCGGTGCTGAACTGGGCGCATGTCCATCATGTGGAACTACCCGGCCGGAATTCATCTTCGATGTGCTCGAGACGCCGCTGCGCGATTTGAGCGGCGATGTCATCTACGAGGAAAACAGCCGTGGCCAGCTCGTCCCGTCGCGCCGTTACTCACCGGATTTTTGGCGCGACAAATACGAGGCGTTCCGATTGATCCAGGACGTTAAGCAAGTCTCCCTGCAACAGGAGGAGGCCGTCCCGTTGCCGGTCACACCGGTGCAAAGAAAGCGGTTGCCGCTGCGGTGGCACGATGAGTGGACGCAATTTCGCACGGTGCTGCAGCGTGCTTTCACGAGCAAACTACGCAACCGGGCGAATCTCGTGATCACCATAGGTGTCTCGCCAGTGCTGGCATTGCTAATTGGAACGATCTTGCGGTACTCGGAGACCGGTACATACGATTTTGCTTCGGCTTATCATATCCCGACGTTCTTGTTTCTCGGTCTGATCGTCGCAATGTTTCTCGGGCTGACAAACAGTGCCGATGACATCATTCGGGATCGGCCGGTGCTGCAACGCGAGCGCAACATTAAGGTGCGCCTGTCCTACTACGTAATCTCCAAGACGATCACGCTCGGGTTTTTCGCGCTCATTCAATGCGTTCTTTTTGTGCTGATCGGCAATTTCGTCCTGCAAATCCGCGGCATGTTCTGGCTCGACTTGGCTATAATGTTCCTGACGGCGATGAGCGGCGTAGCACTGGGTCTCGTTATCTCGTCTCTCGTTGCCGACCCGAAAACCGCGGCCAATATCGTCCCGCTGGTCTTGATTCCGCAGATCATCATGGGCGGCGCGCTCATCAAATACGAGGACATGAACCGGAACCTCGGCCTGGTTTATTCCTTTTCGCACTGGTTTTCCGAACATCCGAACTCCGAAAAGACGAAAAAAACCGAGAGCAAGCTACAGGTGCCACTTATCTGCCAGTTCATCGCCATGCGCTGGTCGTACGAAGAAATGATCGTTGCCCAGGCCAAGCTCAATCCGCTTACGAAGCGCCAGGACCGCGCTCATGACGAAATTCAAAAGCTCGCACCGAAAGCTGACACGCCTCAGCAACGAGCGCATCTTAACGACTTGAAAGACGTATTAGCAATGCTCTCGGGGTTGGAAGGACCGTCCGCGCGGGATGTCGACCGATATCTGAAGCTGATCGATCCGGTTATTGCGGGGAAGCAAAGGTTCGATCGTTCGTTGTTCAAAAACGCGAAGGGGCCAGTCACAGCGGACCAACTCTACGTGAACCAGAAGGTGTCGGACCTGATCTCAAGAGCCGAGATGGAGCAGACCGACTACCGCCGCGGCAATAAGCCAAACGTGTTCTTCGGTCTCGAGAAACGCTATTTCAGAATCGCGTTCGGCGTGTTCACTTTCGACACGGTAGTGCTGATCGTGTCCACACTCGTACTCCTTGTCGCGCTGCACTGGATCTTGCGAAAACAACTGGAAGTGCGCAGAACCTGATTGGGAGATTTTATGAGCAAAATAAAAACTAAACCTGCACGCCTCATCGTCGCAGCGAGCGAACAAGATCCAGACATGCTTTACGCGACGAAGTTTTGGGCGCCTGATCCATTCATTTTCCTTCAGCGCAACGGCAAACGGACACTGGTCTTGAGCGACTTGGAAATCGATCGCGGCCGTAAGCAAGCTGACGCGGATGAATTCGTAATGTTCAGCGAGCTCGAGCGCGAATTGCAGGGGAAATCGAAAAAGGCGCCGCCGTACGAGAAAGTATTAGCCCATTTTCTGAAAAAACGAGGCGTGAGATCGGCCACTGTGCCCGCAAATTTTCCGCTTGGTTACGCGGAGGAACTCGCGGCAAACAAAATCCGCGTTCGCGCGACCGAAGGATTTTTCTGGCCGGAGCGTGAAGCTAAATCCGACAAAGAGATTGAAATGATGGGGCGCGCATTGCGGATCACAGAAGCTGGACTCAAACGCGCGATTGAAGTGTTGAAAGCGTCAAGACTAGGTTCGGGAAAACGATTGCGCTGGAATCGTAAAACGCTGACTTCCGAATTGCTGCGCGCTGAAATTGATTCTGCAATTTTGCGCGCGGGCGGCATTCCCGCCGGCACGATCGTTGCCGGAGGCGATCAGGCTTGCGACCCGCACGAGCGCGGCCATGGGCCGCTGTATGCGGATTCATTGATTATTCTCGACGTGTTCCCGCGCGACGCGAAGACCGGATACTTCGGCGATATGACCCGCACAGTGTTGCGGGGGCGCGCGAATGAAGCGCAGCGGAAACTTTGGGAAACGGTGAAAGCGGGGCAAGCCTTCGCGTTAAAGAGAGTCAAGGCCGGCGTTGACGGCATGACGATTCACAAAGCCATTCAGGAATTCTTCGCCAGTCGCGGTTTCACGACCGGCGTGCGCAAGGGCCGGCGTGTCGGATTTTTCCACGGAACCGGCCACGGGCTCGGTCTGGAAATCCACGAACATCCGCGCCTGCAAAAAGTTGTCCTGAAGGATCGGCAGGTGCTCACAGTCGAACCGGGTCTGTATTATCCCGGCATAGGCGGTTCGCGACAGGAAGACGTGGTGGTCGTCACGAAAAGAGGTTGCCGAATCCTTTCGCGCTTTCCGAAACAGCTAGAGATCTAAGTGGAACGCGTTGTCCTCAACGCGTTGTCATGGAGTTGCCTCGCCAGACGTTCGCGTCGTCCTTCGGAGAAGCCGATCAATCTTCCGAATGAACGGGAAATGCCATTAGGAGTCTAAATCTCCTACTCGGCGAAGTGACAAGTCACCTTGCCGCGGTAAATTAGTACCCACATGTATCCCTTATTGGGTTTTGTTTTGGGCTCCAGCTGTTTGCTCTATATCGGCAGCCCCTCCGGTTTTGGTTTGGGTTCTAACTGGCTGCTCTACATCGGCGTCCCGTTGATCATTGGAATTTGGGCGCAGATTCGAGTGAGCAGCGCGTTTAGCCGATGGAGCAAGGTGCGTGCGAGCGGAAATATTACCGGAGCTGAATGCGCACGCGAAATCCTCCAGGCAGCGCAGATCCATGACGTCGAAGTCGTGGAGACGAACGATTTTCTAGGCGACCATTACGATCCAACCAAGAAGCAACTGCACTTGTCAAGCAACGTTCATAACACGCCTTCGGTGGCTGCATTGGGCATCGCTGCGCACGAGAGCGGGCACGCGATTCAGCACGCCCGGGCGTACGCGCCGCTGAAGGCGCGTATGGCGATTGTTCCGGTGACAATGATCGCGTCACAGATGCTGCCATTCATCATTATCGGTGGCTTATTCTTTCGGATCACCGGTCTGATTACGGTCGGCATCTGGTGCTATCTGATTCTGCTGGTGTTCCAATTGATTACGTTGCCCGTGGAGTTCGATGCCTCGCGACGCGCAAAAATCATCCTGCGGGAAATGGGGATCATACAGCCGGGGGAAGAAGCGGCAGGCGTGAACAAGGTGCTGAACGCGGCTGCGCTTACTTATATCGCGGCATTCATCGCTGCACTGGGCAATTTGCTCTGGTTGATGTCGATCCGCGACCGGCGCTGATCGATCGCTCGGCATAAAAATGGACCACGCCCTCGCTTTACCTGCTCGTCGAATTTCCGATTTGTTATCGTCGGGTCTGCAGGCGCGTGTTAAGTCTAAGCGCCAGGCGATGGATCAGCCAAGAAGTGACCCAGACAAGGATTTGGTAAAGCGCACCCAAGCGGGCGAGGCCAGCGCGTTCGATGATCTCGTGGTCAAGTATACACCGCGCCTTTACGGGCTGGTCTACAACATGACCTCCAACCACGAGGACACGAACGACCTTTTACAGGACATTTTCGCCAAAGCCTACAAAGCGATTCGCGGGTTCCGCGGCAAATCCTCGTTTTACACCTGGATTCATTCCATCGCTGTGAACATGACCCTGAATTTCCTCAAAAAGCGGGGCCGCCGATTTCAACTGAGCCTGGATGATGTCGACGCGAGCATCCAAAACGACAAGGAATTCATGGAAGCCACTGCCACGAGCAGCCCGGTGCGGGAGGCCGACCTTTCGGAGCTGCAGCGAAGATTGAACGAGGCCATGATGAAATTGTCTGATGATCACAGAGCAGTCGTCACTATGTTCCATATCCAAGGGATGCCCCACGCCGAAATCAGTAAGATCTTGCGTGTCTCGGAAGGAACGGTACGTTCGAGGCTCTTTTACGCGAACCGGCAGTTGCAAAATTACCTGGACGAATTTCGGAAAAATCCTGTCTCGTAACGGCTGAAAAAAATGGACGAGTTTAACGATAACGAAATCGCCAGGCTGCTTCGGCTGAAGCGATACGAGCAACCGCCGCCCGGCTATTTCGAAAATTTCCTCCACGAATTCCATCGCCGGCAACGCGATGAATTGCTGCGCCAACCGCTTTGGCGCATCTGCCTGGAACGCGCACATAATTTCATGTTGCAGTTGGATATGCGATCGCTGGCCTCGTATCCCACTGCGGTCGCTGCAATGCTTGTTTGCGCAGCTATCTTCTCATTAAAGGTTTATCAGCAACCCGAGACGGCTCGCGTCGCTACCCAGAGTCCGCTCACTTTATCGGTACCGGTGAATGCCGAACAAGAATGGAACCTTGCATCTCCGGTCTCCACGCAGATCTTCAGGATGCAGCCGCTTCGCAATTTTCGTGAAAGCGCCCAGACTCACCGAGCCGCCCCGCCGCGCTACGTGCTCGATAGCGTCCCCGTGAGTTATGAGCCCACTTTCAGGTTCTAAACGCCGCGCAATCGTCGCGTTCGCGCTGGTTTTCTGTTCAGGCGCCGGCTTGCTTTTCGCCCAGGAGCAATCCGCCACGGCGACGATCAGCCACCAGGTTCGGGAGCTTTTCGAGCGGGCCGCCAAAGCGGTGGTTAAGATTCATGGCGTTGATGAGCACAGCGAGATTTGCGGCACCGGATTTTTCGTCGATCCGACGGGGACACTCTACACGGCATACACAGTCGGAGGCGATGCGGGCAATTTCACAGTCGAATTCCACGGCAAGAAATATCCGGCGCGCCAACTCGTGGCAGACATCCGCAGCGGGACAGCCATCTTGAAAGTGGACGAAACCACGCCGGCCCTGCCGGTTGGTAAATCCGAGGAACTTGAAATGGCGACTCCTGTCATATCGATCGGTTATCCTCTGGATCTACCGAAGACACCGAACTTCGGCTGGATTGCTGGGTTCGACCGGAAATGTCTCGGCCGCTATTTCTCCACCATCCATTTACGCGTGAACGTTCCGACCCAGCGCGGCGAGGCTGGCGCTCCGCTGTTGAACATGAAAGGGGAAGTGGTTGGGATCGTCGTTAGCGGTCTCGAAAATAATGCCGCCTGTTACGCTGTGCCGATCGAGGCTGCCGAGAAAATTCGCAGCGACTTTGTCCGTTTCGGCGAGGCTCGACACGGCTGGATCGGGGTGAACAATGTTTCGCCCTCGTCGCAACAAGTCGACGGCTCGCGAGCGATGGTAACACAGATGGCGGAAGACGCACCGGCGGCACGATCGGGGCTTAAAGAAGGCGACGTGCTGCTACAAGTGGGGAAGAAAAAGATAAGCGATCCCGAGGATGTATTTGACGCCTCGTTCTACATCACCGCTGGGGACACCGTCCCGATCACCGTGATGCGCGGAGATCAAAAAATGACGTTCAACGTGCAAGCGACGATGCATCCAGCCAGCAAGACCGGTGTGTTGCTCGCTTCGCCCGGCACAATCCCTGGCGTAATCCCCATGTCGCTCGACGAAGCCGTGCCGCCTTCGCCATAGATAGCACGCGGCCTGCCGTGGTGGTGCAGTCAGGACGCGAAAGTCCGGTCACAACATCTTCCTAAGCTCAGCTTCATCGATGATTTTTACGCTGAGCTCTTTTGCTTTGTCGAATTTGCCGCCGGGTTCGGCCCCGGCGAGGACGTAGTCGGTTTTTTTGCTTACGCTGCCGGTGACGTGACCGCCGAGCGCTTCGATTTTTTCCGTAGCTTCTTCACGCGTCATTGATGGCAGCGTGCCGGTCAGGACAAACGTTTTTCCCGCCAGCGGCAGTTCGGCTGCTCTTGTCGCCGAGACTTTTTCGCTCTTCGGCTCAATGCCGAGTTCTTTTAATCGCCGTAGAATCTTTTTGCCAACCGGCGACGCGAAGAAATGGAGGACACTCTGCGCGACTACGGGACCGACTTCGCTTACGATACCGTCTTTGCCTGCCTTGCTCTTCGATGGTTTCGCAAATCCCGATTTGATTAATCGCCCGGCGATTTCTTTGGCAGATTTCTTGTCGTCGCGCTTTTCGTGATAGTCCACGACGTTGCGGAGTAATTGCGAATTAGAAACGTCCTGAATCGTGTTATGGAAGCGGGCGACCTGGCTTGCTGTCGTCTTTCCGACATCAGGAATCGCCAGCGCAAACAGCCAGCGCGAGAGCGGCAACGTCCGCGCGCGCTCGATCGCATTGATCGCCTTGGTGGCGTTTTTCTCGCCGAAAACGCGCGGCGCGTCCTCTGTGCCGAGATTCAGTTTCCCGAGTTGCTCGACCTTTAAGTCGAAAAGATCCAGCGGCCCGCGCACGAGGCCGCGCTCAACAAGCTTGTCCGCGACAATTCCGCCGATGCTTTCGATATCGAGCGCGGCACGTGCGGCGAAGAATTCTACCCGCCGCGTCGTCTGTGCCGGGCAATACAGATTCTCGCAGCGCCACGCGACAAATTCAGGGTCGCGCCGGACGGGACCGCCGCATACAGGACATTTTCCGTGAATGTGTTTTGCGAAATCGAACGGCCTCGTGTCTCGTGGCCGCTTCGATTTCACAACTTCAACCACGGCGGGAATGACTTCGCCCGCCTTTTCGATCACGACGGTGTCGCCGATGCGAATGTCTTTGCGTTTGATTTCGTCCTCGTTGTGTAAGGTGGCGCGGCCGACGGTGCTCCCGCTCACCACCACAGGCTCCAGCACCGCTACAGGCGTGAGGATTCCGGTGCGTCCGACCTGAATGATGATGTCTTGCAAACGGGTCTCAACACGTTCCGCTGCGTATTTGTAGGCGATCGCCCACCGCGGTGATTTCGCGGTGAACCCGAGCTGCTCCCGCTGCGCGAGCGCATCCACTTTGATTACTGCGCCGTCGGTTTGATAGGGAAATTTGCGTCGGATGTCATCGAGATTGCGGATTGCTTTTAGAATCTGGTCAATCGAATCGGCGAGCCACCAATCTTCGTGGGTTGGCACACCGAGTTTCTTGAACAGTCGAAAAATCTTCGAGTGAAGATCGATGTCCGCGCCTTCAACCGCGCCGGTACCGTAAAAAACGATTCCGAGTGGACGTAGCGCAACCGCTTTCGGATCGAGATGCTTTAGAGAACCGGCAGCAGCATTGCGTGGATTCGCAAAGAGCGGCAGACCCGCGGCTTTCCGTTCCCGGTTCAATTTCTCGAAGCCGGCCTTGTCGAGATAAGCTTCGCCGCGAACTTCGAAAATGTCTGGCGCATCGCCACGCAGTTGGTGCGGCACTGAGCGAATTGTTTTGATGTTTTGCGTAATGTCGTCGCCGACAAGACCGTCGCCGCGTGTCGCGGCATACTTCAGCCAGCCTTTTTCGTACATCACCGACACCGCAACGCCATCCACTTTGGGCTCAATGACGACGGGGATTTTTTCATCCGGCAACAGGCGCTTGATTCGTTTGTAAAAATTCACCACCTCTTCTTCGGAATAGGTGTTATCGAGGCTAAGCATCGGCGCGCGGTGCTGGATTTGCGCAAACGCCTGAAGCGGTTTTCCGCCGACGTGTTGAGTTGGCGAATCGGGCGTGAGGAGATCGGGAAACTGCGTTTCGAGATCAACAAGCTGCTTGTAGAGCCGGTCGTACTCGCGGTCGCCGATGACAGGCGCGGCGTCCTGGTAATACAGCCGGTCGTGCTTGCGGATTTCCTCCCGCAATTGCGCGATGTTTTTCTCGGCTTCGGTTCGGTCCATCGATGTTGAGCACGATACGAGCGTGCGAAAGCTCGGCAAAGGTGGAACGCGTTGTCATTCCGAGCGAAGTCGAGGAATCTCGTGGCAAAACGGAACGTAATTTCTCGGGGTCCTTCGACTCCGCTTCGCTCCGCTCAGGATGACAGCGCTAAAGAGCAATGAGCTTTCAAATTGCCTTGGAAGCAGCTAAGGATAATCAATCGTGAAACCCGGTGAGCGCATCCTCGGAGTGGAAGGCGGCGGCACGAAAACCGCCTGGGCGTTTGTCGAAACTGTAGGCGGGATCGGTGATCCCGGTTGGGAATTTCGTATTCTGGAGCAAGGAAAACTGCAGGCCTCGAATTTTCGCCTCACCGCGCCCGAGCGTTTGCGCACGATCCTTGCCGAGCTGCCGACGCAAATCGATTGCGCTGGAGTTTTCCTTGCCGGTTGCGGAACGGAGGAAGATCGTAGCGCGCTCAGGCAAATCTGCCTCGAGATCTGGCCGAAAGCGAAAATCGTGACGGGCAGCGACCGCGATTCCGGCCTCGCGGCGGCACTCGATCATGGGGATGGCATCGTCGTTAACGCCGGAAGTGGATCATCGGTAACCGGCCGCCGCGGTGACAGGATCGAGCGAGCCGGCGGATGGGGCCACATTTTGGGCGACGCCGGCGGCGGTTATTCTCTTTCCATGCAGGCGCTCCGCCTGATTTTGCGCGAATACGATTTGCATCGCGCCGAAATGGATTTCACCGCGAAGATCCTGCATGCGCTTTCGTTGAACAACTTTGATGAACTTGTTCGCTGGGTCCAAACGGCAGACAAAATGGAGATCGCCATGCTCGCTCCGGTCGTGTTTGAGGCGGGCGCCGCCGGCGATGCGCGGATGATGGAGATCATAGAAGAAGGGGCACGTGTCCTTTGCGAATACACCGAGGCGGTCGCTGACCGCCTGCATCTGCTCGCGCCAAAAGTCGTGCTCATGGGCGGCCTTTTTTACCGCGATTCAATTTACACGCACGCGTTTCGCCGGCGGCTGAAGAAAAATCTTCCCGATGCTCGCGTAACAACTGCCGAACGCGCGCCTGAGCTGGGCGCTGCGTGGCTCGCAGCAGAGGCGCACGATCATGCGACGTTTCACCCGCATCCATCGCAACGCGAGATCGATGGTTTGGCTGCCGCATTAACGGAGCAGCGCAATCCACGCTCGCAAAATCTGGAAAAAATGACAGCCCACGAGCTGGTTCAATTGTTTGTTGAGGAGGAGAAGTTTGTCCAAGAGGCTTTGCGGGCTGCCACCGCGGATCTTGCTCGCGCAATTGAAACAGTCACGGAATCACTGCGAAACAATGGCCGCTTATTTTACGTCGGCGCGGGGAGCAGCGGACGCATCGGCGTTTTGGACGCGAGCGAAATCCCGCCCACCTTCGGCGCGCCGACGCATCTGGTGCAGGCAGTAATCGCGGGCGGAGTCACGGCGTTGCATCGGAGTGTGGAAGGCGCAGAAGATGAAGAGAGAGCCGGGGCATTCGCGTTGGATGAGCGCGGTGTGAAGCCCACTGATGTGGTGATTGGAATCACAGCCAGCGGTCAGACCCCTTTTGTGCGCGGCGCGCTCGCCCGGGCGAAGTCGTTAGGCGCGAAA
>WNFU01002634.1_pt1 | contig 28723 bp, 35 predicted proteins | sample 5400121 | NCBI WGS metagenome assembly WNFU01 (sample SAMN13153360, study PRJNA577476) | soil metagenome | isolation source: 100 cm soil or saprolite under grassland replicate 1 | place: USA:California | collected 2016-06-15 | reverse complement strand
TCTTCAAGCGGTTCACGACCACCAAGCGGTTCACGACCACGCCGTTACCGGGGATCTTCGTCATGCGGGCGAACGGCACCGGTGTTCGCGCGGTAACCAGGGACAAGATCGGATTCGTCCCGGACTGGGGCCCGGCGCGATGAGCGGGACAGCGCCCAGTGTCACGACGCATCGAAAACCTGATACCGGATTTGGTACCGCGCCCGTCGGACCCAGCTGTACCGAAGGACGGAAGCGGCGCCAAAACCCCGCTTCCGTCCTCAACTGCCTCGACTCGTCCCGGTGAGATCAGGGCAAGCGGGGTGACCAAAGGGCGGACAGTACGCCGGCGGCCGCAAGCAGCGCGGCGGCGCCTCCAAGGAACGCGTACGTGACTTCGCTCTTTCCCGCCTTGCGTCCGAGACGAGAGCCAAGCTTCTCGTACGCGGCCCGTAGTGACTCAGCCGTCCTCGCCCGGAAGGTCTCGCCGCCGCTGATGTCGGAGATGGCCCTCAACGTCTGGGGATCGGGAGCGAGGCGGCGCGAAGTCGAGGACCGTCCGCCGAACAGGCCTCCACCGAACTGTCCGAGCCCCGGCGGGAGCCGGCCGTGGCGAGTGCCGAGGGCGATCGTGTAGACCGGCATGCCCGCGTCCCTGGCGCGCCGGGCACCTTCGAGCGGCGGCACGATGCCCCGGTTCTGCCTGCCGTCGGAGAGAAAGAGAATCGAGACCAGCCCACGCGCAGTGGGCAACGGACGCGCCGGTGTGCCGGCCGCCAGCAGAGACCTGGTACCGAGCGCCTGCCGTCCGAGCTCGACCGCGCGGACGAGGGCGTCGCCGATTGCCGTACCGCCGAAGCCGCTGAACGCCCCGATCGAGTCGATCGACTCCCGAACGAGCTCGCGGTCGGTGGTAGGGGGAGCACCGACCTGAGCCTCGCCCGAGAAGACCACCAGCCCCACCCGTACGCGCTTCGGCACACGATCGAGGAAGGTGCGGACCGCCTCCTGAGCTGCGCCGAGCCGCGACGGGCGCACGTCCGTGGCCTGCATGGACAGGGAGGCGTCGACGACGAGAATCACGGTCGCGCGCTCCGACGGCACGAGCGTCCTCGCCTGGGGGCGGGCTACAGCGACGCACAAGGAGCCGAGCGCGAATGCGAAGAGCACGGGTGGGACGTACCTGCGCCACGGACGGCCACCGGCCACCTGCGAGAGGACGTCGAGATTCGTGAACCTGATCGCGTACTGCATTCGTCGGCGCTGGGCCACGACGTAGAGAGCAGCCGCCGCGGGAATCACGAGCAGTGTGAGCAGCAGGAGCGGGGCGCCGAAGGTCATTCTCCTCCCGCGCACAGGGCGCTGACCTGCACGATGCCACGGATGCCGCGCACGAGCCCCCCGGCTCGCCCGGCCACGATGATCCGGCTGTCGCGCACAAGTCGGGTCACGGAGACGCTCGCTGCAAGCCGCCGACCGGGCGGTGCAGACGTGTAGAAGCCGACGGCATGCGAGGCGCCGACCAACCGCTCGCCCGTGGCGCATCCGTGCACGACGCGCACGCTTCCAGGTTTCAGCCTGATGGTCCGCACGCGCCTGACGGTGGGCCGGCGCGGCGGGAAGACCCGGGCAATCGAGGTCGGAATACGTCTCCCGCCCCCGGCCCCGGGGATGCAGCCGATGTGCGGGCGGAAACTCGGCCTCGTGCTCGACGACAGGCCGACGTAGCGACCCAGGACGACCGCTGCCCGAGAGGTCGTGATCCCCGGGTTCACGGGGCTTCCGAGCGTGCCGAGGAAGCTGACGTCGATGGCCCGGTCTGACAGCTCGGCGTCGAGTCCTCCCACGACGTAACGGCGAGGGCACGAGAGCTGGTACTCCACGCTCGCTCTGGGCACGCGGCGATCCTTCGGCAGCATCACCCACGGTCCGGCGACCGGTACGCAGACCATGAGACCCCTGCACTCGTTCGTGGCTTCGGCCGGGCCCGCACCGGCGGCGAGCACGGCCGCGAACGCGACGAAGGCGAGGGCGAGCGCGCGTCTCACGCCACCCTCCTGAACCACAGCGCCGAGAGCGCGCCACCGGCAAGCAGCAGCACAGCGGAGCCGCCGGCAAAGACGTCGGTGATCTCTCTCGACTGCTTGCGGTGCCCGAGACGAGACCCCAGCCGTTCGTAGACCTCCCGAAGCCGGGTGTCGTTCGTGGCGGTGAAGAACTCGCCATTCGTCGTCCGCGCGATGAACTGAAGCGTGTCGGGCCTTGGCGGAACCCGGATGATCTGGCGGAAGCCTCCCGTCAGCTGCTGCTCGACGATCCCGTTCGGCGTCCCAACCACGATCGAGTAGACGGGCACCTTCAGGGCTTTGGCCCGCCGGGCCGCGGCCTGGGGCGACGCGCGACCGCCCATCTGCGCCCCGTCGGAGATGAGCAGCACGGCTGCGGGAGGCACGCTGCCGTCGCTCCTGCGCTCTCTCTGCGCGAGTCCGATCGCGAGTGAAACCGCGTCACCCAAGGCGGTCCCCTCGCCGGGCCGCAGCGACGCCAGCGCGGCGCTGGCGAGCGAGCGGTCCTCCGTCGGCGGCACCGCCACGACTGCTCGAGTTGCGAAGGAGACGACGGCGACGCGGAACTTCTTCGGCACCTTGGTCAGAAAGGTCTCGGCAGCGATCCGAGCGGCATCGAGCCGAGTGGGCTCGACATCCGTCGCCCTCATCGACCGCGAGACGTCCACGACCAGGATCACCGTTGCCTCTTCGCGCGGAACGGTCACGGTGGCACGTGGCCGGGCGACGCCGATGATCATCGCCGTAAGCGCGACGAGCAGGATCGCGAGCGGCAGGTGGCGACGCCGTCCGGGAGCGCGGTCGACCACGTTGGGAAGGAGGGCGGGGTTGCCGAAGCGGGCCGCGAAGGCTGCCCGACGTCGCTCATGGCTCGCGTACAGCGCGACGAGGAGAGGGACCGCGAGAAGACCGAGCAGCGCGAGTGGCCACTCGAAGCTCACCGGTACCTCCGCCGCAGGAAAACGGCGAGAGCTCGGAGCCAGTCTCCCGAGGTGCTCAGGACGACGTGCCGGAGGCCTAGGGAGGCCAGTGACGTCGCGAGCCTGCTGCGCTCCTCCACGGCTGCCGCCGCGAAGCGAGCTCGGAGTCCGGCATTGCGGGTGTCGACGCGAAGCTGTCTACCCGTCTCGGGATCGACTAGCCAAAGCTCACCAGCGTTCGGCAGTTCCTGCTCGCGTGGATCGCGGATCTCAACGGCGATCACTTCGTGACGCCCGGCAAGCTGGAGCAGCGGACGCCGCCAGTCGAGGGGCCCGCGGAAGTCCGAGACGAGCACGACGAGTGCGCGCTGGCGGGCAAGTGCTCCCGTACGCCGGGCAGCCTCCCCGATGGAGGTGGGGCCGACTCGCCTCTGCTCCTGTTCGTCGCGAAGCGCGGTGAGCAGGCCCATCAACCCGACCCTGCCCTGCCTCGGGGGCAGGGCGCGCGGCTGCCCGTCGCCGAAGGTGATCACACCAAGCCTGTTGCCTCGCCTGGTGGCCAAGTGACCGACGGCAACGGCGACTCCCTCGGCCACGTCTGCTTTGCGGCGGTCGGCGGTGCCGAACCCCATCGAGGGCGAAGTGTCCAGCACCAGCCAGCTGACGAGCACACGCTCGGCCAGGTGGATGCGGACGTGCGGCTCGCCCGTCCGCGCCGTGACATTCCAGTCGATCCGACGAACATCGTCGCCGGGGACGTAGGGGCGCACCTGCACCAGCTCGGAGCCGTGACCCTGGAGCGCGGAGCGGTAGTCGCCGGCGAGCAGGCCGTGAACCCGCCGGCCGATCGCCACGTCCAGCGCGCGCAGGAGCGCGTCCGGCATCGGGCCTGGGCCGGGACGCTCTGGCCTCGAGGCAGCCGGTAGAGCCCGGACGAGGCTCACGCCGCGCTGGTCCGCGCGAGATCGAGCTGGGGAACCGGCACGGCCGCGAGCACCGCTTGCAAGATCTGGTCCGGGTCGACCTCCTGCGCGAGCGCCTGGTAGGTGAGGACGAGGCGATGGCGCAGAGCATCGTTCGCGAGAGCCTGGACGTCCTCCGCCAGCACGTAGTCGCGGCCGCGGACGAGCGCGAGGGCCCTCGCGGCCTGGACGACGCTGATCGGACCCCGGGGACTGGCGCCGAACGCGATGTACTCGGCGAGCTGTGGCAGACCGTGCGCCGCGGGCTCTCGCGTGGCCTCGGCCAGCGAGACCGCATACGCGACGAGAGCCGGATCGACGTAGACGCCGAAGACCGCCCGCTGGAGCGCCTTCAGGGCGTCGAGCGAGAGCGCCTGACGCAGCACCGGCGCCTCGACGAGCTGCCTCTGGACGACCGTCAGCTCCTCGTCCCGCTGCGGGTAGCCGATCACCACCTTGAGCATGAAGCGGTCGACCTGCGCCTCGGGCAGCGGGTAGGTCCCCTCGGACTCGATCGGGTTCTGCGTGGCCATGACGAGGAAGGGGTCCGGGACCGAAAACGTCGTGTGACCAATCGTGACCTGGCGCTCCTGCATCACCTCGAGCAAGGCCGACTGCACCTTGGCCGGCGCTCGGTTGATCTCGTCGGCGAGCAGGAAGTTGCAGAAGACCGGCCCGAGCTCGGTGTCGAAGCTCCCGTCGCCGGGGCGGTAGATGCGCGTCCCGACAAGGTCGGAGGGGACCAGATCCGGCGTGAACTGGATGCGCGAGAAGGAGCCGCCGAGGACCGCGGCGGTGGTCTTGATCGTCAGCGTCTTGGCGAGTCCGGGGACCCCCTCGATCAGGAGGTGCCCCTGCGCCAGGAGGCAGACGAGCACGCGTTCGAGCATCGCGTCCTGGCCGGCGATGACTCGACGGATCTCGAAGAGCGCCTGCTCGAGGCGATCCCTAGCCTCGGCCGGCGAGAAGACGGGTGGGTCGTCGGTCCGGTCGCTCACGCGCGCGCTCCTTGTCTCGATGTGGAAGGACCATACGAACAGAGGCAAGGCCGGGTTTGCCCGCGGCGGAGGGGACTTCCCCGGCCGGCGAGCCCAGCCCGTCGAGGCTCGGACCCAGCCCCATCGTGCAAAGGATGCACGGGATGAGACCGGTTCGGCCTTCGACTCTCTAAGAATGAGCTAAGAACCCGGCGCCTGGGGTCCCCCGCCGCTCCCAAGGAGCGGTCCTCTGGGGGCGCTTCCGAAGCGCCTGAGTACAAATCTGCCTAGGCGGGAACGGTCCAGGAGACATGGCAGCAGTCCCTGCGCTCAGAGAGCAGGAGTTGCGTGCGAGCGACGGTTTCCGCGTCGAGACGCCGCGCGGTCGGCTCGGCGTCGTCCAGGAGGTCTGGCTCGGCGAGCACGGCGACCCGCAAGCGCTCGCGGTGCGGACGATCGACGGCCGGCACGGTCTCCTGCTCGCCGACGAGATCGCCGCGGTTCATCCGGACGAGGAGCAGGTCGTCGTCGAAGAGCCGACGCTGCTTGAGCTCGAGGCGCCGCGGCTGGACGGCGATCGGGCGGACGGCGCTGGGGAACGCCTCTCCGCGTCGTGGACGACGACGGGAGCCATCCTGCCGCTTCCCGAGCCGCCGACTCGCCTCCACCTGCCCTTTGCGCACGCACGACTGGACGCGCCTGCGCCGAGCGTGTTCGTCGAGCGCCCGCTCTGGCAGACGGTGGCGATCCTCTATGGCTCGATCGCGCTCCTCGCCGCCCTCCTGATCGGGCTGACGTTCCTGCTGGCCGCACTCGTCGCCGGTCACGCGTACTGAGTCCCGAAGCGGCGGGCGCAGCCGCTCAGTAGCGAAGCCCCTCACCACGCAGCAGCACACCGAGCGTGGCTCGGAGGATCTCCAGGTCGTAGCGCACCAGCCGCCGGGCGGGCCAGGTGCGGCAGGCCTCCACGTAGGCGAGGTCGAGGTCGGCGTAGCGCACGCCCGGCACCCCCTTCCGCGTCTGCGCGGGGCCCGTCCAGCCTGCCTGTGCGACGTCGCGGTAGTCGAGCCCCTCCGCACGCTGCCGTAGCACCATCTCCGGCGGCCAGGGCCTCGGTCCCACCAGGCTCATGTCGCCGCGCAAGACGTTCCAGAGCTGGGGCAGCTCGTCGAGGTACCAGGGCTTGAGCATGTGGCGCCCCGCCCAGGTGAGATTGGACGCGTCACCCTCGTACTCGCGGGCATGGCTCGCTCCGGGCTCGACCTTCGCGAGGACGTCGGCCCGCAAGGTGCGGAATTTCAGGAGGTCGAACGCACGCCCACGGGAGATCCGCTGCTCACGGTAAAGCCAGCCTCCGCGATCCCGCGGCACGAGCAGCATCTCGAGGGCCATGACGACCGCGAGCACGAGCAGCACGGGGGCGGCAAGGAGCAGCAGGACGAAGGCGACGACCCTGTCCAGAAACCGCTTCGCGAGAGGGTAGGGAACGGGATCCACGTGCGAGATGGGTTGACTCTATGCGGCTCCATCCGACGCTGGTCCTACCTTGAGGAGGCAGTGCTGATCGGAGCGACGCTCCTCTTGCTGGCCCTGATCCTCGCGCTCGCCGCGACTGCTCGGGTCTTTGGGCCTGTCGCCGTCGTGCTGACGGTCTGCATCTCTTTCCTCGCCGTGCTCGCCGAGACCGGCGACCGGGCGGCGGCGTTGCTCGTCGCGGGCCTTGCGATCGTCGCCCTGCTCCTCCTCCGCTCCGCCGCGGAGACGGCGCACGGAGTCTCGGTCGCCCGGCGCGAGAAAGAGCGGCGACACCGGCACCGCTCGAGACGACAGGCCTGGGAATCGCTCGCCACGCTCGAGGATCTCGAGCAGGGCGAGCAGGCGCGGCGCGCAGCCTAACCCGCAGGTCGGCCGAGCGGCTCGCGGCCGGGCTCGGCGTGGAACGCGACGGTGAACTCGTCCACGCTCAGGACCTCTCCGTCGAGGGAGCGCGCCGCGTCGCTGCGCAGACGGCTGGCGGTGACGTGGCTCGCAGCCAGAGCGTCGTGTCCCTCCCACAGCGTGATGACCATCGCCCGATTGCTCTCCTGGCCGATGAGGAAGTAGTAGCCGTACAACCCCTCCATCTCCGAGATCTCGTCCAGCGCCTCCCGGAAACGATCCTCGGCCTCGCCAAGCCGTTCGGCCGGCACGTCGTATGTGCTTACCCTCGCAACCATCGACCCCCCTCCCAGGTAGTTACCGATCATCCTTCCCAGATCCGTCCTTCCCCATGCGAGGCTACGAATGTATGAGCGACCCTCGCGCCCGGCCACTCCAAAGGACGGACCTCGACCCCGAGCCCCTTCGTCAGTTCGAGGCCTGGCATCGGGAGGCACACGCGGCCGGGGAGCCCCTGCCTGAGGCCGTGGCCCTGGCGACCGCAACGTCCGCGGGCGCACCGTCGGTGCGCATGGTCCTGCTCAAAGGCGTCGACGAGCGTGGCTTCTCCTTCTATTCGGGCTACGAGAGCCGGAAGGGCCGGGAGCTCGCTGAGAACCCCCGCGCCGCCCTCTGCTTCTACTGGCACGGACTGGGCAGGCAGGTGCGCGTCGAAGGTGCCGTGGAGCGGCTCGGGGCCGAGGAGTCCGATGCCTACTTCGCCACGCGTCCCTACAACGCGAGGCTCTCCGCAGCCGCATCCGGGCAGAGCGAGGTCGTTCCCGGGCGCGAACAGCTGGAGGAGGCCGTCACCCGGCTGCGCCGGCGCTACGCCGGCGAGATCGTTCCCAGACCGCCCGGCTGGGGCGGCTTCGTCGTCCTGCCCGACCAGTACGAGTTCTGGCAGCATCGCGAGGACCGCCTGCACGACCGCTTTCGCTACCGCCGGGACGACGAGGCCTGGGTGATCGAGCGGCTCGCACCCTGATGGCGGTCGAGCGGGGCCCGCTGGAAGGGCTCGAGCGCAGCCTGCAGGACGGTGAGCACGAGGGTGCGCTGGCTGCGCTTGGCTGGCTCGCCGGACAGGGAATCCCGCTCGGGGAAGAGGCCGTCCACGGCCCCCTGCGGCGGGCGGTCCTCCTCCTGGCCGCCGGGGGAGACCCCCAGCGCGGACTCACCCTGGAAGGCCGTGCGGTGAGCGCGTTGGCGGGAGAACTGGAGGGTGTTCTGCAGGAGGACGAGCTCCGGCGCGAGCTCGAGCGGCTTCGCGGCGAGGCGAGCGGCCTTCCTCTCGTGTGCGAAGCGCTGTCCGCGCTGATCTCGGACGCCTCGCTCGCCCGGCGCGCACTCGCCTGCGGCCTCCTGGCCGAGGAGCTCGAGGTGGAGTAGGCACCCGGTCGGGGGTCGAGAGAGTGCCGCGGCGCGCCGATACCTGCCTCGGAGGATCTCGAGGTGCCACTCCGAATGATCGTCGCCACCGCCTTCGTCGCGGTCGTCTTCGCGCCCGCCGCGGGCGCGTCCCAGTTGATCGACCGCGACGCGAGAGGGGTGCGCCTGGAGGTGAACGACCAGGGTCTGGCCATGATCACGTACCGGGCCCGCGGCCGTCTTCGCCACGTGCTCGCCCGGGGAGCGGTGAACGCGCTCCCGCAGGGCGCCGCGCGCCGTCAGGTCGCCTTTCGCGTCGACTATTCAGGCGGCTGGGACATGTTCCGCCGGGACGCCTGGAAGACCTTCAGGAACTCGTGCACGCCGGCCAGGCCCCCGCTACGCTGGCTCGTCGCCGCCTGCCGCGCGCGCGACGGCTCGCTCTGGGCCGTGCAGAGCTGGCGGCGCTCGCTGCCGAACTACGGCCTGCGTCCGACCAGCCGGCTGGAGGCAGCGTGGGAGCTCCGGCTCTCGCACTGGACGGGCCCGTTGCCTCAGCTCACGGTCCGCTTCGGCTGGGCCTACCGGCGCTACCAGCAGCTGTACGGCCGCCTGACCTATCGCGGCCGTCCGGTACACGGCTTCCACTCCACGAACACCGGACAGCCGCTCGACTCGTTCGGCCGCAACGTCTACGTGGACACGTTCGACTCCGCCTACGGGACCGGCTGGCAGCGCGAGAACAGCTTCCTGACGCACAGCGTCACCGGCGGCTTCTGTTACGGGTTCTTCCCCCACGGCGCGCGACCGACTGGCCGGGGCACGCGGTACCGGGCGACGGTGATCGGCCCCGGAGTGACGCCGGACGTGTACTGGGAGGCAACGCCGCCGACCGTCTACGACCGGGACTTCGACATGATCGCAACCGAGGACATGAGCCTGCTGCTCGCGGGCGACCCCCACTGCCGCCCGACCTAGCGGATCCTCGACGGCGCCTATGATCGCCGCGTGGCGACGGGCGACGACCTCCGCGCGCTGATGCGACGCTTCCCCGCAGGCGTCGCCGTCATCACCGTCGACGTCGGGGGCGAGCGGCTCGGGCTGACCGTCGGCTCACTCGTCTCGCTGTCGCTGGACCCGCCGCTCGTCGGCGTTTCGATTGCCCGGGAGGCGGCCATGCACGAGCTTCTGCGGGAGGCCGGCGGCTTCGCCGTCAACCTGCTCGCCGGCGGCCAGGAGTGGGTCGCCCAGCACTTCGCACGCGGCGTGCCCCCGATCGCCATGTGGCACGGGATCGCCACGCGCGAGGGTGCGGCCGGCGCGCCGCTCCTCGTCGGCGCGCTGGGCTGGCTCGAGTGCCGCCTGGCCGGGGAGACCCCGACCGGCGACCACACGTTTTTCACGGGGGAGGTCCTCTCCGTGGAGGCAGGCGAGCCGGCGCCGCCGCTCGTCCACTTCGAGTCCGCCTACCGAACTCTGTGATCGAGGCTGTCGTCTTCGACCTCGACGGCGTCCTGCTCGACACCGAGCAGGTCTGGGACGAGGTGCGCGAGGAGTACGTGCGCGAGCGGGGCGGACGCTACGACGGGGATATCCAGCGCGCGATGATGGGGATGAGCTCGCCCGAGTGGTCGCGCTTCCTCCACGAGAAGGCGGGCGTGCCCGATCCGCCCGACGAGATCAACGCTGAGGTGGTACGGCGCATGGTGACCCGGTACCGCGAGCAGCTTCCGCTGGTGCCTGAGGCGCGGGAGGCGGTGGAGCGAATGGCGGCCGCGTGGCCGCTGGGGCTGGCGTCGTCGTCGAACCGGCCCCTCATCGACGCGGCGCTCGAGCTTGCCGGCCTGGCCAGGTTCTTTCGGGCCACGGTCTCTTCCGAGGAGGTGGCGCGGGGCAAGCCCGCGCCGGACGTCTACCTCGAGGCGGCGCGGCGCCTCGGAGTGCCGGCGGAGCGCTGCGCCGCGGTCGAGGATTCTCACTCCGGGATCCGCTCGGCCAAGGCGGCCGGAATGCGTGTTCTCGCGATCCCGAACCCGCACTACCCGCCGGACGAGGACGCGCTCGCCGAAGCCGACGTCGTGCTCACCTCGATCGGCGAGCTGAGGCCGGAGCTGATCTCCACCAACCTGCAGGGACAGTCACTGTGACTGTCCCTGTGACTGTCACCTGGACATGTCTCTTTCAGGTGGTGAGGCGTCCCACCAGGACGCAGCCGTTGTGGCCGCCCAGGCCCATCGCGTTCGAGAGCGCGACGTCCACCTGCGCGCGGCGGGCCTCGTTCGGGACGTAGTCGAGGTCGCACTCCGGATCGGGCGTCCGCAGGTTAATGGTCGGCGGGAGGATGCCTTCGTGGATCGCCAGCACGCACATCATCGCCTCGATCGCGCCGGCTGCCCCGAAGCAGTGACCCATGACCGACTTGGTCGAGGACACGGCCAGCTGGTACGCGTGCTCGCCGAACACGTCCTTGATCGCTCGGGTCTCTGCCGCATCCCCGAGCGGCGTCGACGTGCCGTGCGCGTTGATGTAGCCGACGCGCTCGGGCTCGACGCCGGCGCGTGCGAGGGCCGAGCGCATCATTTCCGCGACCCCCGTCGCCTCGGGCTCGGGGGCGGCCATGTGGTAGGCGTCGTTCGATCCTCCGTAGCCGAGGATCTCCGCATAGATCCGGGCCCCCCTGCCCCTGGCCGCCTCGAGCTCCTCGAGCACGAGCACGCAGGCCCCCTCGCCCATCACGAAGCCCGCTCTGGTCGCGTCGAACGGCCGCGAGGCGCGCGTCGGGTCCTCCTCCTCGGCCACCAGACCGCGCATCGCGCAGAACCCGGCCAGGATCAGCGGGTGCATGCAGGCCTCGGCGCCCCCGGCCAGGATCGAGTCGGCGTCACCGCGGCGGATGATCTCCGCGCCCTCTCCGACCGCGGTCGAGCCGGTCGCGCACGCCGACACGGGCGCGTAGTTCACACCTCGGAAGCCGAGCGAGATGGCCAGCTGCCCGGAGGCGGCATCCGGGAGCACGCTGGGAATGAAGTGCGGCACGACCCGACTCGGCCCGCGCTGCTGGAGTACCTCGTGCTGCTCCATCATCCCGAGGAAGCCGCCGATAGCCGTGCCGAAGAGGATGCCGACCCGCATCGAGTCGTACCCGGCGTCCAGCAGCGCCGCGTCCTCGACCCCCTCGCGCGCCGCGGCGAGCGACAACAGCACGTTGCGGTCGAGCTTGCGCACTTCCTTCGGAGAGGCGACGGTGGAAGGGTCGAAGTCCTTCACCTCCGCCGCGATCCGCACCGGAAACTCGCTCGCGTCGAACGAGCGGATGAAGTCGACTCCGCTGCGCCCTGCGACCGCCGCCTCCCAGGTGGACCGCGCGTCGTTCCCGACCGGCGTGACCGCCCCCAGACCCGTCACGACGACACGGCGCATCCGTAAAGCTTATGGATGTGCCGGGACCCAACGGACGTTTTACAAAGTCCAGTAGTGTCGAGCGCCCCGTCGTCAGCACGAGGAACCTGATCATCGCGACGGCGAATGGCCTACTTCGTGTTGAGGTGGAATCCGCTTGAGCGCGGGCGGCTGTAAACCAGCCTGCGCTGCGTTACGCTCGCGGTCGGCGATCGTCAGCTCAGCGATCGGAAGGAACGATGGAGGAGGGGACAGATGGAGATCACTCGCCTTGTTGGACGGCCAGCGGTGATTGTCGGCGCGGTTATCATCGGGGCAGGGTTAGCGACTGCCGGTGGCGGCGCTGTGGCGTCGTCGTCGCATTCGGCTCAGTCGGCGAAGAAGAATGCGCAGGTTGCGCGTGGCCCCCGTGGCCCGCGTGGCCCGCGTGGCCCGCGTGGACTGCGTGGCCTGCGTGGACTGCGCGGCCCAGCAGGGCCAGCCGGGCCGGCTGGGGCTGCCGGGCCTGCTGGCCCAGCAGGGCCTGCCGGAGTGACAACGGTTTGGAGCGAGTCGGCGTATCCAGCCAGCCTCGTGCCCGCGCCGAGCGGCGAGGTCGCCCACCTCACGTTTACGTCCCCTGCTGCGGGTTTCGTCGTGGTGACGGCGAATTTCGCCACCAGGGTGCATAACACTCCAAACGTCGACTGCCGAATCCAGACACAGATCGCGGCGACGGCCGCCCCACCTTCGATTTCGGGAGGCACGGCACCCGGCTTCGCCGATCAGTGGATCAACGGGAACCTTCCCACTCAATACAACGCGGGCACCTACCTCGGGCTGAACGCCTCCGCCACGCGTGTCCTTCCCGTTGTGCAGGGTGCGAATACGGTCTACCTGAACGGCCACAGCGACTGCCCAGCCGTCCTCTGGGGTCCAATCACGATGACCGCTCTGCTCGCGCAGACCAACCCGGCGGCGACGATCACGACTCCGTAGACAGGTCGCCACGGTCGAGCACGGACGAAGCTAGAGGGTCAGGCCCCCCAGGGTCTGACCCCTTGCTTCCGTCGCTGACTTCGAGCGGTCAGGCCACAACCCGCACGATGCTGCCCGAACTTTCCGATCGCTTGTCCGAAGCGTCCCAGGCCTGTCTCTTGGATCGCCGGTCGTTGTCGCAAAAATGCTAGGAAGGCGACAATAGGCGCGTGAGCAGGGGAGCGAGGCGTGAAGAGGAGCGAGGAATGCCGGGGCCCAACGTCCCCTTCCCGCCGATGGAGGCGCTGCTCGTCGCGGAGCTGCCCGAGGGAGACGGCTGGCAATACGAGCCGAAGTGGGACGGGTTTCGCGGCGTGCTCGAGAACGACTCGGGCGAGCTCTGCCTCTGGAGTCGAAACGGCCGGCCGCTGCTGCGGTACTTCCCGGAGCTCAGGTCGCTCGGCGAGTCGCTTCCGCCCCACTCGGCGCTCGACGGCGAGATCGTCCTCGAGCGGAACGGCCAGCTGGACTTCGACGCGCTCCAGCTCCGCCTCCACCCCGCCGAGAGCCGCATACGTAGGCTCTCGGCCGAGACCCCCACGCGCTTCGTCGCCTTCGACGTGCTGCTCTGGAAGGGCGACCCGGTCTGGAAGCTGCCGCTCGAGGAGCGCCGCGCCCTTCTCGAAGACCTTGGGCTTGCCGTCTCCCCGGCGACGACCGACGCGGAACAGGCGAAGACCTGGCTCGCGCGGCTGGAGGCGATCGGGCTGGACGGCGTGATCGGCAAGCGGCTCGGGCTGCCCTACCTACCGGGCTCGCGCGACGGCGCCGTGAAGGTCAAGAAGCACAAGACCGCCGACTGCGTGGTCGTCGGCGTGCGCTGGAAGGAGAAGCCGACGCGACTCGCCACGCTCCTCCTCGGTCTGTACGACAAGGGCGAGGTCCATTACGTCGGCTCGTGCGCGGTGGCGACCACACGACACGACGCCACGCTCGGCCAGATCCGGCCCCTGCTCAAGGGCGCACCCGAGCGAGGCTTCTACGAACCGAACCGCTGGGGCACGGGCGGGCTCGAGGAGTCGGCGCTGCGTCCGGAGCTCGTGGTCGAGATTCGCTACGACAAGGTCGAGCGCCGGCGCTTCCGGCACGGGACACGCTTCCTTCGTTTCCGCCCCGACAAGGACCCGGCCGACTGCACCTGGGCACAGGTGCGCCCGCGGCGGCGGCGCGGCGACCCGACGCTCGAGGGCCTCCTTCAGGCGAACGGGGCGAAGAGCTCGACTGTGTAGCCGTCCGGGTCGCTCAGCTCGCAGAGCGAGCCCCACGGCTCCCGCATGACGGCGCCGCACTCCACGCCTGCTGCCCGCAGCCGTTCCATCTCGGCGTCGATGTCGTCGACCCGGAAGTCGAAACGAACCGTGTTCCGCGTCTCCGGCTCTGCGCCGGGACGGGCGAGATGAAGCGCGAAGCGAACGCCGTCGAGCCTCGCCTCGGCCCAGTTCGGGTCGTTGGCATCCGCTTCCAGCGGTACGCCGAGCAGATCGCGATAGAACGCGAGCGAACGTTCCATGTCGCTGACGTACAGGTAGACGACCTCGAGCCCCGAGATCACGAGGCGATTCTCTGGCCGGTTCCTACCGCGTCAGCAGCCTGCGCCCGTGGCGCCGACCGCGCGGAGAAGTCAGGGAGTCCTTCGCGCCTCGCACCTTCCGTCTCGCGATGCGCTTCCCCACCTTCAGCGCAGCCCAGCCGACGAATGCATTGCGCTTGTTGATGATGCTCATGCGCAAGTGTTACCCAGAAGCCGGCTTCTTTAGTCCGAGCGACTCAAATCGAGGCAGGAGACTGACTTTGCGCCGCCACATCCCTACGCTTGGATCCCCCGCTTCGGTCACCCGCTCGCGCATCGTCTCGAGCGTGAACTGCGCGGGATCGACCTCGGCCACCTCGTCCCACGAAAGCGGCGCGGAGGCCCGAGCATCCGGCGTCGGCCGGATCGAGTAGGCCGACGCGATCGTCCGGTCGCGCGCGTTCTGGCCGTAGTCGACGAAGACGCCGCGGCGGTCGGCCACCTTCCAGGTCGTGGTCGCCACCGACTGGTCGTCGATCCGCCCCTCCACCTCCTTCGCAAGCGCCTTGGCGAAGTCGCGCACGACGAGGAAGCGCAGCTCGGGCCGAATCGGACAGAGGATGTGGAGTCCGGTGGCGCCCGAGGTCTTCGGGAACGACGCGAGACCGAGCTCGTCCATCACCTCCCTGACGACGAGGGCGATCCGCTGCACCGAGGACCACGGGTTACCCTCGCTCGGGTCGAGATCGATCAGCAGCTCGTCGGGCCGCTCGACATCGTCGACACGAGAGCGCCAGGTGTGCAGGTCGATACAGCCGAGGTTGACGATCCAGGCGAGTGAGGCGTCGTCGTTGCAGACGGGAAAGTCGGCCGTCCGGCCGGAGGGAAAGCGGATGTGGACGGTGTCGAGCCAGTCCGGATGCCGCTCGGGGACGCGCTTCTGGTAGAAGCGAAAACCGTCCACCCCGTCCGGGTAGCGCAGCATCTGCATGGGGCGCTGCTGCACGTGGCGGAGGAGGTGTGGGGCGACGTCGAGGTAGTAGCGGATCAGGTCTCCCTTCGTCAGCCCGAGAGCCGGGAAGAAGACCTTCTCCAGGTTGGTGAGCTTGACGTCTCGCCTGCCGATGCGCACGACTCCGAATCATGCGCATGGCTGACTTCCCGCGCGGCGACTACCGACTGCCGTCGCAAATGAGAAAAGGTGGTCTGGTAGGCTCGGATTCCCCGATGCGGAAGCTGCTCGTCTTCCTCGCCGTAGCTGCGCTCGCGCCTGCCGGGTATGCGCTCGGGAAGCCGGCACGGCCCACGCTCGCAAAGCCGATGGCCGCCGGTCTCACCGGAGCCTGCGCCAGGGCGAACCTGAAGCTCGTCAACGCGGGACAGCTCACGATCGGCACCAACAACCCCGCCTACCCGCCCTGGTTCGACGGCAAGGAGAAGAAGGGCACCGGCTTCAAGACGTCGAACCCGTACTCGGGCAAGGGCTATGAGTCAGCCGTCGCGTACGCCGCGGCGAAGCGGCTCGGCTTCTCGCGCGTAGCGGTGAAGTGGACGGCGGTGCCGTTCGACAAGTCGTACGCCCCGGGCAAGAAGTCGTTCGACTTCTACCTCGCGCAGGTCTCGTACAAGCCCGTCCGGGCCAAGGCGGTCAGCTTCAGCAGCTCGTATTACTTCGTCAACCAGGCGGTCGTCGGCCTGAAGAAGAACTCGATCAGCAAGGTCAAGACGATGGTGGACCTGAGGCCGTACACGTTCGGCGTCCCGCTCGGCACGACGAGCTACGACTACGTCGTCAAGTACATCAAGCCGACCAAGAAGCCGAAGGTGTACGACACGCTCAACGATGCGGTGACGGCGCTGAAGAACGGGCAGATCGACGGCCTCGTCGTCGACTTCCCGAGCACGGGCTACATCACCGGCGTCCAGGTGCCGAACAGCGTCGTCGTCGGACGCCTGCCCACGCGGGGGCCGAAGGAGTACTTCGGCCTCGTCTTCCAGAAGGGGAACCCACTCGTCGCGTGCGTGAACAAGGCGCTGGCGGCGATGCGGGCGGACGGAACGCTCAAGCGGCTCGAGCGCGCCTGGCTCTCGGGCAGCGCCCCTCTCCTCAAGTAGCTCCGCGCTGGGCGGCGACCGCAGCTCGAGGATCCTCGGCGGGCTGAAGGTCGGCGGCAGCGGTGGTCGGGCGGTCGCGGTCGCAGTCGTCAGCTCGATCGTCTTCTTCGGCGCGATCGTCCTGGTCGTCGTCAACTCCGCCGGCTGGCCCGAGTTCAAACAGGCCTTCTTCAACCGCGAGATCTTCACGGACTCGTTCGGCGAGATCGCGACGGCGTTCCTCCTCAACGTGAAGATCTTCTGCATCGCCGAGGCGATCATCCTCGTGACCGCCCTCGGCGTCGCTGTACTACGCGGGCTGCCGGGTCCCGTCTTCTTCCCCGTGCGACTGTTCGCCGTCGTCTACGCGGACTTCTTCCGCGGCATTCCGACCATCCTGCTCATCTACCTGCTCGGCTTCGGCATTCCGGCGCTCCAGCTCTCGGGCGTGCCGACCTCGGAGCTCTTCTGGGGAACGGTCGCGCTCGTCCTCGTCTACACGGCCTACGTCTCCGAGGTCTACCGGGCGGGGATCGAGTCGGTGCACCCGAGCCAGAACGCTGCCGCCCGTTCGCTCGGCCTCTCCCACGGGCAGTCGCTGCGCTACGTCGTCGTCCCGCAGGCCGTTCGCCGCGTCATCCCGCCGCTCCTGAACGACTTCATCGGCCTCCAGAAGGACACCGCGCTCGTCGGCGTGCTCGGGGTCATCGAGGCCTTCCGGCAGACGCAGATCGACCAGGCCGCGACCTTCAACTTCACTCCCGGCATCGTCGCCGCAGTCCTCTTCCTGCTGATCACAATTCCGCTCACACGGCTCACGGACTGGCTGATCGGGCGAGATCGCAGGCGTCTGCTCGCCGCCGCAGGTGCGCCGGTATGAGCGCAGTGCTGGTCCTGAACGGCGTGCGCAAGTCATTTGGCGAGCTCGAGGTGCTGCGCGGGATCGACCTGGAGCTGGCCGAGCACGAGGTCGTCTGCCTGATCGGGGCCTCCGGGTCGGGCAAGTCGACGCTCCTGCGCTGCGTCAACCTGCTGGAGCCAATCGACGCGGGCCACATCGTCGTCAACGGTCGAGAGGTGACGGCGAACGGGGTCGATGCGAACAGCGTGCGTCGCGGGATCGGCATCGTCTTCCAGGCCTTCAACCTCTTCCCGCACATGAGCGTGCTCGCGAACGTCTCCCTCGGGCCGCGGAAGGTCCTCGGGCTCGCCCGCGCCCAGGCCGAGCAGGAGGCGACCGCGCTGCTGGAGCGAATCGGGCTCGCTGACAAGCGGGACGAATACCCGGACCGGCTTTCAGGTGGCCAGCAGCAGCGCGTGGCGATCGTGCGCGCGCTGGCCATGAAGCCCGACCTCATGCTCTTGGACGAGGTCACGAGCGCGCTCGATCCCGAGCTAGTGGGCGAGGTTCTGGCGGTGATCCGGGAGCTGGCCGAGGAGGGCATGACCATGCTGATCGCCACGCACGAGATGAGCTTCGCCCGCGACGTCGCTAACCGGGTCTGCTTCCTCGACGCGGGCGTGATCCTGGAGCAGGGCTCGCCCGAGCAGATCTTCAAGGCTCCGCAGGAGCCGCGGACGAAGCAGTTCCTGCAGCGCATCGTCGAGGCGGGTCGGCTCTAGCCCGACCCTCCTAGGAGTATCGTGTGAGCATGAGTGTGGAGCCGCAGCGCGTCGACCTCTCGATCGAGCCGCTCGACGAGTACCTCGTCGTCCAGCCCGTTAGCGACGAGAGCGAGACGCGGGCAGGGTTGATCCTGCCGGCGTCAGCCGTCGAGGGCGCTCCCTGCCGCACCGGGATCGTCACCGCCGTGGGATCGGACGCCACCGGCATCGAGCCCGGGGACAAGGTGATGTACCCGCGCGACGCGGGCTACGACGTGCGTCTGGGCGGCGTCGAGGTCAAGGTGATTCTCCGCAAGGAGCTCATCGCCCGCGTCCACGACTAGGCCCGCGCCCCGGACCGTCGGCCAACCGTCTCGACCTGTGGACAACGTGTTTCTGAATCGACACGCCTCAGTGCCAGGCACTGGGTGGCGCTTGCAACGAACAGGCGCGCTCAGCGACAGGGGGAGGCGCCGGGTATCCTGGCTTCCGGCGCGGAGAAGTGGCCGAGTGGCTGAAGGCGGCGCCCTGCTAAGGCGTTAAGGGGGAAATTATCCTCCTTCGAGGGTTCGAATCCCTCCTTCTCCGCCTCTCACGTTCGAACGGTAAGCCAAGCCGGGGATACTCTGTGCCGACCGCGGAGGGGTGGCAGAGCGGTCGAATGCGGCGGTCTCGAAAACCGTTCGGGGCGCAAGTCCCGCGGGGGTTCAAATCCCTCCCCCTCCGCCTAACGAAGACGGAACCCGCGGCCCGGCGCGGCTAGGACGACGCGGGGGGAACCTGAAGGTTCCCCCCGCGTCCCCTTTGGACGGGCGCTACGCGCCGGCCCTACGGCCGGACGGACAGCGCGAACTTCTTGGTCGACGACGCCTTGAGCGAGTCGGTCACCTTCACCCTGAAGCGGAAGGTGCCCGCCGCAGTCGGCGTGCCGCCCCTCGGGCGTGCCGCAGACGCAGGCGTCGTACTGTCTCAGGGACATGCCCTGCGGAAGCCTCGTCCCGGGAGCGGTGTGGAACTCGTACGGCGCACCGCCGCCGCTCAGCTCGGGCAGAAACGTGTATGACGTGCCCACGACTCCGATCGGCATCGGCGCGGAAATGATGCCCCACGCGGACGCGCTAGCACGGATTTCTACGAGCGTCACCAAGGAGAGCGCTAGGCTCACCCGGCAACGCGGAGAGGTGTCCGAGTTGGCCTAAGGAGCGCGACTGGAAATCGCGTACCTGCCGAAAGGTGGGTCGCGGGTTCGAATCCCGCCCTCTCCGCCTCCCCGGGGGGAACCTCCCGGTTCCCCCACACCTCCTCCCCCGGTCCGCTTCGCGGACGGGCGCTGCGCGCCGGGTTCGAATCCCGCCCTCTCCGCCTCCCCGTGGAGGAACCTCCCGGTTCCCCTACACCTCTCCCCCGGTCCGGCTTCGCGGACGGGCGCCTGCCACCTACCGTTTCTGGGTCAGGAACGCGACCAGGTCCGCGATCTGGCTCTTGCTCAGACTCTGGCCGAAGGTCGTCGGCATCACGCCCTGCTGGTACCCAGGCACGATGTAGGCATTCGGGTCCTCGATGGACTCGGTGGCGTACTTCTCGACCGGGCCGCGGCTCGCCTTCTCCGCGTCGGCGGCGAGCTTGTCGAGGTCGGGACCGATGGTGCCCTTCGAGCCCGCGGGGGTGAAGGTGTGGCACGTGGTGCAGCCCGCGCTCGTGAAGACCGCCTTGCCTGCCGTCGCGTTGCCTGCTGGAGGATTCGGCGCGGCGGGAGTCGACGCGGTCGTTCCCGGCTCGCTCTTGGCCGCCTCGCTCTCCTTGGACTCGGCCGCGAGGAAGATCACAGCCGACAGCGTCCCCGCGGTGAAGACGAGCACGGCGACGATGAACCAGCGCATCCCTTTGCCGGCCGGGAAGTCGGGGCGGTAGCGCGGGATCACGAACGACGACAGGAGCGCGAAGACGATGAACCCGCCCGCGACGGCCGCGAGCCCGGCCTTCTGGCCGGAAGAGAGGGCCATCAGCACGGCGTCGGACGCTACCACCTGGGGCGCCGCTCGACCTACCTAAGCGTCTGGGCTGGCGCGGCGCTCCAGCGAGCGCAGGCCCTCGCTGAAACCGACCTGAGCTCGCTCGCCTCCGACGGGCTCGAGCAGCGGCGGGGAGAGCGCGTCCCCGGGTACGGCCCGTGCCGAGAGCACGGCCTCGATCGCCCGCATTCGTTCCTCGAGCTCGAGGTCGAGCTCGCCGAGGCGGCGCTCCCGATCCTGCACCGTGCGGAGGCGCGCCTCGAGAGCCTCCTCGCGTTCGAGGACGAGGCGCTCGCGCTCGTCCAGCGCCGCCGCGGCCTCGTCAAGCCGTGCCGTGCGCTCGTCGAGCATCTGCTCCCACATTCGCTCGGCCCGGGAGAGGGACTCCTCTCGCTCGACCAGCACGATCCCCCGGCGCGCGAGCTCCTCCGCGTGGCCTGGATCGGGCTGCTGCTCCAGCGCGGCGGGCACCGGATCCTGCTCTGGGGATGGCTCGCTCTCGGGCCGGCGCCCTCGCAGCGCCGAGAACCGCTCGCGTCCGCGGGTGGACTCGTCTCTCCGGCGCAGCTCATCGAGATCTCGCTGCCGCTCCGCCGCGCGCTGCAAGGCCCGCCGAAGAGCGGCCTGGAGTCGCTCGACCTCCTCTGCCACTTCGGCACGCAAGCGCTCGCGCTGCTGCGCGAGGTCGAGCTCGAGCCGTCTGAGGCGCTCACGCTCGATGTCCAGCTGCTCGATCTTGGCGGCCGCGTCGCCCTCCACTCGCACGGTGTCGATCATAAAAGGGGTTACGCGGACCGGCGGAGCCTGGTCGCCAGGTCGAGCAAGCGCCCGAGCAGGAGACCGCCGAAGACCGAGACGACGAGCCAGGCCGTAACCGCCGCCGCCACCAGGAGCACCCACCGCGGCATCGCTGTACCGTAGGCGGCCGGTCGGACGGCACGTCGCAAAGATCACGAGCGACGGGCGCGTTCGGAGGAGGCTAGTCCAGGTCGATCGGGGGCGCGTTGCCCCGGGTCCCGCACACCGGGCAGGTGAAGTGACCTGTGTCGTCGGCGATCACGAGCCGCATGCCGTCAGAGGTCTTCAGGCCGGCGACGTGGGCCTCGACCTCGTCGACCATCTCCTCGCTGATCTCTCGGCGCATCTCCGAGGGGATGATCATCACGTGCACTCCACAGGCGGAACACGTCACGTCGACCATGACCTCATGCTAGACCCCTTTTTGCTTTTCTTCTAGGGGTCGACCTGGGCGCCGAAACGGCGTCACGTGATCCTGATGACGAACAGCAGGCTCACGTAGACAGCGAGCGCCGAGATCGCGACGCTCCAGAGCCAGAGGAGCCGTCTGCGGTACCACCGGCTAGCGTGGGGCTTCTGCACGATCGCCCGGGCGAGCGCCCTCTCTCAGACCTTACCGAGCAGGTCTTCGGGCGCGACCGCCCAGTCGCCGGCCCTCCAGCGGCCGAGGAGAAGCTCCGAGAGCGTCGAGGCGTGAGGCTGTTGCGTTTCCCACTCGACTCGCCTTCGGTCTGCGATGGGCTCGCTTGCCGACTCGGTACGGCGGAGCGCGGACAGCACCTCCCAGGCAGCAGCACAGCGCCCTGCGCAGAGCGCAGCCTCGGGGTCGCCCACGTCGCTGAGGAGCTTGTCCGTCTGCACCTGGCCGCAGAACGGGCAGAACGCTCGCCGCCCTGAAGCGTGCCGCACGCGTCTCACCGGGGAGACCGGGCGATCGAGGAGAGTCTTCTCACCGTTCCTGGGTCGTTCGGCCACGTACCTATCCATCACTCTCCATTCGTGGAAGGTTCGGCCTCAGCGAGGAGCGGGCGACGTACAGACGGACGACTGGTCCTTGCGTCAACGCCGCGGCTCGACTGGGCCGTCCAGTATGACAGCTGTGTGCCTTACCACCGCGAGCGACGCCCGCGGCGGCTCGTGTAGAGGAGCTTGGCCGGGGCCGGGCGCAGCCCGGCACGTTCGAACTCTTCGCGACGGCCGGCACGAGTCGCAACCCGACCGACGTCCGACTGCTGGTCAGGGAGCACGAACGTCACGCCTGCGCCGCCGCGTCCCGCACGGCCCGTGCGACCGACGCGATGCAGGTAGCTCGTCTCGTCGGCCGGAGGATCGAAGTTGATCACGTTCGTGATCTCGACGAGGTCCAGGCCCCGGGCTGCGAGCTCGGTGGCGACGAGCGTCGGGACGTGACCCGATCGGAACTGCTCGAGCGTGCGCTCGCGGCGCGACTGCAGCATGTCACCGTGCATCGCTGCGGCGGCGACGTCCCGCCGCGACAGGCGCATCGCGAGCCGGTCGGCACCGCGCTTCGTGCGGACGAAGACGAGCGAGAGCCCGTCGGCCTCGGAGAGGTGGCGAACGAGATGATCGAGCTTGTCTTCGTCCGTCACGGCGACGAACGAGTGGTCGACCACATTGGAGGCATCGGCTTCGGCCGCGGGGGGCGCCAGCTCGAAGCGGCAGGGCTGGCTCGTGTAGGCGCGGGCCAGGTCGGCGACCTCACCGTCGAGCGTGGCCGAGAAGAGCATCGTCTGGCGAGCGCGTGGCATGTGTCGCATGATCGCATCGACCTGTGGGCGAAAGCCCATGTCGAGCATGCGATCGGCCTCGTCCAGGACGAGGATGCGGATGTCCCGGAGGGAAACGAGGCCTCGCTCGCTCAGATCGTGCAGGCGGCCGGGCGTCGCGATGAGGATCTCGGCGCCCCTGGCCTGCTTCGCCTGTCGCCCGAGGGGAACTCCGCCGTAGACCGTGGCGACTCTCAGCCCGGCAGCACGTGCTGGTAGGCGGAGCTGCTCGGCGACCTGGGCGGCAAGCTCGCGCGTCGGCACGAGGACGAGCGCCGACGGGGTCGGGCCGCCCACCCTCGTCCGCTCGACGAGCGCCAGGCCGAAGGCGAGCGTCTTGCCGGAACCGGTCGGGGATTTCGTGAGCACGTCCGAGCCTGCCAGGGCGTCAGGTATGACGATCTCCTGGACGGGAAACGGGGACGTTATCCCGCTTGCCGCGAGCGCATCCACGACCTGTGGGCGCACGCCGAGCGAGCGGAAGGATTCCTGTGACATCTGTTCGACTCCTTGATCGGGGTTCGAGATCGTCGACTCGACACACCCGAGGGAGGAACGAGAAGGTCAATCTCCGGGCGGCATGTTCGCCGCCGACGTTTCACAGCGTAGCAGCCGGGTTGCGACGGTATTGTCTGCCGATGCAACGGGCCGGGCCACCCCGCGAACGTCCCGCCCTCCGAGGACAGTTTCACGCGGGGGCGTTCTGGCTGGCGATTCCCGCCGGAGTGGTCCTTGTCACCCTGGCCGACGGGTCGAAAGCGCAGGTGGCCGCAGCCATATTCGGAGCAAGCGTCGTGGGCATGTTTGGGGCAAGCGCCCTCTACCACCGCTTCGGCCGGTCGGAGGCCGCGCGGCGCGTGCTCCGTCGGCTCGACCAGGTCGGCATCTTCGGCCTCATAGCAGGCAGCTACACCTCCGTCGGGCTGCTCGTCCTCGGTGGAGCGTCGCGCATCGTCGTGCTCGCGATCGTCTGGACGGGCGTCTTCGTGGGGATCGTCGGCAAATCCGTGTGGGTGACGGCACCGAAGTGGTTGTCCGCCGCGATCGGCATCGGCCTCGGGTGGGTCGGGATCTCCGTCTTCCCGCAGCTCCTGCACCGGGGAGGCATCACTCCTGCGATGCTGATCCTCGCCGGAGGAGCGCTCTACACGCTCGGCGCGATCGTCTATGTCAGGCGGCGTCCCGACCCGGCCCCCGCCCTGTTCGGCTACCACGAGGTCTTCCACGTCCTCGTCGTCGCCGCGGTCGGCCTGCAGTACGCGGCCGTCGCGTCGCTCGTCGCTCGCAGCTGAGCGCTCGAGCGCGGGCTACTGATCCTGGCCGGCGATCTCCTCGTCGACCACGCTCTCCGGCAGCGGGGTATCAGCGGATTCGGCCCGCCTCGCAGCCGCCGCGTCCTGCTTCTTCTGCTGCTTCAGCGCGCGGCGCTCCTTGACCGCCTGCTCTCGCGTCCACTTCGCCATCGTCTGTCGTCTCTTCGAGCTCGAGCTCATTCAAGCCCTTCCTCTCTGTCGCCGCCCATGGCGGCGTTTCCACCCCCGTGGATCTCCAAGATGACCACACGGTACCTGCGCTCACGGGCGAGGGGGGCCGTCGTCCGGTTGAGGTCCTAGCGTTGCCGATAAGGCGACGCGAGGAGGTGGCGGATGCTGGCGATAGCCGACTCGGCCCAGCAGGGGTTGTTCGACGCGAGCTGGTGCGGCAACGTGGTGCCGCGCGATTCCGTTTACGGTCTGCTCGCCGAGCACGGTGAGCGGATCGTCTGCGACGGGGACTTCGCCGACTGCTACACGGAGGGCCGTGGGCGGCCTTCGATTCCGCCCAGTACGCTCGCCAAGATCCTGCTCCTCGCCTACCGCTGCGGTCTTTCTGACCGGCAGGCGATGGAGGGCGCCACCACAGCCGGATCTTCGATAAGCAGCAGATAGTTCGGCCATGCGGTAGGCGTGGCGCTCGGCTCGCTGACGGATTGTGACGTGGTGATCTGTTAGGAGCTGCCCAGAATCCAGTTGGGAGTCAGGCCAGCTTCAAGCAGAGTTGTGCTTGCGCCACCTAGCGTTCGGCGACGGCGAGGTGATCGCGTTTAGCTCGTTTTAGACTGGTGCCCTGGAATCAAGAGCCGCGGCGCTGCTGCGATGCTGCCCCCGACTGCCAGAGCGTCTCAGGATGTATGACATCACCGACTACGGCAGGATGCTCGCCCACGAGGCGCGCATCAACGCCTATGCCAAGGCGCTGGAGCGCGTTGTGGACTCAGACTCAGTCGTCGTCGACATCGGCACCGGCACCGGAATCTTCGCCCTGATTTCCGCACGGCTCGGTGCGCGACGCGTGTTTGCCATCGACCCCAACGAAGCGATCGAGATCGCGCGGACGATCGTGACCGCCAATGGTTACGGCGATCGAGTCGAGTGCATCCAGGATGTGTCGACGAACGTCGATCTTCCGGAGCCCGCGTCGATCGTGGTATCGGATATCACGGGCGCGCTCCCGCTGATGGGCGGGCGCATATCTGCACTCGTCGACGCCCGGGAACGTCTGCTCAGTCCCGCCGGCATGCTCATCCCGCAGGCGGATGCGCTCTTTGCGGCGCTTGCCGAATCGCCGCGCCAGTACAGCTTGGTGTCGAACTGGGACAACCACAACTACGGGTTCGACATGAGCGCGGCGCGGGAGCTCACCTGCAACACCTGGTGGAAGGAGCGCCGGCCGAGCAGCAGGTTACTAACCAAGGGGCAATGCTGGGCTCGACTGGACTACACGGTGATCGTCGACTCGAACACCGGAGGCGAGTTTCAGTGCGAGGTGATGAAGTCTGGGACGGCCCACGGCGTTCTGGTCTGGTTCGACACGCAGCTGGTGGATGGCCTGGAGTTTTCGGGCAGCATGAGTCCTCGCTCGGTCTATGGCCGCGTCTTCTTTCCGCTCAGAACGCCGGTCGACGTTGCGACTGCCGACTTGTTCTCGTGCAGGCTGACGGCCGAGCCGACAGAGGAGGACTACACGTGGCGCTGGCAGACCCGCATCGTCGACGCCCACACGGGACACGTCAGAGCGAACTTCGATCAGTCGACTCTGGAGGGCGTTGCCGTGTCGGCCTCCGCGCGCGAAAGAGTGGCTGCTTGGTACATGCCGAAGCTGGAAGCCGAAGGAGAGATCGTCTCGTTCGTCCTCAACCGGATGAGTGGGCACCTGACGCTCGGGCAGATCGCGGGGAAGCTCTTCGCGCAGTTCCCCGATCTCTTCGAGGACGCCGACGACGCCTTGCGCTTCGTCACCTCGCTGTCGCAGCAGTATGCGCGTTGACCCGGCCAGGTCGAGTCGGAGCGAGTCCGCAGGTCGCAGCGAAAGCCCTATCTCCCGGCCCTTGCTGGATGGGCAGAACCAGACATTGCGCAAACCACGCGCTAGTGACCGCGCCGCCGCTCGAACTCTGAAGCCACGTGTCGCATCATTGCGGGGTGGCCGAGCTTCCCATCGGAACCGTCACCTTGCTCTTCACTGACATCGAGGGCTCGACGCGGCTGCTCGAGGAGCTCGGGTCCCGCTATGTGCAGACGCTCGCCGAGCACCACAGGATCCTGCGCGCGACTTTCGCCCGCCACGGCGGGTTCGAGGTTGACACGCAGGGCGATGCCTTCTTCGTCGTCTTCGCCGACGCCCGTAAGGCGGCTCGCGCTGCCGCCGAAGCACAAGCGGAGCTCGCCCAGGGCCCCCTGCGCGTCCGCATGGGCTTGCATACGGGCGAGCCAATCGTGTGGGCCGAGGGCTATGCCGGCATGGACGTCCATCGGGGGGCACGCATCTGCGCCGCCGCCCACCGGGGGGCAAGTCGTCCTCTCCGAGCGGACCGCTTCTCTGCTCGACGGCGACAAGCTGCGCCCGCTCGGAGCGCACCGGCTTAAAGACTTGTCCGCGCCGCAGCCGCTGTTCCAGCTCGGCGAGGACGAGTTCCCGCCGCTCAGGACGCTGCGCGCGACAAACCTGCCGGCGCAGCCGAGTCCGCTGATCGGCCGCGAGCGTGAGCTCGCGGACATGATCGAGCTACTAAGAGATCACACGCGGCTGCTGACGTTGACGGGCGCCGGCGGCAGTGGGAAGACGCGGCTCGCATTGCAACTTGCCGCGGAGATCGCGGACGATTTCCTCGACGGCGTCTTCTGGGTGCCGCTGGCTGGGACGACCGAGGGCGAGCTCGTCCTGCCGACGATTGCCGCCACCATCGGAGCCAAGGACGGTCTCGCCGACTACGTCGAGGCGAAGCGGATGCTGCTCCTGCTCGACAACTTCGAACAGGTCGTCGCCGCCGCGCCGGAGGTCGGCGAACTGCTGCGCCGTTGTCCGAACCTGAAGCTACTGGTGACTAGCCGCGTGGCCCTACGACTGTCGGGCGAGAGGGAGTATGACGTCGCGCCACTCTCCGAGGCCGCTGCGGTTGATCTCTTCACGGAGCGCGCGCGGGCCATCGTCCCGAGCTTCGAGCCGGACGAGTCGGTCGTCGAGATCTGCCGCCGGCTCGATCGGCTCCCGCTCGCGATCGAGCTGGCCGCAGCGCGGGTTCGAATCCTCGAGCCGGGTCAGCTGCTTGGTCGGTTCGAGCAGCGGTTGCCGCTCCTCACGGGTGGGCCACGGGACGCGCCCGAGCGCCAGCGCACGCTGCGGGCGACGATCGAGTGGAGCTACGACCTGCTCGAGCCGGGCGAGCAGCGGCTCTTCGCGCGCCTGGCCGTCTTCGCCGCCAGCTTCGACCTCGAAGCGGCCGAGACGGTCTGCGCCGCCGCGCTCGACGAGGTCGAGGGACTCGTCGAGCAGAGCCTCCTTCGCCGCTGGGCGAGCGGCCGGCTCGGCATGCTCGAGACCATCAGGGAGTTCGGCCTCGAGCGGCTTGCCGACAGCGGCGAGCGGGACAAGACCGCCCGGGCCCACCTGGACTACTTCCTGACGCTTGCCGAGGAGGCGGAGGTCAACGGCGAGGGATATGCGCCGGAGTGGCTTAACCGCCTCGACGCCGAGCGCGACAACTTCCGCGCGGCGATGCGCTGGGCGCTCGACAATGGTCAGCCTGTGCTTGCGCTGCGGCTCGCCAGCGCTCTCGGCCGGCTCTGGGTGATCCGGGCGCATCAGGAGGGCTACGGCTGGCTGAGCGAGGCGCTGGAGGCGGCGGACGACGCGCCGCCGAACGTGCGAGCCGCCGGTTTGATGTGGGCGGCAAGCACGGTCTTCTTCACGGGTGACTTCGAACGAGCGGCGGCATTCAGCGAGGAGGCGCTCGCCCTCTTCCAACAGCTGGGAGACGACCGAAACGTCGCGCACATGCTCGATCGGCTCTCCGCGGCGGCTAGGGTCGCGGGCGATGGCGTCAAGGCGAGAGCGCTCGCCGAGGAAAGCCTAGCCCTCTTCCGCGAGCTCGGCGACCGCCCGGGCTCGCTCTACCCGCTGTCGAAGGTCGCGCTCGACGAGTGGAGCCGAGGGCATCGGGAACGGGGCCTCGCGCTCACCGAGGAGGCGCTCGCGCTCGCCCGCGAGGTCGGCGACTCCTGGTGGGAAGCCGGACTCCTCGGTGATCTTGCACAGATGGCGTGGGAGGTTGCGGATCTCGCGCGCGCCGCCTCGCTCGCACGTGACTGCGTGTCACTCGGCCATGAGCTCGGCAATGCCTTCACTCTCGTCTACGGACTCGGGCTTCTCGCAGCAGTGGCCGCCGCCGAAGGCAGGCGAGCGCAGGCCGGCCGTCTCTGGGGCGCCGTCGAGGCGATCGAGGAGAGTGAAGAGGTGAAGCTCTCGTACGAGGATCGTGTGCGTTACGAAGAAGCCGTTCTTGCGCTGTCGGACGCGGAGCTCGACGCTGCCCGAGCTGAGGGTCAGGCGATGACCCTTGACGAGGCGGTCGAGCACGCGCTCAGCGAGGGCGGCTCGAGCTAAGGAGAGCGACTTGACCGTCAGTAGTGAGTGGGCGCGGCTGGGATCGAACCAGCGACCTCCCGCGTGTGAAGCGGGCGCTCTCCCGCTGAGCTACGCGCCCCGAGCAGGAGGATGGACGATAGCGGAGCGCTGCTAGCATCGGCTCGCCCGGTCGCGCTAGGCGGGGAGCTAGCGGTTCCCTGAACCCGCAATCCGCTATAGCGGGGCCGAACACCGCCCGAGGGGCGGCGCTCTTCGGGGCCTGGGCCGGCGCGCGCAGCGTTGACGGCCAGGTTCCGCGCACTGAGAGCCTGCGAACCGCGTCAGGTCCGGGAGGAAGCAGCGCTAAGCAGTCCCTCTCAGGTGCCGCGGGGAGGCCTGGCCCGAGCCGGCGGCGCAGGCGCCGCCCGG
>WNFU01006627.1_pt1 | contig 28727 bp, 29 predicted proteins | sample 5400121 | NCBI WGS metagenome assembly WNFU01 (sample SAMN13153360, study PRJNA577476) | soil metagenome | isolation source: 100 cm soil or saprolite under grassland replicate 1 | place: USA:California | collected 2016-06-15 | reverse complement strand
GGACAGGTCGTCGCCTTCGCGGATCTCGGGCAGGCCTTCGACCGGGATGATGCGAAGCTCGGTCAGGGCAGGCCCGTCACGCGCAGGCCGGTGTGCGCCTTGTAGTCGCGGTTGAGGTTGAGGAGCACCGCGGTCATTGCCTCCAGGGCCCTGGCCGCCTGTAGCGGTCCGGCGTCGAGCGCGCGGCCGCCGACGACCCGTTGCGCCAGTTCGAGCGCAAGCGTCTTGGCTTCAGGGTGATCGCCGCAGACGAAGGCGTCTTCCTCCGGCCGGGACCTCGCGAGCCTGCGCGCGGCCAGCGTGTGCAGCCCCGCGGCGACGGGGACGGCGACCGCTTCGGAGACGCGCTCCGCGATCGACTTCGTCAGCACCGGGGGCCGCGCTGTGCCATCGGCGAACTCGATTTCGGCGGCGACAGAAAGCACTGGAGCGCTCAGCACCGGCCGCAGCGCCTCCGCAGTCGGCACGGCAACTGCCGCTGGGACGGCGAGCACGATCAGGTCGCCGGCCGCGGCCGCGACCTCGTTGCGCTCACCCCGCGCGCCGAGCTCGGCCGCGGTTTCTCGGGCCCGCTCTTCGTCTCGCGAGCCGATCACAACCTCGTCGCCTGACTCGACGAGCCGGATCGCGAGCGCGCGGCCGAATTTCCCGGTGCCGAGGATCGCAACCTTCATCGCCGGGCCAGAGCGACGTCAAGGACGGCCTCCGCGAGCCGGCGGCGCGCAGCCGCGTCGGTCATCAGCGTGCGCGTGACGATCGGAGTGACGTCGAGCCCACCGGGATCGTCGGCCTCGTCGATCACGAGCGCATCGATCAAGCCCTTGTAACAGTCTGCAACGTGCTTCGGTTCCGTCCCGCCCGCGAAGCGCGCAAGCATTCGATCGGCGGGCCCCTTGACGGTGCCGCCTCCGATCAGCGGGCTGACGGCGACTGCAGGCGCCCGGCGCTGCTCGAGGGCGGCACGGATCGAGGGGACGGCGAAGATCGGCCCGATGCTCAGGTAGGGATTGCTCGGTGCGAGCGCGATCAGGTCCGCGGTCTCGAGCGCCTCCAGTACACCCGGCGCGGCTTGCGCGTCACCCTCGTACCGGACGCCCTTCACCTCATCGCGGTGGCCGCGGCCGACGTACCAATCCTGGAAGGGGAAATCGCCCGCGGGAGTCTCCACCCACGTGCGGAGCATGTCGTCCGTCGCCGGCAGCAACGCCGCCTCGACCCCGAGCGCGGCCGCAAGGCGCTTCGTCACGGCCGAAAGCGGCTCGCCGATGCGCAGCGCCTGCGTGCGAACGAGATGGAGCCCGAGATCGCGATCGCCGAGCTGGAACCAGCTCTCGCCCCCGAGAGCGGCCACCGTGTCGAGCGCATTCCAGGTCTCGTCCTTGCGCCCCCAGCCACGCCCCTCGTCGCCAAGGCCCGTGAGCGAGTAGAGGATCGAATCGAGGTCGGGCGAGATGTGCAGGCCGAGGATCTCGGTGTCGTCGCCGACGTTGCCGACGATCGTCACGTCCTCGGCGTTCGCGGCCAGTGCCCTCGCAAAGCGCGCGCCGCCGAAGCCGCCGGCGAGAACGACGACTTTCATCCGAGCGCCGCCCGGGTGTGCGGCCCGACGCGGTCACCGAGCCGAGCCAGATCGTCCAGGGTGTCCACATCGTCTGCGAGGTTCGGGCGGAAGACGACGGCGGACGGAACTCCGAGCTGGGAGGCGTGCGCGCGGAACTCCTCGGCACTCCCCGGTCCGTAGAGCGGCGCGAAGAGAGCCGGGCCGGCCAGCGCGAGCGCATTCGTCGTCCCGTCGCCGGCGGGAGCGACCGCGAGCCCGTTCTCGGGCAGCGCCTCGAGGAGCGCGCGCACGTCGTCGGGCATGAGACAGGGCAGGTCGGCGTTCACGACCGCCACCACACCCGCCAGCGGCTCGAGCGCCTCCTGCACGGCTTCCGCCTGGCTCTCTTCGGCATCTGCGACGATCGTCTCACCAACAGCTCGACAGGCGGTCAGGACGTCCTCGAGCATCGCGAGCGCGAGCGCCTCTCTGCCGTCTGCGTCGATGCGTGTCTTGCCCGCCCGAAAGGGAACCACGATGGAGGGCATGTCCAGCAGAGCGTATCCCGCACTCGACAACGCAGAGATTGCCGACCGGCTCGAGAGCCTAGCCTCGCTGCTCGATCTCGCCGGAGCGAGCTACTACACGGCGCGGGCCTACCGGCGCGCCGCGGAGCTCATCCGGGAGACGAAGGCGCCGATCGCCGACCTCGTTCGCGCCGGGCGCGTCCGCGAGCTGCGGGGGATCGGGCCAGGGATCGAGGCGAGGCTCCGCGAGCTCGTCGAGACCGGGCGGATCGCGGAGCTGGACGAGCTCGAAAGCGAGGTCTCGCCCGAGCTCGTCGGGCTGGGCCGGTTCCTGGGCCTCGGGCCGAAGCGGGCGGTCGAGATCGGGCGGGCGCTGGGCGTGCGAACGGCGGAGGAGTTTCGAGCGGCGGCAGCCGAGGGACGACTCGCAGGCGTACCGGGGATCGGGCCGAAGACCGAAGCCAAGCTGCTGGCGGCGCTCGAACGCGAGCAGCTGCCCAGCCGCCGCCGCGGGATGCTCCTCAATCGGGCCCGTGCCCTCCTCGAAGGGATCGCCGAGCCGCTCGGCGGCGAGGTCGCAGGCGACCCCCGCCGGTGGCGCGACGCGTCAGAGGAGTTCGCGGTCGTCTGCGCGGCGGCACGTCCAAAGCCGGTGCTCGAGCGGTTCGAGCGCCTGCCGCAGATCGTTGGAGTCGTGGAGCGCGAGACGCGGCGGGCGCTCGGCGTCACCGTTGAGGGCGTCCCCGTCGAGCTCGTCGTCGCCGAGCCGAAGCGCTTTGGCACCGCGCTCCTGCGCACCACGGGCTCGCGGGAGTACGTGGAGGCGCTCGAGCCGCTACCGGACGGCCCCGACGAGGAGTCGGTCTACCGAGCGTTCGGGATCCCATACTGCCCGCCCGAGCTGCGCGAACACCCTTTCCGCGGCGAGCCACCGCCGCTCGTCGAGCTCGGCGAGATCCGCGGCGACCTACACGTCCACTCGACCTGGTCGGACGGGAAGGCGAGCGTGCTCGAGATGAGCGAGGCGGCCCGCGACCGCGGCTACGAGTACCTGGCGATCTGTGACCACACGCGGAACGTGCGGGTCGTGCCGGGCCTCGACGCGGACGACGTGCGGCGCCAGGGTGAGGAGATCGCGGAGGTGAACGAGCGGCTCGCGCCGTTTCGGGTGCTCCGCGGAATCGAGTGCGACATCCTCCCAGACGGATCGCTCGACCTTCCGGACGACGTGCTCGCGGAGCTCGACTGGGTGATGGCAAGCGTCCATGCGGGGCAGCGCGCGCCGAAGGACGAGCTGACCCGGAGGACGATCGAGGCCATGTGCCACCCGGCCGTGCGGGGCCTCAGCCACCCGAAGGGGCGCATCATCAACCACCGGCCGGAGAATGCGCTCGACCTCGAGCGCGTGTTCGAGGTCGCGCTCGAGTTGGGCACGGCGATCGAGACGAACGGCCTCCCCGACCGGCTCGACCTGCGCGACGAGTACGTGCGGCTAGCCGTCGAGGCCGGTGTCCCGGTCCTGTGCTCGACGGATGCGCACTCGGTGCGAGGCCTCGGCAACATGCGCCTCTCGGTCGCAACGGCGCGGCGAGGGTGGGCCACGGCGGCGGACGTCCTGAACACGCGCCCCCTGTCCGAAATCGTCAGCCCTTAGGGGGCCGGCCGCAGGCCACCCACCGGTTTCAACCTATCGGAGAATCACGCGCGTGTCAGCAACCAAAGCGCGACGAAAGTGGGACACCCGCTACGGGCTGGCGACGGTGCCCGGGCCCGTCGTCGTCCACTCGCGCACCTCGTACCAGTGGGTCTCGCGCAGCGCCTCCGCCACCTTCGGATCGGTGTGCTGCGCGTAGAACACGTTGTGGTCGAGGTCGGCGCAGATGGCGACGGCCTCGAGGGGGACGTCGGGCAGGTTCACGAGCGCCTCCGCGGGAAGCTTCGCCTCGGCGACCGTGTAGTGCTTGAACTGGAGGTCGGGCGCGATCTCCGTCAGCTCCGGCCAGTCCGGACATGTTCTTGAGCTCACCGGGCTTCCACCTTTCGTTCCACCTTCGCAAGCGACCACTCACCCTCGAAGCGCACCACGCCCCGAGCCTCGTCGGAGGGTGCGACCTTGAAGCGCTCCACGGTATCCATTCGATGGTATCGGCGCGTGCCCTCTGCATTCGCAAGGCTGATGCCGAGCTGGAACTCCCCTTCGCCGAGCGGAAGTCGCTCGACGGAGAACCGCAGCTCGTGCCGGCCGGGCGAGCCGTCCCAGCCCAGCTCGCCCAAGTCCCGCTGGTTGGCGCCAAGCAGGGAGCCGCTTGAGTCGCGCACCTCGAGTGACAGCTGAGGCGGAGGGATGGGTTTCTCGCCGACGAGCTGGAGCGTGATCGTTACCGGCTCGCCCGACAAGAAGCGCGAACGCGGCTCACCGTCGGCGCCCGCCAACGTCACATCGACCACTCGAGCCTCGCCGGTGCCCCACTCCCGCAGTCCGGCGCCCATCTCCTCGGGCGTCTCCTCCGAGGCCAAGAGCGCGTGGTAGCGCTTGAGCGCCTCGGTCGTCTCGCCGTCGTACTCGACCCGACCCTTGCTGAGGAAGAGCGCACGCTCACAGAGCCGCTCGACGGCAGAGGCGGAGTGCGAGACGAAGCAGAGGGTCCCGCCTCGCTCCTTGAACTCGAACACCTTGGCGACGCACTTGCGCTGGAATGCCTCGTCTCCGACTGCAAAGACCTCGTCGAGGAGCAGGATGTCGGCATTGACGTGCACAGCGATCGCGAAGCCGAGCCGCATGTGCATGCCCGAGCTGTAGGTGCGCACGGGAAGATCGATGAAGCGCTCGAGCTCCGCGAAGGCGACGATCTCATCCATGCGCTCGCGGACGTAACGACGCTTGAGCCCGTAGATCGAACCGCTCAGGAAGATGTTCTCGCGGCCCGTGAAGTCGGGATGGAAGCCGGCGCCGAGCTCGAGCAGGGAGCCGACCGAGCCTCCGACCTCGAGCCGGCCGCTCGTCGGCGCGAAGATGCCGGCGATCAGCCTGAGCAGCGTGGTCTTGCCGGAGCCGTTGCGGCCGACGAAGCCGACCGACGCGCCGGGCTCGATCCCAAACGAGAGGTCCCGCACTGCCCAGATCTCCTGGGTCTTGAGGATCCCTCGCCGCACGATCGCCTCCTTCAATGTGAGGTTCCGGTGCGGGTTAACGCGAAAGCGGCGGCTCACGCCTTCGGCCAGGATCTGTCCAGGCTTCATCGAACCGAGGGTACTGAAACGGTCTGCCGCACCAGCTCGGCCAGCCCGCGGATGAAGGCGAGATCGTCGTTCAACGAGTCGATGCGCTCGAGGTCGAGGCCGAGCTCGGCTGCCCGCTCGATCGCCTCGACGTCGAGGTCCCACAGGATCTCGAGATGGTCGGAGACGAACCCGATCGGGCAGACGAGCACTTGCTCGACGCCCTTCGCCTGGAGCGTGTCGAGCTCGTCGAGGATGTCCGGCCCGAGCCACGGCTCGCCGGTCGGGCTCTCGCTCTGGAAGGCGAACGACCAGGAGTCCAGCGCGGCGCGCTCCGCCACGAGCCGAGACGTCTCGAGGAGCTGGTCGCGATAGGGATCGCCGTCGTCGAGGATCCGCGCTGGCAGGCTGTGCGCGGTGAAGACGACGTGCGCCTCGGAATCGCGCACGCGGTCGGCGAGCACGTCGAGGTACGGCTCGTGCGTGTGCCAGCTCTCGACGAACCGCAGCTCGGCCCGACCCTGGAGCGCCTGCTCGATTCGCTCGCGGTAGCCCTGGACGGAGAGCCGCGAGTAGTGCGGAGCCAGGACGAGCCCGACGATCGTGTCGGCACCACCCGCGAGCGCCTGTTCGATTGCCTCGGCGATTCGAGGCCGCCAGTGCTTCATCCCGACGAACACAGGCAGTCCAAGCTCTCCCTCGAGCGCTGCCCGCTGAGCCTCCGTCGCGTCGTCGAGCGGCGAACGGCCTCCGATCCGCCGGTAGCGCTCGGTCAGTTCCTCGACTGCCGCGTCCGAGACGGGCCGGCCTTCGCGGATGTCCTCCAGATAGGGCCGGATGTCCCTTGCGCGCGAGGGGCTTCCGTACGCCATGAGGATGACGGCGGGCTTCACGCGGCAACCGACGCAGTGCGCTCCCGGACGAGCTCGACAAGGCGCCCAAGGTCGGCCGGATCCGTGTCGGGCATGACGCCGTGGCCGAGATTGAAGACGTGGCCCGGGAGGCCACCGGCGGCGTCCAGAATCGCGAAAGCCTCCTCGCGAACGCGCTCGAAGGGGCCGAGCAGCAGAGCCGGGTCGAGGTTTCCCTGAACACCGCGATCCCGGCCGACGCGGTCCCACCCTTCGTCCAGCGGGACCCGCCAGTCGAGGCCGATCACATCGCCGCCGGTCTCGGCCATCGTCTCGAGCAGGTGGGCAGTGCCGGTGCCGAAATGAATCGTCGGCGCATCGACGGCCTCGAGAATCCGCTTCGAGTACGGGGCGACGAACTCGAGATAGTCGTCACGGGAGAGAGCGCCGATCCAGGAGTCGAAGAGCTGGATCACATCCGCGCCCGCAGCGACCTTTGCGCGCACGTAGCGGATGAAGGTCTCGGTCAGCTTCTCGCAGAGCCCGTGCCAGACCTCGGGCGCGCCGTACATGCACCGCTTCGTCTGGGCGAACTCGCGGGTCGGCTTTCCTTCGACTAGATACCCGGCAACTGTGAACGGGCCGCCGGAGAAGCCGATCACTGCACGCTCAGGCTCGAGCTCGGCCCGCACGAGCCGAACCGCGTCGAGGATGAAAGGAACCGCTTCCTCGGGCTCGGGAATGCTTAACGCTTCGACGTCGGCCACGGTCCGAACCGGCCGCTCGACGACCGGGCCGACGCTCTCCACGAGCTCGACGTCGATCCCCATACCGAGCACGGGGAGCATGATGTCCGCGAACATGACCGCAGCGTCGACCCCGTGCACCCGCACGGGCTCGAGCGTTACCTGAGCGCAGAGCTCGGGCTGACGGCACACCTCGAAGAGGCTGTGTCGCTGGCGGATCTCGCGGTACCCCGGGAGGGACCGACCGGCCTGGCGCATGAACCACACAGGCGTCCGCTCGACAGGCTCCAGTCGGCAGGCTCGGAGGAGAAGCGGCGCGGGCACGAGGGCTTAGAGCTTAGAGCCGGTGCTTCACCTGGCGCGCCTGGGGCGAGGCTCACCTCGGCGGATTCGCGAGTTCCTCGCCCTTGAGGCCGGCTCGGCGCCGACGGCGCTAATTCTGGTGCGAGCGCCGCCTCCTCCGACCCCTTGCTTCGTCGCGACCAGCGCATACTCACCCTGCGTGACTCGATCCTCGTCGAGCTCGCCGGTCCCCGCCGGAAAGACGATCAGACCGTCCTCGAACCCGTGGACTCGGGCCAGCGCCGCCGCGACCTCGGGGAAGATCGGGTTCCGGTGCGTGGGATCGACCCAGAAGGCCTTCAGCGCAGGGATCGAGTGTGGATTGACAGTCTCGGCGATGAAGACCCCTCCGGGCGCCAGCCTGTCCCGGACGAGGCCGAAGAAGCGCACGAGCGCCTCATACGACATGTGCTCGATGACCTGAGCCGCGAAGATCGCTCCGAAGGAATCATCGGGCTGCGCCTCGAGATAGGCGTTGGCGTCTACAAGCTCGACCTCATGCCCCTTCTTGCGGCAATGGGCCACCATGCCTTCGTTGATGTCGATGCCGCTTGCCTCGACGCCGGCCTCCGCAAGCAGGTCGAGAAACTCTCCGCGACCACAACCGACATCGAGTACCGGCTGACGAGTCCCGATGAGGTCCAAGTACACACGCTGGCGCTCTCGGATGAACTCCTCCGGACCGCGGAAGATGTCCTCGAAGCCTCGGTAGACGCTGTCGGCTGAGACCGAATGCTCGTTGCCCGCGAAACCGATCGCCTCACGGCCTTGATCGTCAGTCGTACGGAGGGCCTTCGGGTCGGACATGTACGGCTCGGCGTGCAACTCGTGCCAGAGGCGGCTCACCTTTTCGTCGACCGAATTCAGATGCTTGGAGACTCCGACGCTGAGCTGCTCGAGCCCGACGCTGAGCTGCTCGAGCGTCGCCGCTGCCTCCCTGGATCCGGACTCGACCGCGTCCAGCCTTTGGAGGAGTCGTGCCTGCTCGCCGCGTGAGGCCCGAAGCTCGGCGTCGATCTCGTGCAGAGCCCCGACAACCGCTTCGTCTAGTTCTCGGTGGCGAACGATGTATGGGCGGAGAACACGGAACAGGAGACGGCGGGCGAACCTGCCGACCGGAATCCGAGACGGCGCGGACAGCGGGTTTCGAGGACCGCTCGCCAGATACTCGGCCGCCCGCCCGAGCAGGCGCGATTCCGTCGGCCGAGCGGGAGCTTCCTCATGCGCAGCCCCGGTGCGTCGAATGTCCTCGAGGCGGCGGCTGACAAAGGAGGCTGTCTCGTCGAGCCCGCGCAGCGCGCGCATCTCGTCACGAGCCCGAACGCCTCTCTCGCGCGCTTCGTCCTGCTGCTCATAGACCCGGCGCATAAGCTCCGCGGCAGCTTCGACGTCCGGCTCGGCCCACTCGATCCCGGCCGGGTACGGCTCGCAACCAGGCGGTATCGGCACGAGGCGATAGGGCACCAGGTAGCTGTTCGCCTGGTCCATGAACATCAGGTTTCCGGAATATCCCGTCGCGATGACGGGTTTCCCCAGCACCATCGCTTCAGCCATCGTCAGGCCAAACCCCTCGCTGCGATGGAGAGAGACGTAGGCGTCGCAGGTCGCCATGAGGGCGTTCTTCTCCGCGGCCGACAGGTATTCGTCGATGAGCAGAATGTCCGGACGGTCGGCCGCCGCGAGACGCAGTTTCTCCAGCGACTGCGGCGTCTGGTCACCGTTGATGCTCTTTAGGACGAGGGTCGGGCCTTCGCCGGGCGCGAATGCGCGCTTGAAGGCGTCGACCAGGCCGAGTGGGTTCTTGCGCTCGAACACGCTGAGGAAGTCGAACGAGAAGAGAAAGACGAAGCCTTCCGGGAGACCGAGCTGGGCCCGCGGCATCGCGTCCACCTGCGGCGGCTCGATGCCAAGCGGCAGCGTGAGCACGGGCTTGGAGGTCGCAGCGGCCACCGCTTCCGCCACGAAGTCACTTCCGACCCAGACTTCGTCGACCACCTCGAACGCGTCGTGGAGAAAGTCCGGAAAGTGCCCGATCTCCCACCACCAGAGCGCGATCGAGTAACGGTTGGCGAGCAGATCGGCCCCATTGTCGTTGACGAAGGCCTGGATCTGATCCGCGTTCACGCAGATGATGTTCGTGTCGTAGACGGGCTCGCCGGAGCGCTCGGCGTCGAACCGGTGCTCCTGCCGGCTCGTCGTTGCCGCATACGTGATCGTCGAATAGGGGATCTCCGCACGTGTGATCCCCGCGAGTAGATGTCGAGCCGCCTCGCCCACGCCCGTCTCGGCGCGGAAGTACCCCGCGACGTTGACGCCGGGAAGAAGCGCCCGTGGCCGCTCGGCGGGGGGTGATACAGAAGCGCGGTTCCCGTCCCGCGACTCGGCACCGCGCGAGCGCGCCGAGGTCAGCGGCCGTGCCAAGGTCGGAGCCAACGTTCGAGCCAGCTTCCGCCCTACTTTCCGGGCCAATGCCCGAGTCGCCGTCGGCGTGTGCCCCTGCACAAGCTCCGGCGGAATGGCTTCCTCGGCCACGCCCGTCGTGCGCGCCCACTCGAGGTAGTCGTCCGGCATCCAGCTCAGGTTCGGGAACGCGGCCTGCAGGTCCGGGCGGTCGGCGTAGATGGCCGCGAGATACCGCGAGACGGTCCTGGCGCCGGCCCGGTCGTCCGGGCGCTGAAGCCACTCGACGAATCGCTCTGGATGCTCCGCGTCGAAGGGCGTCGGCGGCTCGGGCGCCTCGCCCCGCTCGGCGGCGGCCAGCTCAGCTCGGTAGAGACGTCGCATCCGCCCGTCGACCGGCAGTCCGCCCGGCAGACGCCCGAATCCATACGGCTGCGAGGTGGCTTCGCGATAACCGGAGGAGAGCAGGCGCCCCGCATACTCCGCGCAGATTCGAGCCACGGCCCGTCCACTTCGTACCGCTCGCCCGTCCAGGCAAGGTCGCGGTTCGCAAGGTTCCACCAGGCCACGTTGTAGGCGGGGTTACGCAGGATGTGAGCGTCGAACAGGCTCGGAACGAAATCGACCCAGCGCTGGTCGACGAACCGCCCGCGGTGGGGCTCGACTACACATTCTCGGGCGACGCGCTCCATCCACCAGTCGAGAAAACGCTGTGTGTCATCGCCTCGGCCGACTCCCAGGAAACCGAGGTTGTACATCCCCGCGATGAGGATCGCGTCCTCGGCCAGCTCGTTGGTCTCACGCCCGGCGGCGTCGGTGATGTGCGGCGTCAGCACGATGCCGTGCTCGCGGGCGAGCTTCTCGATCTCGTTGAGCGGAGCGTAGACCTCGATGTCGGGGTCGAAGTAGGCGGCGACGTCCCCGCCGTCCGCGAGCAGCCGCCGGAGCAGCCACGGCTTCACTGCGGTCGCGAGCTCGAGGACGTCGTAGATCATCGTCATCCGCCGGAACTCCTCGTCGTCGAGCCCGATCTGCGCCGGAAGGAGGGTCTCGAAGGGCTCCCCTTCTCCGCTCGCCGAAGTCGGCGCGTCGATCACGAGCACCGTGAAGCTCGAATCGGGATGATGGATCAGGAAAGACTCGGCGAGCACGCGGGCATGCGCCAGATAGTTTCGCGCGATGATCGTGCAGGCTTTCAAGGCGGTTCGCTGGGACGTTACTCGGACCGGCGGTCCTGGGGCGCTCTCAGCCCTCAGGCGGCTCGCGGTTAAGGCCGGGCGGGGCTAGGCACCAATCTTGTCGAGCCTATGGGGTGGGGCCGGCGGTGGCATCGATCCAATCGGGGCTAGATCCGGTGGAAAGTCGACCGCCTGCAGACCCGATTCAGAGAGACGCATGTGTATCTCCCATTGATATCCCCGAATGATGGGCGGCCGGACGAACGTAATGGTCAGTCCGACATCCTTCGTTAGCTGTTGAAGCCATTTACGATCGAAGATCACCGCGTTGGTGGGGTCGATCGGATTTATGTACAGAGCTGCCTGAAAGTCCTGGAGCATCGGAAAGTTCGATCGATCGAAGAGGAACCACGTGGAGACCGCGATGCCGTTCGGCTCCAAGGAGCGCGCAACTTCGCGCAGATAGAACTCGACTTGGTCTTGCAAGAGGTGCGTGAAGACCGACCAAGCGACGACAACCCGAAACCGCTCTTGGTCGATAGGAAACGGCGCTGTCCTCGCGCCTCCCTCAGGGTTGAATGACGGGTTGTAGACGTCGTGATGGTGGAAACGAAAGCCCGCATTGAGCGGTTCTAGGTGCTCAAGACACCACGAGATCATTCCCCGATGTACGTCGATTCCCATGTATCGATCAGGGGGCCTGGCCATCTGCAGCAATTGACGCGCTATGCGCCCGCAGCCGCATCCAAAATCGAAGATGGACGTGCAATCCTCCTGCGTGATCCCGGGAATCGGAACGGCGCCTGTCGGGTTGTCGAAGTCGCGCTCGGCGGTGGGCCCGACGAGTTGACGCATTGCAAAAGGTGGCATGGGCAAGGTCACGGCAACCCCGGCCATCTACTGCCCGTCTCCCCCGGCGTAAAACTGCTGAAGATCGATTCGGCGCAGCCGGGCGAAGGAGGGATGCTCTCGAAGCAGCGTTCGGCAGCGTTCCTGCCGCCAGTCGTCCCAGACGGCGCTGATCAGCCGCCCGGAGATCCCGCGGCTCTCGTCGCTGAGGAGAAAGGCGACGAGGGCGCTTGCGGCCGTCGGCGGCACCGCGTTGTCGAGCTGGCGGCGGGTCTCGTCGTAGTTCGGCCCGGCGACCTCGACACCGGCCGTGAGCGTCGGCTCGTGGATTCCGGTGGCGACGACGCCCGGCGCGACCGCGTTCACTTTCCACCCCGGCTCCTCGAGTGCGAGGTTCTCGACGAGGCGAACGATCGCCACCTTGGCGAGCGCATAGGCCGTGTAGCGTGGGAGAGCCTGGGTCGCGCCGCCGCCCGAGAACAGGACGATGGATGGTGAGCGCCCGGCATCCAGCAGGCCTGCGCATGCCTGCACGAGACCGATTGCGGCAACCGGACCGACGCGCAGCGCCCGCTCGACTTCCCCGAGATCGACGCCGCGCGTCGGTCCGATCGGCTCTACCGACCCCGTTGCGACGACGAGGCCGTCCAGTGCGCCGCCAAACTCCTCCTCGGCTGCGGCCCTCAGCTCCGCCGGGGCGGCGGCGTCTGCGAGGTCGAGCGTTCGCACCTCAGCCCCGGCTGCTGCAAGGCGCTCGAGCGCGGACGGGTCACGACCGGTCGCGAGAACCCGCGCGCCTTCGCGCCGGATCTCGTCAACCACGGCCGATCCGATGCCGCCGGTGGCCCCGACGACTACGATGCGCCGATCTCGAAGCAGGCTCAAATCTGGAATGAGTGAATGACGTCCTTTGCAGCGCAGTATCTCGCGGAGGTCGCTTCGATCGCCGGCGAACTCGACACCGGCGTCGTTGACTCGATGGCCGAAGAGCTCGCACGCGTGCGCGCCGCCGGGGGCCGGCTCTTCATCCTCGGCGTTGGCGGCGGTGCCGCAAACGCGACGCACGCCGTCAACGACTTCCGCAAGATCTGCGATCTCGAGAGCTACACACCAACGGACAACGTCTCCGAGCTCTCGGCGCGCATCAACGACGAAGGCTGGGAGACCGCCTATAGCGCCTGGCTGCGGGGCTCGCGGCTGCGCCGCGAGGACGCGGTGCTCGTCTTCTCAGTCGGAGGCGGCTCGCGCGAGCACGGGATCAGCCTCAGCGTCGTCGACGCCGTCGAGCTGGCGAACGACGTGGGCGCGACCGTGCTCGGGGTCGTCGGCAGGGACGACGGCTCGACAGCGCAGCTCTCGGACATCTGCCTCATTGTCCGCCCGCCTGATCCCAGCCGGCTGACGCCGCACGTGGAGGAGTTCCAGGCTGTGGTGTGGCATCTACTCGTCTCCCATCCCGCCCTGGCCATGCGTTCGGGGACATGGGAGTCGGTGAGCGCCCCGGCCGCACGCTCTGATTCGTGACGTGGACCGGCGCTGGGCGATCTTTCTCGACCGGGACGGGCTGATCAACGAGCTCGTCGAAGACCCGGTCTCCGGCTACCTCGAGTCGCCGGCGCATCCCGACGACGTTCGGCTCGCCCCCGATGCAGTGGCGGCTCTTCGGCTGCTCCGCTCGCTCGACGTGCCCCTCGTCGTGATCTCGAACCAGCCGAACGCGGCGAAAGGCAAGAGCACGCTGAGCGAGCTGACGGCGGTGCATGAGGCGATCAAGCGCAGGCTCGCCGAGGCCGACGCCACGATCGACGACTACCGGTACTGCTTTCACCACCCCGAGGGATCGGACCCTGAACTCCGGCAGGAGTGCTCCTGCCGCAAGCCGGAGCCCGGCATGATTCTCGACGCTGCGGCCGCCCTTGGGGACCCTGACCTCTCACACTCGTGGGTCGTTGGTGACTCAGACGTCGATATCGAGGCAGGTCGCCGGGCCGGGTGCCGGACGATCCTGGTCGAGCGACCCGGCTCAGCGCACCGGCGAGGTGGGATCGTGCAACCAGACTCGACGGTGGGCACCTTCGCCGAGGCAGCGGATATCATCATCGGTTTCGCAGTTGCGGACGACGGAGGCTGAACTCAATGCTGAACAGCCTGAAGACCAAGATCTACGCCGATGGAGCAGATCTCGAGCAGATGCTCGAGCTTGCGGCGAAGCCGTACGTCCGCGGGTTCACGACCAACCCCACGCTGATGCGCAGGGCCGGCGTCACCGACTACACACGCTTCGCGCGTCGAGTGCTCGAGGAGATCACGGATCGTCCGATTTCTTTCGAGGTGTTCGCCGATGAGTTCGACGAGATCCGCGCGCAGGCATTCGAGATCGCAAACTGGGCTCCCAACGTCTACGTCAAGGTTCCGGTGACGACCACTCGGGGCGAGTCCACTGCCGAGGTCGTGCGCGCGCTCACTACTTCCGGCGTCCAGGTCAACGTCACTGGGATCCTGACGCTGCCCCAGGTGGAGACCGTCACTGGCGTGCTCGAAGGAGGGGCGCCGAGCATCATCTCCGTCTTTGCCGGCCGCATCGCGGATACCGGCCGAGATCCGATCCCGATTATGGTCGAGGCGCTGCGGATCATGGCGGCGGCCCCGACGGCGGAGCTCATCTGGGCGAGCCCGCGCGAGGTGCTGAACATCGTCCAGGCTGACCAGATCGGCTGCCACATCGTCACTGTCACGCAGGACCTGCTGGCCAAGGTGCATCTTCTCGGAAAGGCCTTGGACAAGTACTCGCTCGAGACGGTGACGACGTTCTACACCGACGCGCAGGAGTCTGGGTACACGCTGGAAGAAGCAGCGGTTCGCTCATAGCTTGTCCGAGTCCGGTATGAGTCGGGCGCTCGTCACGGGCGGGTCCGGCTTCATCGGGAGCCACCTGGCGGAGCGACTTCTGGAAGACGGGATGGAGGTCGTCGTGTACGACAACTTCTCGACCGGCCAGCGCCGCTTCGTCGAGGCACTCGAGCGCTCAAGCGGTGCGACGATCGTCGAAGGCGACGTGCTGGACACACCTCTTCTCACGCGGACGCTCTCCGGATGCGACATCGTCTTCCATCTCGCGGCAAACGCCGACGTCCGTTTCGGCCTGGATCACCCAAGCCGAGATTTCCGCCAGAACGCGCAGGCCACGTTCGAGGTGCTCGAGGCGATGCGCGCGAGTGGCGTCAGGCGGATCGTGTTGGCCTCGAGCGGATCCGTCTACGGCGAGCCAGACGTGTTTCCAACGCCGGAGAACTGCCCGTTCCCGATCCAGACTTCGCCCTACGGAGCGTCGAAGCTCGCGGCCGAAGGGCTGATCGAGGCGTACTGCGAGGGCTACGGATTCACGGGCATCATCCTTCGCTTCGTCTCCATCCTCGGAGAGCGCTACTCCCATGGCCATCTCTTCGACTTCTACGGGTCGCTGCGCCGTGACCCGACGTCGCTGACCGTGCTTGGCGACGGCCGGCAGCGGAAGTCATACCTCTACGTCGGCGACTGCATCGACGCCGTCAAGCTCCTCGTCGATCGCCACGACGAGCCCGGCGTCTGGATCTACAACCTCGGCACCGACGAGGTGACCACCGTGGACTGGTCGGTGCAAACGATCTGCGCACACCTCCGAGTTGAGCCGCGCGTCGTCCACACCGGCGGTGAGCGTGGCTGGGTGGGGGACAGCCCGCTCATCCACCTCGACTGCTCGCGCCTGCGAGCCCTCGGCTGGGAGCCGTCCCACTCGATTGCCGACGCGGTCGACCGAACGCTCAAGTGGTTCGAGGAGAACGACTGGATCTTCGAATCTCGAGGATCGCGTTGAGCGTCATCTTCACGCGCGCGCCCCTGCGGCTCAGCCTCGGAGGGGGCGGGACCGACCTGCCGTCGTACTATCGCCGGCACGAAGGCTTCCTCGTGGCAGCCGCTGTGGACAAGTACCTGTACATGCTCACTCACACCGTCTTCCAGCAGCGCTACCGCCTCAAGTACTCGCAGTTCGAGGAGGTCGACGATCCAGCCGACATCGAGCATCCAATCCTGCGAGAGGTGCTCATCCGGCACTGGGAGGGCAACCCACTCGAGATCGCGTCCGTGGCCGACATTCCGGCCGGGACCGGGCTTGGCTCGTCCGGCGCCTTCACCGTCTGCCTGCTCAAGGCGCTGGCGATCGCTGGGAACATGGCGACGACGCCGAGCGCGATCGCCGAGGCGGCGTCGCACATCGAGATCGACGTCCTCGGCGAGCCGGTCGGCAAGCAGGACACATACGTGTCGGCCCACGGTGGCATCTGCGCCTACACGTTTCACGCCAACGACAGCGTCACCGTCGAGCCCCTCGCGCTTCAGGAAGAGACGATCCAGGCGATGAACGACCGGTTCCTTCTCTTCTTTACCGGCGAGACCCGGAACGCCGTTGAGATCCTCGCCGACCAGGACGAGCGGAGTCGCGCACTCGACGAAGAGATGCTTCAGAACCTCCACCGGACGAAGGAGATCGGGCTTGAGAGCCGGACTCTGCTCGAAGCCGGCGATCTCCAGCGGTACGGGGAGCTCATGCACGAGCACTGGTTGAACAAGCGGCGACGCTCCGCCGACATGACGACCGAGCGTGCCGACGAGCTCTACGAGCTCGCCCGCGACAACGGCGTGGTCGGAGGCAAGCTCGTGGGCGCGGGTGGCGGGGGCTTCCTCCTGCTGTACACGACGGACGTCGATCGCACGAGGATCGCCCTGGCCGAGGCCGGTGCGGCCGAGGTGCGCTTCGGCTTCGACTTCCAGGGTTGCTTCGGGACGGAGTACCGGTGACGCTCGAAGTCGGGCTCGTGGGCTGTGGGAACATGGGCCGCAAGCGGGCCGCGGTGCTCGCCCCCGACCGGCTGGCGGCCTGCTACGACGTGGACTCCGGCGCCGCGCAGGAACTCGCGCGCGGGGCCGGTGCCGTCCCGTGCGGCTCCCTGGACGAGCTGCTCGAGCGCACCCCGGATGTCGTCGTCGCCGCCACCTCTCACGACGCCCTCGCGGAGACTGCTTCCAGAGCCCTGGCGAGCGGAGCGCACGTGCTCGTCGAGAAACCGGGCGCTCGTACGGTCGACGAGTTGAGCGCGGTCGTCGAGCAGGCTGCTTCCGCTGCGCGGCTCCTGAGGATCGGCTTCAACCATCGCTTCCATCCAGGGATCTCGCGCGCCGCCGAGGAAGCGCTCTCCGGGGCGCACGGAGAGATCATGTTCGTTCGTGGTCGCTACGGGCACGGCGGACGGCTCGGCTACGAGCGCGAGTGGCGCATGCGCCCCGAAGTTTCCGGAGGCGGAGAGCTGATGGACCAGGGGATGCATCTGCTGGATCTGAGCCACTGGCTTCTCGGCTCCCTGCCGCTCCATAGCGCTCTGCTCCGCACGAACTTCTGGGATGTTGCCGTTGAGGACAACGCCGTTCTCATCCTGGGTGATCCGGGCGCAGCCCGAGGGCCCTGGTCGACTTTCCACGTGAGCTGGTCGGAATGGAAGAACGAGTTCGCGCTCGAGATTTATTGCCGGCGCGCGAAGCTCCACGTCAGCGGCCTCTGGGGCTCCTACGGTCCGCAGACACTTCGCGTCTTCCGCATGCGACCTGAGCTCGGTCCGCCCGACGTCGAGGTCCTCGAATACGGGCGGGACGACGTGTCGTGGGCGGCCGAATGGCGGTACTTCAGGAGTGCCGTCCTCGATGAACGGAAGGCATTGCCGGAGGAGCTCGAGTCCGCGCGCTATGCGCTAGCGACGATCGAGCAGGCATATCGCCTCACCGGCTACGACACCGCGGTCGCTCAAACCGGATGACCGCTTCGCTCCTCGGAACACTCGACCCGCCGCCGGGCGAGACGGCCGTACCCGCGTTCCGCGAGGGCTGGCTGGAGCCCGGTGCCGACGAGCCGCGCCCCTTCCTCTCGTATCTCTCGGAGACGGCGGACGTACAGTGGTCAAGCGAGCTCGAGAGCCTCCACGAAGAGCCGAGCAGGACGCATTTCATCGACGTCCTCACCCGTGCGCTCGCAATCCATGCGCTCGAGCCGCAGATGCTCGGCGAGCGCCCGGTGATCGTCGACCTCGGATGCTCGACGGGGCATTTCCTGCGCGATCTCGAAACGGAGTGCCCGCAGGCATTCCTCGCCGGCGTCGATGCCGTCCCCGACGGCCTGATCCACGCCCACGCCGCGGTGCCACGGGCGGCCCTCTTCCACGCCAGCGTGACCGACCTTCCCTTCGGCGACGGCACCGTCGACGGTGCCGTGGCGCTGAACCTGCTGGAGCACATCTCCGACGACCTGCTCGTGCTTCGCGAGTTGGCGCGCATCCTGCGACCAGGCGGGCGAGCCGTCGTCATCGTCCCGGCGAATCCGAGGCTCTACGATGCCTACGATGCCCATCTCGGACATGAGCGGCGCTATGCGCGCGGCGAGCTGGCGCGGAAGGCGAGCCAGTCGGGCCTCGAGACGCGGTCGCGGGCGTACGTGGGGAGCCTCGTCTATCCCGGCTTCTGGGCGGTGAAGAAGCTGCACCGCCTGCGCTACCGCTCAGCGTCGCCGGCGCGCGCGAAGGAGTTGGTGACCCGCAACATCGCGGTCACACACGGCTCGCGACTCGGGCAGCTCGCCTCCCGGATCGAGGAGAGGCTGTTCCGGGCCGGCGTTTCCTTCCCCTTCGGCATCCGAGAGCTGACCGCGCTGGAGCGGCCGTGATCCGCGGCCTCCTACACGCGCAGATCACAAGGTTCGCGCTGACCGGAACCCTCGTCGCGGCCGTCTATTTCGCCGTCACGACGGCGCTCGTCGTTCTCGCCGACGCGCCGACGCAGCTCGCCGTCGTCGTCGCCTACGTCTGCTCGCTCGCCGTCCACTTCACTGCGAACCGCCGGTACGTCTTCGCCTCCAACACCGGCTATGCGCTTCATCTGAGCGCCCAGGGCAGCCGCTATCTCGTCGTGGCGCTGTCGTCGTATGGATGCACGGCGCTCCTCGTCGCTCTCGCGAAGCGCACGGATCTCGCGGAGCTTCTCGTTGCGCTCGCCGTCCCTGTGCTCTTCGCCGCAGCCACCTTCGTCACGCTCCGCGGCTGGGTCTTCCGGACCCATCCCGCCAAGGCCGAGTGATGGCCCCCGAGCTCGTCTCCGTCGTCGTTCCCTGCCTCAACGAGGAGGACAACATCCGCCCGCTCTACGAGCGGCTCGCGCCGACGCTGGAGCGGGCGTCCGTCGACTTCGAGCTCATCTTCAGCGTCGACCCGTCGACTGACCGCACGGAAGACGTCGTCCGCGGGCTGCGGGCGACTGACCCCCGCGTCAAGCTGATCAGGCTCTCTCGCCGTTTCGGCCAGCCGGCCGCGACGATGGCCGGGCTGCGGATGTCCTCCGGGGACGCCGTCGTAGTCATCGACGCCGATCAGCAGGACCCGCCCGAGCTGCTCGGCGAGATGATCGAGCGCTGGCGCGAGGGGTTTGACGTCATCTACGGCCAGCGCCGCTCGCGCGAGGGAGAGACGCTGGCGAAGCGGCTCATCGCAGCGCTCGGGTACCGCGTGATCAAGCGCATCGCCGAGGTCGAGATTCCGCCCGACACGGGGGACTTCCGCCTGATGAGCCGCCGCGCGGTCGACGAGGTTCTCCGCCTGCACGAGACGCACGGCTTTCTCCGTGGGCTCGTGGCGCTCGTCGGCTTCCCTCAGACCGCCGTCCTCTATGACCGTGACCCGCGCGCCGGAGGAGCCGGCAAGTACAACCGCTTCTGGGGCTCGCTCCGGATCGGGCTGAACGGCATCATTGGCTTCTCGCGCTACCCGCTGCACTTGATCTCACTCCTCGGGCTTGCCTTCTTCGTGGTCGCGATGCTGCTCGGCCTCACGTACCTCGTGCTCGCCTTCCTCAACGTCGACATCCCGTGGGGCAACCCCACCCTCGTGATGCTGATCTCGCTCTTCAGCGGCATCCAGCTCCTGAGTCTCGGCGTCATGGGAGAATACGTCGGGCGGATCTACGACGAGGTCAAGCGACGCCCGATGTTCGTCATCGAGTCGCTCGAGGGGTTCGAGCGCGAGCCGGACAAGGCGACTGGCCCCTTGAGAGCCGGAGCGCGGCGCCGCTGACGCTCCCGCCCGTCTGCATTCTCGCCGGGGGTTGCGGCACGCGGCTCGGCGAGCTCACGGAGGAGGTCCCGAAGCCGTTGCTGAGGGTCGCGGGCCGCCCGTTCGTCGAGCACCAGCTCCAGCTCCTGCGCGCGCACGGGGCCAAGCGCATCGTGCTCTCCGTCGGCTACCTCGGCGACCTGATCGAGGAGGAGATCGGCGACGGGTGCCGCTTCGGCCTCGAGATCTCGTACGTCCACGACGGGCCGGAGCCGGCCGGCACCGCCGGCGCGGTGCGCCGCGCCCTTCCGGTCCTCGGCGACGAATTCTTCGTGCTCTACGGCGACACGTACCTGCGAATCGACTACGGGTTGCTTGCGTTCGAGGGCTCGGCGCTCGAGACGAAAGGCCCCGACGACCTCGCCGACCTCACGCGGGATCTCGCCGCGGCCGGCGGGCTGGCCGGCTACCCGGCGACGGAACGCTTCTACGAAATCGGCTCGCCCGAGGGGCTGGCCGAGACGGAGCAGTTCCTGGGGAGCCTCGATGGCCCGCGGTAACCTGCGCTCGAATTGACTGACGTGCAAACCGGCAACCGCACGCAGGTCGACGGAGCGGATCCGGACGTCGTCCTCCATCTGCCCGAGAGCGACGTGGACGACCCGGAGCTCTCCATCGTCGTCCCCGCCGCCGACGAGGAGTTGACGGTCGGCGACTTCGTCGAATGGTGCAAACAGGGTCTCGAGCAGGCCGGCGTCGCCGGCGAGATCGTGATCGTCGACAGCTCGCGCGACCGAACGCGTGACATCGCGCTCGAGCACGGCGCCCGCGTCCTGAGCACGCCCCGACGGGGTCTCGGCCGCGCGTACATCGACGCGATCCCGTTCATCCGCGGCCGCTACGTCGTCATGGGCGACGCGGACCTCACGTACGACTTTCGCGACCTGCGCCCCTTCGTCGAGAAATTCCGCGAGGGCTACGAGTACGTCATGGGCTCCCGATGGAAGGGCTCGATCGAGCCCGGGTCGATGCCGCGGCTCCATCGGTACCTCGGAACACCCGTCACCACCTGGATCCTCAACCGCCTCTACCGGAGCCGCTTCTCGGACATCCACTGCGGCATGCGGGGAATCACGCGTGACGCGCTCGTCCGCATGGACCTGCAGTCGGAGTCGTGGGAGTACGCCTCCGAGATGACCCTCAAGTCCGTGCACATGGAGCTCCGGACGACGGAGGTGCCGGTGACCTTCCACAAGGACCGCGAGGGCCGCGTCAGCCACCACAAGCGCTCGGGCTGGTTCTCTCCCTGGGCGGCGGCATGGATCAACCTTCGCGCGATGTTCGTCTACGGATCGAGCTTCTTCGTCTTCAAGCCGGGAATCGCCCTCATCCTCGCGGGACTGCTGCTGGCGCTGCCGGTGAGCTTCGGCGACCTCCACCTGGGCGCGGTCACGCTCTCTCTGAACTGGCAGTTCCTCGGTGTCGCCCTGTTGACGGTCGGTTTCCAGGCTTTCTCGCTCGCGTGCATCGCGCAAGTCCTCTTCGACTACACCGGCCGGCACCGCCTCCGCTGGCTGCGCGTCTTCCCGTACACCCGCACGGTGCTTACCGCATTCGGGTTGATCCTGGCGGGGATCGCGCTGGCCGTCCCGCTCGTGCTCTCGTATCTCTCGAATGACCTCGCTCTGCAGCGTGCCGACACGCTCGAGAACCACCTGGCGGTCACCGGCCTGGCGTTCGTGATCACGGGTGCGCAGCTGTTCATCTTCACCCTCTTACTGCACGGGGCTGTGGTCGCCACGGCCCGCGGCCGTCCACGTCTTCAGGTCCCGGAGTAGAGCATGTCTTACCTCCGCTACTACGGACGGCTCGCACGTCAGGCGAGCTACTCGATCGCGAAGGGCGTCGCGCTGCCGTTGTTCCGCCACGAGGCCATGCGCTCCGGTGCGCACGAGATGGCGTATCCGATCGCGACGTACGCGCCGTGGAAGGCCGACGCGGAATTCGACCGCGTCTACAGAGCGATCCGGCAGAACACTTTCGTCGACGTCTGGCGCTGCCACGAGCTCTGGAGCCTCGTCGGGGAGCTGCAGGCGATTCCAGGCGCGATCCTCGAGGTCGGCGTCTGGCGCGGAGGGACCGGCTCGCTGCTTGCCGCACGCGCCAAAGGCCTCGGTCTCGAAGAAACGGTCTACCTGTGCGACACGTGGAGAGGCGTGGTCAAGACGGGTGACGTCGACACGTACTACCGGGACGGGAAGCACGACGACACATCACGCTCGATCGTCGAGCGGCTCGTCGCAGAGATGGGGCTCGAGAACGTCGAGCTGCTCGAGGGGATCTTCCCGGAGGAGACCGGCGACCGGATCGCGGGCGAGTCGTTCCGCCTCTGCCACTGCGACGTCGACGTCTACCAGTCGGCGAAGGACGTCCTCGAGTGGGTCTGGCCGCGGCTCTCGCCCGGCGGCGCCGTCGTCTTCGACGACTACGGATTCCCTGCGTGCCCCGGCGTGACGAAGCTTGTCGACGAGCAGCGGATGCAGGACGACCGTCTCGTCCTCCACAACCTCAACGGACATGGGATCCTCGTCAAGCGCTAAGACGCCCGGTCGCGCCGGCGCGTACGAGCAGCACCGCGCCCATTCGCCGGTCGACCGCTTCGGCGTCTGGCTCTCGGCGCGCGCGCTCAGGCGTCACGTGCCTTCGTTCGCGGGCAAATCGGTCGGGGACTTCGGCTGCGGCTACCAGGCGCGCTTCGTGCGGTCGGTGCTCGACGAGATCGAGCGGGCCGTTCTGGTCGACGTTGCGCTCGCCCCGGATCTGAAGTCGCACGAGCGGATCACCGCGGTCGAAGGCGCTCTGCCCGAAGCGCTGTCCGGCGTGGAGAGCGCTTCGCTCGACGTCGTTCTGTGCGTCAACGTGCTCGAGCACCTCTGGGAGCCGCTCGAGATCCTGCGCGAGCTGCGGCGCGTCACGGCACCGGGCGGGACCTGTCTCGTGAACGTGCCGAGCTGGCGCGGCAAGTGGTTCCTCGAGCTCTCGGCCTTTCGGCTCGGCCTCAGCCCAGCCGAGGAGATCGCCGACCACAAGACCTACTACGACCCGACCGACCTCTGGCCGCTTCTCGTCAAGGCCGGATTCCGCCCGGACGGCATTTCCTGCCGAACGCACAAGTTCGGGCTCAACACCTTCGCCGCCTGCCGCGTCGATGGCTGACGCCCCGGCCGGCGCTCGCGACGACTGGGATCGCCACTGGACGGAATATGCCGAGGCGAACGAGCGGAATCCCGCCCAGGAGTACCGCCGCCGCCTCGTGCTGTCGCTCCTGAGCGGTCCGGAGCGTGTTCTCGACATCGGCTGTGGGAGCGGCGAGCTGGCCGCCGCCGTCCGAAGCGAGTTTCCCGGCGCGGAGGTCCTCGGCCTGGACACCAGCGCGGCTGCCGTCGAGATGGCCCGACGGAAGGTTCCCGGCGCTTCGTTCGAGCAGCGCGACCTGCTCGTTCCCGCCGAACCGGAGGCGCGTTTCCGCGGCTGGGCCACGCATGCCGTCTGCTCGGAGGTCCTCGAGCATCTGGAAGATCCAGGGGCACTACTGGGGAACGCGAAGGCGTATCTGGCATCCGGTTGCCGACTCGTCGTCACGGTCCCCGGTGGACCGATGTCCGCGTACGACCGGCACATCGGTCACCGAGCCCACTACAGACCGCGACAACTCGCGGGCGTGCTGGAAGCCGCGGGTCTGGAGGTCGAGCAAACGCTGGCGGCCGGGTTCCCGTTCTTCAACCTCTACCGCCTTGCAGTGATCTCACGCGGCGAAAGACTCGTCGAGGACTTCGCCGCCGGAGGACGTCCGTCACGGCTCGACCTCGTGGGAATGCGCGTCTTCGGCGCGCTGTTCCGGCTGAACTTCAGAAGCGCGCCATGGGGCTGGCAGATCGTGGCTCTAGCGCGCCTTCGTTGAGATCGACTCAGCCTTCTGTGCCTCGGCAATGTTCGACGCGATCGAGTCCGCGAGGGCCTCGCTCGACGAGAGGCGATTGCTCCAGCCGCGCGCGCAGATCTTCGTGCTGTCGAATCGCACGATCGGCACGTCTCCCTTCCAGCCGCGCTCGCCTCCCGTAAAGGCGTATTCCACGCCGCTCAGACCAAGCGCCTGGACGACCATGTCTGCGATCTCGCGCACGGTCGTGTACTCATCGGTGCTCACGTTGAACACCTCGAACCCCTGCCAGCCCTGTTCGGCGACGAGGATCATCGCGTCGATGACATCCGAAACGTGGATGTAGGACTTGCTCGATCTGGAGCAGCGTGGGATCGGCGAGCAGCCGACGAACGAAGTCGAAGACGACCCCGTGTGTCTGGCGGGGGCCGACGACGTTCGCGAACCTGAACACCACTGCGCTCATCCCGAACATGTGGCAGTAGGCGGACATCAGGACCTCGCAGGCGAGCTTGCTGGCCCCGTACGTCGAGATCGGATGAAGGGATCCGGCGTCTTCTCTGGCCGGCTCGGAACCACGGTCGCCGTACACCCCGGAGCCGGACGCGTAGGTGATCCGCGGCACGCCGCTGATGCGGCAAGCCTCGAGCAGGTTGTGCGTCAGATGCGTCCCCTGCCAGAAGTCGATCGCTGGCTCCTCCACGGCGCGGGCAATCTCTGGATTCGCCGCGAAGTGGTAGACATGATCGATGCCCGCGAGGTGCGTCGTAAGCAGGTCGAGGTCGCCGAGATCGCCGACGACGAGCTCCAGCCGATCGTCCGCGCGAGCGTCCGCCAAGCGCGATTCGCTGCCCGAGGTCAAATTGTCGAAGACCGTGACCTGCGCGTCGCTGCTCGCAAGAAGTCGCTGCACGACGTGGCTGCCGATGAAACCGGCGCCTCCTGCGACGAAATACCGGGTCATGTATCGATGCTCTCTGGTCTCACGATCACGGGGTCGTTCCGCCAGAATCGAGTAGCGTAGCCGTGTGACGGGCCGAGGGCAGGTCTCGCACGCTTGTGACATGGAGGCCTTCGACGGCCGCGACCTGCTCCGGGGCGGCCCCCGTCGGGGCCGCGTGAGGCGGAGGGGTCTCGATGACTCGCAATCGCACCTCGTTCAGGCCGCGGCTGACAAGCACTGGAATGCGCCCGACACGGTCACGGACGGCTCGAGCGGCGGAGTCGTCACGGCTAAGCGACGTGGCGACGATGATCAGGCGAGAGCCGGGCGCGGCAGACGGACCCCTCCGCAACACGCCCTCCAGCATGACCTCGCCATCTCGAGGTGAAACGATCTCGAGCACGGCGGGATCGCGACCGATCCAGAAGCTGGCCGCGCCTGCTCCGGCAGTGCCATAGTTGATTGGAGCGCTGTAGCCGGTTGGGTTGACGACGTCGACGAGGATCGGCCGGCCGATGATCATCGTGGCCAAGGTCGGCAGAGGACTGAAGAACCGCTCGAGAGCGCGGTACGTGCCCGGACTTCCCGTTCGCAACGAGTCGTAGTAACCCGTCACGCTGATCGCTGCCCCGACGAGCGCGCCGTAGGCGATGAGGACCGCGCCGCCCACAGAGAACAGGCGACGAACTCTGCGCGATTTCCCGACAGCGGAGACCGCCGCCAGCCAGACGAGCAGTGCGGCGAGCAGCAGCAGCCCGAGGAAATCCATCTCGTATCGCATCGTCGTGCCCCAAAACGCGAAGCTCAGAGCTAAGACAATCGCGGCGCCGATCAACGCGAGAGTGCGGACGATCGCCCCCAGCCCGGGAGGAAGCTTGAGGCGGCGAGCGAGGACGAAGGGCACAACTGCGGGGAGCACGAGCAGAATGGGCACGTTCGGAAAGAGGCCTCCTGTGACCTCGACGCCGTCGTATCCGGCCGGAACGTGCCCGGGATAGGCCGGAGGCGGCGGAAGATGAAAGAAGGGGAAGTTGAGGTTCAACCGTGCGGGTGCGAGCAGGTAGTAGTAGAGACCCGGCAGGATGTACGACAGGTTGAAGGTGTCTTTCTTGCGCACCTCGACCCCGGCGAGCTGGTACTTCTGCCCCAATTCCAACGGCGAATGAAAGCGCGCGTAGTTGTAGGCGAGCAAAGCTACGACACAGAGAAGAAGGGGCCCGAAAAGCGCGACGGCGGAGCGAACGCGAAGGGCGCGAAGTGGCTCGCGAGGAGCCAACATCAGCCAGACGAAAACTAGGGCGAGGCCCACCACGAAGAGGTTCGGACGAGCGCCGACGGCCAGTCCGATGCAGAGGCTGCCCAGCGCCAGGCGCAAAACGCTTGTTTGTTTCGCGAGCAGGCCCGAGACGAGGAGGTAGAGCCCGGCAAAGGTAAAGCAGTAAGCGGCGGAGATCGACACCTCGTAGACGGCGGGCCTCCGGAGAATGAACGGAGCAGCGTTCTCGAAGGCGAGAGCTGCGATCGCTGCGATCTGTAACCACGTCGGCGTGGCCGGCAGATAGCGGCGCAGGAGCAATCGAAGCAGGAGCACTGAGAAGAGGAGTCCGCCGAGGGAAAACAAGGCGACCGCAAGGTTCTCGGGCATGTCGCCCAAGCCGAGCAAACGGAACGGCAGGAACAGCGTCAGCGCCGGGGTTGGCCCCCACGGCATGTAGTACCGCCCCTTATAGAGCGAAAGATCGTGGAGGCGATACGGCCCGTTCGCCACCGGGTCGTACGGGTCCGGCAGCGCGAGCAGCTCCTTCGCCGGCTTAACCGGCAGGCTGAGCTGGCCGTCGAGGAAACCGTCGCCGAGCAGGTTGTAGTAGTCGGTCCTCGACTCTCCGAAGTGGATTGGATTCCCGCTCGACGTGGCCGTCCAGAGGTAGAACGAGGCGACAGCGACGAGCAGGCCGAGCACGAGGACGTTGAACGGAGATCGGAGCCCGTCGAGCCCTCGCGCGAGAAGCGTCCTCGGTCGAGCGAGCACGCCTCTCATGGGCGGCTCAATTCGACCTCGGAGAAGGCAATCGCGAGCCTTCGTCTATCGCCGGGCGTGACCACCGTCGCCGACTGGGCGCCGGGATCGGCAGTGAGCGTCAGCCTTGCCGGGCCTCGCCCTGCCGGTACGACGAGCGCCACCCTCCGGGCACCCTTGGTCGAGGACGGCACCCGAATCCTGCGGAGCTTCCTTCCGTCGATGCGGACGATCAGGGTCCGCCGCTCGAGGAGGCTGAACAGCGTCGCAGTCAGGCGCACGGCCGGCCGAGGCGCATCCTCGGCTCCGACGGTGAGGCGTGCACGCGAGCGCATCCAGCGAAAGACGTGTCCGCTTGCGTCTCGCTCCGGGCTCTGCCAGCCGTCGGAGAACTGGAGCAGCAAGACCGCATTACCAAACTCGCGGGGACACCCTCCGGGAAGGATCTTGACCGCCCCGATCCCCAGCAGTTTCGGCGGCGGTGGAACCGAGTCTTCCTCGGACCCGCGGGCCGGCGGCAGCTGACGCGCGAAGTCCGGCTCAGCAGCCAGAATCGTCAGGCCCGGGCCGAGGCTAGCGTCGGCGCACACGCGCGAGCGGTCTGCAGAGCTGAATGTCGGAAGGGGTGTTCGGCCACTGGCCAGCTGAAGCAGGGGGCGCTCGGCCTCCCGATGGCGAAGACTCAGCATCACGCCCACTCGGCGACGCATTGGGGCCGAAATCCAGAGCTGAAGAGGGCCGAGCAGCCATGGAATTGCCTCCTTTCCCTCCGCCGGATCTATTGCCGAGCCGGCGCCCACGATCGCGACGTCGGTGGCCGCGCGTTGGAACAGGCCGTAGGTCCCTCGGCTCGCGAGGAGCGTTCGATTCGAACGCACCCCTGGGAACGAGCTCAGCACGTAGTCGTAGGTCGGCGCGTAGAACTGACGCGGTGACTTGGCCACTCCCACGCCGAGGTAGAGGGCATCGTCGCGGAACAGAGGCAGCGACGGCCTCGCACCATGAAGTCCTCGGGCGGCGTAGTAAGTCTCTGGGACCGTCCACTTGGGCGCATCGCTCGCCTCAGCTCCCTCGACGAGCAGCTGGGCCCGCTCCGGGAGCGGCACGTGCGCGTCCTCGAGCTCGCGAAGCGACATGAGCGCGACCGCCGGCGTGTGCTCGATTGCCCGCGCGACCTTCACGTCTGATCGGGCGAGCACGCCGACGGCGCCGAGCGCAAGCGCCGTGACCGCCACGCGCGTTGCGACCCCCATGAATCGCGGCCATCTGTTCGACCGCCACACAGCCTCGACGCCGAGAGCAAGCCCGACACCGAGGAAGGGCAGGATGAACGTCAGCGACTTCCAGAGGCAGTACTCACAATGCCCGCCTTGGTAGCGCCTGTACGCCAGGAGGCCGAGCCCAATCGAAACGACAATCGGAGTGAGGACCAGAGCGACCCCAGAACGGCTCCGAAGCGCGCCGGCCGCTACAAGCACCCCCAGCACGAGCGGGAGCGCGACGGCGATCGCGGTCTTCCATCCGGAGAGCAGGTCGAAGCGCTGTAGCTGGTAGAGGTGGATCACGCCGAACGCCCAGGCGCCGGCGTTTTCCCAGGTCAAGAAGCGCGGGGGAAGGCCCGAGAACAGGCCGCTGTCCGCTCCTCCAATACGGGACAGGTATGAGAGTGCGCGGTAATCGCTCAGCGGCGCGATCAGCGCCACCCCGGCTGCGATGACCACAAGGCCGCTGAGAAGCGTGCGCGCACGCGCCAGGGAGCCAATCGGTACAGCCCAACGCGCGGCGTAGACGGCTCCACCGAGACCGGCCGCCGCCGCGAGCGGCGGGATGAACTCTGGATAGACCGAGATCACTCCACAGAGCAGGATGGCCGCCAGGAGCAGCTCGGAGGTTTCCCCGCGTTCAAGGCTGCGCAGCGCAAGGACGAGAGCCGGCGCCGCAAGCACGAGCGCGCAGAGGTTCGCAAGAGCCGAATCCGCGACGAGCGTGAAGACGGCCGGCGAGAGACCGAAGCAAGCGCCGAAGGCGGCGGCAGCGCGACCTGCGCCGAGC
>WNFU01001982.1_pt1 | contig 28766 bp, 27 predicted proteins | sample 5400121 | NCBI WGS metagenome assembly WNFU01 (sample SAMN13153360, study PRJNA577476) | soil metagenome | isolation source: 100 cm soil or saprolite under grassland replicate 1 | place: USA:California | collected 2016-06-15 | reverse complement strand
TGAGGGACAAGCGACCGTCGAATGGGGACCAGCAGTGACCAGCCAAACCGAAGAGCAGCTGAGTCACCTGGCCTTGGCCGCGCGCGACTTCGCCGTCCTGCTCGAAGAGGTCGGCTACGGGCGCCAAGCCGAGCTCGATGCCGTCGACGCCGCGGTCCAGCGACTGCTCCCCGACTGGCGTCCGGACGCGCCCTATGGGACGAGCGAGGCCGACGCCGGCACCACCCTTTGAAGCCCTTGATCGCTAACCGGGCGGTCCTTGCCCGTACGAGATTCCTGGAACCCGCTCCTTGGCCGCCGATGATCGGTACTGCTTAAGCCTCACCGGTCCGCCGCTGCCGCATTCGCGTGAAGGGGGAAGCGGGCCGGCCAGTTTCGCCAGGGTCCCATCGCGTGAAGGGGGAAGCGGGCCGGCCAGTTTCGCCAGGGTCCCATTCGAGGGCCCAATCTGCACGCAACTAGGACAAACTCGAAAGCACGGAAACCGCCTAAGTGAGCGAAATCGGAACTGCACAGCACCCCTATCCACGTGTAGCGCGTTCGGCTGGGGGCCGAAAGGTCGCTGGTTCAAATCCAGTCGCCCCGACTAAGCAAGCAGCAATGACGCGGCGATGCGCAGCCGGGCTAGAGGACCGTCAGCTGTAGCAGCGCGCCGATCAGACCACAGCCGAGCACGACGTAGAGCACCGTCAGCTTGCCGTGATAACGGTTGAGAGCGAGAAACGCCCCTAAGGCGAGAATCGCCGTCGGAACGTCTACGACGCTCGTGTCGAGGATCTCCACGGTGACCGCTGCGATCAGGCCGATCACGCCGGCCGCGACCCCAAGCAGGAAGGGCCGGATGCGCGGATTCTCGGCGATCGCGACGAGGGCGCGGTGGAGGAAGATCGGGAACAGGAACGCCGGCAAGAAGATCCCCACCGTCATCGCCACCGCGCCACCAAGACCTCCAGCGATGTAGCCCACGAAGGTCGAGAAGATGATCAGCGGCGCGGGCAATACGCCGCTCAGCGCCAAGCCATCGATGAACTGATCGTCCGTGAGCCAGTGGTGAATGTCCACCGAGCTCTCTTGAAGAAATGGGATCACGGTGTAGGCACCACCGAAGGTGAGAAGTCCTGCCTTCAGTCCCTCGAAGAAGATCTCGGCCGTCAGCGGGAGCGTGATCGCGGCAACGACGCCAAGCCATACCGCCGGACCGAAAGACAGTGAGTTGGCACGCCCCCTCCAGCGCTCCGCGCTGGTCCACAGCTCGTAGGCGAGCCCTGCGCCGGCGAGCACCAAGACGAAGCTCACGGACACGAACAGCGTCAGTGCGAACCCCACAACCGCCAGCACCGCCAGGGGAACGTCGGTGATGAAGGATCGGGCGAGCCGGACCAGTGCCCGGGCGACCAACGCTCCCACCGCCGCCTTTAGCCCGTAAAAGAGCTCGTCGAGGTTGTCGGCGATGTCTGCTTCGACGTAGAGGATCGAGAGGCCGAGCATCAGCAGGAAGCCGGGCAGCATGAAGCCGAGCCCCGCCAGGAATCCCCCCAGCTTGCCCCCGCGCATGCGGCCGAAGTAGACGCATAGCTCGTGGGCCTCCGGTCCGGGGAGGACCTGATAGACGGCGAGCGTCTTCTTGAAGGTCTCCTCGGAGACCCACCCCTCCTCGTCGACGCACTCGCGCTTGATCATCGCGATCTGCGCGGCCGGTCCGCCCCACGCGAGCGCGCCGAATTTGAGGAAGCGAACGAAGATCGAGCGTCGCGAGTCCGGTCTGCGCGACTCGGTGCCTTGGGAGATCACCCGTCGCTGAAGCGAAGGATCGTCCCGGCCTCGCTGTCACACGTCCAGTAGTGACCGAGGTCGTCCGCCGTAAGGCAGTGCCCGGCGGCTGGAACCGTGACCTCGCCTATCGCCCGCAGACCCTCGTCGCTGCCCTCGAGCGTGGTGATGATCTCGCCCGGGTCCGAGCGGATGTAGAAGTGACGGGTTGCGTTGGAGTAGGCGGGCAGCGATGTCCCGCCGCCACCTGAGTAGTGGCCGAGCTGCTCGCCGCTTTCGGCATCTATCAGCGACACCTCGCCGTCGGCGTTGCAGCTCGCGAGCACGAGCTGGTCGGCCTCGTCGAGCGCCGGAAAGCCGTGAGCGCCGTCGCAGCCGATGGGCCAGCGCCCGGTCTCCTTGCGCGCGACCGTGTCTATGGCGATCAGCTCTCCGTCGAGCGCGTGGGTGTAGGCGAGCCGGTCGTCCGAGCTCAGCGTGAGCGCCTCCGGTCCTCCTTCGACACGGATGAAGCCCGCGGGCTTTGGCGCCTGGCGCGCCCGCTCGGGAAGGCTCATGACCTCGATGCCCGACGGCGACTGCCCGGGATGGGTCACCCAAAGCTCGTTGGTCGCGGAGACGTAGCGGACATAGTCGGGCGGTCCGTTGGTGGGAGCCGTTGCGAGGATGCGACGGCGCTGCGGGTCCACCACTGCTATCCCCTGCGCGGCACGGTCGGCGACGAAGACGAGGCCGCGTCCCGCGTCGGCCGAGTCGGCGGTCTCAAACCCGCCGATGTTCGTGACGTCGCCGCTCTCGGGGTCGATCAAGTCGAGTCCGCCCCCCACGGCGGGGACGAGAACGCGATGCAGGCCCGGCGAGTAGACGATGTCGTCGAAGTCGGTCGCGCCGGAGACGCCGGGCAACTCGATCACAGTCGCGTCCGGCGCGGAGCCCGTGCCGCCGGAGCCGCAGGCGGCGATCGCGGGCATTCCCGCGATGGCGAGGCCCACGCACAACACTCGCCGAGCGATGCTCACGGGGGCCACGATTCCGGGAAGCTATCGCTCGAACGAATGTCAGTGGCTGTGGCGTCGCCCCCGGACCGTGCCCCGCGACCGCCACGTGATCCGCAGGATTACCAGCGTGATCGCTGGCCCACTCGGCGCTTCTTGAGCTTGAGTCCCTTTTGGCTGCGTGTTGGGGGCGCCGCCCGTCGGGGTGAAGGTGACCTCGGCGGTGACCTTGAGCTTGTCGGTGTTCTCGAGCCCGTGCCTGGCTTGCTGCCTGCTTGTTGTCGCCGTACGGGGTTCTGTGCAATCCATCGGGGTTCGCTTGCGTATTTCAGCACTCGAGCGGCGGTAGCCTGGGGCGATCAGCGGCTACCTCCCCTGGGCGATCTCCGGCACCTACCTCGAGGCCTGCAACTGCGACCCGATCTGTCCCTGCCGGACGATCGACGGCCGGCCGGGCGGTCGGTCCACGCGTGGACTCTGCGAGTTCGCCCTGTCGTGGCAGATCGACAGCGGTAACGCCGGCAACGTGGCCCTGACCGGGCTGCGGGTGGCTCTCGCCGCCAGGTACGACGACGACGAACCCGGGTCGCCGTGGAGCTTCTGCCTGTACGTCGATGAGCGCGGCGACGAACCCCAGCGCGACGCCCTGCGCGAGATCTTCCTCGGGAGGCTGGGGGGGACGCCCGACAGGCAGTTTCCATGGGTCTGGAAGGAGAGCAACCTGCTCGGCGTACGCGCGGTCCCGATCGAGATCGACCACACGCCGGGACGGGGCTGGTTTCGCGCCGGGCCCAGCGTCACCGTGCGGATCGATGCGCCCGTCGAGGACGAGGCCACGGTCACCTGCGTCATCCCGGGACACCACCGCCCCGGCCGCGAGCTTCGTGCCGGCCTGATCGCCGTCGATGAAGCCGGCCTGGACTTCCGGTTCGAGGCCGTTTGCGGTTACGAATCGACGTTCGCGTACTCGTCCGCCGACGACTGACCCGTCCGGCAATGGATTCAGCCGTTTCCCGGCCGTAGTCTCTGCTCGAATCGAGCACAGAGAAAGGTCCGCCGATGAGCTTCCTGCAACCGTCCCCGCCCCCGTTCGACCTCGACGAGTGGAAGGCCAAGCCCTTCCTGTCGCGCCTCAAGCCTGTCGTGCAGGAGTGGGCGGTCGAGGGCTTTGGCGCGCCAGGCGTCATCTACCTGCTCTACGCGGTCAAGCTGGTTGTCTTCGTCGGCGGGGCGGCCCTGCTGATCTCGGCGACCACGCCCGGCCTCGGCGGCCTCGGAGACATCGGCGAATGGTGGACCGAGCCGATCGTCTTCCAGAAGGCGGCCGTGTGGACGATGCTCTGGGAGATCCTCGGTCTCGGCTCGGGCTCGATGGCGCTCGCCGCTCGTTACACGCCGCCGATCGGCGGCGTGCTCTATCGGCTGCGTCCGGGCACGGTTCGCCTGGCACCCTGGCCCGACGAGGTTCCGTTGACGGGCGGGACGCGGCGAACGCTCGCCGACGTCGCGCTCTACGTCGGCGTCCTGGGTGCCGCCGTGTACCTGCTCTTCTCAGACGGCGAATCGTTCGCGGGCACGGCAGCCGGCCGCCTCGATCCCACCGCGATCGCGGTGCTTCTGGGGCTGCTGGTGCTGCTCGGCCTGCGCGACAAGGTCTCGTTCCTGTCCGCGCGGCCCGAGGTCTACGGCTTCCTCCTGGTCGTGTCGCTGTTTCCGGTCGAGAACTTCATCGTCGGCTGGCAGTTCGTCTTCTTCTTCATCTGGTGGGGGGCCGCCTCGTCGAAGTTCAACCGGCACTTCCCCTTCGTGATCGCGGTGATGTCCAGCAACACGCCGTGGAACCGATCCCACAACGCCAAGGCGAAGATGTACGTGAACTACCCCGACGACATACGCCCCTCGCGCTTCGCCGCGTTTATGGCGCACCTCGGAACCGCGATCGAGCTTGGACTGCCGCTCGTTCTCCTGCTGACCGCCGGAGGCCCGATCGCGCTGATCGCGCTGATCGGGATGATCATCTTCCACGCCAACATCACGTCGACGTTCGCGCTCGGCGTCCCGCTGGAGTGGAACCTGTTCATGATCTTCGGGCTTCTGTTCCTGTTCGGGGAGTACGGCGACGTGCCGCTGTCGACCCTCGACGACCCGCTGCTGATCATCGTTCTCGGCGTCATCGGCGTGCTGATCCCCGTCGCCGGCAACCTGCGGCCGGACAAGGTCTCGTTCCTGCCCGGCATGCGTTACTACGCAGGCAACTGGGCGACCAGCCTGTGGCTCTTCCGCAAGGACTCAGCGGCCGAGGACAAGCTCGACCGCGAGATCTGCAGGGTCGCGCCGGTCGTCGTCGAGCAGCTCGCGAAGCTGTACGGCGACGAGACGGCCGAGTACCTGATGGCCAAGGGCGTCGCGTTCCGGGCGATGCACAGCCACGGGCGCGCACTGCTCGGCCTGCTGCCTCGGGCGGTGGACGACGTCGACCGCTACCACGTCCGCGAGGGCGAGCTGGTGTCCGGCGTGGTCAACGGCTGGAACTTCGGCGACGGCCACTTCCACAACGAGCAGCTCCTCGAGGCGGTGCAGGAGCGATGCGGGTTCGAGGAGGGAGACCTGCGCGTGGTCGTGCTGGAGTCCCAGCCCGCTCACGTTCAGCGCCAGCGCTATCGCATCTGCGACGCCGCGTCCGGGCTGGTCGAGGAGGGCTGGGTCGAGGTCGCGGACATGCTCGAGCGCGGTCCCTGGCTCGAGGAGTCCTGGGACTTTCCGGTCGAGGTGACGCGCCGCGGCGGCGATCGGTCCGCCCATCCCGCGATCGCATGAGCGAAGCAATCGTCGTCGGCTCCGGCCCCAACGGGCTGGCCTGCGCGGTCGCGCTCGCCCGCGAGGGCATCGGCGTCACCGTGCTCGAAGCCGAGGAGACGATCGGCGGCGGCACGCGCAGCGGCGAGCTCACCGTTCCCGGGCTCCTGCACGACCATTGCTCGGCGGTCCACCCGATGGCGGTCGGCTCGCCGTTCCTGCGATCCCTCGGCCTGGAGCGATACGGCCTGGAGTGGCGCTGGCCCGAGGTCGACCTCGCGCATCCGCTCGACGACGGGACCGCCGGGAAGATGCTGCGCTCGCTCGCGGACACGGTGGACGCGCTCGGTGAGGACGGCGCGGCCTGGCGGCGCGTCTTCGGCGCCTCCGCGGAGTCCTTCGAGGCTCTCAACGAGGACCTGCTTCGCCCCGTCCTGCACCTCCCGAGTCACCCGGTCCGGCTTACCCGATTCGGCCTCGCCGCCGCGATGCCGGCGGCGCTGCTGGCGCGTGCCTGGGGCACGCCTCAGGCGCGGGCTCTTTTCGGCGGCGTCGCCGCGCACGCTCTGAGCCCGCTCGGCCGGCCGATGAGCTCGGCGGTCGGGGTGGCGCTGATCTGTGCCTGCCACCGGTTCGGATGGCCGGTGGCGCATCGGGGGTCGCGCTCGATCACGGATGCCCTGGCGGCGGTCCTGCTCGAGCACGGCGGCAGGATCGAGACGGGCGTGCGAGTGAGCTCGTTGGCCGAGGTCGGGCAGGCGGAGGCCGTCGTGCTCGACCTCGCGCCGGGGGCGGTCGCGGACCTCGCCGGGGATCGCCTCCCCGGGCGGGTCGCGCGTGCCTACCGGCGCTACCGCCACGGCCCCGGCGCGTTCAAGGTCGACTTCGCGGTCGAGGGGGGTGTCCCCTGGACCAACGAGGCGTGCCGCCGCGCGGGCACGGTCCACGCCGCCGGCCCGTTCGAGGAGATCGTCGCCGCGGAGCGGGCGATAAACAAGGGGCGGATGCCGGAGCGGCCGTTCGTGCTCGTCTCGCAGCAGTACCTGGCGGACCCGGAGCGCTCTTCCGGGAACACCCATCCGGTGTGGTCTTACGCGCACGTCCCGAGCGGCTATGACGGGGACGCCGAGCAGGCGCTGACCGACCAGGTCGAGCGCTTCGCCCCGGGATTTCGCGAGCGGATCGTCGCGTCCACGGCGCGGTCAACGACCCAGATCGCCGCCGGCAACGCGAACTACGTCGGTGGAGACATCATCACCGGCGCGAACACCCCGCTCCAGATCCTGATCCGGCCGCGCTTCGCACTCGATCCCTACAGCACCGGCGTGCCGGGGGTCTTCATCTGCTCCGCCGCGACCTCGCCGGGGGCGGGCGTGCACGGCATCTGCGGCTACAACGCGGCCCAGTCCGTGCTGCGACACCTCCGTCGCCCGAGCTAGACCTCTGGTGGCGCCGCATCGGCATCGACCGCGCGCGTCGTGGCATCATTGTCAGACGGTGTGCGCGCAGTGCATGATGACCGCCGCCACTTCCGTCGCGGGCGCCTCGGCGGCCCGCTCCTGGATAGGGCAGAAACGAGCAGACTGGCTCACCCCGCGCCGCCTGCGTTGGATCACGATCGGTCTCTTCAGCGTCGCGATACTGGCTGCTGGAACGTTCAGCGGCACCTCATAAACGGCTGCGAATCGGTCGAAATGCCAGGCCGTGGGGCATGGCGAAGGCGGGTCAGCTGACGGCTATGTCCGAGCAGGCAGTTGAGGTCGTGCGTCGGTCGTTCGAGGACGCGAGCCGAGTCAAGGACCCTTCCGGACGCGTCGTGGACGCGCTCGATCGCGAGACGCTCGCGGTCGCCTTCGATTTCTTCGACCCGGAGATCGAGATCCGTGAGGACCCCCGCTTTCCCGAGCGCGGCGTCTACCGGGGCCTCCAGGCGGTCGGCCGCTACTTCGCGCAGTTCACGGAGAACTTCGACGAGTTCACCTTCGAGGCTGAGGACTTCGTCGATCTTGGCGACGACAGGGTGCTGGTCCTGTTTCGCCTCCGGACGCGGGGAGCCGAGAGCGGCGCCAGGGCCGAGGCGCGGCCCGGCTGGATCTACACCATCCGCGGCGGAAAGGCCGTGCGGATCGAGGCCTACCTGGATCGGCGCGAGGCGCTGGCGGCCGCCGGCCTCGCGGACTAGCCGACCTCGAGCGAAGCTAGCCCTTCGGGCGAGCGCGCGGCCGGGTCATCCATCGGGTGACGGGATCGAGCAGGCTGAACAACGGCGGCAAGGGCATCGCCGCAAGGCGCAGGAGCGCGGCCACCAGGCCGCCGCGCCGGCGGCGAGCGAACCGCGGCCCGATGGTGGTGAGAAACGTCGAGACGCCCGAGAGCGGTCGACCGATCACGGTGATCTCGCGGACCTTCCCGTCGCGGTCGAAGCGGAGCCTGTCCGCGCCCTCAACGAAGCGGCCATCGATGCGCCCTCGCCAGAAGAAGGCGAGCGTGTCGCCGGTCGTGAACTCGTCGACCACCTCGATGTAGTCGAAGGACTCGATCACGCTCGCGTAGACCTCGGCCACGGTCTCACGGCCTTCGAAGGGCGTCGTGCTCACGGCCGGATGCAGCACGACGTCGGGCGCGAGCGTCTCGACCAGAGCCGCGTGGTCGCTCGCGCTCATCGCGGCCGGGAAGGGATGCCTGGGCAGGGCGGTTGAGCTCTCCTTGACCGCGGCCATGGCTTTCTCAGCCAGGATATCGCGCGGGTGCCCCATCGAACGGACTAGGATGGCTCGACTTCAACCGGTACGCGCAGCGCCGGACGCTGATCGAGCAGTACCGGCGCGCAGAAATCCCGGTCGACGAGGGCGACGAGGCTCCTTGACGGGCTCAGCTTCCGGCCGCCGCGAGATGCGCCTCTAGTACTTCCTCAGGGGGCTCTCCAGGATGAAGGTCTCCGTCGCGATGCCGGTCTTCGCGTCGTGATCGCTGATCATTGCCATCACCCTGCGGTGCGTGGTCTTGGCAACTGCGGCGCTGGTGTCACGCTTGTAGCCGGGCAGGGTCCGAACCGGCAATGGCGCATCGCCCGCTTCGGCCTCGGCCGCCATCCCCTGGTCGAACTCGCTGGTGCCGTCCGCGAGCACCCAGCGCACTACCTTTCCCTCATACTCGGTCTCGGCCTTGGAGGGACGGGCGCCGAAATAGCGCGCCCACACCGATGCCAGGGACGCGCCGATCTCCGTTGACAGGTCGGACGTCTCGACGCCGGGCTCGACATCTTGCTGGTCGGGCATGCCGACCTCGCTTCCTCGTCCCCTTCGGCGAAGGCGCCTGATTGGTGGAAAGGGACGAGCAAGGCCCAACCGGCGATTGAACACTCATGGTACTGGGGGGGCGGCCGTGGACCGCGTGCCTTGGCGCCGTGGGTCTATGCCGAGGCCCTCGCTCGGTAGGGCGCGAAGTCGGCAGGCCGCTTGTCGTTGAACGCCGCGAGGCCCTCCCTGGCCTCGTCCGTGTCGACGAACAGGCCGAGCCCGCTGAAGGCGAGCTGGCCGAGCCCCGCATGGTGCTCGCTGTCGGCGTTGAACGACTGCTTGAGGAAGCGCAGCGCGGTGGGCGAGAGGGCGAGGATCTCGTTCGCCCAGCGCCGCACCTCCGCACGGAGCTCGCTCGCCGGGACGACCTTGTTGACGAGCCCCCAGCGCTCGGCGGTCTCGGCGTCGTAGCGGCGGCAAAGGAACCAGATCTCACGCGCCCGCTTCTCGCCGACCACGCGGGCGAGGTAGGCGGTCCCGAACCCGGCGTCGAATGAGCCCACCCGCGGCCCCGTCTGTCCGAACTGTGCCTCGGTGGATGCGATCGTCAGATCGCAGAGCACGTGCAGCACGTGCCCGCCGCCGATCGCGTAGCCGTTGACGGCCGCGATCACGGGCTTCGGCACCTCGCGTATCAGCCGGTGCAGGTACTCGACCTCGAACAACCCCGACTCGGATGGCCCGTAGTCGCCGCTCTGCGCGCGCTGCTTCTGGTCGCCGCCCGTGCAGAAGGCTCGCTCGTCGGCACCGGTGAGGCACACCACCCCCACGTCGGGACTCGCCCAGGCTCGCTTCAGGCAGTGGATCAGCTCGTCGACGGTCCGGGCCCGGAAGGCGTTCATCCGGTCCGGGCGGTCGATCGTGATCCAGGCGAGGCCGTCCTCGACCTCGTAGCGCACGTCGGTCAGCTCTTCCATCTCGCTCCTCCTCGTAGTTGTCGGGCTGCGGCTGCAGGCTAGTCCCGGAGGGTGGAAGAATCGCGCCCGGATTGCGGAGGCCGAGCTGACAGCCCGACAGACAGCGGAGGGCCGCGAGCGAGCCGCGCTCGTCACCGGTGGCGGACGGGGGATCGGCCGCGCGATCGCTCTCGCGCTCGCGGCCGACTCGCGTGCGGTGACCGTCGCCGACATCCGCGAGGACGATGCGGCCGAGACCGCGGCGATGATCGCGTCCGGCGGTGGACGCGCCCAGGCAGTGCGCCTCGACGTCACCGACGCGGACTCGCTGCTCGCCGGGATCGAGCGGGCGCGGGCCGAGCTCGGGCCGATCGAGGTCCTCGTCAACAACGCCGGCTGGGACGAGCTCGTTCCCTTCCTCGAGACCGACGAGCCGTTCTGGGACCGCGTGATCGACGTGAACTTCAAGGGCTGCCTGCGCATGACCCGCGAGGTGCTCCCGGGGATGGTCGAGCGAGGCTGGGGCAGGGTGGTCAACATCGGCTCCGACGCGGGCCGCGTCGGCTCGTCGCTTGAGTCCGTCTACTCGGGCGCCAAGGCGGCGGTGATCGCGTTCACCAAGACGATCGCCCGCGAGGTGGCCCGCTCGGGGGTGACGGCGAACGCGGTCTGCCCCGGACCGACCCGGACCCCGATGCTCGAGGGGATGGCCTCGGGCGAGGAGGGGGAGAAGCTGATCGCGGCGCTCGAGCGCGCCGTTCCGATGCGGCGGCTGGGCGAGCCCGAGGACGTCGCCGCGGCCGTCGCCTTCCTCGCCTCGGAGCGCGCCGGCTACATCACCGGCCAGACGCTGTCGGTGAGCGGCGGGCTGACGATGGCCTGACCCGATCGGGCGGTCGGGCACCCCTTCGATCGGACCGTCGACAAAGGTCCGGAAAACGGCCCGAACGAGCGGCGGGCGCGGTGCGCCCGCCCCGTCCGCTTTCCGGGGGCGTTGTCTAGCCCGTCCGCTCGGCGGCGAGCGCGAACGGGCTGCCCTCGGAGTCGCGGCAGACCGCCCAGCGCTCGCCGGGGTGGATCACCGAGCCGCCGAGCTCCGCCACGCGCTCCAGCGCGGCGGGCAGGTCGGCGACGGTGAAGTAGGGAAGCGAAGCGGTATCGCCCGGCCCCGGCCCGCGCGCGTGGACCCCGAGCCGCAGCCCGCCGTCCTCAACCTCCCAACCCGAGCCGGCATCGCCGCCGCGTGGGGCCAGCTCGGCTCCGAGCACGCCGCGCCAGAAGCGGCGGGCCCGATCGGGATCGTCGGCCGGGAACTCGATCAGCGGCGCCGGCATCGCCCCGAGTATGGCGCGATGCGGGCGCACGATTGAAGGATTCGGTACCCCATGGGGTACTAAACCCTGCAATGGCTGGCGTCGGCGCGTCCTCGAGGCCGAGGAGAAAGCTCACGAGCCGTCGCCGCAGGCGTCAATCCACAAGCCGTCGCTCGACCGCCCAGCGGCCCAGCTCGTGGCGGCTCGAAAGCTGGAGCTTTCGCAGCACCGCGCTGACGTGGGCCTCGACCGTCTTCGGCGAGATGTCGAGGCGGAGCGCGATCTCCTTGTACAGGTAGCCGCGGGCGATCAGACGCAGAACCTCGCGCTCGCGCGGCGTCAGCTGGTCGAGCTCGGGATCGATCTCGGCCTCCGGGATCTCGCCGTGGAAGGCGTCGAGCACGAAGCCCGCGAGCCGGGGCGAGAAGACCGCGTCGCCGTCGCGTACGCGACGCACCGCGCTCGCGAGCTCCTCCCCGGATATCGACTTGGTGACATAGCCGCGGGCCCCTGCCCGGATCACCGCGATGACGTCCTCGGCGGCGTCCGATACCGACAGTGCGAGGAAGCGCTGGGCGGGCCGCCCGTGCGCCACCTGGCGGATGACCTCGACCCCTCCGCCGCCCGGCATGTGAACGTCGAGCAGCACAACGTCGGGTTTCTCGCGCAGGATCGCGGCGACCGCGTCCTCGACGGCGCCGGCCTCGGCGAGCACCTCGACCAGACCCTCGAGCTCGGCCCGTACGCCTGCCCTGAACAGCTCGTGATCGTCGACGATCACGACGCTGGGAAGCGGAAGCGGCGCACTCATCTGCGCTCCGCCCCTCGCGCCGCGCCGGGACGCTTGATGGCGAGCCCGACCTCGGTCCCACCGCCGGGGACGGAGCGGATCTGCGCCCGCCCTCCGGCCCGCTCCATCCTCCCGACGATCGACTCGCGCACGCCGCGACGGTCGCGGGGGACCGCGGTGGGCTCGAACCCGGGTCCGCGGTCGCGCACGAAGACCTCGATCGAGGCGTCGTCGACCTCCGCGTAGAGGCGGATCGGCCCCGACTCGGGCGCGTGCTTGGCGGCATTGAGCAGCGCCTCCCGCGCCGCCCCGACGACCGCCTCCGCCCGATCGTCCAGCTCGCAGTCGCCGACCACCACCACCTCGACCGCAACCCGGTGCTCGTCCTCGACCTGCTCGGCGGCACCGCGCACGGCAGCGGTGAAGCTGCGCTCGTCGGAGCGCCGGCCGTCGCCGGCGAGCCAGTCGCGAAGCTCGCGCTCCTGGCGGCGTGCCAGCGCCGCGACCTCGCGCGGATCGTCGGCCCGCTTCTGCATCAGGGTGAGGGTCTGCAGCACCGAGTCGTGCAGGTGAGCTGCCAGCTCGGCGCGCTCCTGGGAGCGGATCCGCTCCGCGCGCTCGGCGGCGAGGTTGCGCCCCAGGCGCCACAGGAATGGCGCCAGGATCAGCGCAAGTGCGACGACGATGACCACCGCGGTCAGCGCCGCGTCGCGCAGCCCGCCGAGGATGTCGTTCGAGGACAGGAACAGCAGCGCCGCCCCGACCACCAGCAGGACCCCGAAGACGCCGCGGTAGAGCTCGGCGAAGCGCGACGGTGGACGCGCCGCGACGTGGCCGCGCGTCCCGGCCTCGGAGGGCCCTTCCACGGCGGGCTCCACTCGCGGCCGCGACTGGGGCGGGGGAAGCTCGGCGGTGGCGCCCGAGCGCGAGCGCCCCCACAGCATCGCTGCGCCGAACGCCGCGAGCACGAGCGGCCAGACCAGCGCGTCGCTCCACCAGATGCCCAGCTCGCGGAAGGCGAGCAACGCGGACAGCGTCAACAGTCCCACGCCCGCCGCCGCGCGCCAGTCGCCGCGAATTCGCGGCAGGCGCGCGGCGAGCGCGACGGCCCGCGATGCGCCGCCGCCCGTGGCGGGGACCGCCGCCCACGCGACGAGATATGCGAGCAGCGCGAGGCCCCCCGTCGCGACCGCCGCGACCACGAACGCGACACGCAGGACCACCGGGTCGACGCCGAGGCGCGCGCCCAGCCCCGCCAGCACCCCGCCCACCAGCCCGCGTCGCGTGTCGCGGCGCAGCGTCCGGGGTCGGGTCGCGACGCTCATCGCCTCAATCGTGATGCTTCCGGCCGCCGTTGGCGAGGCCGCTGACGAGCAGGATCGCTCCCACCGCGCCGGTCAACGCCACTGAGATCCAGCCGAGTGAGATGTCGACTGCGTCGGAGGATTCGAGCAGCACGAGCACGCCGAGGGCGGCGATCGCCGCCCCCGACGCGAGCGAGACGGGATCCGCTCTCATCACGCGGCGCAGGCCGTCGCCTCGGCGGCCCGCTGCGGCGCCGTGTCCTCGTGGAAGGGGCCCGGACCGTATCCGGGGGCGTCGACGTCGGCCGTATCGCTGTTGATCACCCGCAGCTGTCCGACGTCCACGTCCGCATCGATCTCGAGCACCGGGACGGCGCCGGCGCCCAGCCCGGGGCTGTGGTCGACGTCGAGGCCGCCGTTTCGCTCGCCGGCGACCTCGCTTTCGCCAACGCCGACGTGCGTCGCACCGGACACGCAGACCCGCTCCGGAACGAAGATGCTCGCCTGACCAACGCCGAGGTCGAGATCGAGGTCGACGATCCGCTCCTCGCTCCAGTCGAGGTCTCGGAGGTCGACGACGAGCCGGCCGACGCCGAACTCATAGCCGTCGGCCGGGATCGAGTCGACCGACAGCGGGTGATACTCGCGCTCCCCGATCCCACCGCTGAAGTCGAGGTCGGCGGCGGCCGCGACGCTCGCTCCTGCGGCCAGCGCGACCGCGGGCGGGATCAGCCACCGCGCCCCGCCGCGAAACGCGGCCAGCGCGAGCAGCGCACCCACCGCGATGATCACGAGCGCGACCGGTACGCCCCAACCGAGCGCGACGGCGAACGCCGCGCCTCCCGCGAGCGCGAACAGCCCGGCCACCGCGAGCATCGCGATCACGACCAAGCCAAGTCCGCGCCAGAACCCGAGCGCCCGGAGCCGCCCGCCGACGGCTTGAGCCCTGTCGGGGTCGCCATCCGTCGGGACGAAGACCGCGAGCAGCAGGTAGGCGAGGCCTCCGAGGCCTCCAAAGAAGATCGAGAGCGCGAAGCCGATCCGGAAGATCACCGGGTCGACGCCGAAGTAACGGCCGAGACCGCCCGCGACGCCGGCGAGGACCCGGTCGCTGGACGACCGCAGCAGCCGCCGCGGCCCCCCGGCACTTGACTCCGTCGGCTCTTCGCCGGGGGTGCGTTCGTCTCCCTCCGGGCGTTCGATCCTGGAAGTGTCGTCGTTCATTGATGTGCCTCCTGTGTTCGGGAAATCATTTCTGTCCCGAGGGTCCCAGCGTGCACCCCTCGCGTCTATTGGGGATGTCCCCTAGCGATCCCGCGATCTTCCCGGTGTGATTGGATCCGGCAGGTCACTCGATCAGCCTCCAGCTTGAGATCGAGATCGACCAGCCGGGCGGGCGCGGTCCCCGCCGCATGGCGCCTACGTGCGCCGCTGGCACCAGCGTTGCGTCGCGGGTTCCTTGCCGCGATTCCGGTCGGCGGTGCGCTGCTCGTGGACCTGGAGATCGACGCCCCGGCGGCGGGAGCGATCTCGACGGGAGCCCTGCTCGCGGGATTCGTCGCCTTCGACGCGCCGCCACGAGCGCGCTTTCTGTGGCAAGTCCTCACCGCGCCGGCTATCGGGATGGCCGCCGCGGTCGGTGCGCTGACGGGTGAGACGGCGTGGCTGGCCGTACTCACGATGACCCTGTTCGCGTCGGTGGCCGGGTTATCGGTCGCCGTCTCCCCGCGCCTCTCGCTGGCCGCGGCGACGGTCGTGCTCGCCCTGCTGCTTGCCCAAGGCCTCTCGCTGAACGCGAGCGAGGCGCTCAGCGCGCTGCTTCTGGGCCTCGCAGGGGCCGTGTCGCAAGCCCTGTTCACGCTGCTTGCGGCGTTGCATCGCTACACCGGCGGGCCGCTCGACCTTCGAGCGGGGATGCGGCGAGCCGCGCGCGCTGTCCAGGCGAGCATCGACACGCGCTCGCCCAATCTGCGCCACGCGCTTCGCTGGGGCGTCGCGCTCGGCATCGGCACGGCGCTCTACCACGCGATCGACCTCGGTGAGCACGGCTACTGGATACCGCTGACGGTGCTGTTCGTGCTGCGGCCCACGCCCGACGAGACGACCCAGCGGATCGCGATGCGCGCGGTGGGGACGCTCGTGGGGCTCGCCCTTGCGACGCCGCTCGGGGAGCTGCTCGGCCAGCATCCGATTCCCGACGCGGTGGCGATCGCGACCGCTGCGGCGTTCTCGTTCGCCCTGCTTGCGATCGAGTACGCCCTTTTCACGACCGCGATCACCGCGTTCGCCGTTATCGAGGCGCACGCACTGGGCCAGCCGGCGCTCGAGGCCGCCGACGAGCGGGCGCTCGGGACGGCAATGGGCATCGCGGTCGTCGCGGCCGCGGTCTTTGCCGGACGGCCCCGGCGAGCCGGCCCGCCGCCCGCGGTCACCCCCCGGCCGTAAGCGCCAGAAGCGGCGCGCCCGACCGGGTCGTCGACGTGCCGCCTCCGCCCTGGCGTCTGGTCGCCGCCGCGGGGTTCGGCTCAGCCCTCACCCCTCGTGCTCGACGCGCTCGAGTGCGTCCGACGTGGAGAGGTCGAGATGGGGCTGCGAGAGGTCGACGCCCGGCGGAAGCTCGACGTGCAGGTCACTCGAGGGATCGAGTTTCGCCGACAGCGCCTTGCTGCGGCACCCGAGCACGTGCCCGCCGCGCGCCCGATCATCGGAGATGAAGTGCAGGTGGTAGCCGCTGACCTCGATTCCCTCGCTGTAGTCGGGGAACCTGAAGCCGACGATGGTGCCGCGCACGTCCCGGAGCTCGAAGACGCGCTGGTCGCGTACGACCTCGGTGAGGGGTCGGTAGGGGGGACGCTGCCGCGGGACGGAGCGCGCCCTGACGAGCTCGAATTCTCCGTCGAGCCGCAGGGCGCACGCGGTCGTGCCCCCGGGGAGTTGCTCATCGAGCCGCGCCAGGAGCGGTTCCTGGTCGAGCGGCTCGTCGATCGAGAGCTCGACGCTCGCCGCGAACGGCACGACCACAGCGAACGGCGTCTTCGCGCGCTCGTCGATCTCGTTTATGTCGCCGTCGATGTCGGCGCGGAAGAAGCGGCCGTCGAGCGCGATCATCTCCCCGTCGAGGCCGTTCAGCGTCCCCAGCCCGTGGTCGCCATGCTCGGCGAGCTCGCGGAAGCTCACGTCGCCGTCATAGGCCCCGTCGAGCAGCGCCGCGATCGTGGAGGCCTGGAACAGGACGTGGGGCTCGTGCTCGGCGTGCAGGTCGCTCCGCCGCAGCGCGTCGACGTGAAGCGCCGTGGTCAGACGCTCATCTATCACCGCAGCGGAATCTATCGCCGACTTGTGGAAGGATCGTGGCGCAGTGGGCAACGAGCGGAGGTCGATATGACAGGTGTGAGCTACAGGCGGATCGGCGGAGCGGCGGGGATCGTCGCGATGGTGTTGCTGGTGGTCGGGTTCCTGCTGCCCGGCGCGCCGCCAAAGGCGGACGACTCGTTGCAGGAGATCACGAGCTATCTCGTCGACAAGCGGAGCAGCCTGCTCGCCGGGAGCTTCGTGATCGGGCTCGGCATGGGCGCGTTCCTGGTCTGGCTGAGCGCCCTGCGCGGCCTGCTCGAGGCGGGGGATCGCGACGGGATCCTGCCGCGCGTCGCCTTCGCCGCCGGGGTCGTCGCCGCGGTGCTCAACACCGCGGGAGCCGCGGTGACCGCCGGGATTGTCTTCGAGGCCGCCGGTCTGGGCGACGCCATTCTCAACCGGGCGCTGTTCGACACCAGCATCGACCTGTTCACGATCACGGGCTTTCCGATCGCGGTCCTGTTCGCGTCGGCGGCCCTCTCGGCGTCGGCGACGGGGGCCTTGCCGCGCTGGGCGGTTCCGACGGGGCTCGTCGTGGCGCTGCTGCAGCTCGTCAGCGTCGTAGGGATCTTCGCGAGCAGCGGGTTCTTCGCCACCGGGGGCGCCTTCGGGTTCATCGCCTTCGTTCCGGCCGTGGCGTGGGTGATCGCGGTGGGCGTCGTGATGCTCCGCGGCGCGGGCGAGACGCGCGCCTCGACGGCCTGATCGCGACCCCCCCCGGCGACACCGAGGACGCGTCCCGCGCCGACCTCGCCGAGGCGCTGGAGCGCCGGGCGCTGACCCGTGACGAGGCGCGGCCCGAGACCGTCGAGCGGCGCCACGCCGCCGGCCGCCGCACGGCGCGAGAGAACATCGCCGACCTCGTCGATTCGGATAGCTTCGTCGAGTACGGCGCGCTTGCGATCGCCGCGCAGCGCGCGCGCCGCGAGCTTCGCGAGCTGCTCGAGCGCACTCCCGCCGATGGCCTCGTCGCCGGCGTCGGCCGTATCAACGGCGATCAATTCGGCGAGCGCAGCGCCTGCGCGGTGCTGTCCTACGACTACACGGTGCTCGCCGGCACCCAGGGTGCGATCGGACACCGCAAGAAGGACAGGCTCTTCGAGCTGATCGAGCGGATGAGGCTCCCGACCGTGTTCTTCGCCGAGGGCGGGGGCGGTCGGCCGGGGGACACGGACTACGCGGTCGTATCGGCTCTCGAGACCCGCGCCTTCGCGCTCTGGGCCCGCCTTTCGGGGCTGGTGCCGCGGATCGCCGTCGTCGCGGGACGGTGCTTCGCCGGCAACGCCGTGATCGCCGGCTGCTCGGACCTGATCGTCGCCACGCGCGACGTCTCGCTGGGGATGGGCGGGCCGGCGATGATCGCCGGGGGCGGCCTGGGAGAGGTCGACCCCGACGAGGTCGGCCCGCTCGAGATGCAGGCCCGCAACGGTGTCGTCGACATCGCGGTCGCCGACGAGCCCGAGGCGGTCGCCGTGACCAAGCGGCTCGTCTCATACTTCCAGGGCGCCACGGCGCCCGGCGAGGAGCTGGATCAGAAGCGGCTTCGCGACCTCGTGCCCGAGCGCCGGCGGCGCGCCTACGACGTCCGACCGGTGATCGAGATTCTCGCCGACGCGGGCTCGGTGACGTTCCTGCGCGAGCAGTTCGCGCCGGGAATGGTGACCGCGCTGGCGCGGATCGAGGGGCGCCCGCTCGGGGTCGTCGCCAACAACTCGATGCACCTCGCCGGGGCGATCACCAGCGAGGGTGCCGACAAGGCCGCCCGATTCATGCAGCTCTGCGATGCGTTTGGGCTGCCGCTCGTCTCGCTGATCGACACGCCCGGAATGATGGTCGGCCCCGACGCCGAGGCGACCGCGCTCGTGCGCCACTGCTCGCGCCTGTTTCTGACCGGTGCCGCGCTGGAGGTGCCGTTCGTCGCCGTGATCCTGCGCAAGGCCTACGGGCTCGGCGCCCAGGCGATGGCGGCGGGAAGCATGCACGAGCCGCTGCTGACCGTCGGCTGGCCGACGGCCGAGCTCGGCGCGATGGGCCTCGAGGGGGCGGTGCGGCTCGGCTTCCGGCGCGAGCTGGAGGCGATCGACGACGCGTCGGAGCGCGAGGCGCGAGTTCAGGCGCTTACCGCCGCCGCACACGACCACGCCAAGGCGCTCAACGCCGCGACCCTGTTCGAGCTCGACGACGTCATCGACCCCGCCGAGACGCGACGCGCGATCAGCTCGACGCTCGCCGCGGCCGCCTCGCCCGGTCCGCCGCGGCCGGGGGACCGCCGTTTCGTCGACGCGTGGTAGCGCGTTCGGGCCGCCGCCAGGATCCGCGGTGCCCGTGAGGATCGAGCGCACCGAGGTCGGACGCCGCGAGCTTGCCCTGCTCGTCGCGGGCGCGTGCCTGCTCTCGGTCGTCATGCACTGGCCGCTCGTGCTCCACCTCGGCACCGACGTGCCCAAGGATCTCGGCGACCCGCTGGTTCAGAGCTGGCAGGTGGCGTGGGATGGCAACGCGCTCGCTCATCAGCCGCTCGACTTCTTCCAGGCCAACCAGTTCTGGCCGCTTCGCGACACGCTCGCGTTCTCGGATGCCCTGATCGGCTACGCGCCGGCGGGCCTGATCGGCTCGGGGCCCGAGGCATCGGTGGCGCGCTACGACGTCCTGTTCCTGCTTGCCTACGCGCTGGCCTTCGTCGGCGCGTATCTGCTCGCCCGCGAGCTCGGCGTCGGATACGTGGGCGCCGCGGTGGCTGGGGCCGCGTTCGCCTTCGCGCCGTTCCGCCTCGAGCAGGACGGCCACATGCACATCATCTCGAGCGGCGGGATCCCGCTCGCCCTCGCGCTCGGGATTCGCGGTTACCGGCTGGGCCGTCCCTGGGTCGTGGTCGCCGGGTTCTGCGTTGCGGCGTGGCAGGTGTCGCTCGGTTTCTCGCTCGGATTGCCGCTCGCCTATCTGATCGCGGTTCTGGGCCTGCTCGCCGCCGTGCGCTGGGTGCGGGCGGGCCGCCCGTCCGTCCCGCGCTCCCTGGCGATCGCGACTTTGGCCGGCGCGCTGGTCTTCGCCGGCACCGCCGTGCTGTTGAGCCGACCGTACGCCAGGGTCCAGGAGGAGCACCCGAACATCCGGCGAAGCGCCGAGACCGTCGAGAACTTCTCGGGACCACCCGAGGTGTTCCTGGTCGCGCCGGACGAGAACGCGCTGTGGGGAGGCGCAACGGCGGGCCTGCGCGACGGACTCGAGAACGTCCCCGAGAAGACGCTGTTCCCTGGCCTGGTGACGGTCGCGCTGGCCCTCGGCGGGCTCGTCGCGGCGGTCCTGCCGCGTGGCCTGCGGATCGGCCTGGGTCTCGGCGTGCTGGTCGTGTCGGTGCTGGCGCTCGGCTTTCAGACCGAAGACGGGCTGCTATGGCCGTACCGGATCGCCTACGAGGCGCTGCCCGGAGTGGACGGGATCAGGGCCCCGGGGAGGCTGGTCACCTTCTCCTCGCTGGGCCTCGCGCTGCTCGCCGGCGCCGGCGCGGAGGCCGCCCGACGGTGGCTGACCGCTCGCGGCTCGGCGCGCGCTCCAGGTGGGGGACGGCGCTGGGGCCTCGCTCCGGCGGCCCCGGCCGCGTTCGCCGCGGTCCTCGTGCTCGGCGTCGTCGTCGAGGGCCGTGGATTGCCGTTCGATCCCTTCGACGATCAGGCCCAGCCGGCCGTCCCGGAAGCGCCGGCGAGCTTCGCGGCGATCCCCGCCCCGCAGCTCCACCTGCCCGCCGAGCGGCCCGAGGACAACCGGCGCTACCTGCTGTGGTCGACGGACGGATTCCCGGCCACGGTCAATGGCCGCTCGAGCCTCGACCCTGTCTTCACGGCACAGCTGATCGCCGCGGTGCGCGGGTTTCCCGATGCCGCCTCGGTCGAGCTGCTGCAGCGGCTCGGCGTGCGCAGCGTGGTCCTGCATCCCCGGCGCGCCGCCGGGACGCCGTGGGAGCGGGCGGTGCAGCATCCGGTCGCAGGCCTGCCGCTCGAGCGGGAGCGGAAAGGCGACGTCGTGGTCTACGAGATTCTGTCGCCGAGCGCCGGGGCGGGCACGGCGATAGCCGCCAGCGCGGTCTCGGAGCGCCGCTCGCGGTAGCGCAGAATCCCCAGCGTCAGCGCCGAGACCAGCGCGCTGCCGGCGATCAGGACCAGCGTCGCTGCGCCCCCGGATAGCGGCGTCGCAGGGTCTCCGGCGAGCGTCGGGCCGACCGCGGCAAGCGCGGCCCAGGCGGCGAGCAGCCCGAGCGGGCCCCGCAGGTCGCCCACTCGCATCCGCGGCGTCGCCGCGGCGGCGAGCGCCACCGCCGCCCCGACCGCCGCCAGCACCGGCACCATGGCCAGCCACGCGTCGTGAACGCCGAACGCGGTGAGGACGGTGTGCTCCAGCTCTCCGTCGTGAAGGCGATCGACCCACGTCGAGGTCGACTCCTCGCCGATCAGGGGATGGGTGAGCGCCGCGGCGAGCATGAAGACCGCGGACGGGATCGCCAGCGCCAGGGTGTGGGCCGGCCAGCGCCTCCAGGCGACGGCGAGGCCGAGCGCCAGGAAGGGCAGGGTCGGGATCAGGAAGCGGGGCCCCGAGGTGCCGCCCCCGAAGGGCAGCCAGTAGCCGGCGTCGTACAGGAAGTAGAGGGCGGCGATGACAAGGATCACGTTGGCCTCGGCGCGATGGACGCGGCGGCGCATGGCAAGGGTCCCGGCGATCCCCATCGCCAGCACCGGGGTCAGGGTCAGCAATCCCCGTCCCGAGAGCAGCAGGTCGAGGGCGGCGCCCGGCCTGGGCGCCGAGATCCCGAAGAAGCCGCCGTCGTTGAGCCCCACGACCGCGTGGCCGGTCAGGCCCTGGATCGCGACCGCGTCCCCGTAGGCGAACTGAAGCGGCGATCCGAATGCCCACTGGTTGAAAGCCAGAACCGGCGCCGCGCCCAGCACAGCGCCGGCCGCGTACGCCACACCCCGCGGCAGCCGTGGTCGCGATCCGGACAGCGTGTAGACGAACAGGACCGCGCCGACGAGCCCGAGCGGGTACTCGAAGCTGACGGCGAGCCCGGCGAGCAGTCCCGCGAGGGCGACTCGCGCCCGACGGGGCGGTCCATGGCGCTCGCGGTACAGCAGCGCGAAGGCCGCGAATCCGAGCGTCGCGGCGAACACGTGCGGGAAGTACTCGGAGGCGAAGGTCATCATGATCGTGGCGAGCCCGAGGGTCAGCACCGCGACCGTCCCAAAGCGCGGCTCGAGACGGTCGCCGAGCGAGCGGACCAGGAGCAGCATCACAACCGCGGGAGCGACCGCCCCGATCAGGGTCAGCGCCCAGACGATCGGCGTCCCCAGCTCGATCCTGTCGTTGACACGCGTGGCGCGCGCCTCGCTGTAACCGTGCTCGAAGTAGGGCGGCTCCGCGTAGGGCCGCCAGCGCTCGTGCGCCGACTCGCGGACGTTGTCGACCGCGGAGGCGGCGGCCTTTCGGGCTCCGGCTGCGTCGAGCGCCAGGTACGCGGGCAGGGTCGCCACGGCGAGCCCGGGCGCCTTGACGGAGTAGAAGTGACCGTCGATCCACGCCTTGTCCTTCGTCTCCCAGTGCCAGCGATCGATCTCGGCGTGGCCATCCGCCAGCGCCCGCACCTGGGCATAGCTGGCGAGCTGGGCCCACCCCATGGCGTGCATGACGAGCGCCCACCCGATCGCGAGGGCGATGATTGCGGCGATTCCGGATCGGGTGTCAAGACGGGAGCGCAAGGGCTCGCAGCCTAGTGGTCCCACTAGCCACCGTCGCCGTGGTAGTAGCGTCTGATCGAGGCACTTGCCGGTCGAGAGAAGGAGGTCGCGATGGTTGCGCGGGTGACGCAGGTTCAGGTCAAGCCGGAGGACGTGGCGGAATCGGTGCGGCTGTTCGACGAATCCGTGATCCCCGCGGCGGAGCAGGAGGAGGGCTTCATGGGCGTCCTGCTGCTGACCCGCGAGGACGGGCGCGCCCTCGTGATCGACCTCTGTGACACGGTCGAGAACCTGCGGGCCAACGAGGCCAGCGGCTTCTACCAGACGCAGGTGGCGAAGTTCGCGGACAAGATCGTCGAGCACCCCTCGCGCGAGTTCTTCGACGTGCCGGTCGCCAGGGGCGTGCGCGGCGGCCCCGAGCTACTGGACGCGGTCGAGTAGCCGCTCGCCTCTCGCCGGCCGCGGCGGGATGGCCGGCGTGGCGGGCGCCAGTCCGACCGCCCTCAGGCGGCGGCGATGCTGACGCGCGACGCGCTCCCGCATCGCCTCGTCCAGGACGTCGCCCCAGGCGTCGAGCGCCTCGGCGTCGCCGGCCAGCAGGCGCTCGAGGGCGGGCTCCTCGATGCCGACGTCCTGGAGGACCCGGGCCCCGAAGCCGAGATGCCAGCGCTCGTCGCGGAGCACGAGTTCGACCCCGCCCCGAAGCCCCGGAAGCTCGACGTCCCCGAGCAGCTCCAGCATCGTGAGCTGGCCGGCGGTGAACACGACGCCCTCGAGAACCATGTGGTAGAGGCCGACGGCGTCGCCGAGCCGTGCGGCACCGACGCCGAGGCGCCGCGCCGCGGCGGGCAGCCTCACCTCGAAGAGCTCGCAGAACTCCGGGCGCAGCACGGCACGCAGGGCGTCTCGGCGCTGCTCGGCGCCTTGGCCGGGCGCGCACGCCACCTCGACAGCGACGCGATCGAAGAAGCGCGCATGGCGTCCCTCGTCGGCCGCCTGGGCACGGAAGCATGCGGCGCGCTCGGGCGGGTCATCGGCGATCGCAAACGGCTCGAGCTCGCCCGCGAACGCCGCCTCCCCGATGCAGAAGCCGGCGAGCAGCACCGTAAGCCGCCGCCGCTGGCCCTCGCCGAGCTGGGGCCAGTTCTCCGCGTCGTGCCGTAGGTCCAGCGCCCGCTCGTCCCAGCGCAGCTCCTCGGCGACGCTCAGGAAGTGGTCGTAGCCGGCGAGGAGCACGACGGCCAACCAGTATCGTGCACCGCCGCTTGCGCCGCTGCGTCGATCCGGGCTAGGATCGGCGCCCGGGCACTGACACGAGGGGAGGAGACGGATGAGCGCACGTGTTGGGCCGGCCCATGGTTACCGGGTCGCCGCACTGGCCCTGACCGCGGCGTGCGCTGCGCTGGTCCTCCTGCCTACCGCCTCCGCCTCGGCTCACACGGGCGACGACTTCGCCGAGTACGGCACCGCCACCGTCGACGGCGTCATCTCCGGCGGCGAGTACGAGGGCTCGTGCATCGGGCCGATCAGCTACGTCGTGCCGGGGGGCTCCCCCTACCAGCTCACGATCTGCGAGCAGAACGACGAGCAGAACGATTACTACGCGGTCCAGACCAACGACCCGACGAGCCCGCCGGGCGACGACGACTCGGCGATGTTCTGGTTCGACGACGACCACGACGGAGCCGTGGCGCAAGCAGCCGAGAGCTGCCCCTACGGGGATCCCAATGAGGACCAGATCGGGTGGTTCCTCGGCGGGTTCTTCGACGGGCTCTACTGCCGCCAGCCCGGTCAGACGAGCTTCGGGTCCGACTTCTACCCATCGGGCTTCGACGGCACCGGCGCACACGTGTTCACGCCCGGCGTCGGATCGGTGTTCGAGTTCTCGCACCCGCTCGACTCGGGCGACTCCGACGACTACAGCCTCGCTGTCCACGACAAGGTCGGGTGGTGCCTGACCTACGACGACACCTCCCTCAGCCCGCCGACGAACCCGGGATTCGCGTTCGGGGAGTTTCAGTACCCGAGCGGCTGCTTCGTCGACTTCTCGAACTCGACGGGTGGCCTGGTGAGGGGGGACACCACCCTGTTCGGCGACGTCACGAAGCTCAGCGAGCTCGACGAGCTGGTCGAAAAGCTCAAGAACAAGCTCAAGGACCTCGTCGCGATCTGCAAGTTCTGCCCGCCCGACCCGCGGGCCAAGCTGCTCGAGCGGATCAACGAGGCGATCGAGCGGCTCGGCGAGCTGAACCAGAAGGCCGCGGCGAAGGAGCTCAAGGGCTTCGCCAAGCAGACCAAGCACTTCATCAACGCCGAGATCCTCCCTGCGGGGAAGGCCAAGACCTTCATCAAGAAGGCGAAGTCGTTCATCAAGAAGATCAAGGCCGTCGTGATACCTGCCGAGGTGCCGGACGCACCGGCGCCGGTCGGGGAGACCCACCCGTTCGAGGCGATTTTGAGCCCCAACGGCGAGGCGATTCGCTCCGCTGCGGGGCCCTGACGCTGGGGTCGCGACCCGGCTCCGGTCCCTACCAGGAGCCCCCGCCGCCCCCGCCCGAGAAGCCTCCGCCTCCGCCGCCCGAGAAGCCCCCGCCGCCTCCGCTGCTGCTCGACTCGGGGGCGACCTGCGACGAGAACCCCGAGCTGAAGGCGGTGCCCGAGAACGACGAGTCGACGAACGCCCCCGTGAACATGTAGGAGCTCCAGTTGCCGTCGCTCGACGCGCTCTCGGCGACGGGAGCGGGGATCCGACCCGACTTGATCATCCTGTCGGCGGTTCCGAACGCGACGCCGTAGACCAGGATCCGCTTCCACAACTCGAGTGTGGCGGGCGGGTCGTCATCGAGCCGCGGGAAGTCCTCGGTCCAATGAGCGAACGCGCCCCAGCGCGCGCTGCGCTTACGGTAGTCGGGCGCGAGGCGCTTGAAGCGGGTCGCGGGTAGGACAAGGACGCCGACCACCGTCGCCGCCCCGATAAGCGCCGGCAGGAAGAACTTCTCCTCGATGTCCACGTAGATCAGCGTCACGGCGCCGAACAGCAGGAGCAGGACGAGCGCCAGGATCCCGCGTACACGGTTGAGGTTGAGATCCCACTTGAGCTGGCCCTCGTCGGCAGCGTCGAGCGACGAGGTCATCGCCTCCCAGCGCGCGCGCCATGTATCGGAGTGCTGTGGGATGCGGTCGCGCATCTCGCTCAGCGCGACGGCCTCGCCCTCGAGCAGCTGGTCGAAGAACGACAGCACCTGCTCTTCGTAGGCCTCGAGCTTGTCGCCGCCGGGGCGGTCGGTGCTCTTCGCGAGCGCGAGGTCGAGCTTCTCCTCGTCGGTCGTGACCGAGTTGGCCTTGTAGTAGCCGCGATCGGTGAGGTCGAGCAGGGTCGCGAGCACGGTGTTGGTGCTGTCGGAGCCCTCGTAGGCGAGTCCGTAGGCGAGCGCGGGGCCGGCGTCGTCGGGCGGTCCGGGCTCGTACTCGGGCGCGCCGCTGGGATGCTCGCGGGTCAGGAACGCCAGCAGCGCGAGGCTCAGGAGGGCGAGCGCCGTAAACCCGAGCGAGACGAGCAATACGTGGTGGGCGACCCAGCGCTTGAAGGTCGGCCATGGGGCGTTGAAGTCGTCGTCGAGCTGCTGCTCTTCGGCGAGGATCTTCGGCAGCCCGTCTCCCGCCGCGACGCGTGCCCCGCTGACGGCCTGGCCCGGCCGACGGGGGACCGTGACCCGCATTTCGACCCCGGTGTGGTCGGGTACGTCGGTCGCCTCGAGCGTCGCGACCCCTTGCCCGCGCACCGTCTCGCCCTCGACGTCGCGCGGGTGGCCCCAGACGCGGTAGTCGCCGTCGGCCGGGTCGAGGGCCGGGTCGGTGAAGCTGGCGCTGAGGTGGTCGAGGTCGAAGTCCCACTGGTCGCCCCACACCGCCCAACCGACGTCGATCACGTCGTCGTAGGCGACGGCCCCGTCGATCACGCGGTAGGAGATCGTGAATGTGCGCTGCTCGTCGGTGGCGCGGTAGTGCCACACGATGCGCACGCCGTCCGGGATCGACTCGGCGCCGAACACACCCGGGGCATCGGTGCTGCCCAGCGCCGTGTTGCCCCCGGGGTGGTAGGGATGGCCCCCTTCGCTCACCTGGATGTCGGTCATCTTCTCGTCGTGAAGCAGGTTGATGTCGCGGTACGAGCCCTCGAACGTGCCCTGGTAGTCGAACGTCAGCCGCTCGGTGACGAGCAGGCTTGCGTCGTTTGCGAGCTCGAGGTGGACGTCCGCGTCGATGACGTCGGAGCTCCTTGCCTGCGCGGCCGGGGCCACGGCGAGCGCGGCGGTGAGGCACGCGGCGACGATCAGGGAGAGTCGGCGCATCGCTACTCGGGCGCTGCCGCCGTCTCGCCCGCCGCGGCACGGGCCTGGGCGATCGCGGAGTACCTGACCTCGGGCGGCTCGGCGGCCTCGTCGGGGGCATCAAAGAACTCGCGCGGGGTAAACCCGAACAGCCGCGCGATTATCACCGCTGGAAAGACCTGGATCAGGGTGTTGTAGGTCTGCACGGTGTCGTTGTAGACGCGGCGCGCGATCGCGATCCGGTCCTCGGTCTCGCTCAGGTCGGACTGAAGCCCCGCGAAGTTCTCGCTCGCCCTGAGCTGCGGATAGGCCTCGGCGATCGCGAGCAGGCGACCGAGCACCACGCTGAGCGTCCCCTCCGCCGCCGCTCGCCGCGGCGGCCCGCTCGCGGTCATCGCGTCGGAGCGCGCCTCCGTCACGCGCTCGAAGGTCGTGCGCTCGTGACCGGCGTAGCCCCTGACCGCCTCGACGAGCGCGGGGATCAGGTCGTGGCGGCGCTTGAGCTCGACGTCGATCTGCGACCAGCTGTTGTCGACGGCGAGCCTCCGCGCCACCATGCGGTTGTAGGTCAGCCACACGAAGCCGACCACGGCCAGGACGATCGCGATCGCTATGAGAAGCGCAAGCAATTCGCGGGAACGCTACCGCCCGCCGGTCCACCCGCGCAACGCCACGCCGCGACAGGGCCGATAGCCTCGCCAGCTTGCGGCTGCTCGCTCTTCGCCACGCCGAGTCGGAGTCCAACGCGCACCCCGAGGCGGTGGCGCTGCCCGAGCGCCTTGGCGACCGGCTGACCGAGCGCGGCATCGAGCAGGCGGCGGCGGCGGCGCGGGCGTTGCGGGGCGCGGGGGCAACGCGCCTGCTCTCGAGCCCGATGGGTCGGGCGCGCGAGACCGCCGAGGCGCTGAGCCGCGAGCTCGGGCTCGAGGTCGAGATCGACGAAGAGATCCACGAGCTGCGCGAGTCGGCCGACTACCTCGACCTGCCGCCCGAGGAGCAGAAGCTGCGCCGCTGGTCGATGTGGATGGCGCAGCACGAGAGCCACCCCGACTACGCACCCGAGGGAGCGGAGTCGTTCAACGCAGTCCACTCCCGGGTACGGGGCTTTAAGAGCCGGCTAGAGCGCGGCGATCCGTCGGCGTGCGTGCTCGCGGTGACGCATGGGATCTTCCTGCGCTTCTTCTTCATCGACTCGCTGCTCGGCGGGCAGTTCGAGGCCCGCGACGTGGCGCGGCTGTGGAATCTGCGCACCTTCAACTGTGGGCTCAGCGTCTTCGAGCTCGACGAGCCGCGCCACCGGGCCGATCCCGACATCGAGGGGTGGAGGTGCGCGACCTGGATGCAGCCGCTGTCCTGATCTCCGCCCCCGGCCCGCACGCCGATCTGTAGGGGTTCCCGCGCGCACGCCGCGGCGGTGAACGCCAGACCGGGTAACTGGCGTGATTCTTTGCCTTCTTGGGTAGTTTCAAGGCCATGAGGCGGTTCGGCGCGACCCTCGCGCTCACTCTGGCAGCCCTGCTCGTCGGCGCGCTCCCCGCGGCGGCCCAGGAGGCGGTCAAGTGCACGAAGCTCGAGAACCAGCTCCATGGCAGCCACGACCTCGAGGCTGGCAACGACCACGTCAGCCTTGGCCCCGGCAACGACAAGATTCAGGGCGGCAGCGGCAACGACGTGATCAAGGGCGGTCCCGGCAACGACAAGCTGATCGGCGGCAGCGGCCAGGACAAGGTCTACGGCGGCCCCGGCAACGACCTGGTCTGCGGCGCCGGTGAGCCCGACAAGGTCTACGGGGACGAGGGCGAGGACGAGGTCTACGGCGAGGAGCGAAACGACTACGCCGAGGGTGGCCCCGACGACGACTTTGTCCTGGGGAGCGCCGGCGACGACCTGGTCGTCGGCTGGGGCGAGCAGGGCGGGCAGATCGTCGACGACGGCGTCGACACGATCGACGGCGGCCACTCGAACGACGTCGTCGAGGGCGGCGGGGCGGACATCGTCCTCGGCGGGGTCGCCGACGACCTCGTCGTGACCAAGACCCCCGACATCGCCCCGCAGATGATGGACGGCGGCCCCCAGAACGACACCGTGATCGGCTCGAACGGCGACGACCAGCTGTTTGGCGACATCGGGCAGGACATGATCTCCGGCGGGCTCGGCAACGACACGATTCACGGCGGTGAGGCCGACGACACGCT
>WNFU01003099.1_pt1 | contig 28825 bp, 18 predicted proteins | sample 5400121 | NCBI WGS metagenome assembly WNFU01 (sample SAMN13153360, study PRJNA577476) | soil metagenome | isolation source: 100 cm soil or saprolite under grassland replicate 1 | place: USA:California | collected 2016-06-15 | reverse complement strand
CCACCATCGTGACTGAACACAGCTTCGAGCTTAAACAACTGAGTGGCATATGCGGTGACCTCTTCCTCAAAAAATCAGCCTCGAAGATCGAGGATCGAAGATTGAGGATAGAACAGCGATCTCACATGCGATCCTCGATCATCAATCTTCGATCCTCGATCTTCGAGGTCAATTACCGCGGGACTTCTTCTGCGGCGCGGTCGGCGACCGCCCTTTCTCGTTGCGCGCGTAATAACCGCGCCGCGTGCGCGCGATCAATTTACTGGCGCCCTGAGAACTGACGCTCACCTGGACATTGCGGAACGCGCCGTCGCGGTTGTCGTTGGTCGGGTAATAGCTGACCACGTATTGCGTGCGCAGGTCTTTGGCGATTTGAGCGACGATGGTCGGAATCTCGCCGACGTCTTTCGGGAAATATGCGCGCCCGCCCGAATCGTCGGCGATCCCTGATAGCAGGTCCTTGGCCTTCTTCGCGGGCGATTTCCCGAAGGGTCTATTTTCTTCCATCTCTATGTCAATGAAGCCGACCAGATAGACCTGGACCTCGTTCTCCTTGATCGCCTCCATCACTTCCTTCTCTTTGACCGAACTGTTCCTCTCCAGTCCGTCCGAGAATATGACCAGGGCTTTGCGGCGGCGCTTGCCTTTCTCTTGCGCGTAATCGGCGGTGGCGATAATCGCGTCCAAAAGCGCGGTTCCGCCACTCGTGTAGAGTTTGCCTATGGCGTCTTCGAGTTCGCGACTGTCTGAGGTGAAATCCTGCACCAACTCCGGCTCGGCTTTGAACGAAGCGACGAAGGCCTCGTCGTCAAGCAGCATCTGCTTGACCAGCGACACCGCGGCGTCCGACACCGTCTGGAGCTTCGGCTTCATACTGCCGGACGTGTCAATCACCATCCCGAAGCTGACGGGCGCCTCTTCGCGGCTGACACTCTCGACAGTTTGTTTGACCTTGTCTTCGTAAACGCTGAAATCCTCTTTCTTGAGATTCATGACCGTGGTGTTGTTCTGATCGATCACCATCACGTCGAGCAACACCATGTCCGTGTCGACTTTGATTACGACGCCTTTATCCGCTGTCTGATCGCCAGTCTGCGTGCCATGAGGCCTTTCGCCCTTCTTATCACTGGCGTCTTTCTGCTGTGGAGTCTGCTTCGGCTCCGGCGGTCGCGGCGGGTCCTGCGCATCAGCTTTATAGATCGCAAGGACGCTCAACAGCGCTAGGATCAGCGCCGGTGGAATAATTCGAAAAGTGGATCGGTTCAACATGACAATTCTGCCCCGAATAAAATCTAAGTCTTACTGGCAGTCGATATGGTCGAGGAGAGAGCAACAATTATACATCTTCGATTTGGGTGAAGCGCAAAAGCCAAACGAAATCTCTTGAGCTTTTTGGGCCTCGCCCTGCGGCGCCACTTATTGACTCTGAAGCGATCTGGACAGCAAAGCTCCGCGACGAGATCGGCCCGCTCGGGATTTTAGATTTATTCCGCCGCATAAATTTTCGCCTCACGCATGTTGAATATGCCTCACTGCTAAGAGCCATGATATCCGGATGTTCACACTTCCCGCCGAGTTGTTTCGGACGATTAAGCGCCAGACGGACATCTTCGAAGAAGCTGCTTTAGCCGAAGCCATGCCTCATCCTCCTGGCCTTTGAGCGCCAAGCCCTTGCCATCCAGGATCGTGCCGATCTGATCCACCAGGCCAAAATACAGGAGCTTATTTATATTTGTATTTTTCGCTTGACTCTTGAGTTAAGTCCAGAGTGTAGAATTTACGTGCGGTTTGACGCCAGCCTGGACTGGACTAGTGCCGGAAGCGAGCGATGCTGATGTGCATAAGAGGTTGATTATGAAGTCATTTCTAGCCGGTTTATTGATCGCCTATTCTACCTGGTTGGCGCCAGGCGCCTCTGATTCACAAGCCGCCAAATCCGGCGCGGGCCGGGACGGCGTCAGGGAAGAAACGCTTACCCCGGCGCCTACTTTCACACTCCCCGACCTCGATGGGAAGCAAATGAAATCTGCTGAACTGAAAGGTCAGGTGGTTGTGCTGGATTTCTGGGCGACGTGGTGCGGCCCTTGTCTGGCGGAACTCCCGACCTTCAACCGCATCCACGAGAAATATGCCGGTCGCGGAGTCAAGGTGGTCGGGATTGCCGTGCAGTCGGGTTGGGCGGAGGACGTCAAGCCTTATCTCGAGAAATACAAGATCAAATACCCGATCCTCATCGGCGATGACGATATTGTGGAAAAGTACGGCGTGGTCGGATTTCCCACGACTTACATCCTGAATAAGGAGTTCAAGGTTCACAGGAAATTCACCGGCGAATTGCTTGACCGAAACCGGCTCGAACGCGAAATCGAATCCCTGCTCACTGAATCGAACAACACCAAAGAAAGGGGCGAAAAATGATTGATTCTATTTTCGGCATCAGAAGAAACCGCACGATCGCCGGCCTGGCGCTTGCGATCTGCTTCGCTCTTATGCCGGCCACGTCTCAAACGGCCTTTAACCCTCAGACCGCTGCGACGAGCGACACTGAACTGAGCCCGCAGGAAAAGAAAGTTATCGAACATCTGCTCGGCGTCTGGGGCAAGGATCATAGCGTCACGAGCGTGGACCAGGCGATGGAGGCCGTGGGCTTGCGCCCCTCGGATGAAACGCGCTTTCGCATCGGCCGACACATCAAACAGCATCCCGAAATACACGTGGTGATCAGGCAATGGGGATGGGAAACGCTCGTCCTGACGCCGAACGAAAAACTGATCGCGCGCGCGATTATCAACGCCGCGCGCGATCAGAAGCCGGCGCCGGCGATCGCGGAAATCGCCAAAGCCGTCGCCGTTTCTCAAAACGATGTGGAACACGGCCTCGTGATGCTCGAACGGTATCAGATTCTGAAGCGTGACGAATCCGCCGGCGGCGTGGGCTACGCAGTGGCTTCGCCGCGTTATCTCAACTGGCATCCTCGACTCGATTTTATTTTTCACCGGATGGCGATCTCCTCCGGCGGCAATACAGTTGGCGCCAGCGTCAACTGAGCGGTGGACGCGCTGTTGCTGGTCAGCAACAAATGCTCGAAGGAGAAAGTCGTCATCGAAGATTCCTCGCACGAGGGCACTGCTCGCATTCGCGTAGAATTTGACAAGGGCGAGCTGCGCAAGGTCGAGCCGAGGTCGGCGACACTGTTTATGGGCGGCGGCTGAGGGGTCATCAACCTCTTCAGTTCGGAAGAGGCGCTCAATCAATGGTTACAACGTTACCCGGAATTGAAAGACCGCAAGCGGGCCAGAGTGGCGGAAGCGTTCGAGGAGATCAAAAAGCGCGAACATAAATAGACTTCACCCGGAACAGACACCGAATAGAAATCAATATGCGTGATGTAAAAATGCGTATGAGTTCGGGGGAGCTTCGCATAGGAGAGTTGGCCACACGCGCCGGCGTCAGCATCGATACGATCCGCTACTACGAACGGCGGAGGCTGCTGCCGCGCGCAGAACGTAGCAGGGGCGGGTTTCGGCTCTACACGCCGGAAGCGGTCGATCGGCTGCGCTTCATCAAGCAGGCGCAGGAGATCGGCTTTTCGCTCGATGAAATCGGCGGGTTGCTGACGACCGGAGACGCGGCCGAGTGCCGGAAGGTGCGCGACCTGTTGCGCGCGAAGCTGGAAGACGTCGACGCGCGCATCAACGCGATGCGGAAATTCCGCATGTTGAGGAAATAGTTTCTCACCTTTTATCATAAGGCGCTGAAAAGGCTATTAGACGCCGAAGAGCTGGGTGAAATCTGAAGCTGTACGACGCAAATTACAGAAATGAGGCTAATGGGAAGATGCGTATTCTTTTGGTCGAAGACGAGCCGGACGCCGCGCGCATACTCGCCAAAGGGTTGCGCAGGCAAAAATACGCCGTAGACCTGGCCGCGGACGGCGAGGCAGCCGAGTACCAGGCGAGCATCAACGACTATGACCTGATCATCCTGGACGTCATGCTGCCGCGCAAGGACGGCTTCGAGGTATGTCGCGAGTTGCGCGCCGCAGGATCGGCCGTGCCCGTCCTGATGCTCACCGCGCGCGACGCGGTGCAGGACCGCATCGCCGGACTGGACACCGGGGCCGACGATTACCTGACCAAGCCGTTTGATTTTCATGAGTTGCTGGCCAGGGTGCGGGCGCTCCTGCGGCGCGGCCAGGCGCTACGCCCGGAGAAAATCGGGGTCGCCGATCTTACGATTGACACGCGCGCGCATCAGGTTGAGCGCGCCGGCCGCCGGGTCGAGTTGACGGGCAAAGAGTACGCGCTGCTGGAGTATCTCGTGCGGCGCGCGGGCGAGGTCGTCAGCCGCGCAGAGATCGGCGAGCACGTGTGGGACGAAAACTTCGACCCCTTTACCAACCTGATTGAGGTTTACATCCAGCGACTGCGGCGCAAGATTGACGACGGCCACAGGTTGAAACTGATCCGCACGCTGCGCGGCGAGGGCTATCTACTCGCCACGGGTGGAGAGGAACGCCATGCTTGATACAGTGCGTACACGACTGACGCTCTGGTACATTGGCGTGCTGGCGCTGGCGCTGATCGTTTTCAGCATCGGCGTCTACGCATTGATGGCGCGCAAACTGGGCGGGCGGCTGGATGCGGGCCTGCAGACGGCGATGGAAGGCACGGCGCGGCTGTTCGCGCATGAGAAAGAGGAAGGAAATACGGATCAGTACGCGGCAGGTAGCGCGCTGCGAAAATACTATTATCCCCGCCAGGCGGTGGCGGTCTTCGACCACGCGGGCGGCTTGCTGAAGGAGCAGGCGCTCGGCGACATTCACGCCACACTGCCCGCGAGCGTCGCTTCACTCGACCGGGACGGACTCCAATTCTACATGCTGCCAGAATCGCAAACGGGCGTTGATGACGGCCTGCACCTGGCCGTGCAGCGCATCAGAACTTCGCCGCAGAGCGCGGTCTTCATCGTCATCAGTCAACCATTCGGAGACGCGTCCAACGATGCGGAATTGCTCGCCGGCGTCCTCGCCGCGGCAGTCCCACTGGCTTTGATCCTGGCTGCGGCGGGCGGTCGGTTCCTGGCGCGCAAAAGCCTCGCGCCTGTCGTCTCGATGTCGGAGAGGGCTCGGCGCATCGGCGCGGAGAACCTGGGTGAGCGATTGCCTGTCGTCAATCCGCGTGATGAACTCGGCCAACTCGCCGCGACATTCAATGAACTGCTTTCACGCCTCGACGAGGCTTTTGCGCGGCAGCAGGAGGCCTTCGCCCAGCAGCGACAGTTTATGGCCGACGCCTCGCATGAACTGCGAACTCCTTTATCGGTGATCCGCGCGGCTTCGGAAGTGACGTTGGAGGAACCGGACTGTGATGCGGGCGAATATCGTGAGGCTATGGCGACGGTCGGCGAACAGGCGCGGAGGCTGACGCGCATCGTCGAGGAACTCTTCACACTCGCGCGCGCCGACGCCGGGCAGAGGGCGATCGAGAGAAGGTCTTTTTACCTCGATGAGCTGGTGGCCGAGGCTGCGCGCGCCGCAAGCGTGCTGGCGTCGCGCAAAGGCGTGGCGATGGAATATGCCCCCGCGCCGGAATCGCCTTTCCACGGCGATGAGGGATTACTACGCCAGATGATCCTCAACCTCCTCGACAACGCGATCAAGCACACGCCGACGGGCGGGTCCGTTCGCCTGAGCCTGGAGCATCGCGATTCGAAGTACGCCATCACCGTCGCCGACACCGGGGCAGGCGTTCCCGCCGAGGCGCGGCCGCACATCTTCAGACGGTTTTACCGGGCGGATAAGGCGCGCTCACGCTCCGGGGCGCTTGACGGCGGCGGCGCCGGGCTTGGCCTTTCAATCGCGCAGTGGATCGCCGAGGCGCACGATGGCCACCTCGAACTTGCTCGCTCCGACGAAACAGGCAGCGCCTTCATCGCTTCGTTCCCCTTATCCAGCGCTCGCTGACCTGTTGCAGTTGAACATCAGACATGAGCGCGCATCACTTGCGATAGAGGGGGTTACAGTGACAGTGGCGTGGCCTCAGATTGACGCAGATCTGCCTGCAACGCGGAAGCGCCTTCTTCACAGATGATGCGAAGCGCAAGGGAGTCATCGTAAACCTTCGGATCGTCCAGGGGTTGATGCGCAGCACGTCGCATCGCAACGCGGTGTGCGGTTGCGCTCGGTTGATTCTCTTTCATACGCCTCGTCCTCTCTTCTTTACAGCTAATGCGGAAATTAATTCGCTGTTCATCTTTGCTGATCACAATGACCGAGGCAAGCGTGCCGTGGATCGAGTCGTTGCCAATCCGGCCGGCCCAGATGGTCGGATTAGCCACACTACATGCCTCGAAATGTTGCTCAAGGGGACAGGTAGATCGTAATGATGATGCTGTCGAGTGATGAAGGAGGGAGGAAATGATGATTTCTCATAACGTGCGTCTTCTGACGCAAGCCTTTGCTCTGGCTCTATCGGCTCTTCTTGTCTGGTCGGGCAATGTCGCCGGTCAGACTCCCGTACCCGGAAATGATTTGGTGGCGAGAAAAGGCGTCCCGAGCGGGGACGGCGCCACTCGCGGGAGTGACGCCGCCGATGGAGAGAGTCGGACTCTCAATTACGCGGATCCTGTGCAAGGCGCCTCATCCGGCGACCTGGTCCGCCGTGCGCTTCAATCGAACGCCGAGCTCGCCGCGACCCGCCTCGATTATGAGCGGGCGCGGGCGCGACTGCGCCAGGCCGGCTTGCGCCCGAACCCGACTGTAGACTTCGAATATGGAACGGGGCGCGTTATCGGATCTCCGGGCGAGCGAGGCGCCACAGTCGGCTTCGCCCTGCCGCTGGAACTCGGCGGCCAGCGCGGGCGGCGGATCGAACTGGCTGAGGCCGAGCTTGCGGCGACGGAGGCCGAAATCGCCGACCGCGAGCGGCGGTTGATTGGTGAAGTGAGGGCGGCGTATGCCGAGGCTCTCGCCGCGCTGCGCGAACTCCGGACTACCGAGGATCTGAACAACCTCGACCTTCAGACCGCGCGCGTGGTCGAGGCGCGTTTCACCGAGGGCGAGTCCTCCAAACTGGAGCTGAACCTCCTGCGCGTCGAGGTCGAGCGGCTGCGCGCGAGGCGCGCCTTCGTCGAAGGCAAACTGCAGGCGGCGGCGCTCAACCTCAAGCGTCTGACCGGCATGGCGCCCGATGAGTCCTTGCGGCTGCGCGAAGACCTGAGCGAACCCGGCCTGCCGGAACCGCCATCTTCGCTGGCGACGGCCATCGAATTGGCTTTACGGCAGCGCCCCGATCTGAAACTCGCACAGCTCAACGAGCTGGCCGCGCAGGCCGGGCTGAAGCTGGCGCGCGCTCAGGCGGCTCCAGGCGTGACCGTCTCGGCCAAGTATTCCTCCGACACCGGGATCACTGACCCGCCCGCGCCTTTCACTCCCGTCCCCGATCAATCGCGCAGGCTCAGCTTCGGCGTCTCTGTGGAATTGCCGCTCTTCAAACGGAACCAGGGGGCGATAGCCGAGGCCGGGACGGCGATCGCTCAGGCCCGAGCGCGACGCGAATTTGCCGAGCAGGTCGTGCGCAATGAGGTCACCTCAGCTTACGCCCGCTATGAGGCGGCGCAGACGGCCCAGCGGCTCTTTGAGCAGGGGGTGCTGGCGCGCTCGAACGCCAACATAAGCACTCTCGGTGAGGCCTACCGGATGGGGGCGTTTCGCGTCACTGAACTCATCGCCGAGCAACGCCGCCTGGTCGATTCGCAGCGCGAATATACTGAAGTGTTAACCGAGAGATACCGCGCCATGGCCGATCTCCAGATCGCCATCGGCGCTCCGGCGCAATAAGGAGTGATTCATGGCTGATCATCATCTCGGTCAATCGAACGCCGCTTCCTCCGCCGAGGAGAAGCGCACAACTCGGCAGAAGGGCGCGCGCCACACGGAGCGGCAGGATGCAAACGAGGGACCTGCCCGCTTCGCCATCAGCGCGCGCCGCCTGCCGATCATGCTCGGGGGGCTGATCCTTGCCGTCCTGCTCGCGCTTTGGCTGTGGCCGCGTGAGAAGGATGAAAAAGAGGCTTCCAAAGAAACGGCAGCGGAGGTCGAAGGCGAGCCGAACGAGGTGGCGCTGACGCCGGAGGCGATGAAGACCGCCGGGATCGAGATTGGCCAGGTTACCGAACGCCCGGCGGTCGCGCTACTCAGCGTGGCGGGCGCGGTCGAAGCCAACGCCGAGCGCGAGCAGACCATCGCCCCGCTCGTCGCGGGGCGGATCGCTACCGTCAACGTCTCGCTCGGCCAGCGGGTCGAGCGAGGCGGCGTCCTGGCCACCATCGAGAGCCAGCAGGTCGCCGAGCTGGCGGGGGAGTTGCTGGAGGCAAAGTCCAAGCTCTCACTGTCCACCGCCAACGTCGAGCGCGTACGCATGGGGGCCAATCGGGCAGGCGTCATCAGCGCGAAAGCCAAACTCGATCTGGCGGAGAAGAACCTCACGCGGCAGCGGCGCCTGTTCGAGATCGGCGCCGGCTCGGCGAAAGATGTCCAGGCGGCCGAAGCCGAACATGCGACCGCGAAGGCCGAGTACGACTTTCAATCGAACGTCGCGCTCTCCCGCGAGGTACAGACAGCCGAAGCCGGGCGTGAGGCCGCGCGCGTGACGGTCGAGCGACTGCGCCATGCGCTCACTGCTTTGGGCGCCAATCCGGATCAAGAGGGGGCGAACGCATCGATCACCATTACCGCCCCGATCACCGGCGTCATCACCAAGCGGGCGGTCAATCCTGGGGCGGGCGTGAAGGAGGGCGACACGCTGTTCGCCATCGCCGACCTAGCGACTGTCTGGGTGATGGCGAATGTGCCGGAAGCGCAAGTCAGTCGTCTGCGCGTGGGCGCGCGCGCCAAGGTGCGGCCGCCGGCGGGCGGCGAAGAAACCTTCTCAGGCCACGTCAACTTCATCGACTCCCAGGTGAACGCGGAAACGCACACCGTGCGCGTGCGCATTGAGGCGCCCAACCAAGGCGGGCGGCTCAAAGCCGGCATGTTCGTCCAGGTCGGTTTCCCGGACGCGATCAGCGACGGCGCGCCGGGGGCGATGGAAGTGGCCATCCCGTCCGAAGCCGTGCAGCGTCTGGCTGAGCGCCCGGTGGTCTTCGTCCCGGAGGAGAATGAGCCGGGTCATTTCAAGGTGCGGTTCGTCGAACTGGGGGGCGAGGTCGCCGGGCGCCGGCGCGTAACGGAAGGGTTAAAGCCTGGGGAGCGCATCGTCATCAAGGGGAGCTTCGCGCTCAAGTCGCAACTTCTCAAGGGCCAGCTCAAGGAGGACGACGAGAAATGATCAACGGCCTGATCCGGGTCTCCATCGCCCAGCGATTCCTGGTGCTGATACTGGTCGCCCTCCTGGCAGTCCTCGGCGTCTACAGCCTGCGGAGCCTTCCTATCGACGCCGTGCCGGACGTCACCAATGTGCAGGTGCAGATCCTCACCTCATCTCCCGCGCTGCCGCCGCTGGAGGTCGAGCGATTGATCACGTTCCCCATCGAGGTGGCGATAAGCGGTCTGCCGAAAGTCAATGAGATCCGTTCCCTCTCGAAGTTCGGCCTCTCGTCGGTGACGGTCGTCTTCGACGACGCTGTAGACGTCTACTTTGCCCGCCAGCTCGTGCTCGAACGGCTCTCGCAGGCGCGTTCGCAAATCCCCGCGTCGCTCGGCGACCCGGAGATGGGGCCGGTCTCGACCGGGCTGGGTGAGATTTATCAATACGAGTTGCGGGCCGCGCCCGGCAGCCATTATGACCTGACCGCCTTGCGCTCGATCCAGGATTGGAACGTCAGGCGGCGTCTGCTCGGCGTGTCCGGCGTCACAGAGGTCAACAGCTTCGGCGGACAGGTGAAGCAATACCAGGTGAGAGTCGACCCGGTAAAACTTCAAGCTTACGGACTCTCGCTGCGCGACGCGCTCGACGCCGTGGCCCGCAACAACGCCAACGTGGGCGGGGCCTACATCGAGCATGCGGGGGAACAGTATCTGTTGCGCGGCATCGGACTGGTCAGGTCGGTGGAGGACATCGCCAGTATCGTCGTCAAGACCGGCAAAGACGGCGTCCCTGTCTACGTGCGCGACGTGGCCGAAGTCGTGACGGGCGCCGCAGTCCGTCACGGGGCGACGATCGCCGACGGCCAGGGCGAGATCGTCGCCGGCATCTCTCTTATGCTCGTCCGCGAGAACGCGCGTGACGTCGTCTCGCGCGTCAAGCAGCGCATCGAGCAGATCAGGCAGACCCTGCCCAAAGGGGTCGAACTGATCCCTTTCTACGACCGGACTGAGCTGGTCAATCGCACGATCCACACCGTGGCCAAGAATCTGATCGAGGGCGCGCTGATTGTTATCTTCGTCCTCATCCTGCTGCTCGGCAACTGGCGCGGCGCGTTGCTCACCGCGACGGTCATCCCGCTCTCGATGCTGATCGCCGCGAGCCTCATGCGCCTCTTTGACATCTCGGGCAACCTGATGAGCCTCGGCGCGATCGACTTCGGGCTGATCGTGGACGGCGCGGTGATTATGACCGAGAACTCCGTACGGCGCGTGGCCGAGCGCCAGCGTGCGCTGGGGCGTCGACTGACTGGGGAGGAACTGAAGGATCGAGTCTATGACGCCTCTGTGGAAGTGCGGCGCGCGACGATGTTCGGCGAACTGATCATCACGGCCGTCTATCTGCCGATTCTGACGCTGACGGGGATCGAGGGGAAGATGTTTCGTCCGATGGCGCTGACAGTGATATTCGCGCTCACCGGCGCCTTCGTCCTCTCCCTCACCTACGTGCCTGCCGCGCTCACTTTCGCGCTGGGCGGAGGCGTGGCCGAGAAAGAGAGCGGTCTGATCGGCTTTGCGCGGCGGCGCTACAAGCCGCTGCTCGCCTACGCGATGCGGCATCGGGCGCAGGCGCTGGCTGTCGCGCTGGCGCTCCTGGCACTGAGTGTTGCGCTCTTCCCGTTTCTGGGCGCGGAGTTCGTCCCGCGGCTCGACGAAGGCTCATTCGCGCTCGAATCGCGCCTGCTGCCGAGCGTCTCGCTGAGCCAGTCGATCAAGACCTATTCCGCCGCCGAGCGGGTGCTGAAAGGTTTCCCAGAAGTGACCAGGGTCGTCAGCAAGATCGGGAGCGCCGAAATCGCCACTGACCCGGTTGGGGTCGAATCGGCTGACATCTTCGTTGACTTGAAACCGCACGCCGAATGGAAGACGGCCGAGACGAGAGAAGAGCTGGCCGAGAAGATGTCGGCCGCGCTGGACGCCGCGGCGCCGGGCGCGGCTTTTAGCTTCTCGCAGCCGATCGAAATGCGCACGGCGGAGCTGATCGCCGGGGTGCGTTCCGACATCGCTATCAAACTCTTCGGCGACGACCTCGACACGCTCGTGCGGAAGGCCGGCGAGATCGCCCGCGCCGTCGGCAAAGTAAGAGGCGCCGAAGACGTGAAGGTCGAGCAGGTGGCCGGGTTGCCGCAGCTTCAGATCCGGATCGACCGCACGGCCATCTCGCGCTACGGCCTCAACGTCGAGGACGTGAACAACGTGGTCGAATCCATCGTCGCTGGCAAAGAGGTCGGGCAGGTCTATGAGGGCGAGCAGCGTTACGGCCTCGTCGTGCGGCTCAGCGAGACGGCGGGCCAGGACGTGGAGGCGATCAAAGGCCTGCTCGTCACGGCGCCGAACGGCGCGCGCATCCCGCTCTCGCAACTCGCCGAAATCGCGCTGGTCGAAGGCCCTGCGCAGATCTCGCGCGAGGACGCGCGCCGCCGCATAGCCGTTGAGCTTAACGTTCGCGGGCGCGACATCGGCAGCTTCGTCAACGAGGCCCAGGCCGCCATCGTCAGACATGTCGAACTGCCGGCCGGGTATTACATCAAATGGGGCGGCCAGTTCGAGCATCTTGAGCGCGCGACCAAAAGGCTCCTCTTCGTCGTGCCGCTCGCGCTCTTCCTGATTTTTGTGTTGCTCTTCACCACCTTCGGCTCGGCCAGGCAGGCGCTGCTGGTTTACACGGGCATCCCGTTCGCGGTCATCGGTGGAGTCTTCGCGCTCGCGCTGCGGGGGCTGCCGTTCTCGATCTCGGCGGGCGTCGGCTTCATCGCGCTCTTCGGCGTGGCGGTCCTCAACGGCCTGGTCATGGTGACTTACATCAGCCACCTGCGCGAAAAAGGGCGCGGGCTGGAGGAGGCGGTGAAGGAAGGCGCCGAGACGCGCCTCAGGCCGGTGCTGATGACGGCGCTCGTGGCGAGCCTCGGCTTCATCCCGATGGCCGTCGCGACCTCCGCGGGCGCGGAAGTGCAGCGGCCCCTGGCGACGGTCGTGATCGGCGGACTGGTGACTTCGACTTTGTTGACGTTGCTGCTCCTGCCGGCGCTCTACAGGTGGTTTGAGCGCGAGCAGAGGGAAGATTGATCGAAACGCCGCCCGCGGCCAGTTTGCAATTCTTGAAATCCGGGCGGCCTGCTCGGAGGGAAGATGGGGTTTTGGCGAAGGACAGGCTGATACGCTGCGACCAAGCGGCGCCGCGTCCGCCCAAGTGGGCGTTTGAAAGGCTTGAGCGTATTGCGGGGAAACTCGCACGATGCGTTCTTAGGGGGCGGGGCGGCAGTGATGTCGCCTTGCTACCCGAGAAGGCCGGATGAGATTTTCGGGAGAGACAATTGATTTCTACAAAAATCTTGTAAGAAATCCGGCTTTCGTTGTACCATCCTCCCGTTTTCCAATCGCAATAGATCAAGCTTTACTCTTTACTGATAACAGGCCATCACCAAATAAGCGTACAGCTCGTTTTGCTGGGCAATCCGAAGATCGCCGCATTTCGTTGCGGCCGAAGATGCTTCTCTCCAACCCCATCCAAACGGAGGTATTTGCGATGCGTTACCGTTCACTTGTCTCATTACAATTAGGCGCGGCGTCGATGGCGTTACTACTCGCCCTATCGGTCTTCGCGCAGACAGCGACAACGGGGACGATAGTCGGAACCGTGACCGATAAAAATGGCTCTGCATTGTCAGGAGCCGAAGTCGAGTTATCCAACAAGGCGACCAATCAGGTCACGAAAGTGTCCGCGAATGAGAGTGGCCAATATGTCTTCCCAGCGGTCTTGCCAGGCGATTACAACCTCACCGTCACCAAACAGGGGTTTCGCAAGACCAGCATGGCGGAGGTGAAGGTCGAGGTGACGAAATCGTATACGATCAACGTCTCGCTCGAAGTCGGCGAGTTGCAGCAGACCGTCGAGGTCACCGCAACCGCCCAAGCCGAATTGCAGACCAGCGACTCCACTGTCGGCAATGTGATCTCAGGCCAGATCCTACCGCTGATGCCCGCGCTCACCCGTCAGGCGAATGAGTTGATCAGATATCAGCCGCTTGCCACGCCCGATGGAGCGGTGGCCGGGTCGCGCCAGGATCAAAGCACATTTCTGCTCGACGGAATTGACGTGACCAACAACTCGGTCGGCGGCCTCAATACGTATATGCAACTGCCGATAGACGGCGTGGATGAATTCCGCGTCGGCGTGGCCAATCCGAACGCTTCTTTCGGGCGTGGCGCGGGAGGGCAGGTCGCCGTCATCGGGCGCCGCGGCGGCGCCGATTTTCATGGCGCGGCTTACTGGTATCATCAGAACGACAACCTCAACGCGGCCACTTGGACCAATAAGCGCACGCTGGGTCAGAACATCAGCGATCCGGCGCGACGCCACAAGATTCAAGAGCCTGAATTGAAGGACAACCGCTTCGGGTTCCGCTTCGGCGGCCCTTACCCGTGGCTGGAGAAACTCTTTTTCTTCCTGAATTACGAAGGACGACGTTTCCCACGCATCAGCGAATTCGAGCGTCTGGTTCCGACCGAGACTTTGAGACAGGGCATTCTGCGGTTCCGCGACGGCGCGGGCAATGTAGTGAGTTACAATCTGGCTTCGACGAACAGTTGCGGCGCGGGGACCGACGCCGCTCCGGCGACCGCCGTCTGCGATCCCCGCGCCCTGGGACTCAGCCCTGCGATTTCGGCGCTGTGGTCGAAGCTGCCGGCGGGCAACGATCCGAGCGGCGGCGACGGGTTGAACACGGTCAGTTATCGCGGGACCGTCGGCAACCCGCTCAACAACGATTATTACAACGCGCGCGTTGATTACAACCTCAGCGAGAAATGGCGATTTGACGGCTCGTTCCGTTACTTCGGCGAGAGTAACGCGGGCTCGACCCTGCTCTCGATCATCGGCGGGACCAACGAGAGCCGAGAGAATTTCCCCAACCGGCAGAACATGATCAAAACCGGGTTGAGCGGGCAACTCTCCAGCAACCTGACCGGCGAGTTCGCCTTCGGCTGGGTGCGTTCGCGCACTGCGACCGACCGCTTCCGTCCGAACCAATCGTCCGCCCTGCTGGCGATCCCCGGCACGAACACCAGCGCCGGCGCCATCGCGCTCGACCTCGGCGCGCTGGGTGGGACGCAGAGCCTGCTGGCCGAGCCGGTTGACGTGGGCACCCAGGTCGCGCGCAAGCAGGCGAACGACAACAAGAATTTCCAGTACAACGCCGACCTCAACTGGGTGAAGAGCAACCACACATTCCAGTTCGGCGGACACCTGCGCTACCTGCCGACGCTCCACCTGCGCGACGACAAAGTGGTCGGCAGCCTGGGCGCCCTGGTGGCGCAGATCGATTCCGATCTCGGCAGCTTGCAAGTTCCGGCCGCGCTGCGTCCGCCCACATGCCGAGCCGACGACCCTGCCACGCCTGTGAACGAGGCCACCACGACCAACTGTTTGCAATCAGGCGACGTGCGACAATGGAACCGGCTCTACGCCGGCACGCTGGGTTTGATAGATAACATCAACGTGCTGGCCGTGCGCGACGCGCAATTCAAGCCGCTGCCGTTCGGCGAAGTCCTCGTTGCGGACACAAAGCTGTGGTCGCCGGAATTCTACTTCCAGGACGTGTGGCGCCTCCGCCCGTCGCTGACCTTCACCTACGGCCTGAACTACGGCTGGCAGACGCCTCCGAAGGAGAAGCAGGGAAGGTTGACGATTCAGATTGACGGTCAGACGCTCAAACCGCAGACGGCGCGCGAATACCTGCGCGCCCGCGACGAGGCGTCGCGCCGGGGCGAGATCTTCAACCCGCCGATAGCCTTCCTGCCGGTCAACGACGCCAAGCGCGACGTCTTCGGCATTGATTGGAACAACATCGGCCCGCGCGCTGCAGTCTCGTGGAACCCGAATTACGATGGCGGCTTTCTGGGCAAACTGTTCGGCGACCGCAAGACCGTCATTCGCGCCGGTTACAGTTTGATTTACGACCGGCAGAACACCGTCCAGAGCGTGATCATTCCCACACTGGGCGTCGCCTTCGGCCAAACGATCAACGTCACGCTGCCGCTGTGCAACGGTACGGGCGCCGGCGGCTCGAACTGCAATCCCGCTGGCGCAAACGTCGCCGCGAACGGCTTCCGCGTCGGCGTGGACGGCACGCTTCCATTGCCCGTAGTGCCGCAGCAATCAATTCCAGTTTCGCCTTTCTGGGGACTGCGGCCGGGCGCTTCTACGGCGACGGCTGATCCGAACAGAGATGTAGTGGTCTTTCCCGAAATCCTCTCGTTCCAGGTTGACCCGAGCATCGAGGTCGCTGAGAACCATGCGTTCGATTTCACCTGGCAGCGCGAACTGCCCGGTAACATGCTCTTCGAAGCCGGCTACATCGGGCGCTACGCCAATAAGCTGACGCAGAGCATGAACTTCGGCCAGGTCCCCTACCGGCATCTGGACAGAGCTTCCAACCAGACCTTCGCGCAGGCCTTCGACGCGATGGCGATCCAGCTCCGCGGCGGAACCACGGCGGCCAACGTGACGAAACAGAGCTGGTTCGAGAACCAGTTAAGCGGCACGCCGATCTGCAACTCGTCCGGGCTGCCTGCGAACAACTGCACGGCGGGTCTGGCCGCGGCGCAAGGGTCGAACATCATCAATGGCAACATCAACAGCGTTTTCCTGACCATCGACCGGAACCGCATTGCGAGAGGTTTGCAACCGTTCAACAACTACCTGGCGCAGACGCTCTTCCTGCGTTCGAGCACCGGCGCGTCGAATTACAACGCGCTCTTCGCCACCTTGCGGAAACGCTTGTCGCGGGGGCTGCTCTTCACAGTGAACTACACGTTCTCGCGCTCGCTTGATCAACTTGGCGCAATTCAGAACGCGGCCAATGTGATGCCGAATAGCTTTGACCTCGACGCCGAATACGGGCCTTCGCCCTTCGACATCACACATCTGTTCAACGCCACGGGAGTGTGGGAACTGCCTTTCGGCAAGGGCCGCCGCTTCAGTTTCTCCAACGGTGTGTTGGATAAGTTGTTCGGCGGTTGGTACTCGTCGTGGATTTTCACCTCGCAAAGCGGCGAGCCGGTGGTCATCAACCAGGGGCCTGGCGTGTGGGGTGGCAGCCTCTTCTTGGGCTTCAACTCAGGCGCGATCCCGACCTCAGACCTGAATTCGTTCGGCAATGCCGCGCATAAAGGCGTGAACGTCTCAGGTAACATTGGCGCTAACGGGAACGTCACTTCCACGTCCGCCGGCTCACAGATCAATCTCTTCGAGAACCCGGAACAGGTCTACAACAGCGTCCGTCGCGTCGAGATCAGCCGTGATGGCCGCGCCGGACGAGCTAATCCTTTGCGTGGATTGCCGCGATGGAACCTGGACATGTCTTTTGGCAAGAAGACGACGATCAAGGAGAAAGTGGCCCTGACCTTCGCCTTCGACTTCTTCAACATCTTCAACCATGTGGACTTCGTCAATCCCAGTCTCAACCCAACTAATGGCTTAGACCTGACCCAACCGAGAGCTTTCGGCGTAATCACCACACAGTTCACCCCGCCGAACAGGTTCGCCGGCAGCCGCTGGATTCAGTTCGGCATGCGGGTTGAGTTCTGATTGGTCGAGTCAGGCCATATTTTTGTCGAAGGCCGCGCCGCGCTGACGATTTGATTAGCGCGGCGCGGCTGTTTTGTTTGGAGCAATTCCGGATGTTGTGATCATTCGACTTGGGCGCCGTCGCGCCTATTGACGAGTTGTAAAAACTTTATGCCTGTCCTTCGCCAAAACTTCATCCCGACGCCAAATGCCTCACATTGGTCTCATATAACTCCAGTTAACATGTTATATCCGGCTTTCCCAAGTTATTGAAACTAAAGGCGGATGAGGTTTTGGCGAAGGACAGCCTCTTCGAAGGGGGCGATGGCATCGGCGCCCTTTCCGAGCCGCATCAGCATCAACCCTATGTTGTGGTGCACGGCGGGCACTTTCGGATTGAGCCGCCGCGCCTCCTTGTAGGCCTCCAGCGCTTCCTCGAAGCGGCCGTAGACGTTGTGCAGGGCGTTGCCGATCTCATTGTAAACGCGGGCGTCCTGCGGGCTGAGCCGCTTGGCCTCATTGAACTCAAGCATGGCCTCATCACCACGACGCAGGTTCGCCAGGTTAATGCCGAGGTTCAAATGCGCGAGCGGGTTTTCGGGGTCGAGGCGAGCGGCGGCGCGGAGGTGTTCGAGCGCCTCGGCGTTACGCCCCATGTTGACGTAGACGGAGCCGAGTCCGTGGTGGGCAGCGGCAAGATCCGGCTTGAGCTTAAGGGCTTGTCGGTAGGCGTCGACCGCTTGGTCATATTGCTTGGCAACCGCGTGCTTATTGCCTGCCGCCACAAACTGTTCGGCCGTTATCGGCGGAGTCGCGTCCGAATGTTGCGCCCGGGACTCCTCGAACACCGTAAAGAGCAGTGTGATCATGAGCGAAAGGACAACGCCGAATTGTCGCATACATACCTCCTGACTTAATTAGTTTCTCCCCTTTTTCTCATCATACTCCATTCGTCTCAGGAAAAGCTAAAGCGAGTCGAGGCATTCTAAACTGACTGAACGGTTACGAATAATCCAAGCCAGCAGTTGACAGCGTAAGCCTGACTGAGAAGTAGGTTTGCAAGGCTTATGCAGTTTATAAGCCCTAACGAGTTGTTGACCGCGCTCCCGCCGGTTATCGGCGTACTTTCACTCCGTGGTGAGAGTGGTATGGGAACAATCGCGCTTTCGGTCTGGAATTATCCTCAACGCTTTGCGATATTATGTAATTTGATCTATCACCAAGCCAGAGTCTGCAAAGCGCGGCTCGATGGCCAGTATAGACAAAGTTATGAAATCGCGACTGAATCCCAATCAGGCGCAAATTAATGATAAGCCTCGGCTCGCGCGAGTGAGCGAAAAGATCAGGTCGGATATTGAAGAACGGCTCGGTTTCTTTCCGCCCTTCTTCACTCCCGCGCTCGAAACCCCGGAGATCCTCGAGACCCTCTGGCGGCAGACGCTCTCCGCGTATGTCAACAATCCGCTGCCGGTCCTGTTCAGGGAAAAACTCTTCTCTTACCTTTCGCGTTATTGCGCAGTCCCTTACTGCATCATCTGTCACAGTTGCGCCCTTCGTCCCCTGGGGATGACATCGGCGGAGGTGTTGGCGTCGCTCACAGAACCCGCGCCAACGACCGAGATTGAGATCAGCAAACACTGTGATTTACTGGCGGCGCAACCTTCTCCGCTCGAAGAATGGCCGGCGCCAGGCTCCGCCCTCGACGAAAGTCTTATGGCATGTTCGATCTTATCGTTCCTCAATCCCATGCAGGCGGAAGACTGCCGCGCCCAGTTGCGCCGTTCGCTGGGGGAAGAGATGTGCGCTTACCTGATGGTGTTTCTGGGATATGTCAAAACGTGTCATCTGTGGGTGGATGCGCACCCGGAACTGTCGTATGAGGCTGATAAGCGAGCGCAGGAGAACCTCGGACACATGTTGGCCGAGGAACCGCGTTTGGCCGAGTTCTTCCGCGATTACAACGAACTGATTGCGCGTGAGCGGCAAGGTCGGGCGGAAGCAGCCTTGCGCGAGTCAGAAGAAAAATACCGTAGGCTGTTTGAATCAATTGACCAGGGATTTTGCACCATTGAAGTTTTGTTTGATGAAAATGAGAGACCGGTTGATTACCGATTTCTGGTGGTCAATCCGGCATTTGAGAGTCAGACCGGAATTGAAAACGCGAAGGGCCGACGGATGCGTGAAATCGCCCCGCTGCACGAAGAACACTGGTTCGAGCTATACGGCCGTATAGCTTTGACTGGTGAGCCAATGCGCTTTGAGAAACCCGCCGAACAGCTCCATCGCTTGTATGATGTGTACGCCTGGCGCGTCGGCGAACCGGCGGAAAGAAAAGTTGCGGTTCTATTTAACGACATCACCGAGCGGAAACGAGCCGAGGAGGCGCTGCGCGAGAGCGAGCTGCGATTCCGCACGATGGTCTCGGCGGCGCCAAATCTTACGTTCGAAACCGACACTGGTGGCGGCAACACCTTCGTCAGCGACCAGTGGTGCGCCTACACGGGTATGACGGCAGAGGAAACCGCCGGTATTGGCTTTGCCAGGGCCATCCATCCGGACGATGCGGAGGCTGTGACCGGACGATGGTTTGCCGCCGTGCGATCAGGCATGCTCTTCGAGAGCCGGTATCGCATACGGGCTGCGGACGGAAGCTACCGCTGGTTCCTCGCACGCGCGCTGCCGGGCCGTGATGCGGAGGGCCGGATCGTTCGTTGGGCGGGCTCGCTCATGGACATTGACGATCTGGTAAGGGCCGAGGAATCGCTGCGCGAGAGTAAGGAGCGGCTGGCGGGCATTGTCTCATCGGCGATGGACGCGATCATCACCGTGGATGAAGATCAGTGGGTCGTCCTTTTCAACGAGGCGGCGGAGCGGATGTTCGGCTGCCCGGCTGCCGAAGCCTTGGGGCGACCGTTCAACCGTTTCATCCCTGAACGCCTTCGCGACGCGCACACCGAACTCGTCCGCCGCTTCGGCGAAACCGGCGGCGCGAGCCAGGCGATGAGACCGCTCACCGCGCTGCGCGCGGATGGCGCGGAGTTTCCGATCGAGGCTGCGATCTCGAAAATTGAAGTCGGAGGCCGGAAGCTTTACACCCTAATCCTCCGCGACATCACCGAGCGCAAGCAGGCTGAGGCGGAGCGCGAACAATTGGCGCGGGAGCAGGTCGCGCGCGCGGCCGCCGAAGCCGCCAACCGCTCGAAGGACGAATTCCTGGCGATGGTCTCGCATGAACTGCGCTCGCCCTTGAACGCCATTCTCGGCTACACGCGGATGCTGCGCTCCGGCCCAGCAGACAGGGAAGCCATCAACAAAGCCACTGCCGTCGTCGAGCGCAACGCGAAGGCCCAGCTCCAAATCATCGAAGACCTGCTCGATTCGTCGCGCATTGTCACGGGCAAGCTGCGGATTGAGCCAGGCCCGGTTGACCTGACACCGGCGCTCGAAGCCGCGCTCGCCACGGTGCGCTCGGCGGCCGAGGCGAAGGGCATCACGCTCGTCGCCAAATTTGGCCCCCTGCCAGAACAAGTGCTCGGCGACTCGACGCGGTTGCAGCAGGTCGTGTGGAATCTGCTTTCGAACGCCATCAAATTCACGCCCGAAGGCGGGCGCGTCGAGTTGCGGATGGAAGGCGCCGCGGATAACGTCCGCGTCACGGTCACTGACACCGGCAAGGGCATCGAGCCGGAATTCTTGCCGTTTGTCTTCGACCGCTTCCGACAGGCCGACCCATCAAGCGCGCGGCATTACGGCGGGTTGGGACTGGGGCTGTCGCTCGTTAAACATCTGGTCGAATTGCACGGCGGGATGATTACGGCGGTGAGCGAGGGCTTGGGGCGCGGGGCGACGTTCACCGTCACGCTGCCACGCCGCCATCCGGAATTCTTAGCGCCGACGCTACCCGCAGTGTCGCCCCGCGAAGTGCGCACGGAAGGCGCCATCTCACCGGGCGCCGCTTTTTCACTCGAAGGCGTAAGCGTGCTTGTGGTGGATGATCAGGAAGAGGCGCGCGTGGTTTTGACTCAGGCGCTCAGCGAATACGGGGCGCGAGTAACGGCCGTCTCCTCAGGCGCGGAGGCGCTGGCGCTGCTCTCTGACCCGTCGAGCAGTAAGCGTCCCGATGCGCTGATTCTAGATATAGCCATGCCGGACGAGGACGGCTACACAGTGCTCAAGAAAGTGCGCGCTCTGGAGGACAGGCAGGGCGCCGCGGCGGATCGGATTCCGGCCATCGCTCTGACGGCATATGCGCGGAGCGAAGACCGGCAGCGCGCGCTCCAGTCAGGTTTTAACATGCACGTCGCCAAGCCGGTCGAGCCGGCTGAACTGGCGGTTGTCATCGCCAGCCTGATGACCAGGCGCGTCTAGCCAGGATTTCTCAGCGCGCGACAGGACGCGCTATGCCGCTTTCAATCTCACCCACGAGGCGATGGCGCAGATACTGGGTGTTTCGCGCAGCGGCGTCAGTTTGGCGGCTGGCCTGCTACAAATGAAGGGGCTGATCCGCTATGCCCGCGGCCGGATTACCCTTCTCAATGCTTAATGACTTGAAGTCTCTTCTTGCGAATGCTACCTAATCCTTAGCCGAAAAATAAACCCTTTGCTCCCGCCTGATAATCGGTCAGCGGCTGACAGAGGCGCTCACTGACGGACTTGCCGTAAAGAGAGGAGTGAAACAAAGCCTGTCAGAATCATCAATCCCAAGACCGGACGGGGGCAGAAAGGTTGAAAGAGAGAAAGAAAAAATTGACAACCACGAGACCCAGCTTTATAGTGCGCCTGTCGTCTCAGCTAGGTTATCAAATGTTGCATTTCAACTAACCCTTGAGTTTTTTAGACGGCGGGTTAGGTCATGTTGATCGAATTGATCAAACAGTCTCAGCATTATGGATCAGCTAACCAAACAATATCAGCGATCACTTTTTACTAAACGTGCTGGCCGATTGGCATCGAGCTTGTCGCGCCAGAGGATCTTCTCAAGTTTTCCACCAAGGGCTGATCAAGTGATTTTGGCGACGCTCAATCCAACCTTTAGAGAGACTTGTTCTCAAACCGGGGCTTTCAATCAGCCGAGCCCCTCAAATGGCGCTCCACGCCACCCGCTCTCGTTTTTAGCTTGGCCTGGGCGGGATTCCCAACCACAGGCTCGAGAGGAGCTAAATAATGGCGACTATAGAGTATTGGATTCAGCTTGAGAATCGTCCCTGGGACCAGTGTCCAAGCAAATCACAACTCGGCGGCATTGATCGCATCACCGGCCAGACGATCAAAGACGTCGAAACTGTCGGCGCCACTCCCGGACCGGATCCGGTGAATTTGACATTGCAATCGCCGACCGGGGCATCGCACCCAGTCACAATGAACAAGCCCTTACGCAAAGGCAATGAGGTGGTGGATGCGCTGATCCTCAGACGATACAAGCCGCCGCAAAAACAAGACAAGAGCGATGCCTGGACTATTCCCGATGACCGCAAGATAAACCCATGGGACTTGAACGAACCTGACCCGACCGACACCGGCACGATGGGTACGATCCCTGGCCCGGTCATCGAGTGTAATGTGGGCGATTCGGTGATCGTGCATTTCCGCAATATGGACAACCGGACCATGCTCGGGACGCAGAAAGTCTGTTTCCCTTTTCCCATTATTGGTGAAATCTGCTTCCCCTTCCCGGTCCCGGTACCCATCCCAATTGAGAAGCGCGTCCACAGTTTGCATCCGCACGGGTTCGTCTTCGCGGCCACTTCAGACGGCGCTTATCCACTCTCGCCGCCCGATCCCGCGCAGCCAATCCCGGCCTCCGAAGCCGCCGCGTGGGCCAGTGTCCCGGGCTTCAGCGGCCAGTTCAAAAAGGGCGACCGCGTCCCGCCAGGCGGCGCCTTCGACTACCATTGGAACACGCTTGGCTGGCCGACGACCGCCGGAGTGTGGCTCTACCACGACCACTCGATCTGCGATATGGAGAACGTGGAATTGGGCGCGGTCGGCATCATCGTCATCCACAACCCCGCCGATACCCAACAGGAGGTTGATATCCGCGCGGGCGATCCGCAAGACCCAAGCAAGCTGGATCCAGCCTTCCTTCCGGGCGGCTCGCCCAATGGCAGTCCTATTACTCTGAACTGTTTCCCTCTGCCTCGCGGTTTTGATGTGGGCATCCTGCCACACGACCTTGAAATGGTCGGGTCGCTAAATGCCCCAGCTCCCCCGCCTCAAGGACACGAGATGTCCGTCTCGCATGAAGGCGCCGAGCCGATAGCTGAGCCTGCGCACAAACCCAAGCCGGAAGCCAAGCCGCCCAAAGCGGAGCGCGCGCTCATGCGAGGAGACCTGATATTAGGTTTGGACGAGAAATTGCAACTGATCCGGAACATCTGTTTTCGCGTTTACCGCACGCCGCCAGCCAAGGCGCTTTACTTGCAGTTGTTCCATACCTTGCAGGGCGGCGCCACTTGCATCAATGGGCGTCAATACCTGGGCAACACGCCGACGATAGTGGCCGGGCCAAATACCCGCATGCGGTTCGGCGTGGTGGGCATGGGCAGCGAGTTCCATACCTTCCACATTCACGGCCACCGCTGGATTATCCCCGGCCCGGACGGCAACAATCCAACCGCGATCCAGAATAGCCCTCAGGTGAAGGCGGTCTCGCAATTCGAAGATACGCGGACTTTCGGCCCTGCCAACTCCTTCGTCTTCACCGTTGATGAAGGCAACGGATTCATGCGCGCTTCGCCACCCATCGGTGAATGGCATATGCATTGTCACGTACTCGCTCACATGATGAGCGGCATGATGGGGTCGCTGTTGGTGATCAATGGCGGCGAACTGGTTACGCCGCTTCCGAAGGGCGTGCCGTGTGACCAGCAGATGGGCGACGGCATGAATGGGATGGGCAATGGACCCACAATAATCACCGTCAGAGACTTCACCTTTACGCCGTCGTCGGTCTCGGTAGCGGCGGGATCTCAAGTCACTTTCGACTTTCAGCAAGGCACGCACACCGTCCAAACTGTTTCAACGAACAATGCTACCGCCATCAACATCAACAACGGCGGGGGCAATTTTGACGCCGTGCCTGCGGGCCAACAGAGAACGGTCACGATCAACGGCAGCGCCGGCGGACAGATCAGCTACCAGTGCGGGATTCACGGCGCTTCGATGTCAGGCGTGATCCACCTGACTTGAGCGCTCAACGGACCTGTCAACCTGATCCAACGGCGATGGCGGGCGGACCGCGGTGTGGCTCGCCCGCCATCAGCGCAGTCGAAGGAATGAACTCAACACTATGGAGATCGACATGAATCGAAAAGCTCAATCAAAGAAGGGCAGAGGGACCGAGAGTCACGCCAGAACAAATAAAGCCAGGCAAAATAAAGACGCCGAACATGAGGCCATGCTCGCGTCTGTGATGACATTCGCTGAAATGCTCAAAGCGCAACCGGCCATCAGGCGGCAGTTGAAACTCCCCCCATGGCTGACATTCAAGCTCCCTTATGCGCGGAAAGATCAAGCCAGTTTGACGGAGACCGAACGCCAACGATTTCTCTGCGCCTTCAACGTGATCAACAGCGACGGCACGCTGGGCGCGCTCGTGGACATTCACGGCGACCCAAGTCATCAGCCTCACACGACGCAGCGTTTCCTGCCCTGGCATCGCATCTACCTGCTCAAATTCGAGCAAGCGCTCCGGGCGATTCACCCCGATGTCTCGCTACCTTTTTGCTTGTCCCAGTGATCCCCGTGTCCCCCGTGGTTAGTCAGTCTTTGCCGTGCACTTCGTGGTTAAAGAACACTGTAATAAGGAGAGAACAAATGCCTGCCCATCAGGAAATCGTCGCTTGCAAAATTCACCCGGGAATCGGCATTGCGCGTGTTGGCAATAGCCCGAATCACTATTTCATCAGCCCGGAAGCGCCGGGCGTCAATAATCCGCCGCGTGGGGGGTACAAAGACGCCGGAGATCCGAGTCGAGGCGTCCCGCCGCGCGTCAAGCGTCAGGGCGCCCGCTTCCGCATCTTCGGCTACAACAGCGCCGGCCAAATGGTGCGCGAGATGAAAGCCAGTGAAGTCGAGATCACGTGGACGGTTCACCTCGCCAACGAGAAGGCGGAGTGGTTTGAGTTCCGAGGTCGCGATGGCGAGAACAGGCCGCCCAAAGCGCCGCGCCGCAATCGCACCGTTAAGGATCGCAACTCGCTGAGCATTGATCCGGGAGCGCGGACGATCACCGGCCCCAATCAGTCAGCCCAGTTCACCGGCGGCAAATTTATGGGCATCCCGGTTCCGCTCGGCGAGATACGCACTGACCGGGCGGGTCGTTTACTGGTGCTCGGCGGCTTCGGCAAATCAGGGACGTCAGACCCCAAGCGACTGATTACCACCTATGCCAACAATGATCGCTGGTACGATGACGTTTCTGACGGTCTCGTCACGGCGCGCGTCACCTTGAAAGACGGCAGACTGTTGCCAGTCACGCCGTCCTGGGTGATTGTCGGCCCGCCGGATTTCGCGCCCGCCACGACTAATCTCGTCACGCTTTATGACATCGCCATCGAGGCCGCCATCGCGCGAGGCTGGATGCAGCCGCCGGAGCGCCCGTCGTTTACCGAGCACATCTATCCGATCTTTGCCCGCGTAGCGCTCTTACAATGGGTCCAGCAACGCACTCTGGACGGACACGGCCCGGACGCTGAAGAGCACGCCAACTTCTTTCTTATTCTTGATGAGCTGGCGAACAATCAGCCGGAGCAAGAGGAACTCCGCCACCACATCTTCGAGCATCTGCGTGACCCCAACGCGAAAGGCGCCGCCGCCAAAAAGACCGCCAACGAGGCTTTCATGCCGCTGCTGTCGGGCGATGACGGCGACAAGATTCCGGGGCGGCCCGGAACCTGGTTCACGCTAACCAAAACGCAATACGCGATGATGCGTCAGTGGGCCGAAGGAGAATTCGAAGCTGACTGGCAAGGCCCGCCGGCGCCCTCGACCAAAGTGACGCCGCAAGGCTTAGATCGCGCGGCGCTCGAAAACTGCGCCGGCGGCCCTTTCTTTCCGGGCCTCGAGGCGAGTTGGGTGATGCGCGACTCCACGCTCTATGCCGAGCCGTTTCGGCTCGATCATCAGCAGCTCACGCCCGGCGACATCACCAAACACAGCGCCGTGCCCTGGCAAGCGGACTTCTTTGAATGCCGCGAACACTGGTGGCCTGCGCAGCGGCCCGACGAGGTGTTGACGTTCGCCACTTACGAGCAGATCCAACAACTCGATTCCGCTCTATCGAAACTCAATCCGAAGAGCAAAAAGTTTGCGAGACTGAAAGCGCAACGTGACGCGCTCTGGCGCGATCGGGCGCCTTGGGCGCGGGGGTTGCCGGACAGTTCGCCGGAAGGCGACAACGCGATGGTGACAGAATGGCCGCGCCTTGGATTCCTCGTCAATCAAATGGAAGACGGCACGCCGCTGCTGTTGAATGGCGAGCCGCAGATCGTTGAGACTGAGCGAAACGAGTAGCTGAAGCTCACGCAGCGAATAATTGCGCCTGACACGGTGTGGATTGTCAGTCGCCTCATCTTGACACTTGCGACTATGCAGAGCATTGACGTGTTCGTCATTGGTGGAGGACCTGCAGGCAGCGCCGCCGCATTGAAACTCGCTCGCGCGGGGCGCGCAGTGGCGCTGGCCGAACGCTCGCGCTATGAGCAAGCGCGCATCGGCGAGACGCTGCCGCCCGTCGCTCAGCCCACCCTGGCGGGCCTGGGACTGTGGGAGCGGTTCGAGCGTCAGGGTCACGCGCCGTCCTACGCCATCCGCTCAGCCTGGGGGCGGCCGCAACTTTATGAGCAGGACTTCGGGTTTCATCCTTACGGATCGGGCTGGCACGTTGACCGGCGGTTGTTCGACACGATGTTGGCCGAAGCGGCGGCGGACGCAGGCGCGACAATCTGTCGCGGCAGCCGCGTGACCGAGATTACGCGCGAGTCGGATGTCGAATGGCGAATCAGGCTGGAGGATCAGGACGGGCATCGCCAATTCCGCGCTTCATTCATCGTAGACGCTACGGGGCGCGTCGCTTCATTTGCGCGGCGGCGCGGAGCGATCAGGCGAGCGCACGATGCTCTGATCGGCGTCGTCGTTTTCCTCGAACCCGTTTCCTCGCGCGTTAAGCCGGAGTTTTACACACTGGTCGAAGCCACTGAAACCGGCTGGTGGTATTCCGCTCTGCTGCCCGGCCAACAACTCATCGCCGTTTACATGACCGACGCTGATCTGTTGCCGCGTGGCCGCCGGCAATTTCCCGCCTTCTGGCAAACGCAGCTCGAGCGCGCCAACCACACGCGGGCGCGTCTGCGTTCCTTCAATCCGGCCTCTGCTCCTCGCGTGGTCGTCGCCAATAGCTCGCGGCTCGACAGCGTGACCGGCAGCGGTTGGCTGGCGGTTGGCGATGCCGCGCAGGCTTTCGACCCGCTCTCTTCTCAAGGAGTGTTACAGGCGCTGACGTCAGGCGCAGGCGCAGGCCAGGCGCTCGACCGCTGTTTGGCCGGCGATGCTCACGCGCTGGGGCGGTATGCCGCGCATACGCAGGCGTCGTTCAGCGAATACGGCCGCCTTTACGAAAACTACTACGGCCGCGAGCATCGCTGGCCGCATTCCCTCTTCTGGCAACGCAGAAGCGCATCATGGAGCCAAGAACAATGAACAAGACACATCTTCATCACATCGGACGCAGAGAGTTCTTCATCGGCGGCGCCATCGCGGCTCTCGGAATTACCAGTCGCGGTTCCGAGATCACAGCGGGCGCCAGGCATCGTCACGCCGGCGCGGCGGATTCGCCATCCGTCCATGGGATGCTGTTATTCGGCGAAAAGACGGCCTACCTGTCTCACCTCCCGCTGTTCAGCATGGGAGTGCATCGTTATCAGGTCATTTTGGAGGTCACCTTGACGAAGACCGGAAGCGACGCGCAAGCCGCTTACGCGCAGGATCGCCGCCAGCATTCGAACACGAAAATCTACACTTTCGAGCCGGAACCGTTCGTCCTGCCGGAGTTGGACCCGCGGCATTCGCAGCGCACTTCTTTCAAAGGCAATATCTTTCGCGGCCACTTCGAGCGAGGCGGAGTGGGCATCAATCGCGACGTGACGGCGAGCGTCACCAGGGTGATTCATTTTCGCAAGTTCGATCCGCAAGCCGCCAAGCTTCCGCAACTCGAATACATCCTCTTCGGCAAAGCCCCCGAAATGTTCCTGGCCCATCTGATTACTACACCGCCGGATTTTGACCAGGTGTTACCCGTCAAGCAGACCGATAGGAAGTTCACCGACGAAGAGCTGAGTAAGGGGGCGCCGATCATCTTTCCCGGCATTGCAAACTCGCCGCAAAAGCGGATCAGAAACACGCAACAGGTGACCGGCCAAATGAAAGGCCCCGCCGCTCAAACCATCAAGATACGGCCGGGTGTGGAAGTATATTTCGAGGCCGGGGAGCTTGCTTCGTAGGCTCTTTCTCGCAAACAACACATTGACGACGCTAATCTTTCCCCCCGCCGCACGCGGAGAGCACGAACTCGGTTCCGACAGCAGCCGACACTCGGATAAACGCGCGCCTCGAGTTTCGTGAGTTCATGTTTACCTCTTCCGCGAAAGAATGCTCCATCCAGAGTCGCCATCTTGGGCGATCTGGATGGAGATGAATGCGCGCATCTTCGTCGCTTCGACGACGATAAAACAGGGAATTCGGGAATCCGTTCCATAAGATGATGACAAATATGCCATCATCTTATCGCGACCGATTTTGTTGATTTGCCGGTCGCAGTTTCGCTCTTTGATTGACGCGGCGACTTGGTTTCGGCCTTTGCCGCGTTCTAAAGTCTGCCCCGGAACGGTCGCCGTCCT